>Ga0302314_10012526_pt1 | contig 14676 bp, 13 predicted proteins | sample III_Palsa_N2_3_FD_200533 | JGI IMG/M metagenome (GOLD analysis project Ga0302314, IMG submission 200533) | Peat permafrost microbial communities from Stordalen Mire near Abisko, Sweden - III_Palsa_N2_3 | ecosystem: Environmental > Terrestrial > Soil > Palsa > Peat permafrost | place: Sweden... | reverse complement strand
CAGCCGCGCGACGAGGTCGGCCAGTCCGTCGAGCCCGGGCTGCGGGCTGAGCTCGGCCCGGGCGTCCGGGCGCAGGACGGCCAGCACGTGCCGCATCTCGGCGAGGGCCTCCCGGCTGGTGGCCGAGATCGTGGCCAGGAATCCCGGCACCGCGTCCGGATCGGTGCGCAGCGAGCGCGCCGCCGCCTCCGCCTGGATGGTGACGAGGGTGATCGAGTGGCCGATGACGTCGTGCAACTCGCGTGCGATCCGCAGCCGTTCGTCCGCGACGGCGCGCGCCGCGCGCTCGCCCTGCGCTGCCTCCAGCCGGGCGGCGCGGTCCTTGAGTTCGGCGATGTACGCGCGGCGGGTGCGGATCGCGTACCCGAGGATCCAGGCGGAGGCGACCAGCAGTCCCAGGACGGCCGTGCCCCAGGACACAGGCAGGCTGCGCGAGCCCGGCGTCGTGCTCGCCACCATGATCACCGCCGCCGAGGCCGCCGCCGCCGACGCGCCTCGCAGCGCCTGGGCACGTTCCGCGCCCTCCCCGTCGCCCGCGTACACGGCGACGGCGTAGGCCGCGCCGTAGACGCCGAAGCCGGCGGCGCCGGCCGCACAGCCGACGGAGATCATGAACGCGGCCAGCAGCGTCGTGGCGGTGAGCGAGGCGAGCGGCGCCCGCCGTCGCGGCAGCAGGAACAGTCCCTGGCAGGCGGCCAGCGGCACGATCGTCGCGTGCGGCATCCAGCCGACCAGCCGGTCCACGGATCCGGACGCGGTGAGCAGCGCCGTGAGCAGGCACAGCAGCCAGTCCACGGCGGTCCGCGACGGCCGGCGCCCGCTCACGGTCACCATCATGCCCGGTCCCGGCCGGCCGACGCGTCAGGCATCCGTGCCGCGCAGTCGGGCCACGGCGGCCGCGCCCAGGACGACCAGGTAGACCGGCAGCAGGATCGCGGCGGTGGTCGGAGCGACCAGACCGCCGCTGTGGGTGTGCCAGAGCGCGGCGCCGAGATTGGACGGCAGGTACGGGACGGTGTGCCGCCACACCGCCCCCTGCGGAAGACTGTCGACCATGGTCGGGAGCACCAGCAGGACCCCGAACACGCCGGACACTGCGAGCGCCGAGCCGCGGGCCAGGTAGAGGACGGCCCCGACGACATGGGCGAGCACGCCCGGAGCACCCGGACCCACGCTCGGCACCCGGCCGGAGAGTTCGCCCTGGCCGGTGAGGAAGGCCGCGCCGCAGATGGCGGCCGACCCGGACAGGGCGACCAGGCCGAGCAGGGCCGCCTTGGCTGCCAGGACCAGCACCCGCTGCGGCGTCGCCGCGAAGGTGGCCCGGATCAGGCCGTTGCCGTACTCGTTGGTGACCACCAGCGCGCCCAGCGCCCCGAAGAACACCGCCCCGATCTGCACGAAGCCGAAGTTGACGTCGAGCGGGTCGAAGGCGGCCCGCTTCGCGGCACTGAACGCCGACCAGTTCGCGGCGTAGTTCGAACAGACCAGGTCCGCCAGGCCGATGCAGAAGACCGCAGCCAGGACCAGTGTCACCGGCACCGACCGCAGCGACCGCAGCTTGATCCATTCAGCGCTCAGCGCGGCCCGCACCCGCATCGCCGGGGGCGGCGGCGCCGGAAGCCCCGCCCTCGTCGGCGCCGGTGTCCCGGACCTCACCCGTCCCATCACACGTCCCTCCGTCGCAGCAGGACCAACCCGGCCGCAGCCGTCGCCGCCACACAGGCGGCCAGGACGCCGAGGCCCTGCCAGGGGCCGAGCGTGTAGGGGCCGGTGTGCGGCAGCTTCCAGGCCTGCTCGCCGGCGCTCCCCGGTATGAACTCCGCCAGGTTGGCGCCGAGCCGGCCCGGCAGCATCGAGGCGATCAGCGGAGCGACCGTCAGGATGCCGAACAGCACGGCCAAGGCGGCCGGGGTCCGGCGCACCAGGAGACCGGTGAACAGGCCGAACAGCCCGACCAGGGTCAGGTACAGCCCGCCACCGAAGGCCGCCGTCAGCACACCCGGGTCGCCCAGCCCGACATGCGGCACCGGCCCGGTCAGCAGGCCCTGGCCGAGCAGCAGCGCGGCGAACGAGAGCGCCGTGCACCAGGTCCACACGACCGCCGTGAACACCGCCGCCTGCACCGCCAGTACCTGGACCCGCTGGGGCGTCGCCACGAACGTGCCGCGGACCAGGCCGCTGGTGTACTCGCCGGTCACGGTCGTGACCCCGAGCGCACCGACCAGGAGTTGGGCCAGCTCGATGCCGCGCAGGCTGGTGTACACGGGGTCGAACGACGTCCGGTCCGCTGCCGACATCCGCCCCCAGTCGCTGCGGTAGCCCCAGGTCAGCAGCCAGGCGCCGACCAGTACCAGCACGGCCGCGGCCAGCAGCGAGGCCGGCCCCGAGCGCAGCGAGCGGAACTTGATCCACTCGCTGCCGGCGGTGGCCCGGAACCGGACGCCGAGCCCTCGCCCGCTCGCGGGCTGGGCGCTCCCGGATTGGGCGCCCCCGGATTGGGCGCTCATGCCGCCCTGCTCTCTTGGGCCACCGGCTGCGGAGCCCGGTACTCGACGCTGGCACCGGTCAGCCGGAAGTAGGCCTCCTCCAAAGAGGCTGTCACATCGTGCAGTTGGTGCAGCACATGGCCGCGTGCGGCGGCCAGTTCGCCGATCTGCACCGAGTCGAGCCCCGCGACGCCCAGTCTCCCGTCCGGCTCCACGGTGACCTCCGCCCCGGCGGCACGCAGGTCGGCGGCCATCCGCTGCGGGTCGGACGCACGGACCTCGACCCGCTCGGCGGAGTGCCGGGCGATCAGCTCCGCCAACGGCGTGTCGGCCAGCAGCCGCCCGCGTCCGATGACGAGCAGGTGGTCGGCGGTCAGCGCCATCTCGCTCATCAGATGGCTGGAGACCAGGACCGTGCGGCCTTCGGCGGCCAGCTTCCGCATCAGCGTCCTGATCCACAGGATGCCGTCCGGGTCCAGGCCGTTGACCGGTTCGTCGAACAGCAGCGTGCCCGGATCGCCCAGCAGCGCCCCGGCGATGCCCAGCCGCTGCGACATGCCCAAGGAGAACCCGCCGACCCGCCTCCGCGCCACGGACGCCAGCCCGACCAGGTCGAGCACCTCGTCGACCCGTCCCCGGGCGATCCCGTTGGCGGCGGCCAGGCTGCGCAGATGGTTGTAGGCGGACCGGCCGGGGTGCACGGCGCGCGCATCCAGCAGCGCGCCGACCTCGTGCAGCGGCCAGACCGTGCCCTGGTAGCGGCGCCCGTCCACGGTGACCGACCCGGCGGACGGCAGGTCGAGGCCGAGGACCATCCGCATGGTGGTCGACTTGCCGGCTCCGTTCGGCCCGAGGAATCCGGTGACCAGCCCCGGCTCGACCCGGAAGTCGATCCCGTCCACCGCGGTCCTGCCGCCGTAGACCTTCGTCAGTCCCCGCGCCTCGATCACGCGCTTCTCGTTTCGCTCATGCCGACGACGCTAGGAGCACCGGGTCCGCGCCGACCTCGGCCGAAGGGAGGAACCCCGCCCGCTGAACGCCGGAGCTTCCTCCCTGAGGAGGAATCACGCCGTCGCACCGCGCGGATAGCGTCGTGGCCGGAGCGGCAGTTCGCGGCCGTCACGCCGGCTCGTGGACGTGTGCCGCGCTCCGGGTCGCCCACCGCCACCGCGCCCGTGCGCGACCCGGAGCGGCCGACCACGCACTCACCGAAGGGCGAACCCCCCATGGCCAACCGCGACGCCCCGCTACAGCCGAAGCAGGACCGAACGACGCCTGCCGTTCGGCGCCGCCGGATCCGCCGGGCGCTGACCACGTTGCCCTTGGCGGCCACACTGCTGCTGTCGGCCTGTTCGGACCCGCACTCCCGGCTCGCGCCGACACCGGAACCGCACGGCCCCTACGTCGCGCTCGGGGACTCCTACACCTCCGGAACCGGCATCCCCGACCAGGTGGGCACCCCGGCCGGATGCGGGCGTTCGAGCCGCAACTATCCCGCGCTCGTGGCCCGGTACCTCGGGCTCGACGCGGACCTGGTCCACGACGCCAGCTGCAGCGGCGCGACCATCGCCGACCTGACCGGGCCGCAGTCCACGACGGGCGGCGCCAACCCGGCCCAACTCTCCGCACTGACCGCCGGGACCGCACTGGTCACCGTCGGCATCGGCGGCAACGACCTCGACTTCACCGGCATCCTCACCCGCTGCATCGCCCTCGACGCGATCGGCGCCCTCCTCGACCGGCTGGGCCGCACCACCGACGAGGACGCGCCCTGCCGCGCGTACTACACGGCCGACGGCACCGACCGGATCCAACAGCGGATCCGGGCCGCCTCCACCCGGCTCGCCGCCGCGCTCACCCGCATCCACCGACTCGCCCCGCACGCCCGCGTCTACGTCGTCGGCTACCCCGACCTGCTGCCCGCCACCGACGGCGCCGCGTGCGCGCACGTCCTCGGCGTCACCACAGGCGACGCCGCCTACCTCAACAGCGCTGAGGTCCGGCTCAACAGCGCACTCCAGCAGCAGGCCACGGCCGCCGGAGACACCTATGTCGACACCTACGCCGCCTCCCTGGGCCACGACGCCTGCTCCGCCGCCGCCACCCGCTGGATCGAACCCCTCATCCCCACGGCGGGCGGTGCGCCGCTGCACCCCGACGCCGCCGGCCAGCAGGGCGCCGCCGATGCCGTCGAACGCGCCATCACGGCGGGCGACTGACTCGATCGCCGCCCCGGGGCCGCCGCCCATCGGCGGCGCACCAGCCCGCGACCGTGAAGCTGCTCAGGGGGCCGAGGCGCGCAGGACCAGATGGGTGGGGAGGATCAGCGGGCTGGGGTGCTCGCCGGCCATCAGGGAGATCAGCATCTTGGCCATCTCCCGGCCCAGGTCCTGGACCGGCTGGTGCACGGTGGTCAGCGGGGGGGCGGTGCGCCGGGCGAACGGCAGGTCGTCGAAGCCGACGACCGCGACGTCGCCGGGCACCGACCGGCCTGCGGCCGTCAGCGTGCGCAGGGCGCCTGCGGCCATCATGTCCGATGCCGCGAACACCGCGTCCAGATCGGGCCGCCGATCGAGCAACCGGGCCATCGCCTGCGCGCCGCCGGCTTCGGTGAAGTCCGCGGGTTCGACGCGGGTGTGGTCGAGCCCCGCCACGGCCATGGCCTCCCGGTAGCCCTGGTACCGGGCGACCCCGACCTGGGTGTCCTCGCGGCCGGTGATGGCGGCGATCCTGCGGCGTCCGGAGGCGATCAGGTGCTCGGTCGCCAGCCGGGCGCCGCCGCGGTTGTCGGCGTCGACGTACCAGGCGGGTTCGCCGCGCAGGGGGCGTCCGCCGAGGACGACGGGCAGGTCGAGCTGCTGTGCGAGGTGGTAGAGCGGGTCGTCGCCGTGCAGGTTGAGCAGCATGATGCCGTCCGCGCGGCGGGAGCGCAGCACGCCCTCCAGGCGCGCCCGGCCGTGGTCGGTGTCGGCCAGCAGCAGCATCAGGACCAGGTCGGTCTTCTCCAGTGCCGCGTTGATTCCCACGATCACCTGGGCGAAGAAGGGATCCGCGAAGAGCTCCGGGTCGTCGTGCGAGACGGCGAGCAGCACGGACCCGGCCTGCTGGGTGGCCAGCGCCCGGGCGGTGGGATTGGGCACGTATCCCAGTTCCCGCACCGCCTTGTGCACCGCCTCACGGGCATTGCGGCTGGCGTCCCGGTCGTTGATCACCCGGGAGGCCACCGAACGCGAGACGCCCGCCCGCAACGCGACCTCGTCCAGAGTCGGACGCCGTCTGGCCTCTGTGCCCATCAGCGGGTCGGTCCCTTCTCCCGGACATCACGTCATGGAGCATCGTAGCGGTGCCGAACGGTGACCGGAAGCGCTTCCGATCATGCAGCGTTTCCATCGGCTCATCGGCGGACCGGCAGTGGCTGCCCTCCGATAATGGTTCAAAGCCTTGACAGGTCAGGGCAGTGGGGCCACGATCCCGTCCAGATCTCACCCGCCGGACGCTATCGGAAGCGCTTCCGATAATCCTCTGCCGCTGGGGGATCGAGGGAAGCTCCGCACTCGGCGGCGCCCGGCCACCCACCCGTGTGAAGGGAACGATCCACATGCAGAGACGCCTGCTCGCCCTTGCCCTGCTCACCGCGAGCGCCCTGACCGCCGTAGGTCTGAACGGTGCTCCGGCCGCCTACGCCGCCGGCAACCCGGTCGGCATGACCAACGGGTTCTACGTCGATCCCGGCAACAGCGCCGCGCAGTGGGCCGCGGCGCACCCGACCGACGGTCGCAGCGCCGCCATCGAGTCCGCCATCGCCTCGCAGCCCTCGGCCGACTGGTTCACCGGGTCCAGCGGGGTGATCGGGACCGCCACCGGCGCCTACGTCGGGGCCGCGGCGAACGCCGGGAAGCTGCCGGTGCTGGTCGCGTACAACATCCCCGACCGCGATGTGTGCGCCGGCCAGTCCTCCGGCGGCGCTTCCTCCGACGCCGCCTACGACAGCTGGATCGGCGCCTTCGCAGGGGGCATCGCCGCCCGTCCGGCCCTGGTGGTGCTGGAACCGGACGCGGTCGCCGACGAGAGCTGCATGACCTCGGCCCAGATCAGCGACCGCGACGGCCTGCTGTCCAACGCCGTCACCCAGTTCACCGACCAGGCCCCGAACACCTGGGTCTACCTGGACGCGGGCAACCCCGGCTGGCTGTCGGCCGCGACCATGGCCGGCTACCTCAACTCGGCCGGACTGCGCCAGGCGCACGGCTTCTCCCTCAACGTCTCCAATTTCTACACCACCGCCCAGAACGTCGCGTACGGCAACGCCGTCAACGCGGACCTCAGCGCCTGGTACGGCTACACCAAGCCCTTCGTCGTCGACACCAGCCGCAACGGCAACGGCTCCAACGGCGCCTGGTGCAACCCGGCCGGTGCCAAGCTCGGCGCCGGTGACCAGCAGGGCGGCGGCGCCGAGATGCTGCTGTGGATCAAGACGCCCGGTGAGTCGGACGGCGACTGCGGCACCAGCACCAGCCCCGCCGGCCAGTTCGACCCGCAGCTCGCCTACGACCTCGTCTACGGCTACTGACCGACGGCCACCGCTGCCCCACGCGTGCCCGCGCACCCGCGCGGGCGCACCCGTCAGGAAGAAGGACCCGTGCCCAGGAAACGTCACCCGCTCGCCCGCGCGCTGGCCGCACTCACGCTGGCCGCACTCACGTTGGCCACCGCGGCGCTGGCCGCCGCACCGGCGGTGGCCGCGGCCGACACGGCCGCCGCTGCGGCCCCCGCCGGCGGTGGCCGCGCGCTGCCCGCCGACACCAGGTTCTTCACCCCGCCGCCCGCCTCCGGTTCGGTGCAGCAGATCGTCCGGCTCGCCAGGAAGGGCGACCTGGCGGACGCGGCCCTGCTCGCGAGGATGGAGGCGACCCCGCAGGCGGTCTGGCTCACCGGCGGCACCCCCGCCCAGGTCGCCCGCCAGGTCCGTACGACGCTGGCCGAGGCCGCGCGGGAACGCGCGGTGCCGGTCCTGGTGGCCTACGACATCCCCGGGCGCGACTGCGCCGAGTACTCCGCGGGCGGCGCCGCGGACCAGACCGCCTACGACGCCTGGATCTCCGCCGTCGCCAAGGCCATCGGCAACGCCCACGTCGTGGTGATCGTCGAACCGGACGCCCTGGGCAACATGCCCTCCGACTGCGCCGTCTCCGGATCCGGCAGCTACCCCTTCACGGACGCCCAGCGCATCGCCGAGGTCGGCTACGCCGCCACCGCGCTGGAGGCCGGGCCGCACACCGGCGTCTACCTCGACGGCACCAACAGCCACTGGCAGGCCGTCGGCAACATCACCCAGCGCCTGCTGGAGGCCGGCGTCCAGCACACCCAGGGCTTCTTCCTCAACGTCTCCAACTACCAGAGCGACGCCGCGCTTACCACCTACGGCACCTGGGTCTCGGACTGCATCGCGATGAGCACCGACCCGGCCAACTGGGCCTACGGAAAGGAGAGCGACTGCGCCGGCCAGTACTACCCGGCGACCGTGGACGACCCCTCGACCTGGGCGCTGACCACCGCCTGGTACCAGCAGAACATGGGCGACGCGGTCGCCGACACCCACTTCGTGATCGACAGCAGCCGCAACGGCCAGGGGGCGAACAACATGCAGACGTACGCCGCCGCACCCTACGACCAGCCCTCCTCGGTGACGTCCGCGCTCTTCGCGGGCAACTGGTGCAACCCCTCCGGCGCCGGCCTGGGCCTGCGCCCGACCGCCGACACCGGCGTGCCGCTGCTCGACGCCTACTTGTGGATCAAGACGCCCGGACAGTCCGACGGGCAGTGCGACTCCGCACTCGGCGTACGCGCCTGGGACTACACCGCCTACACCCAGCCCGGATGGCCCACCACCGCCGCGAGTCAGGCCCTGTTCGACCCGCTGTGGGGCATCGACGACCCGGCCGCGGGAGCCTGGTTCCCGCAGCAGGCGCTGCAACTGGCGCAGAAGGCCGACCCGACCCTGCGTTGACGCGTTGACCACCCTGCGTCGACCGTGGCCGGGGACCGGAGACGGAGCATCAGCCCCCGCGCCGGTCCCCGGCCCCGTCGCCGTTCGGTCCACGGCACCGCCGTGGGCGCCTGCCGGTTCAGCTCCCCGGCGGGCGGCCCGCGCCGCCCGCCGGCCTCGGGGAGGCCAGGCGGTCACCGATCGGGCGGCACCCGCAAGCCGGGCTCAACGGTGGCCAGTGCCCGCCCCGCCGATCGCAGGGCGCCCAGCAGCGCCGCGACCGGGGCGACCCGGGTCTGGTCGGGCCAGAGCAGGGCGAAGATCCGCCGGCGCGGCCACCCTCGCAGCGGCCGTGCCACCACCCGGGGATCGGTGTGGGCGGCGACGCCGAGCTCGTTCATGGGGGCGAGCCCGATCCGGTTGGCGACCAGGGCGTGGATGGTCAACTGGTCGTCCGAGGTGGCGGCGATGCGTGGGCGGAACCCGGCTTCCTGGCAGGCCGCCATGAAGTGGGGGCGGCTGGACTCCAGGACCCAGTGCTCGTCAGCGAGATCGGCCAGGGCGACGGCGGACGAGGTGGCTGCGGGGTGGTCGGCGGGCAGCAGCACGCACCGCCGGTCCGTGAGCAGCGGGACGCGGTGCAGCCGTGGGTCCGGGGGTTCCACGCCGTGCTCGCCGGCGGACGTCTCGTCGAGGTCGCACATCACGGCGAGGTCGACTTCTCCGGTGAGCACCAGCCGTTGCGAAGTCGCGCACTCGGTCTGCGTCAGCACCACCTCCAGTTCGGGGTGGGTGCGCCGCAGGGCGCCCAGCGCGGAGGGTACGAGCCCGACGCATCCGCTCTGGAACGCGGACAGCCGGACCTGGCCGCCTCCCGTCGTGATCAGCGATGCCAGCTCGTCCTCTGCGATGCGCAGTGCGGCCAGTACCGACTCGGCGTGTCGGGCGAGCGCCTGTCCCGCTGCGGTGAGCCGGATGCCGCGTCCTTGCCTGGTGGTCAGCGGGGCGCCCACGGACCGTTCCAGGGTGCGCATCTGGTAGCTCACCGCCGGCTGGGTGTAGCCGAGGGCTTCGGCTGCGGCGGTGTAGCTCCCGGTCCGGGCCACCTCGGTGAGGACCTGCAGCTGTCGGGGATCGTACATGCGGCCAGCATAGGGGGATACATAAAAGAGTTCTATGAATCATCGAGAAAACCTTCATTGGACCTATGGATCGATTCTCGCCATGCTCACTGGGTGCCCACAGAGTCCGCGAACGAGGTCCTGCTCCGGCTGACCGGCGTCAACAAGTCCTTCGGCGCGCACCGGGCGCTCCATGACATCGACCTGGAGGTCCGCTCGGGCGAGGTCGTGGTGCTGCTCGGCGCCTCCGGCTCAGGCAAGTCGACACTGATCCGCTGCGTCAACCGGCTGGAGACCCCGGACTCCGGGGAGATCAGCCTGGACGGCGTACCGGTGCCGGTGGAGGGGCGCGAACTGGCCCGGATCCGCTCGCAGGTGGGCATGGTCTTCCAGTCGTTCAACCTCTTCGGCCACCGGACCGCGCTGCAGAACATCACCATGGCTCCGGTCCGGGTGAAGGGTCTGACCCGGGCCCGGGCCGATGAACGGGGAAGGGAACTGCTCGACCGGGTCGGCCTGGCCGACAAGGCGGACGCCTATCCGTCGCAGCTGTCCGGAGGCCAGCAGCAACGGGTGGCGATCGCCCGGGCGTTGGCGATGGAACCCCGGTTGCTGCTCTTCGACGAGCCGACTTCGGCGCTCGACCCGGAGATGATCAAAGAGGTCATCGACGTGATGGCGGAGCTCGCCGCGGAGGGAATGACGATGCTCGTAGTCACGCACGAGATGGGCTTCGCCCGCCGCGCCGCCGACCGGGTCGTCTTCCTGGACGCCGGCCGGATCGTGGAGACTGCCCCGCCCGAGGAGTTCTTCGCCCGCCCGCGCACCGACCGGGCCCGGGACTTCCTGTCCAAGATCCTCAGCCACTGAACGCCTTGAGTCACTGAACGCCTTGAGTCACCGAACCCGCCCAACCCGCCCAACCCTTTGGAGGACCCCCAGATGAGAACGACCGCATCCCGGCGCACCCTGACCGGAGTGGCCCTGGCCGTCACCACCGCTGCGGTCATGACGGCCTGCAGCTCCGGCTCCTCGTCGTCACTGCCCCCCGCCCCCGGGGCCAGCAGCACTGCGGGCGGCAGCGGCAGCCTCTCCTACCAGCAGGTGATCGACGCAGCCCCGGTCGCCGCCGCCTCCGACATCCCGGCCGGCAGCCTGATGGCGACGATCAAAGCGCGCGGCGAACTCGTCGAGGGCGGTACCGACACCTCGGCGCTCTTCTCCCTCACCGACCCGGTGAGCGGTCGGACCACCGGCTTCGACGCGGGCCTCGCCGCCATGCTGGCCAAGTACATCACCGGCCAGCCCAAGGTGAAGCTGGTCCAGGTACAGGTCGCCACCCGTGAGGCCCTGCTGCAGAACGGCACGGTGGACGCCGTCTTCGCGACCTACACCATCACCCCCAAGCGGGCCACCAAGGTTGCCTTCGCCGGACCGTACTACTCCTCCGGCGACGCCATTCTGGTGAAGAAGTCGGACACCTCCATCACCGACGTCGCCGACCTCAACGGCAAGACCGTCTGCACCGAGTCCAGCTCCACGGCCGCGGCGGACATCAAGAAGTACGCGCCCTCCGCCAAGCTGGTCCTGTTCGACCAGAACTCCGAGTGCGTGAACGCAGTCGAGCAGGGCCGCGCGGACGCGTACGTGCTCGACCAGGCCCTGCTGCTCGGCGACGCCTACAGCGAGCCCACGAAGGTCAAGGTCGTCGGTCAGCCCTTCACCGCCGAGCCCTACGGCATCGGCCTGCCACTGAACTCGCCCGCGATGAAGACCTTCGTGGACGACTGGCTGAAGAAGATCGAGGCGGACGGCGAGTGGGCCAAGCTGTGGCAGGCCACCATCGGCACCACACTCGGCGGCCCGGCCCCGACCCCGCCCGTCATCGGCTCCGCAGCCGGCAGCTGAGGCCGAGGGAGACCTGACGTGGAGTGGAGTTCCCTGGGACACGGCCTGCTGCTGACGCTCGGGCTGATCGGGCTGGCGTTCACCGGAGCGCTGGCGCTCGGCGTGCTGCTGGCGGTCTGCCGGATCAGTCCGGTGCTGCCGCTGCGCGCCGCCGCCACCGCCTACGTCACGGTCTTCCGCAACGTGCCGCTGCTGGTGCTGCTGGTGCTGTTCACCTTCGGACTGCCCGATGTGGGCCTGCTCGTCCCGCTGTTCGCCAACGCCGTGCTGGCCATGGCGCTGTACTGGGCGGCATTCGTCTGCGAGGTGGTCCGCAGCGGCGTGCGTACCGTCCCACGCGGACAGGTCGAGGCGGCGCGAGCACTCGGGCTGACCTTCGGCCAGATCCTCGGCCAGGTGGTGCTGCCGCAGGCGCTGCGCGCCATGGTGCAGCCGCTGGGGAACGTCTTCATCGGAGTGGCGCTCTCCAGCTCGCTGGCCGCAGCCGCAGGAGTCCCTGAGATCACCACCTGGTACGAGAACCAGGCGAACCTGGCGGACGCCCCGATCACCTCCTTCGCTGTCATCTCGGCGATATACGTGGCCATCACCCTGACGGCCGGCCTGGTCGCCGGCCGCATCGAGCGGAAGTTGGCGATCCGGTGACGAGTGCCGGCAGCAGCCCACATGACGACCTGCTCTTCGACGCGCCCGGGCCGCGCGGCAGGCGCCGGATCCGCATCGCCGGCGGCATCTCGCTGCTGGCGCTGGCCGCCCTCGCGGCTTTCGTCTGGCACCAGTTCGACGTCAACGGCCAGCTGGCCGCCGACCAGTGGCAGATGTACGCCGAGTGGCCCATCATCAACTACCTGCTGACCGGCGCGGAGAACACCCTGCTGGTCACCGCCGTCTGCGCGGCCCTCGCCTTCCCCGTGGGCGGGCTGCTGGCCCTCCTCCGGCTCAGCCGCCACGCGATCCCGCGCGCCCTCGCTCGCGGGTACGTGGAGTTCTTCCGGGCAATGCCGCTGCTCCTGCTGCTGTACCTGTTCCTCTTCGGCCTGCCGAGGCTCGGTCTGACCCTGCCGCCGTTCTGGCAGCTGGTGGTGCCGATCGCGCTGACCAACGCCGCCGTTGTCGCGGAACTGATCCGGGCCGGTGTGGGCGCGCTGGACCGGGGCCAGGGCGAGGCAGCGGAGAGCCTGGGAATGACCTACTGGCAGTCCATGCGCTGGGTGGTGCTGCCGCAGGCGGTGCGGCGGCTGGTCCCAGCGCTGGTCAGCCAGCTCGTGCGGCTGCTCAAGGACTCCGCGCTCGGCTACGTGGTCAGTTACCTGGAACTGCTGCACCGCTCGCAGGTGCTGGGCGAGTACTACCACACCGTGCTCTCCTCCTACCTGGTCGTGGCGGCCGTCTTCATCCTGGTCAACGCCTCGCTGTCGAAGACCGCGAGCTGGCTCGAACGCCGGCTGTGACACCGCGCCGCCCATCGACACCGCGCCGCCCATCGCGGCCGACGCCCCACCCACCCGCACCGACGAAAGGCCCTTTTCGGCATGTGCCGCCTGCTCGGCGTCGTCTCCCGTGGCCCCCGGCCACTGACCGACACGCTCTCCGGACTGCTCGACCCCTTCACCGCGCTCTCCTGCGAGCATGCCGACGGCTGGGGTGTCGCCGCCTGGCGGGACGGTGAACTCTCGGTCGCCAAGGACACCTCACCCGCGCACGCCAGCAAGGCCTACGCGCAGGCCTTGTCACCTGCCACCGACGCCGCACTGCTCCACCTGCGCAAGGCATCCCCGGGCCTTCCCGTGACCCCGGGCAACACCCACCCCTTCACCGCCGGAACCCTCGCCTTCGCACACAACGGCGGCTTCTCCCCGGAGCACGCCCTGGACGGCCTCATCGACGCCGAGATCCTCAGGGGAGGCGTCGGCAGCACCGACTCCGAACGCTTCTTCCTCCGGGTACTCACCCGGCTGCGCAGCACCGACCCCGACCCGGTGGACGCCATCGCCCGCACCGCCGCCGACGTACGCGCCCACGCCTCCTTCAGCAGCCTCAACTGCCTCCTGCTCACCCAGGACGCCCTGTACGCGTACGCGGAGGAGGACCCCGAGTCGGAGGCCAGCCGGCGGCGCGGCCCGGACTTCTTCCCGCTGTGGTACCGGGCCCGCCAGGACAGCGTGGTGGTGGCGTCCAGTGGCATAGGGGCGGGGGACGGTTGGCAGGTGCTGCCCTACGGCCAGGTACTCGAAATCCGTCGGGCCGACCTGCGGGTGTCCACGCACGCCGTCCTGAGCGGGGTCTGACCCGAGCTCCGTCGCCCCGGAGTCAGGCGGGCCGGACGGCTCGCAGCGCGAACATCAGCGGCACCTTCGGCTGGTGGCCCGGCAGTTGCCACCAGCCGCCCTCGCCGCGCACCATGCCCGCGAAGCGGGGCCACGGCAGCAGATCCGTCTCGCGAAGCACTTCCAGCCGTAGCCCCGCACCCGCCACGGCTTCGACGACATCGCCGATTCCGTGCCGCCACTCGTAGCTCACCGTCGCGCCTTCCAGCAGCGGTCCGTCGGTGTAGGTGTGGGCGTTGTCGATCCGCAGCGGCCCTCTGCCGCCCAAGTAGTCCCGGCGCAGTCGCAGTTGCCCCGGTTCCTCGTCCGGCTGGGGAGTGGGGCCGAGCGAGTTGAGCAGCGGGTGGAACTCCACCAGGTACAGCACCCCACCCGGCTGCAGCAGCGCGTGCACGATCTGCGCCCACCGGGGCAGGTCGGGCAGGTAGCACAGCGCGCCCTTGCCGGTGTAGACGACGTCGAAGCGCCGCCCGCCGAGGGCGGCCACGGCGTCGTGCACGTCGGCCCGGACGAACTCCAGGCTCGCGCCCACCCCGGCCGCCAGCCGCCGGGCCTGTGTGACGGACTCCCGGGAGAAGTCGAGCCCCACCGTGTGCGCGGCGCCTCGCTCGGCGAGCGCGCGCGTCTCGGTGCCCAGGTGGCACTGCAGATGCAGCACCGTGCGCCCGTGCAGGTCGCCGAGATCCGACCACTCGAAGGGCGCGAACCAATCGGCGCCGGGGCGGGAGCCGTCCAGCCCGTAGAAGTCGCTGGCCGCGTGCACGGGCGTACGGGCGTCCCAGTTCCTCTCATTGGCTGCCAGCATCTCCGGGACGGTCGGCTCACGACCTGCCTGTGTCATGAGGACA
>Ga0302314_10012524_pt1 | contig 14677 bp, 12 predicted proteins | sample III_Palsa_N2_3_FD_200533 | JGI IMG/M metagenome (GOLD analysis project Ga0302314, IMG submission 200533) | Peat permafrost microbial communities from Stordalen Mire near Abisko, Sweden - III_Palsa_N2_3 | ecosystem: Environmental > Terrestrial > Soil > Palsa > Peat permafrost | place: Sweden... | reverse complement strand
TAACCGGGACCGTGGGAATGACCGGCCTCCGTTTAACCGTGATGACCGGCCGCGCAGCTTCGAGCGTCGCGACGAGAAGCCCCCGTTCAACCGCGACCGTAATAACGACCGGCCTCCGTTCAACCGCGATCGCGATGATCGGCCGTCGTATAACCGGGACCGTACGAACGACCGTCCGTCGTTTAATCGCGATCGTGATGACCGGCCTCCGTTCAACCGGGACCGTCCCAACGACCGCCCGTCGTTTAACCGTGATCGGGATGACCGGCCGTCGTACAACCGGGACCGTGGGAATGACCGGCCTCCGTTTAACCGTGATGACCGGCCGCGCAGCTTCGAGCGTCGCGACGAGAAGCCCCCGTTCAACCGCGACCGTGACGAGCGGCCTTCATACAACCGGGACCGTCCCAACGATCGTCCGGCGTTTAACCGCGACCGCGACGACCGGCCCTCGTACAACCGCGACCGTCCCAACGACCGTCCCGCTTTCAACCGGGACCGCGACGACCGGCCGCGCAGCTTCGAGCGTCGTGAGGAGCGGCCGGCAGAGCGTGCCGAGCGCTTCGAGCAGAGCCAGGCAGTCGCTCCGCCCGCGCCCGAACTGGAGATTCCCGAGGACATCAACCTCGACGACCTCGACTCGGACATCCGTGCCGAGCTGCGTACTCTCGTTCGGATGAAGGCGCAGTTGGTTGGTGCGCACCTGGTCATGGCCGGCCGGCTGATCGACGAGGAGCCGGAGAAGGCCTACGCGCACGCTCAGGCGGCGCAGCAGCTGGCCCCCCGTCTCGCCGCCACCCGGGAGGCACTCGGTCTCGCCGCGTACCTCTCCGACCGTTACGGCGAGGCTCTGGCAGAACTGCGGGCCGCGCGTCGGATCACCGGCTCGAACCACCAGTGGGCCGTCATGGCCGACTGCGAGCGCGGGCTCGGCCGTCCGGAGAAGACCATCGAGATGTCCCAGGCGCCCGAGGCCAAGGACCTGGACAAGGCGACGCAGATCGAACTGCGGATCGTCGCCGCCGGCGCCCGTCGGGACCTGGGCCAGGCCGACACCGCCGTGGTCCTGCTGCAGGGCGCGGACCTCAACCCCGTGCAGGTCGAGCCGTGGACCGCGCGTCTGCGCTATGCCTACGCCGAGGCGCTGCTGGAAGTCGGGCGCGAGGACGAGGCCCGCGAGTGGTTCACCAAGGCCGGCGAGGTCGACCCGGACGGGCTGACCGACGCGGGCGAGCGTCTGGCCGAGCTCGACGGACTGACCTTCAGCGAGACCGAAGAGGAAGAGCTCGAGGATGACGAGCTCGAAGACGAGGAAGAGGACGGCGACGACGACCTCGACCACGAGTTGTCCGAAGAGGATGAAGAAGACGACGAAGACGGCGAAGATGAGGGCGACGGCAAGTCCGATGTCCTGGGCCTGGCCGACCTCGACCTCGAACTCGAGAACGACGAAGAGCAGTAAACCCCGGCCGTGGCTCCGGCCACGGTTCGGATAGTTCTTAAGAAGAGGTCCTGGGTCGAGCAGCTAATTGCTGTTCGGCCCAGGGCCTTTTTTGCGCGCGGCGTGCGACCTACGCTTCGCCGAAGAGGCGTAGTACCAGGCCGGTGGCCGGCTTCGGGGTGAATGCGGTGGACTTGCGCGGCATCCGGACTCCGGCGCCGGCCAGTTCCATCACGGTCGCCTCCGCCACCGGGCGCACCAGCACGGCCAGGCCCTTGTGGCGGTGGGCCTCGATGACGGCGTGCCGCGCGTCGTGGTCGAAGCGGATGTTGTCCGCGGTGTCCGGGATCTTCCAGACCTCCCCGGCCAGCGCGTAGTGCAGCACCGTCGCGTCGAGGCGGCGCCAGCTCTCCGGACGGTCGGCGGGAATCGTCTCCGCGAGCAGCTCAGGGTTCGGGTCGGTCAGCAGCCAGGCCCGGTTGCTGCCGTCCACGACCGCCAGCGCGATCTGCTCCGGACCGACTTCAGCGAGCGCGGTCAGTGCGGCCTGGTAGCCGCCGCTCACCTCCTCCACCGTGAACCACTTGCCTGCCGCCTCGATGGCCTGCTCGGCGGCCAGCTCCGGCAGCCAGCGGTGAATGCCCTTCACGTGCAGCGGGTGGGCCGAGGTGTCGACGAGCAGGGCCAGCCCTCGGTCGGTGCCCGGATGCCGGAGCTCGGCCAGGCGGCGGTAGGCCGCGTAACGGTGGTGTCCGTCGGCGATCAGGGACTGCCGGCCGGCCAGGTCCTCGGCGACCAGCGCGTGTTCGGCCGGGTCGGTGACCGCCCAGAGCCGGTGCCGGGTGCCGTCGGCGGTGTGCACGTCGACGATCGCGTCCGGCTGCGCGGCCACTCGTTCCACCAGCTCGGATGCCGGGCCGCCGCCCTGGTAGGTCAACAGGATCGGCTCCGGGTTCGAGCCGGTCGCGTACATCAGCGCGCGGCGGTCGGCGACCACCGCGTCCACGACGTCCTCGTGCGGGAGCACCGGGCCGGTGTCGTCCGCAGGCAGCTGCAGCGCGCCCATCAGGCCCCGCTGGAGGCCCAGCGGGCCGTCCTGCTCGTAGACGTACAGGGCGGGCTCGTCGTCCAGCTGCAGGGCGCCCTCGGCCCGCCATTCGGCCAGTGTCCGGGCCGCGCGGCGGTAGCGCAGCCGGGGGTCCGGCTCGTCCAGTTCCGGGAGGATAAGCCGAACGATGTTATGTGAGTCCGATTTGGCCAGTCGATGAGCCTGAATTAGGTCAATCATGTCGTACGGTGGCGATATGACTACGGCAGGGTCGTCGACGCGCTCGTTCACAAAGCGCAGCCCCCGGAAGGGGTACAGGGCCAGGGCATCCATAGGCAAATGGTATGCGCTGGCGCTGTCCCCTGGTAAGCGGCGCATGGTGCTGCGGGGGGAGGGGCCGGCGGCATAGGTGAACTTGAGTGATCGAGAGGGGAAGACGAGGACAGCAGTACTTGAGCTCCTGGAGGTGCGAAATGACTGGACAAGATCAGTGGGACGAGCCGGCGGATGACGAGCGGTCGGAGCGCGACGCCGTCTTGGACGGCGAGGTATACGACTGGTACCAGCGGGGCTTGCAGCTGTATGAAGACGGCAACCCGGCCGCGGCCTCGCAGCTGCTGGTGCGCGCGGCCGGCAGGGTGCCGAAATCCCGCTCAGTGCTCGAAGCGCTGGCCAGAGCCCAGTTCGACGCGGAACAATATCAGGACGCTGCCGTCTCATTCAAGTCACTGTCCGAGGTGAGTCCCGACGACGACTATGCGCAGTTCGGATGGGGCCTGGCGGCCGCCCGGCTGGGTGAATACGAGGTCGCCGTCGAGCACCTGGCCCTGGCCGCGTCGATGAGGCCAGATGTGCGCTACTACTCGCAGGCGCTCAGGGGCGCGCGGGCGACGGTGCGCTCCTCGAAGTCGGCGGCGCACCGGGCGGAACACGACAAGTAGCATCTAGCCCTGTGAAGACCAACGAGCTGCGCGCCACGGACCGTCCACTTGCCGCCGTCTACGACACGGCGCTGCTCGACCTGGACGGAGTCGTCTACCGCAGCCACGACGCCGTACCGCATGCCGTCCCGTCGCTGTTGGCCGCGGCGGAGGGGGGCATGCGGCTGGCATACGTGACGAACAACGCCTCGCGCACCCCCGAGGCCGTCGCCGCCCACCTGGTCGAACTGGGACTGCCCGCGACCGCGGAGGAAGTGGTGACGGCCGCGCAGGCCGTCGCCCGGCTGATCGCCGAGCAGGTGCCCTCGGGCGCGGCCGTGCTGGCCATCGGTGGCGAGGGCCTGTTCAAGGCGCTCACCGAGCAGGGCCTGACCCTGGTCAAGTCCGCCGACGACGACCCGGCCGCGGTGGTTCAGGGCTTCGTCCCGGAGACCCGCTGGGTGGACCTGGCCGAGGCCGCCTACGCGGTGGGCCGGGGTGTCCCGTGGTTCGCGGCGAACACCGACCTGACCATGCCCACCGCGCGCGGAATCGCACCGGGCAACGGCGCCCTGGTGACCGCCGTGGCCCGGGCCACCGGCAAGTGGCCGATAGCGGCCGGAAAGCCCGAACCGGCCCTGCACCGCGAGACGATGATTCGCACCGGTGCGAAGAACCCTCTGGTGGTCGGTGATCGGCTGGACACGGACATCGAGGGCGCGAACCGGGCAGGCGTGGACTCACTCCTGGTGTTCACCGGCGTGACGGACGCAGATGGTCTGCTAGAGGCCAAGCCAGACCAGCGCCCCACCTACATCGCGGCCGACCTGCGCGGACTGCTGGAGCCCGCACGCGCGCCCGAGCGGGACGGCACAGGCTGGCGCTGCGGCGCCTGGCGGGCCGAGATGGCTGACGGCGAGCTGAAGTGCAAGCGCGACGACTCATCCGGTTCAGACGGCGACGATCCCCTGGACGAACTCCGAGCCCGCTGCGCCGCCGCTTGGGCCCACGCGGACGCTGAGTAGGCGTTGCTTGTGGACCAGCTATCGCTCGAACTAAGCAAGCTACAAGCGGCACTGCCCGCCCATGACGCTGAGCTGTTCGTCTCCGAGGTGGCCCAGCTCATGCGTGGCGAGCCAGTATCGGGTGGGTGGCCGAGTATGGACGCCTAGAAGATCTTGCGCAGCTTGAGCAGGTCGCCGAAGGAGGCGTTGACCTTGATCCGGCCGGAGGTCCAGGCGGGGATGAAGCTGAGCCGGCCGTCGACCAGTGCGATCAGGTCGTCGCTGGGGATCACCAGGCGGATCTGGGCGTTGGGGACGGGCTCGGGGGCCGGGTAGGCGCGCACGTTGTCGAGGCGCGCGTTCTTCAGATCTCCGTGAAAGGTCACCTTGAGGTCCGGGATCTCGCAGCTCACCGAGCGTTCGAGCAGGTTCTTGGAGCGTTCCTCCGAGCCGATCCCGCCCATCTTCTCCGCGAGTTGGTCCAGGGCCGCTGCGCATTCTTCCTTGGTCGCCACGGTCTGAAGTCTACCGCCGTGGCCGCTCAGACCGCGATCGGCACGGTACCGTCTCCCTATGTGGAATGAACAACGCGGCGCCGAGGCGATGGAGCTGCCGCACGCGGCCGCCGAGGCGGCGCTGCCGGAACTCGAACCGACCGGGCATGCGGAAGTGGACGCCGCGCTGATGCGGCTGGGGGAGTTGGCCGAGCGGCCCACCGGCGCGCACGCGGATCTCTACGACGACGTCCACCAGCGCTTGCAAGAGGTTTTGGCGCAGCTCGACCAGCAGCGGTAGGGCGGGACGACCATGGCCGGGCAGGCACGGCGGCGGCTGGACGCGGAACTGGTCCGGCGCGGACAGGCGCGTTCCCGGGAACAGGCGGTCGAGCTGATCCAGGCCGGGCGGGTGAGCGTGGCGGGGCAGGTGGCCGGGAAACCGGCCACCCAGGTGGAGACCTCGGCCGCGATCGTGGTCCGGACGGATGAGTCCGGCGGGCCCGAGTACGCCTCGCGTGGCGGGCACAAGCTGGCCGGGGCGCTCGCCGTATTCGGCCCGCTCGGGCTGACCGTAGCCGGTCGCCGCTGCCTTGATGCCGGTGCGTCCACGGGCGGCTTCACCGATGTGCTGCTGCGTGAGGACGCCCGGGAAGTGGTCGCGGTCGACGTCGGGTACGGCCAGCTGGTTTGGCGGTTGCAGAATGATCCCCGGGTCGTGGTCGTGGACCGGACCAATGTGCGTGAGCTGACTCTGGAGCAGATCGGCGGCGCTCCGGTGGAGCTCGTGGTCGGCGACCTTTCGTTCATCTCGCTCAATCTGGTCCTGCCTGCCCTGGTGCGCTGCGCCACCGCGGACGCCGACTATTCGTTGATGGTGAAGCCGCAGTTCGAGGTGGGTCGCGAGCGGCTCGGCGCGGGGGGAGTGGTGCGCGACACCGCGCTTCACGCCTCTGCGGTGCGTGGGGTGGCTGCCAGTGCGGCCACGCTCGGCTTGGGTGTGCGCGGGGTCGCGGCCAGCCCGCTGCCGGGGCCGAGCGGTAATGTCGAGTACTTCCTCTGGCTGGCCGCCGGTGCGCCGCCGCTCGACGACGCGGCGTTGGAGCACGCGATCGAGACCGGGCCGGCCGGGGCCGCGTGGCCGGCGGGCGGGCATGTGGTTGCGGCAGCATTCGAACGAGAAGCAGAACCAGCACCTGAATCAGAACCCGAGGCAAAACCCGAGCCAGAGCCCGAGGAGAGACCATGACCGATGGCCACGAGGCGGCCAGAACCGACGAGCCGAAGCGTTATGTCCTGCTGGTGACACACACCGGACGGGCCGAGGCGAAGATCGCCGCGCGCAAGGTCGCGTTGTGGCTGTCTGAGGCGGGCATCGGGGTGCGGGTGCTGGCCGGCGACGTGGACGGGATCGAGTTCGGCACCACCGCGCGGGTGTTCACCGATCCGGCGCAGGCCGTGCTCGACTGTGAACTCGTGGTCGTCCTGGGCGGGGACGGCACGCTGCTGCGCGGGGCTGAGCTGGCCCGTCAGGCCGACATCCCCCTGCTCGGGGTGAACTTCGGCCGGGTCGGCTTCCTGGCCGAGGCCGAGTTGGAGGACCTGCACGAAGTGGTGGAGCGCATCAGCGACCAGCGGTACGCGGTCGAGGAGCGCATGACGCTGGACGTGGAGATCACCGCCGGCGGCGAGCTGTTCGCCCGCGCCTGGGCGTTGAACGAGGTCACGGTCGAGAAGCGCAGCTGGGGCCGGATGCTGGAGGTTCTGGTCGAGATCGACGGGCGGCCGCTGTCCCGCTGGGGCTGTGACGGCGTGGTCTGCGCGACGCCGACCGGTTCGACCGCGTACGCCTTCTCGGCCGGCGGTCCGGTGGTGTGGCCCGAGGTCGAGGCGCTGATGCTGGTGCCGATCAGCGCGCACGCCCTGTTCGCCCGGCCGCTGGTGGTCGGGCCGAGCTCGGTGGTGACCATCCAGGTGCTCGACGACGCGGTCCGGAATCAGACTGCGCAGCAGGGCTCGGACTGGGATCAGGAGCAGGACTTGGAATACGTGCGCGATCTGAATCAGACCCAGACCCAGACCCTGGAGCTGCGAACCGGTGCTGTGGACGGGATTGGCAGCGGAGTGCTTTCCTGCGACGGGCACCGGATCATCGAACTGCCGCCGGGCGCCAGCTTCGAGGTCCGGCGCGGAACCAGGCCGGTGCGGCTGGCCCGGCTGCGCGACGCACCCTTCACGGACCGCCTGGTGGCCAAGTTCGCGCTGCCGGTGGACGGTTGGCGGACCCGGTAGGCCGGTAAGTCGGTAAGCCGGTAGCCCGTCCGGCTCGAATCGTTATCGGCGGTGTTGGAACGCGACCTCATCCGCGACGTCTAAACTCCGACCTGGTTCCGATGCACGGGAGGTACGGCGATCATGCGTAAGAGGCAACCGGCCAAGGTTACGGCCACGGTGGCGGCGGTCGTCCTCGCCCTCGTGACGGCGGGTCTGGTCACCGGATGTGCGTCGACGCCGGTCAGTCAGCCGGTGGCCCTGGTCACGGTGCTGCCGTCCAGCACGCCGAGTGCGGATCCGGCGGCGCAGACGCAGGTCACGGCGGGTCTGGACGCCTTCGGCATCTCGCTGTTCCAGCAGCTGGGGGCGGACAACGGCAACCTGGTGCTTTCGCCGCAGAGCCTGGCGCAGGTGCTGACGATGCTGCTCCCGGGCGCTCGCGGTGCGTCGGCGAGCGAACTGGAGTCGGTGCTGGGCTTTACCGGGCTCGATCCCGCTCAGGCCGCCTACGCGCTTGGCGCTCAGGACTCGGCCACCCGCCAGCGCGCTGCGGCCGATTCGGACACCTTGACCGAGGCCGACGACATCTGGGTGCAGAAGGGGATGTCGCTGCAGAGCCAGTACCTGCAGACTCTGTCGGGGGCGTTCAACGCAGGGGTCCGCCAGCCGGACTTCTCCGCCGATCCGGCCGCCGCGACGAAGGCGATAAACCAACAGGTCTCCCAGGAGACGAACGGGCTGATCCCGCAGCTGTTCGGTCCGGGCACGATCGACTCGACCACTCGTCTGGTGTTGACCGACGCGACCTATTTCAAGGCGCCCTGGACCTCGTCCTTCGATCCGGCGCAGACCAGTCAGGCGAGTTTTACCATCGCCACCGGGTCGAAGACGACGGTGTCGATGATGAATCAGAGCTCGCAGTTCGGCTACACCTCGGGCAAGGGCTGGCAGGCGGTGCAACTGCCCTACGGCGGCGGCCAACTGGCGATGGACGTGGTGCTGCCGACCTCTACCGCGAGTGGCGCGCTGGCCTCGTACAGGGCGGGGCTGACCCAGAGCGCGCTGACCGCCATGGCCGACGCCTTCACCCCGGCGCAGGTGGAACTGTCGTTGCCCCGCTTCACGATCGACTCGACCGAAAGCTCCCTGAACGCGGCGTTGCAGCAGCTGGGCCTGCGGGCGATGTTCACCGGCGCGGCCGACCTGAGCGGGATGCTGACCAGCGATCAGAATCTGTACGTGCAGCGGGTGATCCAGCAGGCTGACATCCAGGTCAGCGAGCAGGGCGCGACCGCGGTGGCCGGCAGCGGAGTGCAAGTGGAGGCGGGCGCCGCGCCAGCGCCGCAGAACCAGGTCGTCTTCGACGCGAACCACCCGTTCGTGTACGTGATCCGGGACGTCATCTCCGGGCAGATCCTCTTCCTCGGGCAGGTCGCCGACCCGAGCTGACCCGGCGCCCGGCCGCACAGGTCGGCGCCGGTCGGCTAATCTCATCTGTGTGCTGGAACAGATGCGCATCCGTGGCTTGGGAGTGATCGAGGACGCGGTCCTCCTGCTCGCCCCCGGCTTCACCGCGGTCACCGGTGAGACCGGGGCCGGCAAGACGATGGTCGTCACCGGGTTGGACCTGCTCTTCGGCGGCCGCGCCGAGGCGGCGCGGATACGGCCGGGCGCGGACCGGGCAACCATCGAGGGCACCATCCTGATCCCGGCCGACGGACCGGTGGCCCGCCGGGCCCGGGAGGCCGGTGCGGAGCTGGACCCGGCCGACCCGGCCGAGGACGGAGTCCCGCGCTCCGAGCTCTTGCTGGCCCGGGTGGTCGGCGCGCAGAACGCGGGCTCGCAGAACTCCGGCGGCCAGGGCGCGGGCGGCTCGGCCCGGTCCCGGGCGCACCTGGGCGGCCAGGCCGTGCCGATCTCCACCTTGGCCGAGGTGGGCGAGGAACTCGTCGCACGGCACGGGCAGTCGGCCCAGCAGCGGCTGCTCCAGCCGACCCGGCAGCGCGCCGCGCTGGACCGGTACGCCGGGACGGCCGTGAGCGAGCCGCTGGGCAGGTACCGCACCGCCTACGCGGAGTACAAGGAAGTGACCGCGCAGCTCGACGAACTGGTCACCCAGGCCCGTGCGCGCGAGCAGGAGGGTGACGCGCTGCGCTACGGCCTCGGCGAGATCGACAAGGTCCAGCCCGAGGCGGGGGAGCAGGAGGAGCTGACCGAGGAGATCGGCCGGCTCGGGCACGTCGAGACCCTGCGGGCGGCCAGCGAGCAGGCGCACGAGGCGCTGAGCGCCGAAGAGGAGCGCTCCGTCGGCGCCATCGCCATCCTGAACCTGGCCCTCAAAGCGATAGAGCAGGCCAGCGCCACCGACCCCGGCCTGGTCAAGGTGGCCACGAAGATCAAGGACGCCTACTGGGCGGCCACCGAGGCCAGCGGGGAACTGGCCACCTACCTCGGCGGCTTGGAGGCGGACCCGGCCCGGCTGCAGGTGGCCCAGGAGCGCCTGGCCGAGCTGGTGGCCCTGGCCCGGCGCTATGGCCCCGGCGTGGACGAGGTGCTGCAGTGGGCCGAGCAGGCCAAGGCGCGGTTGGCCGTGCTGGAGGGCGACGACGGCCGGATCGCCGAGCTGACCGAGCGCCAGGCCGCGGTGCGCGAGGAGCTGACCGAGTACGCCGCGGCGGTATCGGCGGCCCGGCACACGGCCGCCGTGGACTTCGCCGCCGCGGTCACCAAGGAACTGGCAGAACTGGCCATGCCGCACGCCAGGATCTCGGTCCGGGTGACGCAGCGGGAGGCCGACCCGGCCGCCGCCGCGCAGCCGGCCACCGCCAAGGTGCTGGAGTTCCCCCAGGAGGACGGCGGCACCCGGCGGCTGGTCTTCGGCGCCAACGGGATCGACGAGGTCGAGGTCCAGCTCGCGCCGCACCCCGGCGCGCCGTTCCTGCCGATCGCCAAGGGCGCCTCCGGCGGCGAACTCTCCCGGGTGATGCTGGCCATCGAGGTGGTCTTCGCCGGCGCCGATCCGGTGCCCACGCTGGTCTTCGACGAGGTGGACGCCGGGGTCGGCGGGCAGGCCGCGGTGGAGGTGGGCCGGCGCCTGGCCCGGCTCTCCCGCACCGCGCAGGTCATCGTCGTCACCCATTTGCCGCAGGTCGCCGCCTTCGCCGACCGGCAGTTGCTGGTCAGCAAGGCCAGCGACGGCACCGTGACCTCCTCCGGCGTGACAGTGCTCGAACCCGCCGAGCGGCGCCGGGAACTGGCCCGGATGCTGTCCGGGCGGGAGGATTCGGCCACCGGGCAGGCGCACGCCGACGAACTGCTCGAGGCGGCGCGCGCGGAACGCGACGGCGGGGCTCTCGGGTAACGAGCGCATCACAGCCCGCTGAAGTCTGGTTAAGATCTCGCCTCGGCGGGCATGCAGGTCGTCCAGACCTGGCAGGATGGGGGTGATGAGGATCTCCACGGATACGTCGGGTGGGACAGGCGAGGCCGGGGCGGCTCAGAGCCGGGCCGTCGCCGGTTCCGGGCGTGCCCTGGAGCCGCAGGCCGGGTCCGGTGTGCAGGAGGACGGGCAGAGCGCCGACAGCCCGGTGCCGGGCGTTGAGGACCGGTGTGACCTGAACGGTCACGCCGTTGCGGCCGCTCAAACCACTCAAGCTCAAACCACTCAAGTCGAGCCGGGCCAAGTGGTCGAGGGTGGGCCGATCCTGGTGAACGGGCACGGCGGGCTGAACGGACAGAACGGGCAGAGTGGATACGGGGCGGGCGGGCCGGGAGAACGCGGCGAGCGCGGCAACCGGGCCGGACTGAACGGCCAGGCGCTGCAGGGCCTGGAGAACGGGCCGCTCGCCCGGGGCGGCGTGGACTGGCAGAGCGGGCAGACCGGGCGCGCCATGGCCTCGATCCGCAGCGGCCTGAGCCGGGCCGGGCAGAGCCTGAGCAACGCCGGCCTGGCGATGACCGGCGGCGGGGACGGCGACCGCTCCGGCGGCGCGGCCACGGTCCGGGTGGACCGGCGCACCAAGGACCTTACCAAGCGGCTGCGGCCGGGCGAGATCGCCGTGATCGACCACGAGGACATCGACCGGATCGCCGCCGAGGGGCTGATCGCCTGCCGCCCCCTGGCCGTGGTCAACGCCGCCCAGTCGATCAGCGGCCGCTACCCCAACCTCGGCCCCGAGATCATCGTCTCGGCCGGGATCCCGCTGATCGACGACGTCGGCGGGTACATCATGGACCTGGTCCGCGAGGGCGAGTCGCTGCGGGTCGACGGCAACGTGCTCTTCCGCGGCGACACGCCGCTGGTGGCCGGCAAGCTGCTGGACACCGCGCACGTGGTCGCCGCGATGGAGGAGGCCAGGGCGGGGCTGTCCGACCAGCTCGAAGCCTTCGTCGCCAACACCCTGGAGTACCTGCGCAAGGAACGCGACCTGCTGCTCGACGGGATCGGCGTGCCGGACGTGCGCACCGACTTCGACGACAAGCACGTGCTGATCGTGGTGCGCGGCTACCACTACCGCGAGGACCTCAAGGCCCTGCGGCCCTACATCCGCGAGTACCGTCCGCTGCTGATCGGCGTGGACGGCGGGGCCGACGCGATCATCGAGGCCGGCTACAAGCCGGCGATGATCGTCGGCGACATGGACTCGGTCTCCGACGCGGCGCTCACCAGCGGCGCGGAGATCGTCGTGCACGCCTACCGGGACGGCCGGGCCCCCGGGCTGGACCGGATCAGGGCCCTGGGCCAGGACTGCGTCGTCTTCCCGGCCACCGGCACCAGCGAGGACATCGCGATGCTGCTCGCCGACGACAAGGGCGCCAAGCTGATCGTCGCCGTGGGCACGCACGCGACCCTGGTGGAGTTCCTGGACAAGGGGCGGGCCGGGATGGCCTCGACCTTCCTGACCCGCCTGCGGGTGGGCGGCAAACTCGTCGACGCCAAGGGCGTCTCCCGGCTCTACCGCAGCCAGATCTCCACCCCTTCGCTGATGCTGCTGATCGGCGCGGCCTTCATAACCATCCTCGGTACCGCATTCGTCTCCCCGCTGGCCGGCCTTTACTGGGATGTGCTGCGCAGCTACTGGGACTCGTTCATCTTCTGGGTGCAAGGGCTCTTTTCGTGATCGACTTTCGTTACCACGTCGTCTCCATCGTCGCGGTTTTCCTGGCACTCACCGTGGGCTTGGTGCTGGGCGCCTCGTTCCTGAGCAAGTACGCCGTCGACGGCCTGAAGGAGAACATCACCAGTCTGACCTCGCAGAAGAACAATCTGCAGCAGGAGAACCGGAACCAGAGCAACACGCTGGACGGCTTGAACTCGTACGTGAACGACACCGCGGCCACCCTGGTCAGCGGGTACCTCGACGGCGACGACGTGACCATCGTGCAGATCGCCGGGCTGGACGGGCCCTCGACCGCGGCCACCATCAACCTGCTCGGCGTGGCGGGGGCGACGGTGACCTCGAACATCACCCTCAACCCCGCGTTCACCGATCCGACGAACAACGCCGCGCTCACCCAGGCCGTGACGGCGAACCTGCCGCCCGGCCAGACCGCGGTGGGCAGCACCCCGCAACTGCAGGCCGCCAACCTTCTGGCCGAGGTGCTCACCGCTCCGGACGCCTCGACCGATGACATCTCCATCGGGCAGGTCAACCCGCCCCCGTCCGGGATGTCGATGGCCGACGCCATCGTGGCGCTGAAGAACTTCGCCGCCGCCGGACTGATCACGATCAACACCCTGCCGAGCGCGACCGAGACGGTCCGCCCGAACCTCGCCTTCCTGGCCGCGCCGATCGCCGCCAACACGGCCGACGAGAACACGGCGTACCTCACCCTGGCGGAGGCCCTGCGCACCAACAACGCCGAACCGGTGATCGGCGGATCGGCGGTCGGCGGGGGGGCCGGCTCGTCCCAGAGCGGCGGCCTGCTCTACGCCACGCTGAACGACAGCACCGCGTTCAAGGAGATCTCGACGGTGGACAACATCAATCTGACCATGGGTCAGGTCGCCGTCGTCTTCGCGCTCTACCAGAACGTCAACACGCCCGGCCCGGTCGCCGGACACTACGGGGCCATCGGCGGGACCGACGGGCAGCTGCCCGCCAAACTGCCGCTGCGCCCGAGCCCGGTGCCCACAGCCACCGGAACGGGCACCGCGAGGTCCGGCGGCAGGCCCTCGGGCGCTACGCCCAGCAGCGGGCCCTCGGGCAGCGCCACACCCGGCCACTGAACCGATGCGGCGCAAAGGAGCGTCCTCCCCAGTGGCGGCGGCGGGCCGGCCGGTCGGCCGGAGCTGCCGGTTCGGTTCATAGTCAGGCACAGGCCATAATCGAGCACAGACCATAATCGAGTCGTCACCCCACCACCACGGCGTAGGAACGGACCAGGTAAACGCAACCATGGGAAACGCGGCGAAGAGACCTTCCGGCGGCACGGTGTTCCTGGCCGCGATGGCGGGCGGCGCCTTGGGCCGCCTCGCGTTCAGCGCGGCCCGGCGCAAGCCCGCCCCGTTGTCGGCGGCCGTGGGCGTCGACCCCAAGGCGTGGAACCGCACCAACCACCGCGGCGAGCCGGTGACCCTGCTGGAGGGCCCGGCCTACGCGGCCGGCGCGGCCGTGGCCGTGGCGCTCACCCCCGGACTGCCGTCCTCGCTGCGCACGGCCGCGGTCCTGGCGACCGCCGGAGCGGGCGCGTTCGGGGTCTATGACGACCTGTACGGCAATGGCGACCGCCGGGGCCTGCGTGGCCACCTGGCGGCCCTGGGCAAGGGCGAGGTGACCACGGGCGGGGTGAAGTTCCTCGGCATCGGGGTCGTCGGCCTGGCCGCGGGCGCCCTGGCCCGCTCCGGCCGCTCCGGGGTGTCGGACACGATCGTGGACAAGGTCCTGGCCGGGGTGATCGTCGCGGCCGGGGCCAACGCGATCAACCTGTTCGACCTGCGGCCGGGCCGGGCGATCAAGGCCGCCGGCATCGCCGCCGCCCCCGCGCTGCTGCTCACCGGCTCCGGCACGCCCGGCAACGTGCTGCGCGCCGCCGCGCTGGGCACCGCGGCCGCGGTGCTGCCGGAGGACCTCGGCGAGAGCGCGATGCTCGGCGACGCCGGGGCCAACGCGCTCGGCGCGCTGCTCGGCGTCGCGGCGGTCTCCCAGACCGGCCGGGCCGGCCTGCTCTGGCGCGCGGCCGGCCTGGTCGCGCTCACCGCCGCCAGCGAGAAGGTCTCCTTCACCAAGGTGATCGCCGGCTGCCCGCCACTGAAGGCGCTCGACGGATTCGGCCGCCGTGTCTAGACGTTCCACACCTTCGACCGGTCACAGCGGGTACGGGTCGCGCGAGCCTGCCCGCACGCCGGGGCGGATCGGCTCGACCGGCGCCGGCACGGGCCTGGCGACCGACGGCGAGGCGGGGCCCGGCGCGGCGACGGCCGGTTCGACAACGGCCGGTTCCCCATCCGGGCCACCGACGACGGGTGCTTCGGCGAGTTCGCCAAGCTCGACGCC
>Ga0302314_10012523_pt1 | contig 14678 bp, 16 predicted proteins | sample III_Palsa_N2_3_FD_200533 | JGI IMG/M metagenome (GOLD analysis project Ga0302314, IMG submission 200533) | Peat permafrost microbial communities from Stordalen Mire near Abisko, Sweden - III_Palsa_N2_3 | ecosystem: Environmental > Terrestrial > Soil > Palsa > Peat permafrost | place: Sweden... | reverse complement strand
TGCGGTGATCACCGCCCCGCCGTAAGAGTGGCCGGCCAGCACGACCGGGCCGTCCAGGCCGTCGATGACTCGCCGGGTCAAGGCGGCGTCGTCCTCCAGGGACAGGGTCGGGTTCTGCACGACAGCGACGCGGTAGCCGTCCGCAGTAAGTGCCTCGTACACCCCCTGCCAGCCGGAGCCGTCGACGAACCCGCCGTGGACCAGGACGACGTTGTGCACATCAGTCATGGGTGACCTCCTGTTGTTGGTCGGCCCCGGATGATTGCCTCAGTCGAGCCGCTCCTTCAAGGCAGCACGGCTGCACTGCGTGCGCCGAGGGGCAATAGCCGGGACCGGTGTGCGCATAGAGCTAGCCTTGACGACTTGCCATGCGGCGGCGAGCGGCAAGACTGCCCGGTTCCGTCAGGATTCTGCCTGTCGCCAGCGTCTGCTGCCTGATCGCGCGCGTCTGGCAGCGTCTGCGCAGCCCGCAGCACACCCAGGCAGCCCGCCGTAAACCCGGGTGATCCGAGAATCCGCCGGTCAGCGGCCCGGTTTCAGCCCTTGGCGAGGTCGCGGGCGATGACCATCCGCTGGATCTGGTTGGTGCCCTCGAAGATCTGCATGACCTTGGTCTCGCGCATGTACCGCTCCACCGGGAAGTCCTTGGTGTACCCGGCCCCGCCGAGCACCTGGACCGCGTCGGTGGTCACCCGCATCGCGTTGTCGGTGGCGATCATCTTGGCGATCGACGCCTGCCGGGAGAACGGCCGTCCGGCGTCGCGCAGCCGCGCCGCGTGCAGGTACGTCGCCCGGGCGGACTCCACCGCGGCGGCCATGTCGGCCAGCAGGAACCCGAGCCCCTGGTGCTCAATGACCGGCTTGCCAAACGACTCGCGCTCCTTCGCGTAGCTCACGGCCACGTCGAGGGCCCCCTGGGCGACCCCGGTCGCCACCGCCGCGATGCCGAGGCGGCCGGAATCAAGCCCGGCCAGCGCGATCGGCAGGCCCTGCCCCTCGTGGCCCAGCCGCCGCTCGGCCGGGATGCGGACCTGGTCGAACAGCATCGTCGCGGTCGTCGAGCTCATCAAGCCCATCTTGTCCTCGGGCACGTCGGCCGACAGGCCGGCCGTGCCCGCCTCGACCAGGAAACAGGAGATGCCGCGCCCGCCGTCGTCGCTGGTCCGGGCCATCACCTTGTAGAAGTCGGCTTCCCCGCCGTGAGTGGTCCAGGCTTTCGCCCCGGAGATGACGTAGTCGTCACCGTCACGGACCGCCCGGGTGCGCATCGCCGCCGGGTCAGACCCGGCGTGCGCCTCCGACAGGCAGTAGGCCCCGAGCAGTTCACCGCCGAGCATGTCGGGCAGCCAGCGCTGCTTCTGCTCCTCGGTGCCCGCGTAGAACAGTCCGAAGCAACTCAGCGCCTGCACGCTCACGCCGACCCCGACGGCGGCCCAGGCCGCCGCTATCTCCTCCAGCACCTGCAGGTAGACCTCGTAGGGCTGACCCCCGCCGCCGTATTCCTCCGGGTAGGGCAGTCCGAGCAGCCCGGAGCGGCCGAGGGTGGTGAACACCGCGCGCGGGAACGTGTGCGTCCGCTCCGCCTCGTCCACCTGCGGGCGCAGCTCCTTGTCGACGAGGCTGCGGGTCAGCTCGATCAGGTCCGCCGACTCTTGCGTCGGCATCAGGCGCTCGGCTGGCACGCGCTCCTCCTGTCCCCCGGCGGCCTGCCGCCCAGGGTTCCGTCCCCGGCCCGCTGCCACGACGTTTTGATACTGGTAACTGTAGGGAACGGGCCACCGGATCGCCATGGCCGGCCCAGTACCGTCAGCGGGTACCAGCGGCCCGCCTGCCGGGGCAGCACCCCGGGTGGGGCAGACTCATAACCGTGGCATCCAGCACTGAAGCGAGACAACCGGTGCCGGGCGTGCGCCCGGCCCGCGGCCGGCTGGCCGGCAGTGCCTGGTGGTGCGCGGTCGTGGCGCTGGTCGCGGTCGGAGCCGACGCCGCGACCAAAGCCTGGGCGACCTCCCGGCTATCCGGCGGCCGTCACATCGCCGCCCCTGGCGGCGTGGTGCGCCTGCAGCTTGTGGTCAACCACGGCGCGTCCTTCGGCCTGGCGGCGGGTTACGAGCCGCTGATCGCGGTGCTGACCGTCATCGGGATGATCCTGCTCGCCACCTGGGCGGTGCGGGCCCGCGGCGCGCTCGAGCGGTTCGGGGCCGCGCTCGCCGCCGCCGGGGCAGCGGGCAACCTCATCGACCGGCTGGCGCGCTCACCCGGTGTCTTCCACGGCGGCGTCATCGACTGGATCCACCTGTCGTTCTACGGCCCGACGTTCAACCTCGCCGACGTGTGGCTGCGCGGCGGGGTGCTCCTCGCGGTGGTCGGCTGGCTGTGGCGCAGCCGGAGATAGCCGCCGCCGGCGGCAGCGGACCTGACGACCGTGCGCGCGCGGCGGCGGGAGTCGCCGCGCTGCAACGCTGGTACTCGCCGCGAACCGGCCTGTGGCGCAGCACCGGCTGGTGGAACGCCGCCAACGCGCTCACCGCGGTGATCCGGTACATGCAGTTCACCGGGGAGCACGGCTACCTGCGGGTCATCGAGACCACGTTCCGCGGCGCGCAGCGGCGGCACCACGGCTTCATCAACACGTTCTTCGACGATAACGGCTGGTGGGCGCTGGCCTGGGTGGCCGCCTACGACCTGACCGGGGACCGCGGGTACCTCGCCGCCGCCGAAGCTGTCTTCAGCCACAACCGCAGCGGCTGGGACGCCCGCTGCGGCGGCGGGCTGTGGTGGAACGAAGACCGCGGGTACAAGAACGCGGTCACCAATGAGCTGTTCCTGCTGCTGGCGGCGCTGCTGTACCAGCGGGTGCCGGCCCGCCAGGATTACCTGGACTGGGCGCTGCGGGAGTGGCAGTGGCTGCACGGGAGCGGGATGATCGGCCCGTCCGGCCTGGTCAATGACGGGCTTACCGCCGCCTGCACCAACAACCAGGGCACCACCTGGACCTACAACCAGGGCGTAATCCTCGGCGGGCTCACCGTGCTGCATGAGATCACCGGCGACCCCGGTTACCTGGTGCAGGCGCAGGTTATCGCGGACGCGGCGCTGCGCGAGCTGACCAGCCCGGCCGGCATCCTCGCGGAGCCGACCGAGCCGTCCGGCTGCGACGGTGACCAGACCCAGTTCAAGGGCATCTTCGTGCGTTACCTGCACCAGCTGCTTGGCCGCACCGGCAACCTGGCCTACCAGGCGTTCATCACGGCCAACGCCGACTCGGTGTGGCAGCACGCCAGGAACGACTCCGGCCAGTTCGGGCTGCGCTGGGCCGGCCCGTTCGACCGGGCCGACGCCAGCCGCCAGTCATCCGCCGTCGAGGTGCTCACCGCCGCGGCCGCCCTGGCCCGCTAGCGGTCCGGCCGCGCCGCGCGCCCGGCTACTTCGACGTCCTGCTCGCCCTGCTGATCTTGCGCGTAGCACTCTTGGCGGCCGCCTTCTCGGTGGTCGCGCCGCTGGTGCTGAGCGTGCCGTGGCCCGACTCCAGGTGGGCGCGGACGAACCAGTGGAACTCCTCCAGCTGACGGGCCTGCCCGATCAGCATGTCCTGGGTGACCAGGTCCAGCTCCTCGGTGGTGTCGATCCCGGCCCGGTGCGCCTCGATAATCCCCTGGTACACCAGGTCCAGGGCGCCGAGGTGGGCGATGGCGTCGGCCCGGCCGATCGAGTAGTCGTCCCAGTCACGCTGGGCGACCAGGGCGCCCGGGGTGCCCACCGGCGACCCGCCGAGCGCCGCGATCCGCTCCGCGGTCTCGTCAGCCATCCCGCGGACCGCTTCCACCTGCGGGTCCAGCATCGTGTGGACGGCGATGAAGTTCGGCCCGGTCACGTTCCAGTGCACGTGCTTGAGGGTCAGAGCGAGATCGTTGAGCGAGTTGAGCCGGTCCTGCAGGAGCCCGTTTACCTTCTCCGCGTTGCCCGCCTTCATGCCAGGTACGGTGTACGCCACCATGGCGACCATCCTTTCCTCGTCTCGCGGTAAGTCTTCGTACTAAGCCCCTACCGCGAACCGGATGCGCTAACCGTCCCGGCCGTGCCCGCATGACGTGAATCACAGCACGTCGAGCGCCGTCAGCCGGGCGACGAGCCGGTCCGCCTCCGCGTTGCTGAAGGCCTGCCGCGGCGGGACGAGCCACCGCTCCCCCACCCCGGCGCTGGCCAGCGCGGCCTTGAGCGCCGCGGTGACCGCCGCCGCGGGGAACGCGGACTGCACCAGGCGGATCCTGGCCTGCAGCCGCAGCGCCTCGTCGAGCTTGCCCGCCAGCACCGCGTCATAGACCGCGCGCACCAGCTCGGGCAGCAGGTTGGCGTTGGCGCAGATGGTGCCGCGCGCACCGGACAGCAGGTATTCCACCAGCATCGAGTCGCTGCCGGTCAGCACCGAAAAGCCAGCCGCGGCGGGACCGGCCGCCGTCACCGCGTCGAGCAGCTGGGCCGCGTAGCCGAAGTCCTTGCCCGAGTCCTTGAGCCCGGCAACCTGAGGATGGGCGGCCAGCCCGGCGGCGACCGCTGGATCGATGGCGATCTTGGTATAGCTGGGGATGTTGTAGATGACCAGCGGCAGCGCGGTCGCATCCGCGAGCCGCGCGTAATACGCCCGCTGCTCGGCCGGGGTCAGCGGGTAGTACGCGGGCGGCGCCGCGAGTGCCGCGGTGGCGCCGTGGGCGGCGTAGGCGGCGATCTCATCGACCGCTTGGCCGTGGCCGGGCGCGAACATCCCGGGGAGGACCGGCATGCCCGGCGGCACTGTTGCCGCGACGGTATCCACCACCGCGAGCCGCTGCTCCAGGTCGAGGCTGTAGCCCTCGCCGGTCGACCCGAGCGGGCTGATGCCGGTCACGCCCCGGCTGGTCAGCCGTCCGACCAGCTGCCGCAGCGCCCCGTGGTCGACCCGGCCCGCCTGGTCAACCGGAGTGAGCAGCGCGGCGATAACACCCTCGAGGACTGGCACAGTGCTCCTTCCGTCGGTTGCCGCCGTGCCCTACGGGGCTGGCGGCTGGCTCGCCGCGCCCGCGGCGGGCGGCACCTCCAGCATCGCGCCTGAGGCCGCCTCATGGCCAGCCGCGGCGGGCCAGGCCGGGCGGGGCAGGCGGCAAAGCCGGGGGGCGGCTGCGGGAGCGCGGGGCTGATGGGAAGATCGTCGGCGTGGATCTAGAGCTTGTTGGCAAGCGGGCGATCGTGACCGGCGGCAGCCGGGGCATCGGGCTCGCGGTAGCGAAGGCACTGTCAGCCGAGGGCGCGCACGTGGCGCTGGTAGCGCGGGACGCCCAGGCGCTCGCCGCCGCCAAGACGGCGGTCGAGGAAGCGGGCGGGCTGGCCGCCGGGCGGGTGATCACGGTGAGCTGCGACACCGGCGACGCCCATGCGGTCGGGCACATGGCGGCGGATGTCGCGGCCGCCTTCGGCGGGGTGGACATCCTGGTCAACTCGGCCGCGCAGCCGAACACCGGGGCCGTTGTCGGCATCGAGCAGTTCAGCGAGGACGAGTTCACCGAGCAGGTCAATGTGAAGGTGCTCGGCTACCTGCGCTGCGCCCGCGCGGTGGTGCCGTCGATGAAGGCCAACGGCTGGGGCCGGATCATCAATGTCAGCGGGCTCGCGGCGCGCTCGTCCGGTGCCATCACCGGCTCGGTGCGCAACGTGGCGGTCGCGGCGGCGACCAAGAACCTGGCCGACGAGCTGGGCCATCACGGGATCAACGTCACCGTCGTGCACCCGGGGTTCACGGTGACCGAGAAGACGCCGCAGATGCTGGCCGCGCGGGCGGAACAGGCCGGGATCCCGGTGGCGGAGCTGGAGCGGCGGATGACCGCCTCGATCTCCATCGGCCGGCCGGTGACCGCCGGCGAGGTGGCCGCCGTGGTGGCGTTCCTCGCCTCGCCGCGCAGCGTCGCCATCAACGGCGACTCGATCGCCGTCGGCGGCGGCTCCCCCGGCCCGATCTACTACTGACCGGGGCGCCTGCCTGCCGGTAACGTGGGAGCGAGGCGGGCTCGGTCGCGGATGACCGCCGCCGGGCTGGAGGCAGCGTGAGCATCCGGGTCATCATCACCGGCGGGGCCGGGTTCATCGGGACGCTGCTCGCCCGGCAGCTGCTGGCCGGGCCCGTCGCGGCGGGCGGAGCCGAGCCCGCGGCGGTCAGTGAGCTGGTGCTGGCCGACCTGGCCGCTCCCCCGCCCGACGTGGCCGCCGATCCGCGGGTGCGGGCGGTAACCGGCGACCTGGCCGCCGTTATCGGCGAACTCGGCCCGGCGGACCTCTTCTTCCACCTGGCCGGCGTGGTCAGCGGCGCCGCCGAAGCCGACTTCGACCTGGGCCTGCGGGTGAACGTGGACGGGATGCGGGCGGTGCTCGAGCACGCCCGGCGGCAGGCGGCGCCACCGGTGCTGGTTTTCTCCAGTTCGCTGGCGGTCTTCGGGCCGGACCCGGCCCAGCCGGCCGGCCGCGATGACCCGGCGGGCGCGGCCGCGGTCGGTGACGACACCCTGCCGCGGCCGCAGTCGAGCTACGGCATCCAGAAGTTCATCGGCGAGCAGCTCGTCGCCGACTACACCCGCAAGGGGTTTCTCCGCGGGCGCTCGGTCCGGCTGATCACCGTGGCCGTACGACCGGGCAAGCCGAACGCGGCCGCCTCAAGCTTCCTGTCCGGGATCATCCGCGAGCCCCTCGCCGGGCTGCGGGCGACCTGCCCGGTGCCGCCGGACACCCCGGTCGCGCTGTCGTCTCCGCGGCGCACCGTGCAGGGGATCCTGCGGGCGGCCGCGGTCAGTGACGCGGTGTGGGGCAGCCGGACCGCGATGAACCTGCCCGGGCTCGCCACCACTCCCCGGTCCATGGCCGACGCCATGGACCGGGTCGCTGGCTTTTGCGCGAGTGAGCTCATCGACTGGACCGACGACCCGGTAACCGGCGACATCGTTCGCAGCTGGCCCGCCCGCGTGCAGGCGCACCGCGCGGCCGCGCTCGGGTTGCGGGGTGATGACTCATTCGACGACATCGTCCGTGAGTACCTGGCCAACAACGGCGGCCGTGCGGGACCGCCAGACCCCCATTCGAGAACGCCGCGTTAGCGGGCAATCAGCGTTTCAATCTTGACCGCGGCGGGGTCAATCGCGTCACTCATGTGCATCGTGCCGTCCTTGATGCCATTGTTCATCGCCGAAAACACCTCTTCCGGCGTGCCCGAGAGCTCATAGATCGCGGCGTAGACCGGCGTGTCTCCGTGAACCTTGAACCGGCGGCCGGAGGTAACGCCCGGCAGCGCCGCGAACTCCTTCAGGTGCACGTCGTCATACCAGAGGTTGTACTCATCCTCACGCCCGTCGACCGGACTCGTGTACACGATCAGGGTGTAGCTGCTCATCGGGGACCCTCCTCATCAGCTCGCCGCATCGCGAGCATTTACGCACCTCTGCTGTTATCGCTACCCGTTATCCGCCGCCCGCGCAAGCCCCCGGCGCGGGGGCTGGTGCATGATGGCCTGGTGCCGCTGTTTTCATTTGAGGGTCATGAACCCGTTGTCAGCCCGACCGCCTGGATCGCGCCGACGGCCACTCTTGTCGGTGATGTGCACGTGGAGGACGAGGCCTCGGTCTGGTACGGCGCGGTGCTGCGCGCCGACTTCGGCCCGATTTTCATCCGCCGCGGCGCCAACATCCAGGACGGCTCGGTGCTGCACGGCGGCTATGACCCGGCGACCGAGGTCGGTGAGGGTGCCACCGTCGGGCACCTGTGCGTGGTGCACAGCGCCCGGATCGGCGCGGAGGCGCTGATCGGCAACGGCGCCACCGTCCTTGACGGCGCCGTCATCGGCGCCCGCGCCCTCATCGCGGCAGGCGCGCTGGTGCCGCCGGGGATGACCGTCCCGGACGGGATGCTGGCAGCGGGCGTACCCGCGCGGGTCACCGGTGAGCTCACCGCCGGGGCGAAGTTCTGGGTGGAGAACAACCCCACCGTCTACCGCGACCTGGCGAAGCGGCACGCGGCCGGCGTCCGCCCGGTGCCCGGTACGCCACAATGAGGGTTATGGAATACGGCGTAGCGATCTTTCCCACCCAGGATGCGGTCCGTCCCGGTGACATCGCCCGGCTCGCCGAGGAACGGGGTCAGGAGTCACTGTTCTTCCCCGAGCACACCCACATGCCCGCCGACCACTCACCCCACCCGAGCGGCCGCCCGTTGCCGGGCCACTACGCGCGGACCTTCGACCTGTTCGTCGCGCTGACCGCGGCGGCGTCGGCGACGTCCCGGCTGCGCGTCGGCAGCGGCGTGTGCCTGGTGATCCAGCGCGACCCGATCACCACCGCGAAGGAAGTCGCCAGCGTTGACTACCTGTCCGGCGGCCGGCTTGAGTTCGGGGTCGGCGCGGGCTGGAACCGGGTGGAGATGCTCAACCACGGCACCGACCCCCGCACCCGGATGACGCTCATGCGCGAGCGAGTCGAGGCGATGAAGGCCATCTGGGCGCAGGATGAGGCGTCCTACTCCGGGCAGTTCGTCAGCTTCGACCGCATCTGGTCCTGGCCGAAGCCAGCGCAGCGGCCGCACCCGCCGGTGCTCATCGGCGGTGACGGGCCGACCGTCTTCGACCGGGTGCTGGCGTTCGGCGACGCCTGGATGCCGAACTACGCGCGTTCCGGCATCCTCGAGCGCGCCGCTCAGCTGCGGGCCAGGGCCGACCGCCCCATCTCCCTGCAGGTGATGGGTATGCCCGCCGACCCGAAGGCGATGGAGGCGTACGCGGCGGCCGGGTTCGACCGGGCCGTGCACTGGCTGCCGTCCGCGGGGCGCGGCCCGGTGGAGCGGGCGCTTGACGCCTGGGAAACGGCGATCGCGGACTTCACCGGCGGGTGACCGGCTGCCCGCCGGACGGCGAACCCTCCCGTCCCGCGACGGCCCGGTCCCGCGGCGCCTGCCCGCGCCGCGGTGACGTACCACGAGAGTTACGGAGAACGAAAGCATGACCGCAGTACCAGCCGGCCAGGACGTCACCGGGACCAAGCAGCTTGAGGCCTGGCAGGCGCGGGTCATGCCGCCGGTCGAACAGCTGGCGAGCGACCTATGGTCCATCCCCGTGCCGATCCCCAACAACCCGCTCCGCTACGTGTCGAGCTACGCGTTCGCCAGCGGCGGCGGCCTGGTGCTGCTTGACACCGGCTGGAACGCCGAGGAGTCGTGGGAGACGCTGGTGGCAGGCCTGTCGTCGATCGGCGCCAGCCCCCAGGACGTGCGCGGGGTGCTGGTCAGCCACATGCATTTCGACCACTTCGGCCTGGCCGGGCGGATGCGCGCCGCGTCCGGAGCGTGGGTCGCCATGCACCCGGCCGACATCGCAATGCTGGCGCGGCACGGGCAGGGCGACGCCGTGGCCGCGGTCGAGCGCGAGGTGACGTTCCTGCGCTGGCTCGGCGCCCCGGCCGACGAGGCGGCGGAAGCGGTGGGCACCCCGGAAACCTACTCGCTGCTGGCCAAGCTGAGCTTGCCGGACCGCGAGCTGTCCGACGGTGAGCTGGCCGATGTGCCCGGCTGGCGGCTGCGCGCGGTGCACACCCCGGGCCACACCCCCGGGCACCTGTGCTTCGTCGAGGAGTCGTCGCAGCGGTTCTTCTCCGGCGACCACGTGCTGCCGCGGATCACGCCGAACATCTCGGTCCACACGCCCGAGCCGTCCCGCGCGCTGGCCGATTACCTGGAGTCGCTGGCCAAGGTCCGCGACCTGGATGTCGATGAGATCATGCCCGCCCACGAGTGGCGGTTCCGCGGTCTCGCCGAACGGGTCGACGGCATCGCCACCCACCACGAGCACCGGCTGGAGGAACTGCTCGCCGCCATCGCCGCCAACCCGGACACCACCCCCTGGTTCCTGGCGGGCCAGCTGACCTGGTCCCGGTCCTGGGACCAGTACAGCGGGCGGATGCGGATCACCGCCGTCACCGAGACAATGGCGCATGTCGAGGAGCTCGTCCGGCGCGAGCTGGCGGTCGCCACCGGCGGCGACGTGCCCGGCTACCACGTCACCAGCCGCGTCGTCGGGTAGCGCGGCCGACTGGGCCGCCCGAGGGGCGGCGTGCGCTCGGCGGTCAATTGCCGCTGGTATCTGGTCGGTGATGATGATCGGGATGCCCTGAAGATCCGCTCCCGCGCCTCCCGCTGACTGCCGCCCCGTGGCACCCCGTCAAAGAACTCCGGCGGTTCGCGGCTCAGGCGACGTTCCCGCACCGGCGGCGGCCAGATACTCCCGGCACGCTATTATCTACATTGATGTAGAAGTTAGCGTCCGGCCCACGTGGGCACACGGCAGGCCGGCGAACCCGGGCCTGCTGGAGGGATCCGTGCAGCACTTGATCTTTCATCTGCGCCGCCGGCTCGCAGTCAGCCATCAGCGCCGGGCGCTGAGGCAGGCAGTCAGTGCGGCCGAGTTCGCGGTGCTGGCAGCCCAGCAGGCGGGAGCGCGGACGGGTGAGCTGGACGCCTTGTGTACGCGTCTGCGGCTGACCGCCCAAGACGCCGACCGTTCCCTCGCTCCGGCCCGGCCACGTCCGGCACCTGGCCCCGCACCCGCCCTGGTGCGATCCGCGATCGGTGACCTGGTTGCCGCGGCCGGGCTCATCCAGGACGCGGCAGCCTTCGCTACCGCATCCGAGTCCCAGCCCGCCGCCAGCGGGGCGGACGAGGCCAGCAGCCAGACCGGGACTATCGACGCACTGCTAGTCCAGGCGGGACAAGCTGTCGCGGGACTGCCACAGCAGGAGACGTCCAAGCGTGGGACCGGCGATTGCGCCAGAGATCCCGAGCCGCCGGGAGCCTCGGACCCCGAGCCAGCGAACTAGTCGTGCAAAAGGAGAGCTGACCCGAGCAATCCGCCGTCGCCTGCCGCGACCTGCTGCGACCTGGGGATGAAATCCGTCGCTGGACCTCGTCCTGGGGGACGATTTTCCGCGCCAGCCGTAGCGATACCGATTCAGCTGTCCGTACTGTGCTGGCATACCCAGGTAACAGGCAGTGCCCGGCACGCTCCAGATCACCGCCGTGATCACAGCCGCGATGACCGTCTTTCTCCGCAGCGACATCACCGCACAGGGGTGACAGGTGACCCATGGATCTGGCCGTTTACCTCCCGCTGTTGCTGCCGCTGTGCGCGGCGGCCGGTGCCGGGCCGCTGGCCGTGCGACTGCCGCCGATAGTCGCGACCTGGTTGCTGACCAGCGCGGCCGTCGCCCTCGCGGCCCTCAGCACGGCTGCGCTCGGCCTCCTCGCGTTCACCGCCGTGCTCCGCATCCCGCTGGTTGCATCGCTGGGCCACCTGTCGGCGGCGGTGATCCGGCGCGAAGACCCGGCCTCCCTCACGGCCGCGCTGGCAGCGGCGGCTCTGCTGGCTGCGGCGGTGCTGGCCGCCACGCGCACGGGCTCGCGACGGGTCCGGGCGCTGCTGTCGGCGGCCCGGGAAGCCCGCTGCCTGCCCGGGTCGGGCCAGGTCGTCGTGATTCCGGACGGTGCCGCCGACGCCTATACGATGCCCGGGCGGCCGGGCCGGATCGTGGTCACGGCCGGAATGCTGGACGCCCTGGATCCGGCCGAACGGCAGGTTCTGCTGGCGCACGAGCACACCCACGCTGCGGGGCATCACTACTTGTTCATCGCGTTCAGCCACTTCGCGGCGGCGGCCAACCCGCTGCTGCGGCCGGTTGCCGCCGCGGTCAGCTACACCGTGGAACGATGGGCCGACGAGACCGCCGCCGGAAGCTGCGGCGACCGCCAGCTGGCGGCCAGGGCAGTTGGCAAAGCCGCCCTGGCCGCACACCGCACCGGCGGGCTCCCGGGCCAGGCGCCAGCGGCGTCAACCGGAATCGGCGGCCCGGTGCTGCACCCAGTACGACGCCTGGGCCGCCGGCCAGGCCTGGTGCCGCGCCGGGTCGCGGCCTTGCTCGCCCCGGCCCCCCGGGTGCACCCGTGGCTGGTCGCGGCGGCCGCGGCCGTCGTCCTCGTTTCCGCGACAGCCGCACTGGACGCCACCTACGAACTGCACGCCCTGATCGAACTGGCTCAGACCCCGGCTGCCTGACTTCCTCCTGACGCCCGTCAGCGTCGACACGGCGGCCCCGGTGCTGTCTGGTCCGGGCCATCTGTTCCGCGACACCACGGATCAGCGGCGCTCCAGCAAAGGATCGATGCTGGGGCGCGCAATTCTTCAGCACAGCGTCCGCGAACACACTTTCTACGCCTCTGTAGAACTACTACAATGGCACCAACGCCATCGGCGGGTACTTATCAATGGACTCAGCACGGAGGGGCTATCGGATGGGCAAGTCGGGCGAGGCCGGGAACCGCCGCGGGGCCGGGGAGCTGGCGGCCAAGGTGCTCGACATTCTGCAAGCGGCGGACGAGCCGTTGTTCCCGGCCGACGTGCGCGACCGGCTCAGCGGTGACCTGGCCTACACGACCGTGGTCACGATCTTGTCCCGGCTCCACGCGAAGGGCGTGCTGTACCGCGAGCGGGTTGGCCGGGCCTACCGTTACCGGCCGGTGGCCGACGAGGCCGGGCTAGCTGCCCGCCGGATGGCCAGCGTGCTGGCCGCCGAGCCGGACCGGGAGGCCGTGCTGGCCCGGTTCGTCTCTGGCTTGTCAGACGAAGACGAGCAGGCGCTGCGCCGGATGATCGGTGACAGCCGCGGCGGTGCGGGGTGAGGTGGATCTAGCCGGGCGTCGCCGGGTTGCCGCTGGCCGTGTCGTGCCTGGCGGCCGCCGCGGGCTCGTTGCCGGCCTCTCCCGGCCTGGGCGGGCGCGGCGAGTCGCCGTGGCTGGCTGAGCCCGGTTCGCCGGCGTCGGTGCGACGCCCCCGGCGCAGGTGCAGGATGACAGCGGCCACCACGGCAATCGCGATGATTCCCGCGATCGCGTACGTAGGGCCGTGGAAGCCGTTGGCAACGCTTTGCCAGTTGGCACCGAGCGCGTAGCCCGCGATGCCCAGGGCCGCCGTCCAGGGGATGCAGCCGAGCGTGGTGAACAGGCCGAACCGGCCGGCCGGCATGGCCGCGAATCCCGCGGGCAGCGAGATGAACGTGCGCACCACGGGGACGAGACGGCCAACCAGCACCGCGGCAGGCCCGTGCCGGTCGAACCACAGGACGGCTCGGTCGATTTCGCGATCACGGATCCCGACCCGGCGACCCCAGCGGCGCGCAGCCGCCAGGCCCGCGTACTTGCCGACCGCCCACGCGATATAACTGCCTGCGACATTGCCGAGGACGCCGGCGATGATGATCCCGAGGAGCGACGGGTGCGTCCCCGGCACGGCACCCGCGGCCAGCGCGCCCCCGAGCAGCATGATGACCTCGGACGGAATCGGGATGCAGGCTGACTCGGCCAGCATCAGCAGGAACACCGCCAGGTAGGTGTACTGGGTGATGAAGTGCTGCACAGACAGTTCCTCCTTGGAGATGCCATGTGGGCGGCAGGGACGGTCCGCCCCCAACCTGGCTGCCACATTATCTTCTACAACAATGTAGAAGATAATGACCGCTGGCCGGGGCCGTTGCGGCGGCGCCGCGCGCGCAGGACGGCGGGTCCGTGCCGGGCCGCCAGCAGGCCCGTCACGACGACGGCGCTAGCCGCGATGCCGACGATCCCGGCGACATGCCCGATGCCCGCGAGCGAACGGGCGGCGAGCGCGCCGGCACTCAGTGCCGCCACCAGCCACGGCACCCGCATGACCAGCACCCGGACTGCGAACGACCGGTAGCGCATCCCGGCTCCTCCGGCGAGCGACGGCATGGCCGCGGTGAGCCAGGCCGCCGCCCGGCCCCGCCGCGCAGGCCCCGCCTTCATCGCCGCGGGCCGGCGACGGTGCCACCAACTGGTCACCGCAGCACCGCTGAAGTAGGCCGCCTGGTCGCCCGCGACGACCGCCGCGACGACCGGGAGGGCAACGGCGAGCGCCGGGCGGCCCGCGCCAATCAGCGCGCCCGCCAGCAGCGTCATGGTTCCACCGGGCAGCAGCACCGCGGGCACGGCGACGATCTCGACGATCACGGCGGCACACAGCACCCCGACCGCCATGACGGTGGGCAGTGCACCCAGCGCCGACAGCAGTGCCGGGCCAGAACCGAGAACGTGTGTCACGCCAGTCCCATAACTACTACATCTGTATAGAAGTTCCGGGCAGCATCACGGGCACCAGCCGGTCATCTACAGTGATGTTGAAATTCTACACGAATGTAGATGTTGCTGGCGCTGACACCGGGTGGCACGGTCACCAACAGGTCCGTCTCTGTTAAAACGGGCTCGCCTCCGTCCGGCGCCCGGAAGAGACGTTGCCGACAATGACAATACTCAGTATGCTACTCAGCATGCTAACGCGTAAGAGCAGCTCATGAGCGTCCGCCACGCGATGCTGGCGCTGCTGAGCGAGGGACCCAAGTACGGGCTGCGGCTCCGCGAGGAATTCGAGGAGCGCACCGGCGAGGTCTGGCCGCTGAACGTCGGCCAGGTCTACACGACGTTGCAGCGGCTGGAGCGCGACGGGCTGGTCGAGTCCGACGAGGGCGCCGACGACGGTCCGCAGAAAGCCTTCCGGATCACCGCCGACGGCGAACGGGAGCTGGCCGCGTGGCTGCGCACGCCGCCCGACCTGAGTT
>Ga0302314_10012521_pt1 | contig 14679 bp, 7 predicted proteins | sample III_Palsa_N2_3_FD_200533 | JGI IMG/M metagenome (GOLD analysis project Ga0302314, IMG submission 200533) | Peat permafrost microbial communities from Stordalen Mire near Abisko, Sweden - III_Palsa_N2_3 | ecosystem: Environmental > Terrestrial > Soil > Palsa > Peat permafrost | place: Sweden... | reverse complement strand
CGCGGCGGGCGGCCGGCTGCGGCGGACGCGGCATCGGCCGCGCCAGCTCGCGGGCGAAGCCGTCCGGGTCCTCGGCCAGCCGCAGCAGCTGCGAGGCCGAGAGCGCGGCCGGCAGCGGGACGTCCCGACGACCGGCCCGGGCACGCAGCAGCTCGCCGGAGAGGGCCTCCAGGTCGCGGTCCCAGGAGGCGGTCAGCCGCTGCTCCTCCGGCAGCAGCCGGGACTCGTCGGTCGCCGGGCCCGGTCCGCCGTCGGCCGCGGCGCGCAGCCCGGCCAGCACCCGCAGCCCGGCCTCGCGGCGGGCCGCCTGGGCGTCCGGGTCCAGCGGCAGCGGCCAGGGGTGGTCGGCGGCGCGGGCCAGCGCGGGGTTCTCCGCCCCCTCGGCCGGCGGCTCGGCCCAGACCTCGATCTCGCCGCCGGTGCCGCCCTCGCAGTAGTCCCTGAGCTGCTCCAGGAAGGGCGACGGGCCCCGGGGCTTCTTCTGCGAGGGGCCCCACCAGTGGCCGGAGGCCAGCAGCAGCGAGCGCGGCCTGGTGAAGGCGACATAGCCGAGGCGCAGCTCCTCGACCGCCGCGTGCTCCCTCATCTGGACCGTGAACGCCTTCATCCCGGCGCTGGTCCAGGGCGGGGTGCCGGGCAGGGTGGGGCCGTCGCCACGCAGGTCGTGCGGGAGCACCTCGGGGCGGCCGGTCCAGCGCTCGCGCCCCTTCTCGCTCGGGAACGCCCCCTTCACCAGCCCGGGTACGGCGACGACGTCCCACTCCAGTCCCTTGGACTTGTGGACGGTGAGCACCTTCACCGTGTCGTCGCCCCCCGGGAGGGTGTTGTCCAGGCCCCGGTCGAACTCCTGCGCGGCCCGGAGGAAGCCCAGGAAGGCGGCGAGCGAGGGGTCGCCGTCCAGGTCGGCGAAGCCGGCCGCGGTGTCCAGGAAGGCGTTCAGGGTCTCCCGGCGGCGGGCGGCCAGGGCGTGCGGCGAGGCCGCCAGCTCGACCTCCAGGCCGGTGACCGCCAGCACCCGGTGCAGCACGTCCATCAGCGGCTCGGCCAGGGCCCGGCGCAGCTCGCGGATCTCGGCGGCGAACCGGGCGAAGCGGGCCCTGGCCTCGTCCGAGACCGGCAGCTCCGCACCCTTGTCGTCCGGGTGGAGGAAGGACTCCAGGGCGTCCGCGAGCGAGACCGCCTCGGTCGGGTCGGTGCCGGCCACGGCCTCGGCCAGCCGGTCCGCCTCCGGGCCGCCGGTACCACCGGACACCCGGACCAGGTCGCGGGCGCGCCGCCCCAGCAGCGCCAGGTCGCGCGGGCCGATCCGCCAGCGCGGGCCGACCAGCAGCCGGACCAGCGCCGCGTTGGCCATCGGGTCCTGCAGCACCTCGCAGGTGGCGACCAGGTCGGCGACCTCGGGCAGGTTCAGCAGCCCGGACAGGCCGACCACCTCCACCGGGACGTCCCGGGAGACCAGGGCCGCGTGCATGTCCGGGAAGAGGTCACGGCCGCCCCGGCAGAGCACCGCGATCCGCCCGGGCGGGGTGCCGGTGCGGACCAGGTGGGCGATGGAGTCGGCCAGCCAGTCGACCTCCTGCTCGTAGCTGTCGAGCAGGGCGCAGCGCAGGAAGCCGTCGTGCTCGGCCCCCGGCGCCGGGCGCAGCGCCTCGACCCCTTCGTGCATCCCGCGCAGCGGCTCGGCGAGCCGGTTGGCGAAGTCCAGCAGCCGGCCGCCGCTGCGGCGGTTCTCCGAGAGCGAGTAGCGGTCGGCCTCGCCGCCGTCGGCCTTGGGGAAGTGCCGGGGGAAGTCGTCCAGGTTGGCGACCGAGGCCCCGCGCCAGCCGTAGATCGCCTGGCAGGGGTCGCCGACGGCGGTGACCGGGTGCCCGCCGCCGTACGGGTCGGCGGCGGTCGGGTCGGCGGCGGTCGGGTCGGCGGCGGTCGGGTCGCCAGGGCCCGGTTCCCGGTCCTCGGCGCGGCCGAAGAGCCCGGCGAGCAGCAGCCGCTGGGCGACCGAGGTGTCCTGGTACTCGTCCAGCAGCACCACCCGGAACTGCTCGCGCAGCAGTCGGCCCACCGCCGGGTGCTCCTGGGCCAGCCGGGCGCAGGCCGCTATCTGGTCGCCGAAGTCCATCAGCCCGGACTCGCCCTTGCGCAGCCGGTACTGCCGGACCAGGTCCGTGAGCTCCAGCCGGGCCGCGGCGGCCCGGGGGACCTTGCGGAGGTCCTCGTTGCTCTGCTTGACCGTCTCGAAGCGGGCGAGCAGCGCGGCGTCGTAGGCCTGCAGCCGCTCGGGCGCGATCAGGTGCTCGGCCAGCTCGCCGTCCAGGTTCAACAGGTCGGCGATCAGCGTGGAGAAGGTGCCGGTCAGCGCCGGGTAGGGGCCGGGGGCCCGGCGCAGGACCCGGGCGGCGAGCTGGTAGCGGGTGGCGTCGGCCAGCAGCCGGACGTCCGGCTCCAGGCCGATCCGCAGGCCGTGGTCCTTGAGCAGCCGTCCGGCGAAGGCGTGGTAGGTGGAGATCTCCGGCTCGCCGAGGACGTCGTCCTCGGCGCCGAGGACCTGCTCCGGGTCCACCACCCCGGCCTGGACCAGGGCCCTGCGCACGCGTTCGGCGAGCTCGCCGGCGGCCTTGTTGGTGAAGGTCAGCCCGAGCACCTGCTCGGGGCGGACCTGGCCGGTGCCGACCAGCCAGACCACCCGTGCGGCCATCACCGTGGTCTTGCCGGAGCCCGCGCCCGCGACGATCACCGCGGGGGCGAGCGGGGCCGTGACGGCCGCGATCTGCTCCGCGGTGAAGGGGATGCCGAGGAGCTCCTTGAGCTGCTCGGGGCTGGTGATGGCTGGGCTCACCCCGGCAACGCTAGCGGGCGCCACCGACAGTCGGGGCCGACCGCGTCGGGATCAGCGGCCGCGCCCATCGGAGTCCTGCTCGTCGGAGTCCGTACTTGTCAGAGTCCGTACTGGGAAGCCGCGACGGTGTCGGCGGCCGGCGGCGGGGTGAGGGTGACCGGCTGCCCGTACTCGTCGAAGGTCATCGTCCCGGTGTCGGAGCCGGTCGTCACCAGTTTCACGATCTCCGGCACGGACACGTCGGTGACGTAGATCGAGCCCGGGGAAGCCGCGTCGGTCGGGTCGGTCAGCTTGACGACCTGCTGACCGCCGAGGGTGCTCTCCGGCCCCTTGACCGTGGCGGACACGTTCCCGACCGAGGCCACCATGGTCTGGCTGATGTTGCAGAGCGAGGCCAACGAGGCCATGCCGCTGCCGCTCACCGTGGTCTGCAGGTACTTGCCGCCGAGCAGTTTGACGACGGTGGCGTTGCCGCCGTTGGCCATCCAGAAGGTGGCGTCCGGCTCGAACCAGACGTCCTTGCCGATGACCAGCAGCTGCATCGTGCCCTTGCCGGTGCCGAGGGAGATCGAGCCCTGGCAGCCCTTGGCCGGGGCGAGGTGCAGGTCGAAGGAGATGTTCGAGCCGTCGTCCGTGCCCGCGCCGACCATGTGGAGCGAGGTGGCCGCCTTCAGGTCGGCTATGGCCCTGGTGGCGATCTGCGGCCCGCTCAGCGCGGCCATCGGGTCGGCGGGCGCGGCCGGGGCGCTCGGGGCGGCCGAGGCGGAAGAGGCGGCCGAGGCGGAGGAGCCCGAGCCTGCGGCCGAGTGGCTGCTGCTGCAGGCAGTCGCGCCGACTGCGAGCGCGGTGCAGACGAGGGTCGCCGATATCAGGCGCTGTCGGTGCTTCATGGTTCGTTTTCCCGCCGTGGATGCTGTTCCTGGGTGCGCCCCGACGGGCCGTCGAAGCCGATGCCGGGGGCGCAGCCGCCACATCCTGGCATACGGTCGACCGATCCGTTCCACCCGCCCCTCGGTCGAACCGTTCGCCTCAGTCGACGACCTGGCGGCCCTCGGGGTGGCCGGTGCAGCTGCGGCGGAAGGCGCAGTGGTCGCAGCCGGGGCCGACGCTGGGGACGAAGCGCTCGTTGACCACCCGGTCGGCGGCCTCGGCGAGCAGGCCCTCGATCCAGCCGGGGTCGTCGCCGAGTGCGGGCTGCGGCTGGACCTTCGGCTCGTCCTCCCGGCCCCTGCCGGCCGGCTGCCGCAGCTGCACCAACTCGGCGCCGCCGGGCTGCGGGTGCTCGCCGGCGAAGGCCTCCAGGCCGTCCACCGCGCCCTCGCGCACGGCCAGCTGGTACACCCCGAGCTGGGGGTGGGTCGGCAGGTCGGTCCCGGGGACGACGCGCTTGCCGGTCTTGAAGTCGACGACGAAGGCCGCGCCGGTCGCCTCGTCCCGCTCGACCCGGTCCATGCTGCCGCGGATCCGGACGGCGTGGTCGCCGACCTTCAGCTCCACCTCGAACGGGTGCTCGGTGGCCACCGGCACCCGGCCGCGCTCATGGGCGTGCCAGCGGAGGAAGCGCTCCAGGGCGGCCCTGGCCTCGCCCTTCTCCTGCTCGGACTTCCACGGAGCGTCGAAGGCCAGGGCGTCCCAGACCGTGTCGAGACGCTCCATCAGCACCCCCAGGTCCGGCGGGGTCCGGCCGGAGCCGACCTCGTCCGCGAGCACATGGACCACGTTGCCGAAGCCCTGCGCCCCGCTGGACGGGCCCTCGGCCCGCACCTCGCGGCCCAGGAACCACTGCAGCGCGCAGTTGTCGACCTGCTCCAGCGCGCTGCCGGACAGCTGCAGCGGCCACTCCGGGTCGCGCACCGGGACGGTGTTCTCGGTCGCGTCGGCCATGCCCCACCAGCGCTGCGGATGGGCGGAGGGGACCAGCGCGGTGCCGTCCTCGTCGGTCAGCGCCGCCAGCCGGGTCAGCCGGTCCGCCGCCGCCGCGCGCAGCTCCGGCGAGGCGGCCGGGTCGACCACGGTCGCCCGCAACTCCGCGACCAGGGCGGCGACCGCCAGCGGACGCCGCGGGCGGTGGGTGACGTCCTCGACCCGGACCTCCGGGACCCGGCTGCCGTCCGGGAGCTCCTGGTAGAGCTCGCGCAGGAAGCGGGAGGGCTCGTCGCCGTCGTCCGCCGGCGCCTTCACCGCGGTGACGATCAGCCGCTCCCTGGCCCGGGTGGCGGCGACGTAGAAGAGCCGCCGCTCCTCGGCCAGCAGGGCGGCCGGGCTCAGCGGCTCGGCCAGGCCGTCCCGGCCGATCCGGTCCGCCTCCAGCAGCGAGCCCCGGCGCCGCAGGTCGGGCCAGAGCCCCTCCTGCACCCCGGCGACCACCACCACCCGCCACTCCAGGCCCTTGGACCGGTGCGCGGTCAGCAGCCGGACCGCGTCCGGGCGCACCGTCCGGCCGGAGAGGGTGTCCGCGGCGATGTCCTGCCGCTCCAGCTCGGCGAGGAAGTTCAGCGCGTCCCGGCGCCCCCGGACCCGCTCGGCGGCGCGGGCGGCGGTCTCGAACAGGGCGCAGACGGCGTCCAGGTCGCGGTCGGCGTTGCGGCCGGCCGTGCCGGGGCGGAGCGCGGTCGACTCCAGCCGCTGCCGCCAGCGCTCGGAGCCGTCCCAGAGCGCCCACAGCGCGTCCTCGGCGGAGGCCTCGCCGGCCAGCAGCTCGCGGACCTTGCGCAGCAGCTGGCCGAGCCGGTGGGCCCGGCGCACGGCCGGGCCGTCCAGGGTGACCAGCCGCTCCGGCTCGGCCAGCGCCTCGCGGATCAGCTGCTCGGCCGGGCGGACGGCGCGCTGCCGCTCCGGGGGGAGCGCGCGGAGCGCCGTGCGCTCCTCCTCGCGCAGGGCACGGCCGAGACGGCGCAGGTCGGCGCTGTCCAGGCCGCAGAGCGGGCCGGTGAGCAGGGTGTGCGCGATCTCGGCGGTGAGCGGGTCGCTGCCGTAGGGGTCGGCGGGGTCGGCGGGCTCGTCCTCCGTCTCCGCCCGGCGGCGGTCGTACGCGGCGCCGTGGGCGCACACCCGGAGCGCGGTGAGCAGTGGGGCGACGGCGGGCTCGGCGTGGAGGGGCAGGTCGTCGCCGTCGATCTCCAGCGGCACCCCGGCCGAGCTCAGCGCCCGGCGGAAGCCGGGGATGGACCGGCCGCCGGCCCGGACCAGCACCGCCATCTCGCCCCAGGGCACGCCCTCCTCCAGGTGGGCCCGGCGGAGCAGGTCGGCGATGTTGTCGATCTCGGAGCCGGGCGTCGGGTAGGTGTAGACCTCGACCCGGCCGCCGCCGCGCTGCGGGACCAGCTGCCGGTGCTGGGCCAGGGCCTCGGCCGGGAGCCGGCCCATCGGCATCCGCCGGGCCACCATCCGGCCGGCGGCCAGCAGGTTCGCCCCGGCCCGGCGGGAGACCCGGAGCACCCGCACCGGCGCGGGGCCGCCGTCCGCCTGCGGGAAGTCCCGGGGGAAGTCGAGGATGCCGTTGATGTCGGCCCCCCGGAACGCGTAGATGGACTGGTCGGGGTCGCCGACCGCGACCAGCTCGCGGCCGCCGCCGGCCAGCGCCTGCAACAGCCTGACCTGCGCGGGGTCGGTGTCCTGGTACTCGTCGACGAAGACCACCCGGTACTGCCGGCGCAGCTCCGCGGCGACCTCGGGGCGCTCGGCCAGCAGCACCGCGCGGTGGACCAGCTCCGAGTAGTCGAGCGAGCCCTGGGCGTCCAGCACGTCCAGGTACTCGGCCAGGAAGTCGGCCGCCGCCCGCCAGTCCGGGCGGCCGACCCGGTCGGCGAAGCGGCGCAGCGCGTGCTCGTCCAGGCCCAGCTCGCGGGCGCGGGCCAGCACCGCCCGGACCTCGTCCGCGAACCCCCGGGTGGTCAGGCAGGCCCGGAGCTCGTCCGGCCAGCGGATGCCGAGACCGGCCCTGGCGTCCTCGGCGCCGCCGGTCAGCAGGTCGCGCACCATCACGTCCTGCTCCGGTCCGGAGAGCAGCCGGACCGGGTCGGCGAAGAGCTCCGGATCCTGGTGCGCCCGCACCAGGGCGTAGCAGAACGAGTGGAAGGTGGTGGCCTGCGGCGTGCCCCGGCCGCCGACCGCGCCGGCCCGCGCGGTCATCCGGTCCCGCAGCTCCACGGCGGCCTTCCGGCCGAAGGTCAGCACCAGGATCTCCTCGGCCGGCACGCCCTCGGCGATCCGTCGGGTCACCGCCTCGACCAGGGTGGTGGTCTTGCCCGTCCCCGGACCGGCCAGCACCAGCAGCGGGCCGCCCCGGTGGTCCACCACCGCCTGCTGGTAGGGGTCGAGCAGCGGCGGCGCAGGGGTGACCAGGGGATCGCGCACCAGTCGGTACGCGCCCCCGCGTCCGGGTACGACGGGTGGCGAGGTCATGAGCACGGTCCAGGGGCAACTACGGGGCAGATCGGACACGGGGTCGGACACGGGGTCGGACACGGGAGGCGCGGCACAGCCGACGCAACGGGTGTACCGGCTCCCGGAAGGCGTCCTTCACCGCGAGCCTACGATCCTCCCCCGTCAGTCACACCGTTGTCACGGGATCGTTGTCACCGGATGGCAAGCATCACACCGGTGTCCCCGGCCACCGTCCGTCCCAGCGCGCGCGGGCCAGGTCCACCCGCGGCAGGTCCTCCGCGGCGGTCGAGCCGGGGGCCGGTCCCCGGCCCCTGACCTGCCGCAACGGGGTCCCCTCGGCCCGGTACGCGGCCAGCGCGCGCAGTTCGTGGCCGGGCAGCAGCGCGCCGTCCGCGCGCACCACCCGCCACCAGGGCACCGCTCCGCCGTACAGCGCCATCACCCGGCCGACCTGGCGCGGCCCGCCCTGCTCCAGGTACTCGGCGACATCGCCGTAGGTCATCACCCGTCCGGCCGGGATCCGCTCGGTGAGCTCCAGCACCAGCTCGGCGAAGGGCGGCAGCCCGGCGGTCGCGCCGGACCGGGAGTCGGACACCGAGTCGGACGGGGAGTCGGCGGGGGTCTCGTCGGTACTCACCCGAGGCATTCTGTCCCATCGCACTGACACGACCGGGTGGCGCTCTGCCGGAACCTCCTCGCCCGCCAGGGCACGGGAATGTAGCATCCGCCGAGGGCTCGTAGGGTGCCGACCTGGTTCCAACGCACATCCCTTACCCATGCCACCCTTGAGGGGCGGTACCAGGCGACCAGAAGGCAAAGACCACGATGACCGGATCGAACGCGAGCGCCGACCAGGCTGCGGACGTGTCCGGAGAGGTCCCCCCGGCCGCCTCGGCAGGTCTCGGGGCCGTGCCGCCGGCCTCCGCCACCCCGCCGCCCGCCCCGTCGACGGCCGCCGCCGAGGCCGCCGTCACCCCCGTCGACCTGGTGAAGCACCCGGGGACCAGCCCGCCACCGGAGGCCCGCTCGCACGTCGCCGTCGACGAGCCGCTGCTCGCGGCCCGGGTGCACCGGCCGGCCGACCTGATCCGGTTCCTGCTCGGCGTCGTCGGCATCGCCGCCGTGCTGGTGCTCGCCAACATCGCCCAGAACTCCACCGCCGGGCTGCAGTCCGACATCTCGGCCGGGGCCACTCGGGTCCCCAGCTTCCTGATCACCATCACCGGCTTCGTCTCCACGGCGGCCGTCCTCATCGTCCCGCTCGCCTTCGCCGTGGAACGGCTGATCAAACGGGACGGGCTGCGGGTCGCCGACGGCGTGCTGGCGGCGGTACTGGCCCACGGCATCTCGCTGGCCGTGGACCTGTGGGTGGTCAAGGACGCCAATGCGGCCATCGCCTACGCGCTGACCACCCGGACCGGCAACACCCTGAGCGACCCGGTCCACAGCTACCTCACCCCGGTCATCGCCTACATGACGGCGGTGGGGATGGCCAGCCGGCCGCGCTGGCGGGTCGCGCTCTGGGCCGTGGTGCTGCTGGACTCCGTCTCGGAACTGATCGGCGGCGACACCACGCCGCTGTCCATTGCAGTAACCATCCTGCTCGGCCTCACCGTCGCCTACGGCACCCTCTACGCGGTCGGCACCCCGAACGTCCGGCCCACCGGCGAGCACCTGCTGATGGGGCTGCGGAAGGTCGGCTTCTCCCCGGTCAGCGCGCACCGCTCGACCGACGGGCCCGAGGGCACCCGGCGCTACCTGGTGATCCAGCAGGGCGCCTCGCCGCTGGACGTCCACGTCATCGACCGGGAGCAGCAGGCCTCCGGCTTCTTCTACCGGATGTGGCGGCGACTGCAGCTGCGCACCGTCGCCGTCCGCTCCAGCCCCCAGTCACTGCGGCAGGCCCTCGAACAGGAGGCCCTGATCGCCTATGCCGTCAACGCGGCGGGCGCACATTCACCCCGGCTGCTGGCCACCTCGGAACTCGGCCCGGACGCGGTCATCCTGGTCTACGAACGGATCGAGGGCCGCTCGCTCGACAGCGTCGAATCGGCGGAGATCACCGACGCGGTCCTGGCCGACGCCTGGGGGTCGGTGCGGGCGCTGCACGACCGCCGGATCGCCCACCGCCGGCTGACCGGCGAGTCCGTGCTGATCACTCCCGACAACCGGACCTGCCTGATCAACCTCGCCGGGGGCGACATCGCCTCCGGCGATCTGACGCTGCGGATGGACGTCGCCCAGCTGCTCACCACCTTCGCCCTCCGGGTCGGTCCGGAGCGGGCGGTGGCCTCCGCCAACGCCGTCCTCGGCGCCGACCGCACCGCCAGCGCGCTGCCGCTGCTCCAGCCCGTCGGCCTGAACCGCTCCACCCGGCAGGCCCTGAAGCAGTACAACCGGGCCCGCAAGGCCGAGGCCGACGCCGTCCACGCCGAGCAGCTGAAGGCCGGGGTCAAGGTCGAGGACGCGCTGCTGGAGCCGCCGGTGGCCGAGGACCTGCTCTCGCAGATCCGCGAGCAGATCCTGGAGATCGTCCCGCAGGCCCCGGTGGCCCCGGCCAACCTCCAGCGGCTCAAGCCGAAGACCCTGATCACCATGATCGCCGGGGCCTTCGCCGGCTATCTGCTGCTGACCCAGGTGATGGCCAACAACCCGATCACCGCGCTCTCCCACGCCGACCTGGTCTGGGTCCTGGTCGCCGTGGTCGCCTCGGTGCTCAGCTACGTCGGCGCGGCGATGAGCCTGTCCGGCTTCGTCCCCGAGAAGCTGCCCTTCGGGCGGACCTTCCTGGCCCAGGTGGCCGGCTCCTTCGTGAAGCTGGTCGCCCCGGCCGCGGTCGGCGGGGTGGCCCTCAACGCCCGGTTCCTCCAGCGGATGGGCGTCCGCCCGGGGCAGGCGGTCGCCAGCGTCGGCGCCTCGCAGCTGGTCGGCCTGGGCATGCACATCCTGCTGCTGCTCGGCTTCGGCTTCATCGCCGGGACCGGCAGCAGCTCCGACATCCCCTCCTCGCGGACGGTCATCGCCGGGCTGCTGGTGGCCGCCGTGCTGGTACTGGTGGCGGCGGCGATCCCGCCGCTGCGCCGCTGGCTGACCTCGCAGGTGCGTTCGCTCTTCCTGGGCGTCATCCCCCGGATGCTGGACCTGCTGCGCTCCCCCTCCAAGCTGGCGACCGGCTTCGGCGGGATCGTCCTGGTCTCGCTGGCCTTCGTGGCCTGCCTGGACGCCAGCATCCGCGCCCTGGGCGGCTCGCTCCCGTTCGCCACCGTCGCGGTGGTCTACCTGGCCGGGAACGCGGCCGGATCGGCCATCCCGGTGCCGGGCGGCATCGGCCCGATCGAGCTGGCGCTGACCGGTCTGCTCACCGGCGCCGGCCTCCCGCTGGCCGTGGCCACCCCGGCGGTGGTCCTGTTCCGGGTGCTGACCTTCTGGTTCCCGGTGCTGCCCGGCTGGATCTCGTTCACCTACCTCCAGCGCAAGAACGCGCTCTGACGAGGACGGCCCCCACCCGGAGCGGGTGGGGGCCGTCGTCGAGGTCGTCGCCGGTGGCGTGAGGCCTAGTAGACCGGCTTGTGCGGCTCGATCTGGTTGACCCAGCCGATGATGCCGCTGCCGACGTGGACGGCGTCGGCGAAGCCGGCCGAGTGCAGCACGGCCAGCACCTCGGCCGAGCGGGCACCGGACTTGCAGTGCACGACGATCTTCTTGTCCTGCGGCATCCGCTCCAGCGCGTCACCCATCAGGAACTCGCCCTTGGGGATCAGCACGGCGCCGGGGATGCTGACGATCTCGTACTCGCCGGGCTCGCGGACGTCGACCAGGAAGATGTCCTCCTTGTCGTCCTGCCACTGCTTGAGCTGCTTGGGCGTGATGGTCGAACCGATCGCCGCCGCCTGGGCCTCGTCACTGACGACGCCGCAGAAGGCGTCGTAGTCGATCAGGTCGGTGACGGTCGGGTTCTCGCCGCAGAGCGCACAGTCGGGGTCCTTGCGGACCTTGACCTGGCGGTACTGCATCTCCAGGGCGTCGTAGATCATCAGCCGGCCGACCAGCGGCTCGCCGATGCCGGTCAGCAGCTTGATCGCCTCGGTGACCTGGACCGAGCCGATGGAGGCGCAGAGCACGCCCAGCACGCCGCCCTCCGAGCAGGACGGGACCATGCCGGCCGGCGGGGCCTCGGGGTAGAGGCAGCGGTAGCAGGGGCCGTGCTCGGCCCAGAAGACGCTGGCCTGGCCGTCGAAGCGGTAGATCGAGCCCCAGACGTAGGGCTTGCCCAGCAGCACGGCCGCGTCGTTCACCAGGTAGCGGGTGGCGAAGTTGTCGGTGCCGTCCACGATCAGGTCGTACTGGGCGAAGATCTCCTTGACGTTGTCCACGTCGAGGCGGGTCTCGTGCAGGACGACGTTGACGAAGGGGTTGATCTCCAGGACCGAGGCGCGGGCGGACTCGCCCTTGGACCGGCCGATGTCCGACTGGCCGTGGATGATCTGGCGCTGGAGGTTGGACTCGTCGACGGTGTCGAACTCGACGATGCCGAGGGTGCCGACACCTGCCGCGGCAAGGTACATCAGTGCGGGCGAGCCCAGGCCGCCGGCGCCCACGCAGAGCACCTTGGCGTTCTTCAGCCGCTTCTGCCCGGCCATCCCGACGTCCGGGATGATCAGGTGGCGGGAGTACCTGCGGACCTCGTCCACAGTGAGCTCAGCGGCCGGCTCGACCAGGGGTGGCAGCGACACGGGGGACTCCGGTGGTCGGTAACGTGTGACGGTTCTTCGGCCAACAGTGCCACGCCGTGCCCTATTCCAGGGCCCCTGGTCCGAGGTGCGAGACAGTCGCTGAGACACCGGCCCGCTGCGTCCCGACGGTCACACCCGGCAGGCGGTCTCCATCCAGATGTCCGCCAGCGACTCCTCCAGCGGGACCCGGGGACGCCAGCCCAGCCGCTCGCGGGCGGTGCGGATGTCGGCCTGGCGCCAGAGCACCTCGCCGGGGCGGTCGGTCCCGTCGGCGCCGGGGATCGGGCTGCGGCTCTCCTCCAGCAGCCGCCCCTCGAAGCCGGAGGCGCGGACCAGCAGATGGGCCGCGTCCCGCAGCCGGACGCCGGTCCCGCCGCCGATGTTGATCACACCGGTGGCGGCCGAGACGGCCGCCGACTGCACCGCGCGGGCGACGTCGCGAACGTCCACGAAGTCCCGGAAGGCGGACAGGTCGGCCGCGCGGACCTGCGGCTCACCTCGCTCCAGCGCCCGGCGCAGCCCCTCGGAGAGCCGGCCGAAGAGCGATCCGGCCGGGACCCCGGGGCCGACCACGTCGAAGATCCGCAGCACCACCGCGTCCAGCCCGGAGGAGAGCGCCAGTTCGGTCCCGGCCAGCTTGGTGACCCCGTAGGGGCCGATCGGGCGCGGGTCGGCGGTCTCGGCGGTCGAGGTGCCGATGGCCACCGGGCCGTACTCGGCGGCGGAGCCGACGTGGACCAGCCGGGCCGGGTCGTGGCTGCGCCGGATCGCCTCGCAGACCGTGGCGACGGCCTGGGTGTTGGCCCGGACCAGGTCGCGCGGGCTGCCGTAGGTCGCACCGGCGCAGTTGACCACCACCCGGGGCATCACCGCGTCCAGGAACCGGGCCAGCGCGCCGGGGCTGCCGGCCGCGAGGTCGAAGCGGATGTCGGCGGTGTCCCGCCGGCCCAGCACGGTCACCTGGAGTTCCGGGTCGGCGTAGAGGCGGTCGGCGACGCGGCGGCCGATGAATCCATCGGCCCCCAGCAGCAGCACCCTCATGATGCGGTCCTTCCTTGGACGGGCCCCTCGGGCCCGCGATGTCGCAGAGTCGGCAGATCGTGGAGCGGAGCAATGGAGCTCGGGGTACGGGAGCTCCTGGTACGGGAGCTCAGGGGACCAGCAGGGGGCCCGGCCGCTGCGCCGTCCTGTGGGACCGGGGCCGGCGGAGCACCGTCCAGGCGTAGGGCAGCAGCGGCGCGGCGGTCAGGCCGCAGCCCCACAGCAGGGCCGGGCCGATGTCCGGTATGCCGGGACCGCCCAGGCACGCCGCCGCCACGCCCACGGCGGACAGCGTGCAGAGCAGCGCCGCCAGGGCGTCGCGCCGACGCCCGCACCGCCAGAGCAGCAGCGCGAGCAGCAGCACCAGTCCGGTGCAGCCCTGGGCGGCCCAGGCCTCCCCCGGGGACGCCGCGACGCCCGCGAGCACACCGCCGCCGAGGGTGGCCTGACGGCGGGTCAGCACCAGCGCGGCGAAGGTCGCGGCGGCCAGGGCGCTGAGGTAGAGGCCGACCGCGACCGGCAGCACCGGCCGCATCCGTTCTCGGAACTCCGAGGCGGAGCGGGCGGTGTCGAGATGGACCCAGCCGATGTGCCGGTACCAGCGGGCACACCACTCGGCCGCCCCCATGGCGCAGGCGGGGGCGGCGGCCAGGGCCGGATCGGCCCCGGGCCCGAACAGCACCAGGCCGAGCAGGGCGGCCACGCCGAGGGCGTAGCCCAGGACGGCGCCCCGGGGCTGGCCCCGGCCGGCCGTCACGGCGGCGGCCAGGGCCAGCAGCAGCCCGGCGGCGAGTTCGGCCCCCGGTTCGGCGGACGGCCCCAGCAGCCGCCCGGCGAGCCCGAGCAGCCCGCAGGGCAGCAGGTAGAGCAGCGCGGCGGCCCAGGCCGGGGCGGCCCGCCGGCGCCAGGGGTCCTCCGGCGCCGGGGCCGGCCGGGCGGCCGGCCGACGCGGCACCCGGGCGTACAGCTCGTCCGCCAGCGAGAAGACGTCGGCGTGCCGGTAGCGGGAGGCGGTGCCGGGACCGATGCCGGCCGCCTCCAGCTCGGCGGCGATCTCCAGCGGGTCCACCGCGCCCTCGCAGCAGAGCTGGTGACGCTCACGCAGGTCGTGGACGGGATCGGCGCTCATCCGGCACCCGCCTCCACCGGGACCGGCACCCGCAACCGGCTCGCCCCGGCCCCGACCGGCACCGGCTCCGTGCGCTCCCCCTCCCGGTCGGCCGCGCTGCCGCTCCCCCGGCCGGGGTCCGGCGGGCAGTCCGGGGCGCTGCCCAGCCAGTGGTCGGCGGAGCGGGCGAAGGGCTGCCGGGCGAGGGCGGCGAGCGGGGCGAGGTCCTCCGGTACCGGCACCGGCTCGGGGCCCGCACCGGGCCAGCGCGAGACCAGCTCCAGGTACAGCCCGCGGAAGGCCGACGCGGCCGGTTCGACCGCGTACAGCTCCTGGGCGCGCAGCCGCCCGGCGGTGCCCAGCCGGGAGCGGCGCTCGGGGTCGTCGAGCAGCGCGGTGCAGGCCGCCGCCAGCGCCAGCGGGTCCTCGGCCGGGACGAGCAGCCCGGTGGGGCCGACCACCTCGCGGGCCGCACCGACGTCGGTGGCGACCACCGGTCGGCCGCTGAGCATGGCCTCGGCGAGCAGCCGGGGAGGCACCCCGCGGGTGCCGGAGAAAACCAGCACGGTGCCCTGTTC
>Ga0302314_10012519_pt1 | contig 14680 bp, 13 predicted proteins | sample III_Palsa_N2_3_FD_200533 | JGI IMG/M metagenome (GOLD analysis project Ga0302314, IMG submission 200533) | Peat permafrost microbial communities from Stordalen Mire near Abisko, Sweden - III_Palsa_N2_3 | ecosystem: Environmental > Terrestrial > Soil > Palsa > Peat permafrost | place: Sweden... | reverse complement strand
GCCGCCTACCCCCGCACCACCACCGGCGTGTGAGCCCCACCCCTAGTTTTGACCTCGGTTTTGACTGAGGTTCTGAGCCTTCTACGGGTACACACCTGAGGGGTGGGTTAATGCCTGATTCGCCTGCTGGCGATGTGCGCAGCCGGCTGGCGGCGCTGCACGTGGCGCAGGGCCTGCTGCCCATCCGCCGATCGCAGGTGCCGGCGGACCTGCTGGCCGGCGTCACGCTGGCGGCCGTGAGCATCCCCGTCGTCCTCGGCTACGCCAAGATCGCCGGGATGCCGGTGGTGACCGGCCTGTACACGCTGCTGCTGCCGCTGGCGGTGTTCGCCGTCCTCGGGTCGTCCCGGCACCTCGTCGTCGGCGGCGACTCCGCCACCGCGGCCATTCTCGGCGCGACCCTGTCCGGCCTCGCGGTCGCGGGCTCGCCCCGGTACGTTCGCCTGGCCGGGCTGGCCGCGCTGCTGACCGGGCTGCTCCTGCTGCTCGCGCGGGTGGCGAGGCTCGCGTTCCTGACGAACTTCCTCTCCCGGACGGTGCTGGTCGGGTTCCTCACCGGCGTCGGCATCCAGGTGGCGGCCGGCCAGCTACCGGAGATGCTCGGGGTGACGGTCACGGACAGGCAGACGCTCCCCAAGTTCTTGGAGACCGCGAGCGCTCTCCCGCGGCTGCACTGGGCCGACGTGGCGCTGTCGATCGGGGTCATCGTGATCGTGCTGGCCGGGCGACTGATCAGCAAGAAGGCGCCGGGCGCGCTGATCGCGATCGTCATCGCGATCGTGGTCAGCCGGGCCGCCGACCTGGCCGCGCACGGGGTCGCGGTGCTCGGCCAGGTCCCGCGGGGGCTGCCGCACCTGGAGGCGCCCGCCCTCGGCCGGCATGACGCGGCCGTGCTGCTCGGCACCGCGCTGGCCATGTCGGTGGTCATCCTCGCCCAGAGCGCGGTGACCGCGCGCACCTACGCCGTGACCCACGGGGAGGATTTCGACCAGAACGCCGACCTGGTCGGCCTGGGCGCCGCCAACGTGGCGGCCGCGTTCTCGGGCACGTTCGTCGTCAACGGCAGCCCGACCCAGACCCAGGTGACCGACAGCGCGGGCGGCCGCAGCCAGCTGGCCTCGCTCACCGCCGTCGCGGTCGTGCTGATCGTGCTGCTCCTGCTGACCGGCGCGCTCACCCAGCTGCCGATCGCCGCGCTGGCGGCGGTGGTCTTCGTCATCGCCGTCCGGCTCATCGACCTGACCGGGATGCGGCGGATCCTGGCCTACAGTCGCCCTGAGTTCGCGGTGGCCCTCCTCACCACCCTCGCCGTCGTGGTGATGGGCGTCGAGGACGGCATCGCGCTCGCGGTCGTCATCTCGATCATCAACCACCTGCGCCACAGCTACCGGCCGCTCAACAGCGTGCTGCTGAAATCGCCGAACGGCCACTGGAGGGCGGTCCCGGTCACGCCCGGCGCGCGGACCGAGGACGGGCTGGTGGTCTACCGATTCGGCACCAGCCTGTACTACGCCAACTCCTCCCGGCTGGTCGACGACATCACCGCCCTGGCCGGGCACGGCGGCCCGCTCCGATGGCTGGTTCTCGACTTCGCGGCCATCGGCGACGTCGACTACACCGCCGCCGGCGTCCTCAAACGGGTCACCGAGCAGCTGCGCAAACGGGACGTCCGGTTCGTGGTCAGCAGCGTCCTCGGGCCGGTCCACAAGGAGCTCGACCGCTACGGCATCAACGCCGCCCTCGGCCTCGGCGCCTACTACGAGACGCCCGGCGAGGCGCTCGAGGCCTTCCACGCCGCTTCACCGGGCCCGCCTGGCCCGTCGACCGCGCCAGCCCCGGCGTGAGCTACGGCGGGGCCGCAGTCAGATCAGCCGATCTCGGCGATCAGCTCGTCTTCCTGGACGACGTCGCCCTCGGCCACGTGCAGCTTGGTGACGGTGCCGCTCTCCTCGGCGAGGATGGGGATCTCCATCTTCATCGACTCGAGGATCACGAGGGTGTCGCCGTCATCGACGTGGTCGCCCTCGGAGACCAGCACCTTCCACACGTTCGCGACCATCTCCGCGCGGACTTCCGCCACAGCAGTCTCCTTTTCTCCTGGCCGTTACTGGTGGGAGCGTACTAGACCCGATCACGCCTGCCGCATACGGCCTATCAGACCGGTGTCGTAGTCACCGCTGACGAACTCCGCGTTGCCGAGCAGCTCGGCGTGGAACGGCAGGTTGGTCTTGGGCCCGGTCACGACGAAGTCCGCGACCGCGAGCCGGGCCCGGGCGATCGCCTCGTCGCGGGTCGCGCCGTGCGCGCACAGCTTGGCCAGCAGCGGATCGTAGAACGGGGTCACGGTCGTGCCCGCCGCGTACCCGGAGTCCACCCGCACGCCCGGGCCTGACGGCTCCTGCCAGGCGGTGATCGCGCCCGGGCTGGGCAGGAACCGCTTCGGGTCCTCGGCGTAGACGCGCAGCTCGATCGCGTGCCCGCGCGGCAGCACCGGCGCCGACGGGTCGAACGAGACCGGCTCGCCCGCGGCGATCAGGAACTGCTGCTCCACCAGGTCGATGCCGGTGACCAGCTCGGTGACCGGGTGCTCGACCTGCAGCCTGGTGTTCATCTCGAGGAAGACGAACGTCCCCGACTCGGCGTCGACCAGGCACTCGACCGTGCCCGCGCCGAGGTAGCCGACCGCCTCGCCGGCCCGGACGGCGGCGGCCAGCATCTGCGACCGCAGCTCGGCCGAGATGCCGGGCGACGGGGTCTCCTCGGCCACCTTCTGGTGCCGGCGCTGGACCGAGCAGTCCCGCTCGCCGAGCGCGACGACCCGGCCGTCGGCCAGCCCCAGGATCTGCACCTCGACGTGGCGGGCGCGGGGCAGGTACCGCTCAAGCAGGATCTCGGGCGAGCCGAAGAACCGCTCGGCCCGGGTCCGCGCGGTCTCGAAGGCCTTGCGGAGGGCGTCGGCGTCGAGGGCGGCGCTCATCCCGATGCCGCCGCCTCCGGCCGCCGCCTTCACCATGACCGGATAGCCGATCTCGTCCGCCGCCGCCACCGCCGCGTCGGCGTCCGCGACCGGCTCGGTGGTGCCCGGGGCGACCGGCACGCCCGCGGCCGCCATCAGGTTCCTGGCCCGGATCTTGTCGCCCATCTGGTCGATCGCGTCCGGTGACGGGCCGATCCAGACCAGGCCCGCGTCGATCACCGCGCGGGCGAACCCGGCGTTCTCGGCCAGGAACCCGTAGCCGGGGTGCACGGCGGCCGCGCCGGTCTTGCGGGCCACCTCGAGCAGCGCGGCGGCGTCCAGATAGCTCTGGGCGGGGGCGGCCGGGCCGATGCGGACGGCCTCGTCGGCCTCGCTGACGTAGGGCAGGCCCTCGTCGGCGTCGGAGTACACGGCGACGGCGCGCACGCCCATCCGGCGGGCGGTACGGATGATCCTGCGGGCGATCTCGCCCCGGTTCGCGATCAGAACGGAATCAAACACCCAAGCAGCCTACGGGACTACCAGCTTGCTCAGCGCCTCGACCACCGCAGGGTCGTACTCGGCGCCGGTGTCGAGGCGCAGCCGCTCCACCGCCGCGGCCGCCCGGCTCGCGTCGGCCGAGCTGCCGACCAGGTCGTCGTAGGCGTTGGCGGCGCGGATGATGCGGCTCGACAGCGGCGGAGGCTGCGACCGGTCGGCCGGACGGGACGGATCGGACTGCCGTCGGACGATGTCGGCGACCGAGTCGAGCACCCGCGCCTGGCCGATGACCTCGGCCCCGTACTCGGCGATCCGCCGCTGCTCGTCGCGGGCGACGAGGACGGTGGCCCCGCCGGGCACCGGGTCGCGGAGCGAGAGCTGGCCGATGTCGTGCATCAGGGCGGCGTACTCGAGCTCGAGCAGGGCGGCCTCGCGCATGCCGAGCTCGCGCCCGACCGCCACCGCCAGCCTGCTCACCCGGGCCGAATGCCCCGCCTCGACATACCCGCCGACCTCGGTCGAGCGGGCGAGCGCGCGGACCGTCTGCAGGTAGGTGGCCCTGATCCCGGCGTACCGGCGCAGCGCGACCTGGGTGACGAGCAGCGGGGCGGCGAACACGGCGACCGCCGCGAGCCCCATCACCTCGGCCGCGAACGCGATGAGCAGCGCCGACGCGCCGGTCGCGGCGCCGATCGGGATCTGGACGCGGAACTCGTCGCCGAGCGCGACCACGAACTTGGTCCGCAGCGCCTCGGTCCGCATCAGCGCGCTCACGACCGCCTCGAACAGCCACGCCACGATCACCAGCGCGAGCATGACCGGCAGCTCGTCCCACCACTTGCCGCCGATCGCCGAGTCGTTGGCGAGCGGGCGGAAGGCGATCGCGACGCACGCCACCGCGAGCAGCCGCGCGGACATCGCGGTCAGCCTGGCCGGACGGCCAACCGCCAGGTGCGGCAGCGCGCCCACGATCATCGCGATGGCGGTGACCGCGATCACCTGATCGGCGCCGTTCCTGACCGGGGTGTCGCCGATCTTCAGCAGCAGCGCGTACCCGATCGCCCCGGCCGAGGCGATCGGCGCCGCCTCCCGGTCCCCGGGCAGGTTCAGCCGGAGCAGCTCGCCGAACGCGATCAGCGCGCCGAAGGCGAGCGCCGCGTGCACGTCGTGGACCCCGGTCACCGCCGTCTGGGTGACCGACCAGATCAGCAGCAGGCCCGCGAACACGACCAGCAGCCACCGCCCCGAGTCCGGGGCGTGCGCCTGCGCGCTGCGGTGCTCGTACCGACCGGCGGCGGCCACGTCACAGACTCTCGATCGTCGGCAGCGGTTCCTGGGCCGGCGCGCTCTCCGGCGGCGTCCAGCCCAGCCGCTCGATGGCGGCGATGAAGGCGTCGACGAAGGCCGGGTCGAACTGCTGCCCGGCGCACTTGCGCATCTCGGCGATGGCCTCGGGGACCGGCCGGGCCCCTCGGTAGGACCGGTCGGAGGTCATCGCGTCGAACGCGTCCGCCACCGCCAGCACCCGCGCGAACTCGGGGATCTCGTCGCCGGCGAGGCCCATCGGGTAGCCTCGCCCGTCGATCCGCTCGTGATGGTGCATGATCCCGGCCAGGGCCTCGTCGAGAAAGCCGATCTCGCGGACGATGTCCAGGCCGCGCATTGGATGGAGCTGGACCGCCGCGTACTCGTCGTCGGTCAGCGCGGACCGCTTCTGCAGCACCGACGTCGGCACGCCGAGCTTGCCCACGTCGTGCAGCATGCCGGCGTACCTGATGGCGGCGACGCGCTCGGCCCGCATCCCGATCTCGGTCGAGATCATCACCGCGCCGCGCGACACCCGCTCGCTGTGCCCCCGCGTGTAGAAGTCCTTGGTCTCGACCGCCTGGCACAGGGCGCTGACGGTGGCCTCGTAGGCGCGCTGCTGGGCGGCGAACTGGGCCACCGCCCAGCGGGCGACGAACACGGGGACGAGCACGAGCACCGGCGCGAACGGGCCGAGGACGCCCCAGAGCGCGGCGATGAGCAGGCCGAACGCACCGTAGCCGACGTCGGTCAGCCAGAGCTTGAGGTCAAGCCCGAGCCGCCCGACGGTGGTGCCCGGCTCCCTCGTCAGCCAGAACACGCCTCGCACGAGCGCGAAGTTGACGGTCACGTGGACCACCGCGGCGGCCGCGAACGGCCCGATGACGCCAGGGAACGAGCTCGGCACGGGAACGCCCACGTGCCCGCCGAACAGCAGGAAGGCCCGTCCGGCGAGGTAGGCGCAGACGGTGAACATGGCGGCGTTGAACACCCGCTGCACCGGCGACGGGCTGCGGCGGACGCCGAACAGCGTGCAGCAGCCGACCAGGGCGGCGCCCACCGGGCCGCAGAGCACCACCGCCGCCAGCGACGCGATGCTGTTGGCGGACCAGGACAGGCCGCGCGGGTTGAGCAGGGTGGCGGAGGACTCGCAGGCGACCAGGAGGAGGCCGAGCGCGCCGACCTGGACCCAGTCAAGCCCCCCGAACGGGCCCACGGCGATCATGACGACGGCGGCGGCGACCACTATGCCGATGTACAGCCACGCGACGCGCGAGAGCCTGCCCACGCTTCCCCCTCGCAGCCTGCCGGAGTTAACCCGAATTGCACCAATTGCCGTCGTTACCCCCAGGAGACCCCGGAAGCCCTCATCGGGACAGTCCTCCCTCGCGGAATGCAAACGACCGCTCAGGACGCGGGCGTCCATGCCAGGATAACGGCACCAGGCGAATTCGCGCAGACCTAAAGCACAGGCCTTATTCGGCTAGTTCAATGAGCTCGATCTCCGCCTGGACCTGACGGATCCGAACCAGCACCTTGGTTCGCAGTTCCGATGGCACCGGGTCGCAGCCGCAGTGCTTCGCCACCAGGCGCTTGACCGCCTCCTCGAGGCCGAATTCGCGCAGGCAGGGGCCGCATTCGTCGAGGTGCTGGCGGATGTGATCGCAGTCCTCGGCGGAAACCTGGCCGTCCAGGTACCAGTAGACCTGCTCCAGTACCTCAGTACACGGCGTCTCGTGCGGTTTTCCGCAGCTCATGACGTGCCCTCCTCGGCTTGCGCCCGAACCAGGCCCCGTTCGGCGGCGTAGTCCTGAAGCAGCTCCCGCAGCTGGCGGCGGCCGCGGTGCAGCCGTGACATCACGGTACCTATCGGGGTTCCCATAATGTCGGCTATTTCCTTATATGCGAACCCCTCGACGTCTGCCAGGTAGACCGCGATCCTGAACTCTTCTGGCAGCGTCTGCAGCGCCGTCTTGATGTCGGAGTCGGGGAGCCGTTCAAGCGCCTCCGCCTCCGCCGACTTCAATCCCCCGGAACTATGCGACGCGGCCCGCGCGAGCTGCCAGTCCTCCACCTCATCGGCCCCGGAGCGCTGCGGTTCCCGCTGCCGCTTCCGGTAGGTGTTGATGAAGGTGTTGGTCAGGATCCTGAAGAGCCACGCCTTCAGGTTCGTCCCCTGCTGGAACTGGTGGAAGGACGCGTACGCCTTCGCGAACGTCTCCTGCAACAGGTCCTCGGCATCGGCCGGGTTTCGCGTCATCCGGAGGGCGGCTGAGTACAGCTGGTCCAGGTACGGCATGACATCTGCCTCAAAGCGCTCTCCGCGCTCGGCTAGCGTCTCTGGCACGGGACCCACCCCCTCTCGGTAACCATGAGAGGATACCCTCCCGGCGACACGGGAGACGGGCCGGCGTGACCGCCTCTGCTGTGGTGGGGCTACTACCATGCCGCGTTCAACACCGTACCGCGCCCCGCAATTCCGGTATCAGGGATGGAACGCCGGAGCCGGGGAACGCTAACAACCGTGGGGCGCCATGCGAACCGGCGCCCGGCCAGGAGTAATTCCGTGCAGCCGATATCTCCAGATATCAGGCGTACAGCCAGCGCCGCCCAGGACGCCGGTCCTGCCGCCGATTATCCGCGCTTTCACGCCGCCGTCGCCCTCGCCCAGCTCACGAACTGGCTGCCGACGGCGCCGCAGCTTCTCATCGACATCTCCGGACCGGGCTCGCGGGCGGCCGAGGTCGCCGTCCGGGCCGGCCACAGCGTGCTGCGGGTGATCGATCCCGAGGCGCCGCCACCCGCTCCGTCCGTGCCCCGGCAGGCCGGCTCTCCCGGCCGGCTGGTGACCGTGACGGCCGAGGGGGGCGGTCTCGAGTTTCTCGCCGACGGCTGCGCCGACGGGGTGATCGCCGAGGACCGCACCCTCTCGCTGCGGCTGGCGGCCGAGGATCTGGTGGCCGAGATCGCCCGCGTGCTGCGCCCGGGCGGCCGGGTGCTCGCCTGCGTCGACTCGCTCACGTTCGGGATGGCGGTGCTGGCCGAACAGCACCGCTGGCCGCATCTGGTGGACGTGCCCAACGCCGACGTGGTGCTCATCCCGTGGCCGGACGGCACCATCACCCGCTGCTACGGCGCCGAGCAGCTCGGCGAGCTGCTGGCCGGCGGGGGGCTCGAGGTGAGCTGGATCAGGCCGCGGACGGTGTTCTCGCCGCAGACGGTCAGCTACCTGCTCGCGCGCGACCCGGCCCGGTTCGGCGCGCTGGTGAACGCGGAACTGCACGCACGGGCGGATGACTCGGTGGGAACCCAGCTCGTCACCTCCGCCGTCAGAAAGTGAGCCACCCCCGCGCGACCCCCGCGCGGCGCCTGCGCCGCGCCTGCCAGGGCAGGTCGATTGCGCAATCGACATGGTGCGGGCCGACCAGGCCCCTACCCTGACAGGGACTCGATGAGGGACGCCCCGTTGTTGCGGACGGAGTTGACCTCGGTCGAGACCGGGCGGAAGGCCAGGCCGCCGGTCCCCGAGGACACGGCCGGGTGCATGGCCGTCAGCAGGTGGTCCTTCTCCGCGTTGGCCGGGTCGAGCCAGTCCGCCCAGTCGCCCGGCGCCACCACCATCGGCGTCCGGTCGTGGATCTTGCCGATCTCGTCGGTCGCGTCGGTCGTGATGATCGTGGCCGACCAGTACCAGGCGTCCTCGTGATCGTCCGGCACCTCGGGGTTCTTCCACAGCTCGTACAGGCCGGCGAAGGCGAGGATTCCGCCGTCGGTCCGATAGATGTAGAACGGCTGCTTGGCCTTCGAGTCCGGCTCCGTCTGCCATTCGTAGTAGCCGTCGGCCGGGATGAGGCAGCGACGCTTGGCGAAGGCGGCCCGGAAGGCGGGCTTGACCGCCACCGTCTCGGCCCGGGCGTTAATCAGCCGGGAGCCGCCCTTGACGTCCTTGGCCCAGAACGGCACCAGGCCCCAGCGGACCAGCCGCAGTTCACGCTCGTCCTTGTGCTCGAGCACGGTGTAGATCCGCTTGGTCGGCGCCACGTTGTAGTCGGCGTAGTCGGCCGCGCGCTCGGCCGGGACGGCGTCCCGCTGGACGGCGAACTCCTTGAGCAACTCGGCTCGTTTACGAGCGGAGACGAACCGACCGCACATGAGCGACTCCTTCTGCGTCAACCGATACCCTCAAGGTTATGGAATCAGGACGCTGGCGCGCACCTGTCGCGCACGGACCGGTGCGGGCGACTTTGCGGCTGCCGGGATCCAAGTCGATCTCCAACCGGGCGCTCATGCTGGCCGCGCTCAGCGACTCGCCCGCGGTGCTGCGGGGGGTGCTGAAGGCCCGCGACACATCCCTTGCGATCGCCGCGCTCCGGGTCCTCGGCTGCTCTCTCGAAGAGGTCGGAACGGACCTCGCCGTCTCTGGCGGCTCGATTGACCCCGGCTCGTCGGTCAGCGTCGACGTGGGCAACTCGGGCACGACCATGCGGTTCCTGCCCGCGCTGACCGCGCTCTCGCCCGCCTCGGTGGCGTTCGACGGCGATCCGCGGGCACGGGAACGGCCGATGGGGGCTTTGCTCGCCGCCCTGCGCGAGCTCGGCGTGTCGATCGACGACGGCGGGCGCGGGGCACTGCCGTTCACGATCCACGGGTCCGGCGCGGTCCGCGGCGGACCCGTCACGCTCGACGCCTCCGCCTCGTCGCAGCTCGTCTCCGGTCTGCTGCTGGCGGCGGCCCGGTTCGACCTCGGCATCGAGGTGCACCACGAGGGGCCGCCGGTCCCGTCGCTGCCGCACATCGAGATGACCGTGCGGATGATCTCCGACGCCGGCGCCGAGGTGGAAGTCGGGGCCGGGGAGCGACCGGATTTCTGGCGGGTCCGGCCCGGTCGGCTCGACCTCGGGGATTTCACCGTCGAGCCCGACCTCTCCAACGCGGGACCGTTCCTGGCGGCGGCGCTCGTCACCGGCGGCTCGGTCACGATCAGGGACTGGCCGTCCCGCTCGCTGCAGCCCGCGGACGCGATCCTGGACGTGCTCACCCGGATGGGCGGCGCCGTCTCGACCGGACCGGAAGGGCTGACCGTCACCGGCTCTGGCGTCATCAACCCGATCGTGGCCGACCTGCGCGACGTCCCCGAGCTCTGCCTGCCGCTCACCTCGGTCGCCGCGCTCGGGTCGGGCCCGTCGACCTTCACCGGGGTGGGGCACACCCGGCTGCAGGAGACCGACCGGCTGGCCGCGATCACCAAGGAGATCAACGCGCTCGGCGGCGACGTGACCGAGCTGCCCGACAGCCTGACCATCCGGCCCCGGCCGCTGCGGGCCGAGCCGGGGCACGTGTTCGAGTCCTACGACGACCACCGTATGGTGATGGCCGCGGCGGTGCTCGGCCTGGCCGTGCCCGGCATCGAGGTCACCAACGTGGCCACCGTCGGCAAGACCTTCCCCGACTTCACCGCCCTCTGGGGCGAGCTGACCGGGGCGCCTGACACGGAGCCACGGCCCTGAGAAACCGCTCCGCCGACCTAGACGAGGACGATGTCCGGGTCCGCGCGGGGCGCGGCTCCAAGCCGCGCACCCGGCGGCGGCCGGAGCACAAGTCCGCCCCCGAGGCGTTCGTGGTCAGCGTCGACCGCGGCCGGTACGGGTGCGTCATCGACGAGTCCGATGACGATTCCGACTTCGGGCACCGGCGGCTTCTCACCGCGATGAAGGCCCGCGAGCTCGGCAAGGGCTCGGTCGTGGTCGGCGACCGGGTGGCGCTGGCGGGCGACACCTCGGGCAGCGCCGGCTCGCTCGCGCGGATCGTCCGGGTGCAGGAGCGGACCAGCGTGCTGCGCCGCTCCCCCGACGACACCGACCCGCTTGAACGGGTCGTCGTGGCCAACGCCGACCAGATGGTGATCGTGTCCGCGCTGGCCGACCCGGACCCCAAGACCCGGTTCATCGACCGGTGCCTGGTCGCCGCCTACGACGCCGGCCTCGAGCCCCTGCTGGTCCTGACCAAGTCCGATCTGGCCGCCCCGCGCAAGATCCGGGCGTTCTACCGGCCGCTAGACATTCCGATGCTGACCACCAGGCAGCCGCTGGCCGCGCAGACGCTGAGCCGCCTGCACAAGGCGCTCGACGGCCGGATCAGCGTGCTCATCGGCCAGTCCGGGGTCGGGAAGTCGTCGCTCGTCAACGCGCTGGTGCCGGACGCGGGCCGGGCGGTAGGGGTCGTCAACGCGGTGACCGGGAAAGGGCGGCACACCTCGTCGTCGGCGATCGCGCTGCCGCTGCCCGACGACAGCGGGTGGCTGATCGACACCCCGGGCGTCCGCGGCTTCGGCCTCGGCCACGTCACGCCGGACCGGGTCATCGAGGCCTTCGGCGACCTGATCGAGGGAACGGCCGCCTGCCCGCCGGGCGACGACCACCTGTCGCCGGACTGCGCCCTGGACGCGTGGGCGGCCGCGCACGACGCCAAGGACCGCCTGGACTCCCTGCGCCGCCTGCTCCGCTCGCGCGAATCGGCCGACTAGGTTTCCCGGCCGGGCATCGGACGTGTCCACACCGCCGATTAGGTCCCGGTAACACGTCAGTTTGCTGCCGCAATACGTTCTCCGCTGGTCACTGAGATGCCGGGACCGGTACCGTTTCGCGGGTGGGCAGCTATGACGACGATCTGCGATTTGCGCACGTTCTCGCAGACGCCGCTGACGACATCACGACCAAGCGGTTCAAGGCGCTCGACCTGCGGGTCGAGACCAAGCCCGATCTGACGCCGGTCTCTGACGCCGACCGGGCCGCCGAGGACTCGATCCGCAACATCCTGCGCCGGTCACGGCCGCGCGACGCCGTGATCGGCGAGGAGTCGGGTCAGACCGGCAGCGGGCCGCGGCGCTGGGTCATCGACCCGATCGACGCCACCAAGAACTACGTCCGCGGCGTCCCGGTCTGGGCCACGCTCATCGGCCTGATGGACGGCGACGCGGTGGTCGCGGGCGTGGTCACCGCGCCCGCCCTGGGGCGGCGCTGGTGGGCCGCCAAGGGCGGCGGCGCCTGGACCGGCAAGTCGCTGACGAGCGCCAGCCGGTGCCGCGTGTCAGAGGTCGGCAAGCTCGCCGACGCGTCGTTCTCCTACTCGGGGATCGGCGGCTGGGCCGAGACGGGCCGGCTGGACGGGTTCCTGTCGCTGAGCCAGGCGGTCTGGCGGACCCGCGGCTTCGGCGACTTCTGGTCGCACATGCTGGTCGCGGAGGGCGCGGTCGACATCTCGGCCGAGCCCGACGTCTCGCTCTGGGACCTGGCGGCCCTGCAGGTCATCGTCGAGGAGGCGGGCGGCCGGTTCACCAGTCTGGACGGGATCCCGACGCCGGACGGCGGCAGCGTCGTCTGCAGCAACGGCCATCTCCACGACGAGGTTCTGGCCCACCTCTCAGCGCGCTAAAGTCTCCCTAATGGGCTGCCAGGCGGCGAGTTCCCGCTCCGACCGCTTGGCCCGCGCCCGGCTGGTTTCCCCGGCCGCCCGGGCGCAGCGGCACCCGGCCCGGCACATACCCCCCCGTAAACCGGGACCGGGTGCCGTACTTAGATCACCCGTTCGACTGGCCTCGACAGTCGGCCGGTGACCGAGAATGTAGGCGTGGACCTCGTTGGGTGGCTGCGCGCGAATCAGGTGAGCCAGGGCGGCCTGGTCGGGATCGCGATCGAGCCCGGCGGGGCGGTCGCGGTGGCCGTGCCCGATGGCGCCGTCGCGGCCGATCCCGGGCAGCTGCTGGCGGCCGACCGGGAGATCAGGCCCCGGTGGGCGGTCTGGTCGCAGGAAACGGCGGGCGCGCTGATCCGCGACGGAGTCCGGCTGACGACGTGCTGGGACGTCGCGGCGGTACAGCGGCTGCTGTCCGGGCGATGGCGGGCCGACCCCGGCTACGTGTGGGCCTGCCTGCACGGGGTGCCGGCCGATCAGGTTCCGTCGCCGTCCTCGGGCGAGCCCGACCTGTTCAGCTTCGCCGACGAGCAGCAGGCCGGGCCGACCCTCGGTCCGGCTGAGGCGCTGCAGGCGGCGGAGCTCCAGCGGGCCGCGCTCGCGGCCGACAGCGACCGCGGGATCGAGGTCGCCACCGCCCGCAGCGAGTCGACCGTCGAGCTGCTGGCGGCGGAACTGGCGGCCGACGGGCTGCCGATGAACCGGGCGGCGATCGAGGGCCTGCTGGCCGAGATCGTCGGGCCCCGGCCGCGCGGCCCGGCCGACGCGGCCGAGGCCCGCGCGGCCAGGGACGAGCGGGTGCTGAGGCACGCGCCGGCCGGGGTGATCGCCGACCTGCGCAGCCCGGTCCAGGTGCGCACGCTGCTGGCCGCGGCCGGCGTCGACGTGAAGGACACCCGGGCCTGGCGGCTGGAGGAGTTCAAGGACAAGTCGCCGCTGGTGGCGGCGCTGCTCGAGTGGCGCAAGGCAGAGCGGATATCGACCACCTACGGGTACGCGTGGCTGGACGAGGCGCTCGGGCCGGACGACCGGCTGCGCGGGAACTGGACCGGCTGCGACGGGGCGGCCGGGCGGATGACCGCCTCGAGCGGGCTGCACAACATGCCCGCCGTGCTCCGCCGGGCGGTCATCGCCGAGCCGGGGCACCTGTTCGTCCGGGCCGACCTCGGGCAGATCGAGCCCCGGGTGCTCGCCGCGGTCTCCGGCGACGCCGCGCTCGCCGCCGCCACCGCGGCCGACGACATGTACCTCCCGGTGGCCGCCCAGCTCGGCGTCGACCGGCCGACCGCCAAGGTCGCGATGATCGCGGCGATGTACGGGCAGACGACCGGGCACGGCGGCACCGCCGGGCGGCGGATGCGATCGGCTTACCCGGTCGCCATGGGCTACCTCGACACCGCCGACCGATCCGCGCAGGCGGGGACGGACCTGCGCACCTACGGCGGTCGGCTGATCCGGATGTCAGGCGGCGCGGGCGCGGCCGCCGCCGAGTCGGCCGGCGCCCGCACCGGCCGCGGCCGCTACGGGCGCAACGCGGTGATCCAGGGGGCCGCGGCCGAGCTGTTCAAGATGTGGGCGGTCACCGTCCGGGCCCGGGCGGCGCCGCTCGGCGCGCGGATCGTGCTCTGCCTCCACGACGAGCTGCTGGTGCACGTGCCCGAGGAGCGCGCGGCGCAGGCGGCGGAGCTGGTCGGCGACTGCCTGACCGAGACCGCGAGGCGCTGGGCGCCCGGCGGGCCGGTCCGGTTCATCGCCGATATCAGCACCGTCCGCTGCTGGGCAGACGCGAAAGGTTAACCCTCCCGCCGGTCGCGCGACGATCGGCCGCGCCCGGCCTGATACCGTGGCGTGCAGATAGGACGGTTCTGGAAGGGGTCTTGACGTTGCCGCGATACCGCAGAGTGGTGGTCAAGCTCAGCGGCGAGGCCCTGGCCGGCGCCGCCGGAACCGGCGCCGATCCTGCCAGCCTCGCCCGCGTGGCCGACGAGGTGCTGTCCGTGCACAGCCTCGGCGTGCAGGTCGCGGTCGTGGTCGGCGGCGGGAACTACTTCCGCGGCCGGATGGCCGACGGCTGGGGGATCAGCCGGGCCGAGGCGGACAACATCGGCATGCTCGGCACGGTCATGAACGCGCTGATGCTGCGCGGGGCGCTCACCGCCCGGACCGACGCGGACGTGCGGGTGATGACCGCGGTGCCGATCCACAGCGTGGCCGAGCCGTTCATCCGGCTGCGGGCGGTGCACCACCTCGAGCGCGGCTTCATCGTGGTCCTGGCGGGCGGCATCGGCCAGCCCTACGTGACCACCGACTACCCGGCGGTTCAGCGGGCGCTCGAGCTGGACGCCGACGCGCTGCTGGTCGCCAAGCACGGGGTCGACGGCGTCTACGACTCCGATCCCAAGCACAACCCGGACGCGGCCAAGTTCACCACGCTGACCTACGAAGAGG
>Ga0302314_10012517_pt1 | contig 14681 bp, 14 predicted proteins | sample III_Palsa_N2_3_FD_200533 | JGI IMG/M metagenome (GOLD analysis project Ga0302314, IMG submission 200533) | Peat permafrost microbial communities from Stordalen Mire near Abisko, Sweden - III_Palsa_N2_3 | ecosystem: Environmental > Terrestrial > Soil > Palsa > Peat permafrost | place: Sweden... | reverse complement strand
GTGATGGGGGCGGTGGGTGTGGTGGCGAGGATGGCGGCGCGGTATTGCTTCCAGAGGGTCTCGTATGTGCTGAGCGACCAGCCGGTACCGACGTAGTAGTTGGTGCCGTCGCCGTAGTCGTCGGGCTCGTTGCCGATTTCAATGCCGAGGAGCGAGGAGCCGAAGGCCTGGACAGCGAAGGCGACCTCTTCGGCGGCGAGGGTGGGTGTGGTGGTGTAAGGCGAGGCGGGTGAGGAGCCTTCGAGGTTGATGCCGTAGAGGCACTGCCAGCCGGCGGCCTTGACGAAGGCGGCGAGGGCGGTGACGTCGGAGGGGGCGACCTGGTTGGCGGTGCGGCCCTTGCCGTTGGGCGTCCAGACGCACTGGTCGACGGAGTTGCCGCCGATGCGGAGGACGCTGGGGCCGAGGCGCTGAAAGAGCGCGATGAGTGCCGTGTTGGAGGCCTCGAAGGTGGGCTCGGCCATGTTGTCCTTCTCATAGGAGAGGCCGGCGAAGGCGGGGCCGATGGTCCCGGTGTTGGTGGCCGTGACGGTGATGTTGGCGGTGACGATGGGCGCGGCGGGAACGGGCTGGGGGTTGGGGCTTACGGGTGTTGTGGGAGTGCTGGCCGCAGGCGAGGCCGAGGAGCCGCAGCCGGGGATCAGCGAGGAGGCGGCGAGAGCGGCGGATCCTTGCAGAAGGCGGCGGCGGGTGAGTCGAGGGTGGAGCGGGTTGCAGATCAAGACGGCAGTTCCTGTTCTGAGCGGGCGGCTGCGGAGACGGTTGGTTTGATGCAGCCGGGGCAAGGGAGAGCTTAAACCAGCATAAACCCGGGGCGGTTTCCTTGACATCGCCACGCGGCTACGCGATGCTTAACATTCAGGTGTGATTGGCTGGGACAGGCAGACGTGTGTCAGGACTATGTGTCCCGGCTGCGAGGCGAGTTCCGGCGCTTGGCCCCAGGTCAGAAAATCCCCCGACATTTTCAAGAGAGACGAAGCCGGCTCGGCGTTTGTTTGCGTGCGGGGGCTTCGGTAGCAGGACGTAGCGTTGAGTTTTTTTGGGAGTCTTGGCGGGAGTTTTGGAGCGTTGGCGTTAGCGTTTCCATCCGGCGGTTTCGGTTCGCTCGGCGGTCTTCCGCTGCTGGTGATTATGTTCGTCGCAATGTACTTTCTGCTGATCGCGCCCAACCAGCGCAAGCAGAAGCAGTGGCAGGCGATGCTGTCGCAGTTGAAGCCGGGCGACCGTATAACCACCAACGGCGGCATGCGCGGACAGATCGTGAGCGTGAAGGACGATGTGCTGATCATCAAGACGCAGCCGGACGGGGTGAAGTTCGAGGTTGTGCGGAGCGCGATCGCTGCGGTTACTACGGATGAAGTGACAAAAGCTTAGAACACAAAGGGCGCGAAGGAAAAGCGCAACGGTTCGCAAAGTAACGCAAAGAGCGCGATGCAAGACAATTGAGCGCGAGATATTTTGAAGGAAAAAGCATAACGATGGGCAATACTCTGGCCAAAAAAACAGGCTTCATTATCGCGGTACTGGTGATCTTCATCTACGGGATCTTTTTTGGGGCAGGCCTTCCAAAGAAGGCGTCTTTGAAGACGCTTCTGACCGACAACATCCACCTTGGCCTGGACCTCAAGGGCGGCACGCACCTTGTGATGCAGGTGCATGTGGAGGAGGCGGTCAACTCGGCGACCGACCGCGATGTGCAGCGGCTGACCGATGCGCTGACGGCGGACGGGGCGAAGGCGACCAAGCTCGACCCGAAGAAGCCGGAAGCGATTACGGTGACGGGTGGAACACCGGCGCAGCAGAGCGCGATCAATACCGTGATTACGGGCACCGATTACGCGAGCTACGACGTGAGCTCGGCGGCTGGCGGCGGATATACGATGACGCTGAAGCAGGCGGCGATACGGGACATCGAGGACCGGACGCTGGAGACATCGATTGGGACGATTCGCGAGCGCATCGACTCGCTGGGCACCTATGAGCCGTTGATTGAGAAGTATGGTCTGGGCGATAACCAGATTGTGCTGGAGCTGCCGGGTGTGTCGAACGACGCTGAAGTGCAGCGGCTGATCCAGGCAACACCGAAGTTGGCGATTCATCCCGTTGTGGGGACGTCGGGATACCCGGATGCGGCGGCTGCGCTGGAAGGCGCGGGTGGAGTGCTGCCTCCGGACGAAGACATCTTTCAAGGCTCGAACGGGATGGGCGGGGGGAACCAGTTCTATGTACTGAAGCGGAGTTCCGTTGTGGAAGGCACGGACTTCCGCGATGCGCAGCCGAGCCAGGATGATAATGGGCGTCCGGATATGACATTCAACCTGACGACCGAAGCGGGTGACCGGTTCTACAAGTACACGGCTGCGAACAAGGGCACGCTGATGGCGATCACGCTGAATGACCAGGTGATCGAGGCGGCGACCATTGATGACGCGATTCGCGATTCAGGGCTGATCCGGGGCGGATTTACGAAGGAGCAGGTGGTTGCGCTGGCGACGAAGCTGCGCAGCGGATCGCTGCCGGCATCGATTACGACGACCGAGACGCGGACGATTGGGCCAAGCCTGGGAGCAGCGAGCATTCATTCCGGGGTGGTCGCGGCGATCTCCGGGCTGGTGGTGGTGATGATCTTCATGCTCTTCTACTACCGGGGCGCGGGGATCAATGCGGACCTGGCGCTGGTGCTAAACCTGGTGATCCTGCTGGGCTTTATGGCGTTCTCGGGAGCGACTCTTTCGCTGCCGGGTATTGCGGGTGTGATCCTGACCATCGGTATGGGCGTGGACTCGAATGTGCTGATCTTCGAGCGAGTGCGCGAAGAACTGCGCCTGGGTAAGACGTCCTCCGCGGCGATCCAGGAAGGGTTTGCCCATGCGTGGGTGACGATCGTCGATACGCACGTTACGACGATTGTGTCGGCGGCGATTTTGTTCATCTTCGGGACAGGGCCGGTGAAGGGCTTTGCGACGACGCTGACCATCGGTTTGATGGCCAATGTGTTTACGGCCGTGTTTGTGTCGCGGACGATCTTCGATTACCTGCTGAGCAAGAAGGAACGCGGCGCGGCGCTGTCGATTTAGTAGCAAGTTGGCGGGTCAGCAAGTTAGCGAGTTAGCAAGATAAGGAAGCAACGTGGAACTGTTTCGTAGTGTCAATATCGACTGGTTGGGGAAGAAGTGGTACTTCCTCTCTTTTTCTCTGATCTTCTCCGTGGCGGGCGTGTGCTCGATGCTTTTCTGGCATGGGATACCGCGGGGCGTGGACTTCAAGGGTGGCACGCAGATCACGGTGCAGTTCGACGCGGCGCCGAATGAGGACCACATCCGTGCGGCGCTGGATGCGGCGAAGGTGAAGGACTTCAAGATCCAGAGCGTGTCGGATGTGGGTGGCAAGGCGGGGAACAAGGAGATCATCTCTTTGCCGCAGTCGACCGCGCAGGACTCGGCGCACGACCAGGGGCGGTCGGAGGTGGAGGCCGCGCTGACGGTGGGGTATCACGACAGCGGGTTCTCGACACAGCAGATCGATATTGTGGGGCCGACGGCGGGCAAGGAGCTGACGCACCAGGCGTTCCTGGCGACGCTGTACTCGCTGATCGGGATGCTGATCTATCTGTGGTTCCGGTTCGAGCTCATCTATGGCGTGGCGGCGGTGGTGGCGGTGTTTCATGACACGCTAATCACCATCGGGTTCTTCTCGCTGACCAACCAGGAGATTACGCTCACCGTTATAGCGGCGATCCTGACGCTGGTGGGCTACTCGATGAACGACACGATCGTGGTCTTCGACCGGATTCGGGAGAACCTGGCGCTGAGCCGCCGGGAGACGCTGAGCGACGTGGTGAACCGGAGCATCAACCAGACGCTGAGCCGGACGGTGATTGCGTCGGGACTGACGTTCCTGACGGTGCTGTGCCTGTATGCGTTCGGCGGCGAGGTGCTGCATGGGTTCTCGTTCGCGCTGGTAGTGGGCATTTTGATCGGGACGTATTCGTCGATTGCAGTGGCTGCGCCGATGCTGGTGGCGTACCAGGACTGGCGGGCAAAGCGGGGCAAGAAGGCAACTCTGCCGGCGGCCCGGGGCGTGCGGAGATAGGCCGGACAGGGATTTCACTCTACTTTTTGAATCTTTTCGCATCGGCGGCAAGGTTTTTGTAGTAAATTGGGCTCATTCACTAAAGCATCAAGCCGCATTGCAGAAGGCTACCACCCAGCGCAACGATAACCTCAGGATCTACCCCAGCGGTTAAAACCGCATTCAATTCAAGTATTTGCGGCATGGCTCAAGCCGTGTCCTTAACCAAACAGCCTTTTTAGCTAGCCAATGCAGTTTAAGCAAGACGGTTCAGCGACTGTTTCACTGAGAAATTATCGGCAAGGAATGAAGCCGGGAACAATTTTGACCGTCCCGGTGTCTAAAGCAGGGTTCTCTTGCTTTATCAGTGCAAGTCAGAGGGTGCTATATGTTTGAAGACTCATTGATGGAATCCGGCGGCAAGATCAAGACCAAGTCCAAGTACTGGATGATCGCTTCAGCGTTTTTTTGGGGTAGCCTGCTGGGGGTCACAATTCTGATTCCGCTGATCTATCCTGAGGCGTTGCCGAGGAACTCGCTGTCAGCGTCCATTGCGGCGCCACCGCCACCTCCACCGCCACCACCGCCGCCACCGCCGCCAGCGGCAGTGATGAAGCCGGTGCACATGGTTTCGGAGATCGATCAGGGACTTCATGCGCCCACCAAGATTCCCAAGGACATCAAGATGCTGAAGGATGACGCGCCGCCGCCATCGAGCTCGATGATGGGCTCGGGTGTGATGGGCGGAGTTGCCGGCGGTGTGATGGGCGGCATTATGGGCGGTTCGGGGACGGCTTCACCCACGATTGTGGTTGCGAAGCCCAAGCCGACGGGCCCCGCGCGCATCTCGGGCGGCGTAATCGCCGGTAATATTCTTACCAAGACGACACCCATCTATCCGCCGATCGCGCGCGCCGCTCACATGGGTGGAACGGTTGTGCTGCATGCCATCATCTCCAAGGCGGGTACAATTACGAGCCTGACTGTCATCAGCGGTCCGGCCATGCTGCAGGGCGCCGCGCTGGATGCGGTGAAGACCTGGAAGTACAAGCCGTATCTGTTGAACGGCGAGCCTACTGAGGTCGATACCACAATCATGGTCAACTTCAATCTCAACGGCGGCGGCTGATCGCAGTCCGGCAAGCCCGGATTTTCTTTAATGCGGTCCGGTTAAAAGCTTCTATAGGCTATTCTGTAGTTCAAATTCGAATTCAAGTTCAACGCACGACCAAGTTCACCAGGAGGAAAGAATTTCGTGATTCTCGCTCATCTCACCACCTTCGCAGCCCCCCACGTTACGTCGCTTGCCCTGTACTTCCAGGACGCCGCCGCCGCCCCCACAGTCGGGTTCAGCCCGGTACAGCTCTGGAACCAGATGGGCGGCCTTGCCAAAGGCGTCGTCATCATTCTGTTCATCATGTCGATCTGGTCTCTGGCCGTGATTATCGACCGTGCGCTTTACTTCTCGGCAGCTCGCAAGCAGTCTCGCGAGTTTGCGCCGAAGGTAGCCGGCGCGCTCAAGGAAGGCCGTCTGGATGAGGCGATCAAGGTCGCCGACCGGTCCAAGAAGTCGCACCTCGCCGAGGTTGTGACGGCTGGCCTGACTGAGTTCCGCAGCTTCGGTTCGGGCGGCGCGATCACCGAAGAGCAGGTGGAGAGCTCCAAGCGGGCGCTCGAGCGCTCGGAGGCGATCGTCCACGCCAAGCTGAAGAAGGGCCTTGGCGGTTTGGCGACGATCGGATCGACGGCGCCGTTCATTGGGCTGTTCGGCACCGTCGTCGGCATTTTGAACGCCTTCCAGACGATCGCTGCAACCAAGAGCTCAGGTCTGGGCGCGGTCGCAGGCGGTATCTCTGAGGCGCTGGTGACGACCGCTTTCGGTCTGCTGGTGGCTATCCCCGCCGTTATGACGTTCAACTACTTCACCAACAAGGTGGAAGCGTTCGACGTGGAGATGGACAATAGCTCCTCGGAGTTGGTGGACTACTTCATCAAGCAGTCGCACCGCTAGTACCCTGCGGGAATCACGCTGAGATTCTCCAGACGCCGCCGCGAAGGGCGTCTGGAGATTTCGGTTAGGATTTCCAGGAATGAAGATCAGACCACGCGGGGCAGGCGAGCCCGACGGAGCACACGATTATGGCAATTTCAAAGCGGGAAGAAGGCAAGAAGGTCAACTCGAACATCAACGTGACGCCGATGGTGGACGTTATGCTGGTGCTCCTGATCATCTTCATGGTCATTACCCCCATGTTGAACAACAAGGTCAACGTCGAGCTGCCCAAGGTGAGCGCGGCCGTCATCATGGAGAACGCCAACAAGGAAGACGCCATTACGGTGGCGGTGACCCGCGACGGCTCGGTCTTCCTGGGCGGCGACAAGATCTCGCTGGATAGTCTTGGTCAGGCGGTCGCCGACCTTGAGGCGAAGAAGACCGCCAGCGATGCGGACAAGTCCGTCTACATGCGGGCCGATGAGCGTGCCAACTGGGGCAAGGTGATGGACACCATCGACGCGATCCGCGTAGCTGGGGTGAGCCAGTTGAACCTTCTGACCAACATCAACTCTGAAGAATAACCCGCTGCCGGGGAGTTTTCCGGCGGTCCGGCAGTATAGAAACGCAGAACGAAAAGGAGCAAGACTATGGGAATGGGCGGCGGTGGTGGCGGTGGCGGACCAGTATCGGAGATGAACGTGACGCCGATGATCGACGTGTTGCTGGTGCTGCTTATCATATTCATGGTCATTCAACCGACCACGCCTAAGGGCCTGGAGGCGTTGGTGCCGCAGCCGCCCAAGGATCAGAACACGCCGCCTCCGCCGGATAACGATCGCACGATCGTGGTGCAGGTGACGTCGCGGGCCGGCGGCCAGCCCGGCTACAAAATCAATCAGGATGACTTTGCCAAGGCCCAGATTACGCCTGAGTTGACCAAGATATTCTCGACGCGGCAGGAGAAGGTGATGTTCGTGAAGGGCGACAAGGACCTCTACTTCTCGAGCATCGCCGAGGTCATCGGTATGGGTCATGCCGCGGATGTTACCAACATCGGCATCATCACGCCGCAGGTTGAGGCAGGGCATTAAGAGCAGAGAGTAGATCAGTAGAGAGTAGATCAGTGAGGGCGCTCCATCTCCAGATGGGGCGCTTTTCTTTGGACGGGCCGAATATGGGTTGGACGGTGTCTAAGGAACTGAAGCCTGATGGTTTAGGCTTCGGCCCTCGCCGGTCTTCACTGACGCAGCAGATCGAGTGCTCGCACACCGAATTCAATTCGAGGTGCAGTTTATGGCGTTCTCTGCAAATTCTTCTTCAGGTACTTCGCCCGAGATCAACGTTACGCCGCTGATTGACGTGCTGTTGGTGCTGCTCATTATCTTCATGGTGATCGGACCGGCGTTGCCGCATGGGTTGGAGAGTGCAATTCCACAAACTTCCGCAGGGGCCGCTCTGGAGCCGCCGGTAACGGTGCGGGTTCTCGCCGGGACCTTGGGGAGCGGGACGCGGTACCGCATTGGAGCGCAGGATGCAGCGTTCGCGGATATCCGTCCCAGGCTGCGGCAGCTATTTGCCGGCCGCCCGGAACGCGGCGAGGAGCGCACGCTATACATCGATGCCGACCGCTCTCTCAGCTTCCAGGAGGTGGCGCGGGTGGCAGGCGAGGCCCGCGCGGCAGGAGCGGGTCCGGTGGCCCTGGCTGGAAGCCGCACACCGTAGAGCGGGACCAACAGCAAAGCCTCCCGAGGGGAGGCTTTGCTGTTGCAGCGTTTCGAGCGCTATCTCTACTTATTCATGTCGACGCCGCCACCCAGCTTCTTTTCCTTGGCGGCTTCGTTGGCCTTGCGAGCGCCTGTGGCCTTCTGGACCCATGCGTCGGCCTGATCGAGATCGGCTTTGCGGGCAGCATCGTTGCCGCACTCCAGGTTGGCCTTCTGGCGATAGTCGAGGTTGAGATACTGCATGGCGTCGTCGTAGGTGGGGTTCACGTCGACGGCCTTCTGCAGGTACTGCAGGGCGGCGGCGACGTGGTCCGTATTCTCCTGCTGCAACCTGGCGCAAACATCCTTGGACTTCTTGGGGTTGCCGGCGCCATCATCGGTAAGGTTGTTCGTGGCGAGCGCGGCGACGGTGTTGTCGTAGGCCTGCTTCCACTCGATGACGCCGACGGTGTAGTAGGCCTCGTAGTCGGCCGGGTCCTGTTGGATGACCTTCATCTCCTCTGCTTTGGCGAGGTCGATCTTTTTGATCTTGCGGTAGATCGAAGCCTCCTGGCGGAGCGCGCCGATATCGTTGGGGTCCTCTGCGAGCACGGCATTGAAACCGTCCAGCGCCTTCTGCGCGAGGGCAAGGTTCTCCCGCGTAGTGAGATCGGGAACGACTTGATAGCTCAATGCTGTGGCGAGGTACAGATGGCCCGCCTTGTAGCTGGGGTCGAGCTTGACTGAGGTCTGGAAGTGATTGACCGCCTCTTCATACTGGCCGGCTTTGAAGGCCTGAACGCCCTTCACCAGCTGATCCCGCGCTTTCAGCTTGGTACAGCCAACAGTGCTCGCCAGCAACAACAACAGCGCCATGCTGCCAGAGATTCGTGCGCTAAGTTTCATGAGAACCCTTCCCCTTCAAACATTGTCGCCGCAGGCCCCGACTAGGAGGCTGAAGTGTGAAAAACGAGACTTTTATCCTTGCTGTTCGATTGTAAAGGCAGTTGAGATAGCTTACCAGAGGCGAACCGGAACAAAGCGCTGCGTTTAATTCTCATTGCCGGGAAGCCGGAGGTGGAAGCGATTTCCAAGGCTTTCCGGATTGCAGTCAGGTCTATCCGTTTATAGAATTGAGACGCGGCGACGGGCACAAAAGCCGCCTGCCAGTATCGCCCGGAACAATAATTCATCGCAAGCCTGTTGATAGCATCTCAAAGAGAGCGAAGCGCGCGAATAAGGGCGAATTGCACGGAGAGAGCCAAATGGCGGCAGAGAAATGGAGCGCGGAGCAGATTCCGTCGCAGGCAGGCAAGACGGCATTGGTGACGGGCGCCAACAGCGGGATTGGGTACCAGGCGGCGCTGCAACTGGCGCGGCATGGGGCGCACGTGCTGCTGGGCGTGCGCGACCTGGCCAAGGGCGAGGCGGCGGCGGCGAAGATTCAACGCGGGTATGCGGGTGCGAGCGTGGAGGTGGTGGAGCTGGATATGGCGTCGCTGGCATCGGTGCGGGCGTTTGCGGCGGGATTTGCACGGAGCGGGCGAGCGCTGGATCTGCTGATCAATAATGCCGGGGTGATGGCGCTGAACACGCGGGAGATGACGGTTGACGGCTTCGAACGGCAGTTCGGGACCAATCACCTGGGGCACTTTGCGCTTACCGGCCTGCTTGTGCTGTCGCTGCTACAGGCGGAGGCACCGCGGGTGGTGACGGTGTCGTCACTGGCGCATAGGAATGGGAAGATCGACTTCGAGAATTTGCAGAGCGAGAAGAAGTATGTGCCGTGGGATGCGTACAACCAGTCGAAGCTGGCGAATTTGATGTTTGCGTTAGAACTGGAGCGCCGGGCGCGGGCGGCGGCGAGCAAGCTGGTCAGTATTCCGGTGCATCCCGGGGTGTCGACGACGAGCATCTTCCAGAATGGACCGGGTGCCAATGATTTGAAGGCGCGGGTGGTGAAGCTCCTGGCGCCGCTGCTGTTCCAGTCGGATGAGGCGGGAGCGTTGCCGACGCTGTACGCGGCAACGGCCCCGGAGGCGAAGGGTGGGGCGTACATCGGGCCGGATGGGTTTAATGGGTTCAAGGGCGCGCCTACAGTGGAGAAGCCGCGGCCGCAGGCGCTGGATGAAGCAGTAGCGAAGAGGCTTTGGACGGTGAGCGAGGAGTTGACCGGGGTAGTGTATCCGCCTTTGAGTTAGGTCGCGGCACTATTTCAGGCCGGTAGTGCGTGAGCAAACATGAGAATTTTGGAGGGCCACGCTCCCTTGTGGGTCTCGAAGCTGCGGCGGGCGTTGCCTTTGCTGAAGTTTTCCTTGCCGGCCTGGGCGGTTGCCGGGCCGTCGCGGTTGAGAGCTTCTTCACTTCTGTCTTCGGGGCGCACGACGACGATGTGGCCCGATATGTCGGGATGAGGGTTGATGTAGACGAGGACGACGAGAGCGCCCTGGTTGGCGAGGGTCTGGGCCTCGCGTGAGGATTTGACCGCATACCAACCCTTGGCCTGGCCAGCCTTGCTGCCGAACCACTCTCCCTGGGCGCTGGCGAGGAGGTCCGGGGAATGGTCGGGCGGATGCAACATGTAGATGCCCAGGCGCTGCCCTACGGCTGCCGCAAACTGGCTGCAATGCGTGTGGGTGCGGCCATCGAGATATTCACCGGTGGTCTTTTCTCCAGTCTCCCAGTCGACGTGGAAGTGGCTTTGCCAGAGGTGCTCGACGTCCATACCGTCGATGGTTTGGAGGAGATGTTCGCCTTGAGGGGTGATGACGCCGCAACACAGAGGGGGCGACTGCGTATCCTGCGCGGAGCCGGCGAGAAGGAGGCCAGCGGCAAGGGTGCAAGGCAAGAGCAGGCGCGCGATGGGCCATGTGGGTCGCATGGGATGAATTGTTCTCAGCGTTTGGGCTTCTTTGCGGGCTTCTTTACGATGAGACGCTTGGAAGGGAGTTTCTTGGGGGTGGGCTTCTTTGCGGCAGCCTTCTTTGCAGGAGCTACAGGGGCAGAGGCGGCGGTGGAAAGGCGCTGGAGTTTGGCAGCGTGGGTTTCGAGGAGCTTTTCGATCTGGCGGAGCAGAACGGCGGTCTGCATGGGCTTGATGAGCATCTTGTCGGCGCCGAGGTCGCCCCAGTCGTCGTCGCTGAGGGGGAAGGCGGTGAGCAGGGCGACGGCAGGGTGGTAGGGAGCGGTACGGGCGGCCTGGATGACCTCGCGGCCTGAGGCGTCGGACTCCATGCGCATGTCGGTGATGACCATCTGGTACTCGCGGAGCTTAATTTTGGATTTGCCTTCGCGGGCGGAGGCGGCGGTATCGACGTCGAAGCCGCTGATCTCCAGCACGGCCTTCATGGTGAGCAGAACGGTAACTTCGTCATCGACCAGTAGAACGCGGCGCTTTGCCAAGGGGAATCTCCTGCAAGAAGTTTACTTCGGGTTGCAACCTTGCAACCACCGTGGGACGAAGTTCGCGTCCCGGGTCGTGCGAGCCATGTTCGCAGCTTAGGGGAGCATGGCGCAAGCGGTGAGGGCCCGTGAGCTGTGAGATAGTGGACTTCCCTATCGTGAGTTGGTACTGTGAAGGCTCGTCTGGCCTGCGGGATTGAGGGGTCTGAGCTCTGGATGGTGATTGCTGTACCGTAGCAAGAACTCTGGACGGCAGCTCATCGCAATTGGCGTTGTTTGAAAGGCAAAGTTATTGATGCGCGTTGTGGTGCTGGGATCAGGAGCGATGGGGCTCGCGGCGGCTTTTCAGGCAGTGCGTGATGGACATGACGTCACAGTGCTGGAGGCCGATACCCAGCCCGGTGGCATGGCGGCGCACTTTGACTTCGGCGGCCTTTCGATTGAGCGCTATTACCACTTCATCTGCAAGACGGACTATCCAACGTTTGAGCTCCTGCGTGATCTCGGGATCGAAGACAAGCTGCGCTGGCGGGATACGACGATGGGGCTTTATGTGCAGGGGAAGCTGCATAATTGGGGTAATCCGGTGGCGCTGCTGCGCTTTCCCGGGATGAGCCTGATGGACAAGCTTCGGTACGGTGTGTTCGCGTTTGTGTCGACGAAGAGGAACAGTTGGCCGTCGCTGGAGCATCGCAGCGCAAAGGAGTGGATTACGACGTGGTGCGGGGAGAGCGTCTACAAGTTGCACTGGGAGCCTCTGTTCCAGCACAAGTTTTATGAGTACCAGGACGATATTTCGGCGGCGTGGATATGGACGCGGATACGGCGCCTGGGGCGGTCGCGCAAGAGCATGATGCAGGAGGAGCTGGGCTATCTGGAGGGTGGGTCGGAGACGCTGGTGAAGGCGTTGGTGTCGGCAATTGAACAGGGCGGGGGCAAGATTCTTCTGGGGAACGCGGCGAAGCGCGTGGTCACGGAGAACGGCCGGGTCACCGGGGTTGAGACTGCCGGGGGTTTCGTGGCGGCGGACCGGGTGATTTCGACGGTGCCGACGCCGTTTGTGTCGCGGCTGATTCCCGGCCTGACGGCGGAAGAGAAGCAGAAGTATGACGCGATTCCGAACATCGGGATTTGCTGCCTGGTGTTCAAGCTGAAGCGGTCGCTGAGCTCGCATTTCTGGGTAAATCTTGCGCAGCCGGGGATGGAGATCCCAGGCTTAATCGAGTTCTCGAACCTGCGGGATGTCGAGGACACAATCGTCTATGTTCCGTATTACATGCCGACCAGTCATGAGAAGTTCTCATGGCCGGATGATCGGCTGCTGGGCGAGGCTTTTGCGGCGATGAAGGCTGTGCAGCCGGCGTTGCGAGCGGACGATGTTCTGGACTCTCGAGTGGCGCGGTTGCGGTACGCGCAGCCGATCTGCGCGCCGGGATTTGCGGCTACGCTGCCGCCCGTACAGACCGGGATTGCGGGGTTACAGGTGGCCGATACGTGCTTCTATTATCCTGAGGACCGCGGGATTGCGGAGAGCGTGCGGCTGGGGCGGCAGATGGCGCGCGGGGTTTAGCCGCCGCAGCTAGGACGTTGGGATACGCTGCCAGATGGATAATTGGCCGAAGGTCTCCACACGGCGATATTTGCTGTGGAGGTAGTCGTCCAGCAATGTTACGCCGGAGCTCTTGACGCTTTCGTTGGGTTCCTGGATGGAGTCGAACTCGGATTCCAGAATGATGTAGGGCGGCTGGTTCGAGTCGAACTCATGGACCATCTGGGTCTGGATGTCATAGCGATTTTGCAGTAGGGGATCGAAGTGCGACCAGTGCGTGGCGGGCAGGCGCTGGGTGGCGAAGTAGAGGATGTTGTCGTTGACCAGGATCTTGTCATGGCGCGTGTTGCCGACAAAGAGCGTCTGGTTCGGCGTGGTATGGCTGTCAATGAATTCGATGGCCTGGATGCGGTCGTCACTGGGCAGAAAGCAGATGCCCCTGGTGAGCGGGTTGACGCTATGACACCAGGACATCTCCACGGGATCCAGCCTCCCCCTGGCAACGGCGAGCATCTCCGGCACGACAAATTGATGATGCCGATGAAAGTTCATGACCTGGCGAACGGAGATTCGGGCCGGGGTGAGGATTTCGAGCAGCATCAGAATCTTCACGCAGGTCGCAAGCGCGGGGTGGAAAGAGTCTCTGTGCTGGAAGAGAACGGCGATCAGAAGCAACGAAGGAAGGATTGCGAGGTACATCTGGGCCGGGCTCACTCGCACGATGCCCTTGAGATACATGATCAGAGCCAGGAAGCCGAACCCAACGAGGAAGGCATTGACGCGCATATTGTCAGAGGTGTTCGCCAGGGTGGAGGTGCTTTTGTTGCGAAGATGCAGGCAACCCAGGACGCCACGATAGAGAGCGATCGCGGCGATCGCGATGGGCAGGTAGACGGCCAGATTGTCGAGTGTGCGAAGCGTGATGCCGGGGAACGGAAAGCGGCGGCCGCGGGCGTAGAACTTGCTGGGAAAGTAAATGATGTCGAAGTAGAAGTAGTGGAAGGGAGCCACGGACAGGTAATAAAGAGCCGGGGGGACGGTGAGGACCGCGAAGCCGGCAAGTATAGGCCAGAAGCCGACGATGAAGAGTCTGAGCGACCGGGAGAGGTTGTCTGCGCGTAGAAATGCGGCAAAGGCAAGGATGCAGGCCTGAATGCCAAGCATGCCGATCCCGGTGTCATAGCGGAAGAGGGTGGAGAGACCTGCCAAAGCACCGGCGGCGAGGGCCCTCTGGATAGAGATTCTACCCAGGAAGGCAGGCAGCAGTATTACGGTGCCGGCCAGATTGAGAAGGGAGACGGTATACATTGCCGCTCCGCTTACTGAGCCGAAGCCGAACAGCCATAGGGCCACCGTGAGGGTGGTGACGATGGTGATGGATCGATTGCAGTAGAAAGACGCGATGAGAAAGACCACAGCGACGATCAGGCCTGAGATGAAAGCGAAGAGCAGGCGCTCAGTGAAGAGGGACTCACCGAAGAGTTTGAAACAGCCTGCGAGGAGATAGAAGTGCGCGGGCCCGTATATGGCGTAGAAGTCGCGATGCGGAATCTGGCCGGCGAGCAGACGCATGGCTCCGGTCACGGTGATTCCTTCATCATAGACGGCGGGATTGATCGACATACCGAAGAACATCAGGAGGCTGGCGACCGCTAAGATCATGGCCGGCACGCGGAGGAGAGAGAGGACGGGTGCAGGGTGTTGCTCAAGGCTGCGCAACTCTTCCCCATGGCCGACAGCTCTTATTGCCATAACTTCTCCTTGATGCGGCACGTTTCAGGTTGAGGTTGACGAGCCTTGAGTTGTACTGAATCGACTGAACGGCATGAGCGCCGGTTCGGATCGGTGGGTGCCAGTGTCTCACGACTCAATAGGGGGGTGGGTCATAGATTCCCAATTGAATGGATTGGATCATGATGGCGCGTGTGTGAGTGTCCCAGGCATAGTAGACAGACGGCTG
>Ga0302314_10012516_pt1 | contig 14681 bp, 11 predicted proteins | sample III_Palsa_N2_3_FD_200533 | JGI IMG/M metagenome (GOLD analysis project Ga0302314, IMG submission 200533) | Peat permafrost microbial communities from Stordalen Mire near Abisko, Sweden - III_Palsa_N2_3 | ecosystem: Environmental > Terrestrial > Soil > Palsa > Peat permafrost | place: Sweden... | reverse complement strand
CCGGCGCGGGAGACGTAATGAGCTTCACCGCCAAGCGCAGATCCTCCACCAGCGCCGCGAAGGCGTCCGCCTGGGCGGCGGGGTCGGGGAGGCGGAGCAGGAAGGAGGGGTGATAGGTGATGAGGGCCTGGGCGCCGTCCTCCAGTGCGATCGGCTTGCCGCGGTTCGACTTGATCGGCAGCTGGCGGCCCAGCACCGCGAGCGCGGCGGAGGCGCCGAGGGCGACGATCACCCGAGGGCGAACGAGGGCCCGCTCGGCGTCCAGCCACCAGCGGCAGGTCTGCACCTCGCCGGTGCTGGGCGTCTTGTGCAGCCGGCGCTTGCCACGCAGCTCGTGCTTGAAGTGGCGCACGGCGTTGGTGACGATCAGCTGGGTGCGGTCGGCGCCGGCTTCGGCCAGGGCGCGATCCAGCATCTGGCCGGCGGGGCCGACGAACGGGCGGCCGGCGAGGTCTTCCTGGTCGCCGGGCTGTTCGCCTACCAGCATCAGCCGCGCAGTGGCCGGTCCTTCGGCGGACACGCCCTGGGTGGCGTCGCGCCAGAGGCCGCAGCGCTGGCAGGCCTCGACGCCGGCGGCGATCTCGGCCAGCGAGCCGGCTTCGGGCGCGGCGACGATGCGGGCCGGCGCCGGGCGGCGCGGCGTGGTGGCGGGCGCGGCGACCATGGCGGCGGTGCGCGCCTCGGCCGCCTCGATCAAGCCGGGGATCAGAGCGGCTTCGGGCAGGTTGCGCCAATAGCGCTTGGGCATTTCGCGCTGCATCGCCTTCGGCATCAGCCGCGCCGGGTTGAAGATCGAGGCGTAGTAGGTGCGCCAGAAGTCCTCCAAGGCATCGTCGCTGGGCGCGGCGGAACGATCGGCGCCGGGGGTGAAGGTGAGGCGCTCGCGGTCCCAGTGGGCGCAGACGTCCGGCGTCAGGATCGAGAACGCCTGATTGGCGAAACGGCTGGCGAAGAACGGCGCGGTGCGCTCCACCACCCGGTGCGGCGGCTCGAACCAGGCGATGAAGGTCTCGTCCTCGGCGCCGACCACTTCGCGGAAGCGCACGAACGCCTTCATCTTGTGCGCGGCGCGGTGGACCGCGCGGGACATGTCGCGAGCGGCGGCGACATCAGGATCGCCGGCCATCTCCATCAGGCCAGGCTCGCGGGCGAGGCGCCAGAGCAGGCGGTAGAGCCGGTCGAACCGCTGCGGGCTGCGGTGCTGAATCACGTCGCGCGCCAGGCTGACGAAAGCGCGAGGTGTGGTGAAGGCGCAGGCGGTGTCCGCGCTCGCGTCCGGCGGCTCGGCGAACAGATCGGGCTCGCCGCCGACGACCCAACGCACGTCTTCCGGCGCGACGCCCGCCAGCCGCAGCGTGCGCGCGGCGGCGCGCCAGCCGGCGAAGTCGATCTCGCTGGCGAGGTGCGCCTCGCGCATCAGAACAGGCTGAGTTGCGGATCGCCGGCGAGCAGGGCGGGGCGCAGATCGGCGCTGTCGGCCATCGCGACCGGCGACCAGTCGGCGGTGACGATGAACGGCTTCACCGCCTTCAGCCCTCGGGCGATCCGCTGCACGTCGGCAAGGGTCAGGCGGGTGAGGCGGCGCATGGCGAGGATGCGATCGACGCTGCGAACGCCCAGGCCGGGCGTACGCAGCAACAGCTCGCGGTCGGCGGCGTTCACATCGACCGGGAAGCGTTCGCGGTGCTTGAGCGCCCACGCCAGCTTGGGGTCCACTTCGAGGTCGAGGTTTTCGTCCTCGCCGATGATCTCGGCGCGGTCGAAACCGTAGAACCGCATCAGCCAGTCGGCCTGGTAGAGCCGGTGCTCGCGCATCAGCGGCGGCCGTTGCAGCGGCAGGCGGCTGGCGGAATCGGGGATCGGGCTGAAGGCGGAATAGTAGACGCGGCGCAGGCCGTAGGCGCCGTAGAGTCGCTCGCTCTGGCGCAGGATCTCGCCGTCCGCGGCCGCGTCGGCGCCGACGATCAACTGTGTCGACTGGCCGGCGGGGGCGTAGGCGGGCGGCTTGGCGCGGGACTTGGTCTTGGCCTCGCCCTTGCGCTCGTCAATCTTCAAGCGCACCTGCCCCATCGCCTTGCGGATGACCCCGGCGTCCTTCTCCGGCGCCAGCGTCTTCAGGCTGGCTTCGCGCGGCAGCTCGACGTTGATCGAAATGCGGTCGGCGTAGAGCCCGGCCTCCAACACCAGCTCAGGCGAGGCGTTGGGGATCAGCTTCAGGTGGATGTAGCCGCGGAAGTCGTGGGTCTGGCGTAGCAGCTTCGCCACCCGCACCATTTCGCCCAAGGTGTAGTCCTCGTCGCGGATGATGCCGGAGGAGAGGAACAGGCCCTCGATGTAGTTGCGCTTGTAGAAGCCGAGGGTGAGGTCGACCACTTCCTCGGCGGTGAACCGCGCGCGGGGCAGGTCGGCCGAGACCCGGTTTACGCAATAGGCGCAGTCGTAGACGCAGTAGTTGGTCAGCAGCAGCTTCAAGAGGCTGATGCAGCGGCCGTCCGGCGCATAGGCGTGGCAGATCCCGGAGCCATCGCTCGATCCGACGCCCTTGCCGCCGTGTGAGGTCCGTTTTGGGGCGCCGGCGGAGGCGCAGGACGCATCGTACTTCGCTGCGTCGGCGAGGATGGCAAGCTTGGAACGCAGATTGAGCTGGGACACGAGAAGAAGGTAACGTTCTTTATTTGTTCTGTCACGACGCTTTTAGCGCAGACGGAGCCCGTTCCGACAGGGTCTTCGCGCCAGCGACGGGCGCCAGTGCGCGCCTCGCGCGTTGTTCGCTTACGAGGACCAGGGAGGGAGGCGTAAGGTTGGCGCGTGGACGAAGCCCGCCAGGGCGTGGGCGCTGGAAGCGCTTAGCTTCTTCATGGCCGACATGCAGGCGGGCATTGGGCCGTTTCTCGGCGTGCTGCTGCTGGCGCACGGCTGGCGGCCGGGCGCGATCGGCACGGTGATCAGCGTCGGCGCGGTGGCCGGCATGCTCGCGGTCGGCCCTTGCGGCGCCATGGTCGACGCGACGCCCCGCAAGCGCAGCTGGATCGCCGTCGCCGGCCTGCTGAGCCTCGCCGCGTCGGGGCTGGTGCTCGTCTCGCAGCAAGCCTGGGTGATCGGCGCCTCGCAGATCGTCGCCTGCATCGCCGGCGCGGCGTTGGGGCCGGGGATGGTGGGGCTGACGCTGGGCGTAGCGCGCCAGGCGGGGTTCAACGCTCAGAACGGCCGCAACCAGGCGTTCAACCACGCCGGCAACCTGGCCGGCGCCGCGCTATCGGGCGTGCTCGGCTGGCGCTTCGGCTTCGCGGCGGTGTTCTGGCTGGCGGCCATCTTTTCCGTCCTGTCGATCGCCAGCGTGTTCGCGATCCCCAAGGCGATCATCGATGATGCCGAGGCGCGCGGCCTGCCCGACACCACGGACGACGCCGCGCGACCGCGCGGCTGGACAAGCCTGTTCGAATCCAAGCCGCTGCTCGTCGCTGCGGCGGCGCTGATGCTGTTCTACCTTGGCGACGCGGCCATGCTGCCGCTCTACGGCATGGCGGTGGTGGCCGCGCATCGCGGCGACCCGGCCGGCTTTGTCGCCATGACCATCGTGGTGGCCCAGGGTGTGATGGTGGCGACCTCGCTCGTGGCGATGAAGCTCGCGGCGCGGCGCGGCTATTGGCTGGTGCTGCTGATCGCCTTCGCCTTGCTGCCCATCCGCGGCTTGGTCGCAAGTTCTCTGATCGCCGCCTGGGGCGTCTGGCCGGTGGAGACGCTCGACGGCGTCACCTCCGGCCTGCTGAGCGTCGCCGCGCCGGGGCTGATCGCGCGCATCATGGATGGCACCGGCCGGGTCAACGCCGCCCAGGGCGCGATCATGGCCGCCCAGGGTCTCGGCGGCGCGATCAGCCCAGCCCTCGGCGGCTGGATCGCCCAGACCTGGGGTTATCCAGCGGCGTTCGCGACCCTCGGCGGCTTCGCCCTGCTCTCGCTGGCGCTGTGGATCGGTTTCGCCCGCATCCTGCGGCCGTACGCCGTGGCGAGCGCCGCGGGCGCGTGAGTCTCTCTGTTCAGAAGTCGGCGCGACTCACGCCGCGTCAGTTGGGTTAATGAGCCCGCGCCAAGGCTGTCTCGGAGAGATGAGCGTGTTGTTCGACGATGTGCTGCGCCAGCGCCGCTCGGTGCGTGCGTTCAAGCCCGATCCGGTGCCGTTGGCGCTGGTGCGCGAGCTGCTGGACTGCGCCCGCCTCGCGCCCTCGGGCACCAACATCCAGCCCTGGAAGGTGCACGTGGTGGCTGGCGAGGTGCGCCGCCGGCTGGAGGCCGAGGTGCTGGCGCACCGCGAGACCGATCCGCCCGACACCTCCGCCGAGTTCCCGCGCGCCCACCGAACGGAGCCCTACGTCGGCCGCGCCCGCACGCTGGGCAAGGCGATGTACAGCCTGATCGGCGTCCCCAAGGGCGATCAGGCGGCGAACTGGGCGCAGTGGGGCCGCAACTACAAGTTCTTCGACGCGCCGGTGGGCCTGATCTTCACCATCGACAAGTCGCTCGACTGCATGAGCTTCCTCGACACCGGCATGTTCATCCAGAACCTGCTGCTGGCGGCGAAGGCGCGGGGGCTCGACACCTGTCCGCAAGGCGCCTGGAACAACTACTGGACTGTGACCCGCCGGGTGCTGAACGTGCCCGAAGACCAATGGATCGTCTGCGGCGTCTCGCTGGGCTGGGCCGACGAGAGCCATCCGGTGAACACCCTCGTCGCCGACCGCGAGCCGATCGACGCCTTCGCAACGTTCCATGGCTTCGCGGCGGACGACGAGAGCGGCGGCTGAGTCCGGGCGCAGCGCCGGCTCAGCCGGCGTACTTGCTCGAAGCCTTCTCGTAGTTCGGGCCTTCGATGTCGGCGATCAGGCCGGGCGGGTTGGGCTTCCAGCCCAGCGCGGATTGGGTCCACGTGCTGGAGGCCGACATCTCCAGGCCGAAGAACATGCCGATCCAGCCGAAGTGCTCACCCGCTTCGGCCGCCGGCTTGCTCTGCACCGGCACGCCGGCGCGCCGGCCGATGGCGGCGGCGATATCGCGGGTCGGCACGCCCTCGTCACCGATGGCGTGGTAGGTCGCGCCCGCCTCGCCCTTTTCCAGCGCCAGCCGGTAGAGCACCGCGGCGTCGGCGCGTCGCCCGCCGGCCCAGCGGTTGGCGCCCTCGCCGACGTAGGCCGAGACGCCCTTCTCCCGCGCGATGTCGATCAGGTGCGGGGTGAAGCCGCGGTCGCCTTGGCCATGGGTCGACGGCGGCAGCCGCACGATGCCGGTGCGCACGCCGCGCCGGGCGGCGGACCGTACCACCTCCTCGGTGGCGCCGCGTCCCATCGGCGCGGGCCGGTCCTGCTCGGTGGCCGCGCGCCCTTCGGCCAGCATGGCGACGCCGGAGGTGGCGATGAACGGCTTGTTCGAGCCTTCCATCGAGGCCAGCACGGCTTCCACCGCGGCGCGCTCGATTTCGGCGTTCTCCATGAACTTGGAGAAGTCGTGGATGAAGGCGGTGTGGATCACCCCGTCGCACGCCGCCGCGCCGGCGATCAGGCTGGTGTGGTCGGCAAGCTCGCCCCGATGCGGCTCGACCCCCCGCGCCTCCAGCGCCGCCGCGCCTTCGTCGTTCCGCGCCAGGCCGAGCACCGTGTGCCCGTTCGCAATCAACTCGGCGGCCACCGCCGTCGCCACATAGCCGGTCGCCCCGGTCAGAAATACGCGCATGGAAAACTCCTCGTTACGTCGGGGGAGGTTATCGGGCGCGAAGGTGGGGGTGAAAAGCCGTGGGATTATACGGGTATCGGGACTAACAGGCTGGGCAGGGCGGCGGTCCAATGCCGCCGTGTGGTGGCGCCGCTCAGCGACCCGACGACACCGCGGCGATCAGCGGCTGGCTCATCACCGCCGCGCCGCCGGAGTGGATCGCCAGGGCGCCGTCGCGGCCGCTGAACCCGGCCATCGCCTGGGCGAGGCGGGCAGGGGCGGTCGCGGGCGTGGCGGGCTGATAGGTGACGTAGGTCCCGTCGTGGAAGTCGTTGGCGATCTTGAAGTCGCTGGCGGTGTACTGGCCGATCAGGGTCAGCCTCGCGATCTCGTCGCCTTTGACCGTCAGCGTGCCGCTCGTGCCCAGCTGCTTCCAGCTGACGGTCTCGCCTTCGAGGAAGCCGAAGCAGCGATGTCGATCTTCTCGGTCGCCCCCTTGAACCCGGAAATCGCGGCGTGGAAGTCCGCCACATCGTTGAGATCGAGCAACCCGGCAACGCCGGCGAAGCGGATCGTTCCCGCCTCCACTGCGCCGTCGATCACCGCCGAGCCGGCATGGAACACCAGGCCCCCGGAGACCGCACCGCCGGAGGAGACGGTAAGGGTCCCGCCCTTATAGATCTGGGTGGCGTCTGCGATTCCGCCCGACGAGACGATCTCCTCGCCGCTGCTGCTGATCAGCGACTCGGAAGTTACGGCGCCGCTAGAGGCCACTTCCATGCCGCCTGAGAGGATCCGGGTCGCGATGGAACGCGCATCGCCGAGAACTTCCGTCCCGCCCTGGCTGATTGTTGTGGAGACCGTCCTCCCGCTATCGACAGCCTGATTGCCGCCGCTGCTTACGACAGTCCGGAGAGCCACGCCGGCGAGCCCCTGAACCGTGCCGGAAAGAATGGTTGTTCCGGTAGTCGACCCGCCTTTTGCGACCAATTCTTCGCCGCCGCTTATGACCGTGCCGATGGTGTGGCCCCCGTTGTGAACCTCCAGGTATCCCGAAATGAGGCGCGTGCCCGACGCTTCGCCCTTATTCATCACGAGCATCTCAGGGAGCACGGCCTCGCCAGCAGAGCCGAGAGTCGTTCCATACATGACGCCGCCGTTACCTACGATCGCCTCGGCGCCGTCCTCGACAAGAGCGTTCCGAGCGATCCCGCCGACCCGAAGAACGACAAAGACCAACGGGGGCAGACTGCCATTCGTACCCGACACAGTCGGCGAGTCCGCCTCACCACCAGGATCGACGATCATCTCGTCGCCTGGGCCGATTCGGGCGCGACGGCTGATGGCACCGCTGCTGACTACTTCGACCGTGGTCATCTCGCGCCTCCTCGGGCGCACGCGAGCTACCACCTCGATTTGAGTCGCCCGGCCCGCCAGCCCGTGGGCGGACCCTAGATCAAAGCCCTGCAAAAACCACCGCAGGTTTGAGCCATTTTGCACCTGTGCTGGCGCCGCTTTGGTGCGGCGCGCTCCCGCCTTATCGGCCCGAGGTTGTGACCAGGGACGACGCGACGTTCACGGCGGCGCCGCCGGAGTGGACGCTCGCCACGCCCTGGCCGTGAGCGCCGAGGCCCGCCGCCGCCTGGGTGAACAGGGTCGTGGTGGGCGCTGTGTCGGGCGCGGGGGGATCGATGACGAATGTACCGCCGTGGCCGTCCCTGGCGAGCGTGAAATCGCTGGTCGTGTAGGCGCCGATCAGGCTGAGGCTGGCGGTCTTGGCGCCGTCCTTCACGGCGAGCGTCCCGCTGGTCCCGCTCTGGGTCCAGGTCGCCGTCTCGCTGGTGGAGAAGGCGGAGCCGAGCAGGTCGATCTTGTCGGCGGAGGTGGTCAGGCCGGAGATCTTGGCGTGGAAGCCGGCGAGGTTGGCGAGTTCCAGCGTTCCCGAGGTGGCGGCGAAGCTGACGGTCTGGCCGGACGCCATGCTGCCCGAGACGATCGCCACGCCGCCGCGCAGCGTCATGCCGCCCGAGATCACGCCCCCAGACGCGACCGTCAGCACGCCGCCGCCCGAGACGATCGCGCCGATGGCTTTGCCACCGGACGACACCAACTCGGTCCCGCCGCTGCTGATCACCGAACCCGACGCCGACGCGAGTGCGCTGACGACTTCCTGGCCGCCGGCGCGGATCGTCGTTCCAGAGGCCTGACCCGAGTCGGCTTCGTGGCCGCCGGAGAGCACGGTTGCGACCGCGGTCCCACCCGCGACGATGGTTTCGGTTCCGCCGGCCAGCACGACGGCGCCGGACGCCTTGCCGCCGCTGGCGGCGCGCAGGACGCCGCCCGAACTCACGAGCGCCGAGGTGGTGAGGCCGCCGGCGGAGACGATCTCGAATCCGCCGCCCAGCACGGTCGCTCGGCTCGCCACGCCGCCGGACTTGACCGTCTCGCTGGCGCCGCTGGCGATGGCGGTTCCGCTTGCCGAGCCGCCGGCGAGGATCGTCGCGGTGGCGCCGGACGCCAGAGACACACCGGACGCGCGGCCGCCGGACGATAGGGTGAGCGCGCCGGTCACGCGGCCGGGGCCGGACAACAATCCACCCGACAGCACGATCGCGCCTTGCGCTACGGCGCCGGCCTGCAGGATCGCGGTTCCGCCAGACAGCACCCGCGCGCCGCTCGCCAGGGCGCCGGACATCACCGTTTCGAGCCCGCCGCCGCTGACCACCGTACCCTTGGCGTCGCCGCCGCTGGCGATGGTCTGCGCGCCGCCGGCGAAGACGACCGTCGCGGTCGTCGTTCCGCCGGCCAGGATCGTCTGCACGCCGCCGCTGACGGACACCCCACTGGCCGTGCCGCCGTTGACGGTCTCGCCCCCGCCGGCCCGGATCACGGTCGCGCTGGCGACCGCGCCGGCCTGAACCCGCTCGATGCCGCCGCTGCTGACGATCGCGCCTCTCGCGACCCCGCCGCTCGACACCACCTCCAGGCCGCCGATGAGGACGGTGGTCGCACTCGCGACGCCGCCCTTGAGCACCGTTTCGGCCCCGCCGCCGCTGATCACCGTCGCCCTGGCGACCCCGCCGCTGGAGATCGTTTCCTTGCCGCCGGAGGACAGCACGGTCGCGGTCGATGCGCCCCCGGACAGCAGGGTCTGGGCGCCGCCGGCGAACACGATGGTCCCGCTAGCCACGCCGGCGTTGGAGACGGTCTGGACGCCGGCCGCGCGGGTGGCCGTGGTAGTCCCGCCGGAAGAGACGAGCTCGGCGCCGCCAGCCGCGACCGACGCGCTGATCGAGCGGCCGAGCACGACATCGACGCCGCCAGTGTGGACCGCCGTCCCGCTGGCGACGCCGCCGCTGGAGATCGTTTCCTTGCCGCCGGAGGCGACGGCTGTCGCCACCGTCGTTCCGCCTGACGAGACCGTCTGGGCGCCGCCGCTGCCGACCAGGGTTGCGCTCGCCACGCCGCCCTTGGAGATGGTCTGAGCGCCAGAGAGCAAGCTCGTCGCGGTGGTCGTGCCGCCGGACGAGACCGTCTGGGCGCCGCCGCTGGAGATCGTCGCGCTGATCGACGCGCCCGCGACCGAGTCCGCGCCGCTGGTCTTGACCACCGTCCCGCTGGCCTTGCCGCCGGAGAGGATGGTCTCGGTTCCGCCGCTGCTGACGATCGTGCCGCTGGCGATGCCGCCGCTGGACAGGGTCGCCTTGCCGCCCGAGGAGAGCGTCGTCGCGGTGGTGACGCCGCCGGCCGAGACGGTCTGGGCGCCGCCGCTGGAGACGCGCGCGCTCAGCACCGACCCGCCCTTGCTGACGGTTTGCGCGCCCGAGCCGTAGATGAAGCCGTTGGTGTCGAACCCCAGCACGATCTCGGTCCCGCCGCTGCCAACGGCGGTCAGGAACGCCGCGCCGCCGTTCGAGACGGTCAGCTTGCCGGCGACCACCGCCGCGCTGGTGCTGAATTCGCCGAGGATGGTCGCGTTCGAGATCAGGCCGCCGCTTGAGACGATGACCGCCCCGCCGCTGTCGACGAGGGTCGCGTTGGCGACGCCGCCGGACGAGATGGTGAGCGAGGCCATCGCCCCGATCACGGTCGCGCTGATGTCGCGCCCGAGCACCACCTCGGACCCGGCGGTGATGAACGACCCGCTGGCGGTTCCGCCCGACGAGACGGTCAAGGCGCCGCCCACGATCTGTGTGTCGGTCGCCTGGCCGCCGCTGGAGAGGGTAACGGTTCCCGAGACTGTATCCGAGCCTGAGCCGGAGCCCGACAGGATGGCGCTGAGGGTCGATCCGCCGGCGGAGACGATCTCCGCGCCCCCGCTCATCAGCGTCGCGAAGATCGCCTCGCCGCCGCTCGACACGGTCTGCTTGCCGCTGGCGAACACCGAGGTGTTGTAGGCCGAGGCGCCGGCCAGCACGTTCTGTTCGCCGCCGCCGCTGACCAGGGTTTTGGCGGTCACGCCTCCGGACACCGTTTCGACGCCGCCGCTCAGCACCTTGGTGTCGACCGCCGAGCCGGTGGCCGACACCGTGTCGTGGCCGCCGTTGGAGATGACCAGTCCACTGGCCATGCCGCCGGCGGAGACGGTCGCCGCGCCGCCGCTGAGGATCTTCGTGGCGCTGGCGAGGCCGCCGTCGAACACCGTCAGCGTGCCGCCGTCGCTGACGGTCAGCCCGCTGGCGACGCCGCCACTTGAAGCAACGGCCTTGCCGCCGCTGAGGATGGTCGCGCCCAGCGATACGCCGGACGACGCGACCTCCGTGCCGCCCTTCGACACCAACTCGACGCCGCCGGCGGCGGCGCTGGTGTTGGTCGCCTTACCGCCGCTCGAAACGGTGAGGCTGCCGCCCTTCTTGACCACCGTCTCGGACGCCGAGCCGCCGGACAACGTCGCTCCGCCGCCGCTGGACAGGGTCTCGCTGGTGACGACGCCGCCCTCCGAAACGGTCAGCTTGCCGCCGCTCAGGACTGCCCCGCTGACGCTCTTGCCGGCGGACAGCACCGTCTCGGCCGCGCCGCTGGAGAGAGTCGCGCCGCTGTCCATGCCGCCGGAGGAGACCGTGACCGCGCCGCCGCTGGAGACCGCGGTCGAACTGGCGATGCCGCCGGCGGAGATCAGTAGGCTCGCGCCGGCGCTGAGCGCCAGGCCGCTGATCGCGCCGCTGGAGACGATGGCCGTGCCGCCGCTGGCGAGGGTGACGCCGGTCGCGCTGCCGCCGATGATGACGATCTCGCCGCCGGAAGATACCGTCGCCGTGGTGGCGGCGCCGCCGGACAGGATCACCGCCGAAGCGCCGCTCGAGACCACCGTGGCGGTCGCCGTCCCGCCCTTGGAGACGATCTCCTTGGCGTTACGAACGATGGCGCCGCTCGCGGTTCCGCCGGACAGGATGTCGAGCTCGCCGCCCGAAAGGACGATGAGAGCGCTCGCCGCGCCGCCGGACGACACCCGCAGTACGCCACCGCCGCTGATGTGGGTGCTGACCGTCTTGCCGCCCGACGAGACCGTTTCGACTCCGCCCGACAGCACGGCGCCCTTCAGGTCGACGCCACCGGAGACGACCGTCTCGGCCACGCCGCTGATGACGCTGACCGACGTGGCGGTGATCACGCCGGGATCGACCAGTTCGGTCGCGAAGCCGCTGAACCTGCCGCCGATCTGCACCGTTGCGCCCGTCTCCAGCGTCAGGCCGGCGGCCGTGCCGCCATCGTAGATGAAGACCCCGCCGCTCAGCACGGTCGCATTGCTGACTTCGCCTGGCAGATCGGCATAGGCCGGGCCGCTGGCGGTGACGGTCTGGCCGCCGGGCTCGTGCCCGGTCTCGTAGACCTCACCGCCGACCTGCGTGTAGCTGATCGACTCGCCGCCGTAGGCAGGCGCCACGCTGACGACTTCGGTGTTACCGCTGACGGTGACCGCGATGACGGCGGTGGAGGTGGTTTCGCCGCCTGCCTCGGTGACCTGGTAGAAGGTCTGGCTGCCGGTCGGCACATAGGTGACCAGCGTGCCGCCGCTCAAGACCACGGTGTTCAGGCTGACATCGTTCTGCGTCTCGACCCGGAGCGGATAGGGACCGACCACCTCCGTGCCGCCGCTAAGCACTTGGGTCGCCTCAGCGGTGCTGCCGCCCATCACCCACTGGACGCCGCCGCTGAGGATGGTGCCGTAGGCGGAGCCGCCGATGATGTCGGAGCTGGCCGATCCGAGCGCATACTCGTTGCCGACGGTCTGGATGCCGCCGGTGTAGATGGTGGCGCCCGAGGCGATGCCGCCCAGCGAGGGGTCCTGCTGACCGCCGGAGCTGACGAAGGCGTCCACCGACAGGCCCTCGTCCTCCTCCTGGCCCCCGTTCAGCAGGGTGGTGCCGCTGGCGTAGCCGCCCGACTCGATGTCGAGATAGGTGTCGCCGCTGGGATCGCCCGAAACCGTCGTGCCCAGCGCCTGGCCGCCCGACTCCACCTCGCCGGTGGCGTCGGCGTTGGCGTTGCCGAAGATGTCCGCGCCGATGATGGTGCCGCTGGACTGGACGTAGACGTTGTCGCCGGGCCCCACGCCCAGCCCAACGCTCGTCTGGCCGGAGGAAACGAACGTATCGGTCATGCCAACCTCCGGGCTCGCACGACCACCAGGGACTTAAGGACGCGGAACCAGTTCGCGCCCTTGTTTGCCCAACCGGGACTGCGCGTCATCACTCATTTGCACTATGTGGCGGCGAAATTCTTCGCGTTGGATTGAGATCGGCAAGACCGCAATCGGCGGTGTATCAGCTGCCCGCGTTCGGTCCGCCCGCGCGGCATCTGCGGCGCTCAGTCGAAGGCGGTGAGAACCAGTTCACCCATGTGGACTCTCCGACCGCGCCCGGCGGTATTCGCTCGCCGCTTCCTGCGTCGCGGGCGCGACATCGCGGGCGAGCAGCACGCCAGCCTTCACGGCCGCCTCGGCCGCCTGCGTGAACCGGTCGAGATAGGCCGCTTCGTCGGCATAAAGGGCGTCGAGCTTCGCAGCGCCGAACGGCTTGTTGGAGCCACGCAGGCGCCCCGCGAAGTCGTCGGTGACGGGGATCGAGCTGTTGGTCGCTACGGGCGCGGCCGCCTGAGGCATGCGGACGCCGCCTTTGGCGATGCCGTGCTGGTCGCGGGCGGCTTCGCCATCGCTGGTGAACTCGATCAGCGGCTGGCTGGGCGGGGCCGCGCCGCCGTTCACCCAGCGGTGCATGTGGCAAAGCGCGGCGTCGTAGTAGGGCTGGATGTAGATGCGGTTCACCTGCTCCGACGCGGCCGGCGGCGCGGCGCCAAAGTCGCGCTTGAACTTCTCGTTGCGAAGCGTCTGCGCCTGATAGGAGACGTGCGTCAGCGCGGCGGCCTCCCAGGTGCGGAAGCGCTCGGTGTCGGGCTGGCGCACCTGGAAGCAGGCGATGGCTTCCAGTTCCGTGTTCACGATCATCGCCGGCACGTCCAGATCGTCACGGATCAGGTTCTGGCCCGTCGGCAGGCGGCGCGGGGCGTTGCGGTCGACCGGCGTCGGGCGGTCGCTGGCTTCGACCGCAGCGCCGGCGCCGAAATAGATCTGCAGGATGTAGCCGTCGAACGCGTGTCCGCCCTGCGCCGCCCTCAGGGGATGCACGGCGTTGACGTAGGTCGAGAGCCGTCCGGCCGATTGCGAGGCGCCGAGGCCGATCCCTTCTTCACCTCGAGGCCGCCCATCGGATCGACGGCGTCATTGCGGCCCGGCCCCACCGCGCGCGCGACTTGCGAGAAGATGTCGTACGAGGCGTCGTCGGTCGGGATGCTGAGGTCGCCGTAGCGCTCGGCGTCCCAGGCGACGAGGCCCTGCGGGTCGTCGTCGAAGCCGTGAACGCCCACCTTCTGCACGCTGGCGCAGACATAGGCGTAGCCGCCCGCCAGCACTTCCGGGCTCTCGCCGAAGAACAGTTCGTAGCCGGCGGTGACATTGTTCCAGCACACCACCACCGTGCCGTTGAACGCCTGCGGATCGGCGGGGCGATAGACCAGCAAGCGGGTCTTGAACGGAACCTTGCCCTTGGGCGCGACCCGCCATTTGCCGTCGCGGCCCAGCTCCGTTCCCGGAACCTGGGCGTAGGTGGTCGCCTCGCCCGAGAGGAAGAACTCCGCCTCGACATAGCCCTTGGCCGCGAGATCGGTGAGCGGCCGTGCGAACGCCCAACCATGCTTGCCGCCTGTAACCGGTCCTTCGATCACGCCTGGCTCCCTTGTATTTTTTGTCTGCCGGCTTGTTACGCCTCCGAGGTTCGGGCTGCCAAGCGTTCGAGCAGGCAAGCGTTCGCGCTGGCAAGTGCGCGCGCTTCCGGACAGGCGGACGCCTTCAGCGCCGCAGGGTGACGTAGAGCTCGCGCTCCAGCAGCCACTGGCCGCGGCTTTGGCGCCAGGCGGCGAGGTAGACGCCGCTGATCTCCGCGCCGCCCGTCCAGGCTCCGACCCAACGCCCGCTTTCGGCGGCGCGCTGGCCATCGTCCGCGAGTACGACCGCCTCCGTGGTGCGCACATAGGCGACGAACGCGGGGTCGGCGAATTGGCCGGCGAAGGCGGCGACCACGGCGTCCGCCCCCTGGATCAGATCGCCGTCGCCGACGATCAGCAGCATGTCGTCGGTCAGGTGCGGCCGCAGACGCTGGGCGTCGTGCGCCGCGATCAACCGGTTGGTGAGCTTGCGCTTGGCGCGGATGGCGATGTCGGGGGCGGGCATGGGGGCAGGGTGGGTCGCAATTCGGCGAGGAGGCAAGATGCGGCCCAGGTTTCGGCGCCCGATTCGAATGCGTGGTAATGCAGAGCGATGAGCGAACCGCCCGACGCCGAGACGCCGATCCAGCGCGCGCTGCGCCTCAAGCAAGCGGCGGTGGACGCCCGGCCCAAGCCGCCGCGCGGCGGCAAGTTCCAGCGCCAGCAGAATGCCGCCCAGACGTTGGGCAAGTCGAAGCCCTGGATGAAGCGCTGAGCAG
>Ga0302314_10012515_pt1 | contig 14682 bp, 14 predicted proteins | sample III_Palsa_N2_3_FD_200533 | JGI IMG/M metagenome (GOLD analysis project Ga0302314, IMG submission 200533) | Peat permafrost microbial communities from Stordalen Mire near Abisko, Sweden - III_Palsa_N2_3 | ecosystem: Environmental > Terrestrial > Soil > Palsa > Peat permafrost | place: Sweden... | reverse complement strand
CCGGCCCGGTGCGTCGCGATCGGCGTCCGGGGCGGCCGCGACCTCTTGCGGCACGACCACCGGTTCGGGAGCCGCAGGCTCAGGCTGTACAGGAAGTGCTTCGATCTGCACTGACGGAGGCGGCGCAGATGCCGGTTGCGGCGGCGGCGGTGGCGGTGGCAGTACAGCGGCGGACGGTGGCTGCGGGGTTTGCCGCCAAAACCCTTCGTGCCATGTTGTGAGCATGAGCGTGGCGGCGAAACCGCCGACGGCAACGACGATGGGCATGAAGCGCGGAGGCATCGTCGATGAGTTTAGTCGCGTTTTATGACAACGGTTTACTGCCCGACTGCCGCGGTCGGTCCGAGCGCCGCGCTGATCTTGTCCGCATCCACAGCCGTGGTCGGGTTGAAGACGGCCATCGTGAGCTCCGGGCGACCATCGACCGCGAAGGCTGAATACTCGAACGCGATCGGGCCGAGCGTCGGATGGCGGATGTGCTTGACACCCTCGTGGTGCGCGCTGATCGCGTTGTCGCGCCACAGCTGCGCGAACTGCGGGCTCAGTCGGTACAGTTCATCCACGAGGTTTCCGACCTCGGCCGCCGCGCCAGCGCGCGCCACATCGACCCGGAATGCGCCGACGGCGAACCGCGCGACGCCCTCCCAGTCGTAATGCATCTCACGCGCCCGGGGATCCAGAAAGATCAGGCGCAGCAGATTGCGTTGCGCCGGCGCGAGCGCATCGAAGTCGGTCTGCATGACGATGGCCGCACGATTCCAAGCGACCACGTCCCAGGTCATCGTTCTGACCAGCGCCGGAGTCGGATCCAGCGCATCGAGCACCCGCTGCAGGCGTGGGGTCACCCCGGCGCCGCGGTGATAGCGCACTTCCGGCGGCCGGCCGAGGCCAAGCAGAAAGAGATGCTCACGCTCGACGTCTGTGAGCATCAATGCCTGGGAGAGCCGGTCGAGGACATCTGCGGAGGGCGCACCCCCTCGGCCCTGCTCCAGGCAGGTGTACCAGGTCGGACTGATGTGAGCGCGCTGCGCGACTTCCTCGCGTCGCAATCCGGGAGTGCGGCGGCGCTGCGGCGAGAGCCCGAACGTTGCCGGATCGATCCGCGTCCGGCGGCCCTTGAGATAGGTGCCGAGTGGATTGTCTTTGGCAATCGCGTCGTTCATCATCGTAATAGCTATTATACCACGATAAGGTCACTACTTTACCACGATAACACCTCGGCGGAGACTGGCGCCCTCGACCCGTCACTGCTGGAGTTTTTCATCATGCGTGTATTTCTCACTGGGGCCACCGGCTTCATCGGTTCGGCCCTCGTTCCGGAACTGCTCGATGCCGGTCACCAGGTACTCGGGCTGTCGCGCTCGCAGGCCGCTGCAGAATCGCTGACCGCGGCCGGTGCGCAGGTCCAGCGGGGCGATCTCGAGGACCTGGACAGCCTGCGCCGCGGCGCCGCCGAGTCGGACGCCGTCATTCATTGCGGGTTCGTGCACGACTTCTCGCGCTTCGCAGAAGTGTGTGAGATCGACAAGCGCGCCATCGAGGCGCTGGGGTCTGCCCTGGTCGGCTCGAAACGTCCGCTCCTGGTCACTTCAGGCACCGGAATGGGCACCGCCGGGCACGGTCAACCAGCGACTGAAGATCACTTCGACCCCAAACACCCGAATCCCCGCGCCGGCTCAGAAATAGCCGCCGCGGCCATGTCCGCGCGCGGGGTCGACGTGCGGGTGGTCCGGCTGCCCCAGGTCCACGATCCGGTCAAACAGGGCCTCATTACCTACCTGGTGAGCCTGGCCCGCGAGAAGGGCAGCTCGGCATACATCGGCGAGGGCCGCGATCGCTGGCCCGCGGTACACCGACTCTCCTGTGCCCACCTGTATCGATTGGCGCTCGAGAAGGGGTCGGCGGGAGCCCGGTATCACGCGGTCGCCGAGGAGGGCGTGCCGATCCGGGAAATTGCCGAGGCCCTTGGGCGCGGTCTGAAGGTCCCGGTCGTCTCCAAGTCGCTCGAAGAGGCGCCCGCGCACTTTGGCTGGATGGCGATGTTCGCGGGGATGGACATGCCCGCATCCAGTGCCCTGACGCAGCAACGTCTGGGATGGCGGCCGACGGGGCCGGGATTGATCAGCGACCTGGATGCAATGAAGTACTGAGGGGGCGCGTTGCCGGCCAATATTCCCTGGCCTGAAACGTCCTAGGTAGCATGGGCCCGCAACTGATCACTTCCCTGCACTACCTGGGCCTGTTTTTTTCCGGGATGCTGGCCGGCATCGAGGCCGGCATCCACTACGGGGTAGGCAAGCCGGTCACGGATCTCACCGAAAAGACCCAGATCCGCCTGCGCCAGGCGCTGGTGCTCAGGCTGCGCGTCCTCGTGCCTGCCTTTTTTGCGCCGGCGGCGGGCATTGCCATGGCATTGGCGATAATCGACGGTGGCACACCGGGCACCTGGTTGCGTTGGGCCGGACTGCTCTCCTTGTTGATATGGGTCAGCATCCGGATCGTCCGCACGGTGCCGCTCAACAGTGTCACGCTCGAGTGGGACCCGCTGGCGCCTCCCGGTAACTGGCGCGCACTGGTGGCGGCTTCTGAGCGGTTCCATATCGTCGGTGTCTGGGCGGCGGGCGCCGCCTTTGCGCTGTTCCTGGCCGCACTGGCGCAGCGCGAGGTTATTCCGACATGAAATCATTTGGCAGCAAACCCGAAGGCGCGCGACTCGAACGCATGCAGGCATCGCCGCTGTGGACCGGCCACGGGTTCCGCAATCTGCATCCCATCCTCCCAGGCCTGCGCGATCCGGCTGCCGCCATGCCTTCGATCCCGGAGTTCATCTGGGGCGGCGAGCGGCGCGTGCCGCAGGGGCCCCTGCCCGCGATGAACCCGCTGCAGACCTGGACACGACGACCCGACAGCGGGCTGCGCGCGACCTGGCTCGGCCATTCGACGGTGCTGCTGGAAATCGACGGGCTGCGCGTGCTCACTGACCCGGTCTGGGGACCGCGCGCCTCACCATTCCGGGTCTTAGGCCCGAAGCGCTTTCAGCCGGTTCCAGTATCGCTGGCCGCAATGCCGCCGCTGGATCTCGTGATCGTATCCCACGATCATTACGACCATCTGGATTACCCGACGATCCGCGAGCTGGCGCGTCGCCATGTGCCGTTCGTCACCTCGCTGGGCGTGGGTGCGCACCTGGAAGCCTGGGGCGTGCTGCCGGAACTCATCACCGAACTCGACTGGTGGCAGTCGCATACCCTGCCGAACAGCGGTCTGTCGGTTACCGCAGCACCGTCACAGCATTTTTCGGGTCGCAGCTTCAAGGCCCGCAACACCACCCTGTGGTCCGCGCTCGTCGTGCGCTCCGGACGTCACGCCGTGTTCTTCAGCGGCGACACCGGGCTCACGACCGAATACCAGGCCATCCGCGAGCGACTGGGACCCTTCGATCTCGTCATGCTGGAGGTGGGCGCCTTCCACCCCGGCTGGGGTGACATGCATCTGGGACCGGAGAATGCTCTCAAGGCACACGCGCTCCTCGGTGGCGGCGCTTTCCTGCCCGTGCATTGGGGAACGTTCAGCCTGGCCATGCACGCCTGGGATCAACCGGCGGAAGCGCTGTTGCAGATGAGTTCCAAAACCGACGCCCAACTCCTGATGCCACGTCTCGGTGAACCGATCGAACCGGTGCGCGCGCCGCAGATCATGCCGTGGTGGCGCGGGGTGGATGCAGGCACGCCGCAACCGCAGCCGGCACCGGATTCCACCGAGGCAGCCAGGTTGCCCAAATCTTTGCCCTGGCCGATCGATTAGCTCTCCCTTCCGATGCCTTGACGCGCAGGGGGCATTTGGGGGGAAACTGAGCGCCCATAACCGTCCGCCAGTCCCCATGTCGTCAACCCTTCCCGTAGCCGTCGCAGAGATTCTTGCCGTTGGGCGGCGCCTGGACAGCCGCAATCTGGCTCTGGCCACCACCGGCAACTATTCCGTCCGGCTCGATGATGGGCGCATTGCCGTCACCGTGTCGGGGCGCCACAAGGGGCGTTTGAGCGCGGACGATGTGACGCAGATCGACCTTCAGGGTCGGCCGCTCACTGTGCAGCGACCATCGGCCGAAGCCGTGCTGCACGCGAGTGTCTATCGCCTCTACCCGGCGGCCCACGCGGTGCTGCACGTCCATTCGGTGGCATCGATCACCCTGACGCGCCTGTTGCCACCGGGCAGCGATGTGGTGCTCGAAGGCTATGAGACACTGAAAATCCTCCCCGGCATCGACACCCACGAGTCCCGGGTCGCGATTCCGGTGCTCGATAATTCCCAGGACATGCCGGCGCTCGCTCGCGAACTCGAGTCGCGGCTCGCCCGGCTGCAGCCGCCGCCGGCGGCATTCCTGCTGCGCGGACACGGCATCTATGCGTGGGGCGCAACCGTGGAGCAGGCCGAACACGTGGTCGAAGCACTCGAGCAACTGCTGTCCTGCGAGCTGGAAACACTACGCGTCGCCCACCGGGCATGAAGACGGCGAGAGGAGAAATCAGATGAGCCGCTTGACGATATACCGGGATGACTCACCGCTCGTGGCCGAGCTCGATACGAGCGAGGAAGCACGCATCCACGCGGCACTGGCCCGCATCGACGTAAGGTTCGAGCGCTGGGCGGCGCAGCGCCCGCTGGCATCCACGGATCAGGATCAGGACATCCTGGCGGCGTACCGACCCGAGATTCAGCGACTCGAGCACGAACAGGCCTTCAAGTCGGTCGACGTGCTGCGGTGCCTGCCGGATCATCCGCAGAAGGAACAGCTGCGGGCCAAGTTTCTCTCTGAGCATACGCACGATGACGATGAGGTCCGCTTCTTCGTCGAAGGCGCGGCAATGTTCTACCTGCACGCCGCCGCGCGCGTGCACATGGTCCTGTGCGAACGCAACGACCTGATCAGTGTGCCCGCCGGCATGCGTCACTGGTTCGACATGGGCGCCGACCCGCACTTCACCGTGATCCGCCTCTTCACCACGCCCGATGGCTGGGTCGCCCGTTTCACCGGAGATTCGATCGCCTCGCGCTTTCCAGCGTTCGCGCGCCAGGCCGCATGAGCCGGCAGGCGCGAACGCGCGCCGTCCTCCTCGACATCGAGGGCACGACGAGCAGCCTGAGTTTCGTCAAGGACGAGCTGTTTCCCTACGCCCGCGCGCGGCTTGCGGACTTCATCAGCGAGCACCCGCAGTTACTCCCGGGCCTCACCGAGGAGGTCGCGCGCATCGAGGCCAAGCCGACCCTCGACACCCCGCAGCTCATCGCGACGCTCCTGCGCTGGATCGATGAAGACCGCAAGCTCACACCGCTCAAATCGCTGCAGGGCCTGATCTGGGAGGACGGTTTCAGGCGCGGCGAGCTGCACGGCCACATCTACCCGGATGCGGTGGCGGCGCTGCGCGCCTGGCATGCCGCGGGTTTGAAGCTGTACATCTACTCCTCCGGCTCGATCCTGGCGCAGCAGCTCATCTTCGCGCACACCGTGCACGGCGATCTGACTGCGCTCCTGTCCGGCTACTTCGATACCACCAGCGGCGGCAAGCTCGAACCCTCCTCTTATACGGCCATCGCGGCCCGGATCGGTCTGCCGGCTGACTCGGTGCTGTTCCTCTCCGACCATGCCGAGGAAATCAGCGCCGCGGCCAGCGCCGGCCTGCAGGTCGTGCTGGTGAGCCGGGATCAGGCAACCGGCAGCGATCGCGATCAGACGCAGATCGCGAGTTTTGCGGACCTCGAGCCTGAGGGCCTCCCGGTGGGATATCGCACCCTCGCCCCCGACACGGTGGCCGAGTACCTCTCGGCCTTACCCGCGCTCGCGGCCCGTCTGGGCGGCCACCGCGATGCCTGGCGCATCCGCGAGGTCGGCGACGGTAATCTCAATCTGATATTCATCGTTGAGGGATCCGCTGGCGCGCTGGTCCTCAAACAGGCCCTGCCCTACGTGCGACTGGTCGGCCGCAGCTGGCCGCTGCCGCTGTCACGTTCGCATTTTGAATACCTGGCACTTGCCGAGCACGCGCGCTGGGCCGCCGCGTTCGTGCCGGCGCTCTACCACGTCGATCCGGCCATGGCGCTCATCGTCATGGAAAACCTTGGCGCACATGTCGTACTGCGCAAGGCGCTGGTCCGCGGCGAGCAATTTCCGCTTGCCGCCCGCCACCTGGGCACATTTCTGGCGAACACTCTGTTCCGGACCTCCGATATCCATCTGAGCGCGGCAGCAAAGAAGGAACAGGTCGGCGCGTTCCTGGCCAATACGGCGCTGTGCAAAATCAGTGAAGACCTGATCTTCGATGAGCCCTATTTCGATGCGCCGCTGAATCGCAGGACGCGGCCGCAGCTCGATCCGCTCGCGGACTCGGTGCGGCGCGACACTGCGCTGAAACTTGCGGTGCAGGAACTCAAGGCGGCCTTCCTCAGTAACGCCGAAGCGCTGCTTCATGGGGATCTTCACACCGGCTCGGTCATGGTGACCGATAGCGACACGCGCGTGATTGATCCGGAGTTCGCCTTCTTCGGCCCGATGGGTTTCGATGTCGGCGCAATCATCGGCAATTTCCTGCTGGCGTACGTCGCGCAGCGCGGCCATGAGCGCACCTCCGGCGAGCGCGACGCGCAGCGCAGCTACCTCCTCGATCAGATCACCGAGTTGTGGACGAGCTTTGCATCCGGCTTCGCCACCCTGTGGCGCGAACACGCCCACGGCGACCTGTTTTCTGCGCGGCTGCTCGCCGACGCGCCGGATCTGCGCGAGCAGGCTATTGCGCTGCGGCTGCGGCACATCTGGGAGCAGGCGATCGGCTTCGCAGGCTGCAAGATGATCCGCCGCATCCTGGGACTCGCGCATGTCGAGGACTTCGAAGCCATCGCGGATGCCGACTCACGGGCCGACTGCGAGCGACGCGCGGCGGCGCTCGCGCGCGACCTCATCGTGAATCGCGCAGCGTATCCGGGCATCGAGACGCTCATTCGGGCCGCACGGGAATACGCATGAGCGCGCCGCAGTCCCGCGAACGCTCCATCATCCTCAATGAGAACGGCTGGTCGGTGCGGGTCCTCGACCAGCGCGGCCTGCCTTGGCGCATCGAGTGGGTCGAACTGACGACAGTGGCAGCGGCGGCGCGGGCAATCAGCGAAATGTGGGTCCGCGGGGCGCCCCTGATCGGCGCCACTGCCGCCTATGGCCTGTGCCTGGCGCTGCGCGCGGATGCCTCCGACGCCGCACTCGAGCGCGGCATGGCATTGCTGCTCGGGACGCGCCCGACCGCGGTCAATCTGCGCTGGGCACTGGAGCGTGTGCGGGCGAGCGCGCAGCCGCACCAGGATGACGCGCGGGTTGCGGCAGCGTATCGCTGCGCGGCGCTCATCTGTGACGAGGATGTAAACAGCTGCCGGGCAATCGGCGATCACGGCCTGGAGCTGATCCGAGCCGTGGCGGCGCAGGGGCGCACCGTGAATGTCCTTACCCATTGCAACGCCGGCGCGCTGGCCACGGTGGACTATGGCACCGCCCTCGCGCCCATCTATCGCGCGCAGGAACTCGGCATCGCCGTGCACGTGTGGGTGGATGAGACCCGCCCGCGCAACCAGGGCGCCCTGTTGACGGCCTACGAACTCAATCGCGCGCGGATCCCCCACACGGTCATCACGGACAACGCCGGTGGGCTGCTCATGCAGCGCGGTGAAGTCGATCTGTGCCTCGTCGGCGCCGATCGGGTGTCCAGAAACGGCGATGTGTGCAACAAGATCGGCACTTACCTGAAGGCGCTCGCGGCGCATGACAACGGCGTCCCGTTCTACGTGGCGCTGCCGCTTTCGACTTACGACGGGTCCCTGGCAAGCGGCAGCGAGATTCCGATCGAGGAGCGCGATCCGGCCGAAGTCATCCTGATCAGTGGCGAGCTGCCGGGTGGGGAACCGGGGACACTCAGACTCACCCGCTCCGCCGCGGCGAATCCCGCTTTCGACATCACTCCGGCGCGCCTCGTTACCGGCTATGTCACCGACCGCGGCATTCTCCGACACGCCTCGGAGTGGGCGGCGCTTACAATGCGGGCCTTGCAGAGGAACACGCGATGAACCTGAAAAACCTCGGCGTCTGGACCGGAGCCGATGTCTTCCCGGCAGCCGATGCGGCCGCGTTCGCGCGGCGCATCGAGGCCTGGGGCTATGGCGCATTGTGGATACCCGAAGCTATCGGGCGCGAAGTCTTTTCCGCATCGGCGTGGCTGCTGGCGAACACCCGCTCCCTGATCATCGCCAGCGGCATCGCCAACATCTACGCCCGCGATGCCCTGTCCGCCGCGGCAGCACAGAAGGGACTCAACGAGCAGTCCGCCGGCAGATTCGTGCTGGGCCTGGGCGTCTCGCATATTCCCCTGGTGGAGGTGCGGCAGCATGTGTACGGGAAGCCGGTCGCAACCATGCGGGCGTATCTCGAGGCGATGGCCGTGGCGCCCTATCACTCGGTGACGCCCACCAGCGCGCCGAAAACGGTGTTGGCCGCACTGGGACCGAAGATGCTGGAACTCGCCGCGGAACTCACCGACGGCGCTCATCCCTACAACGTCACCCCGGAACACACCGCCCAGGCGCGTGCGCTGCTGGGTGCCGGGAAACTGCTGTGCGTCGAGCAGGCTGCGGTGCTCGAGACCAATCCGGCCGCGGCCCGGGCGCTGGGACGGAAGTTCCTGAATCTGTATCTGGGCCTGCCCAACTACGTCAACAATTGGCGCCGCCTGGGCTTCACGGACACGGACTTCGCCGCGGGTGGGTCCGATCGGCTCATCGATGCCGTGATAGCCTGGGGCGATGAAAAAGCGATCCGCGCCCGCATCGAGGCGCATTGGCAGGCAGGAGCGGATCACGTGTGCATCCAGGCAATAGGCACGACCGCGCTGCCGGATGAGCAACTGCTCGGGCTGCTGGCGCCGGGCACGTAGCATGGAAGCCTGCGCGCTGATCCCGATCAAGCGGCGTTCCCTGTGCAAGACCCGGCTCGCCGCGGTCCTGCCGGCGCGGGCACGTCTCGAACTGGTACGCTCCATGCTGGCAACGGTGTTGTCGGCTGCCGCCGCGGCGCAAACGGTGCGCCAGGTGATCATCATCAGCCCGGAGCGTGACTGCGTGCCCGCCGACGTGCCGGTGCTGGCCGACACCGGCGAGAGCCTCAACCGAGCACTCACCCAGGCCCAGGACATGCTGCGCGATTTCGCCTGTCCGGCGCTCGTGGTACTGCCTGCGGACCTGCCGCGCATCACCGCCGCCGAAATCGACACCCTGGTAAGAGCCGGCCGCAGCAGCGGTTTTGCGCTCGCGCCGGATGTCGCCGGGACGGGTACCAATGCCCTGTGCCTGGCTGCGGCGCAACCCTTCCGCTTTCAGTTCGGCCCCGACAGCCGCCGCCTGCACCTGCAGGAAGCACGGCGACTGGGGCTGAACCCACAGGTCATCAGCCTCGCCGGCCTGCGATTCGACGTGGACACCCCCGCCGACCTCGAACTGCTCGACCAGGACCCATGGCACGCGCGCCGTCTGGCCTGAGCACACTGCTGCGCGCAGTGCGGGACGGGCGCCGGCCCGATCCGACCACCGCGCTTGCGGTGCTGACCGAGGCACCGGCGGCGCAGCTGCTGTCGAGCGCCGAGTCGCTGACGCTTGAGGGTTTCGGCCAGACGGTGACGTATTCGCGCAAGGTGTTCATTCCGCTCACGCAATTGTGCCGGGATGTCTGTCACTACTGCACCTTTGCGCAGGCGCCGCGACACCTGAAGGGCGCGTACCTCACGGCCGAGGAAGTGCTGGGGATCGCCCGGGCCGGCCGGGACGTTGATTGCAAGGAGGCACTGTTCACGCTGGGCGACAAACCCGAAGCACGTTATGCGGTCGCGCGGACCGCGCTTGCCGAAGCCGGTGTGGGCAGCACGCTGGAATATCTGCAGCGGATGGCCGCACTGGTCATTGCCGAGACCGGGTTGCTGCCGCATCTGAATCCGGGAGTACTCGAAGCTGCGGACCTGCAGCGGCTGCGCCCGGTCAGTGCCTCGATGGGGCTGATGCTCGAGAGCGCCTCGGAGCGCCTGTGTGAACGCGGGGGCCCGCATTTCGGTTCCCCCGACAAGCGCCCGGCGCTGCGGCTCGCGACCCTGCGGGCCGCGGGTGAGCTGGGCATTGCGATGACCACCGGCCTCTTGATCGGCATCGGCGAAACCCGCCGCGAGCGGATCCAGTCGCTGCTGGCATTGCGCGATCTCCACGATGCGCATGGTCATCTGCAGGAACTCATCATTCAGAATTTCCGGGCAAAGCCCGGCACCAAGATGGCCACTGCGCCCGAGCCTGCCCTGGAAGAGCAGCTGTGGACGATAGCGGTCGCACGGCTGTTGTTCGGTCCGTCCATGTCGATTCAGGCGCCGCCGAATCTGCAGCCCGGGGAACTCGGCAGTCTGATAGCCGCCGGGATCAACGACTGGGGCGGTGTCTCACCGGTGACACCGGATCACGTGAATCCGGAAGCACCGTGGCCGCACCTGGTGGACCTCGCGCAGCAGACCAACGCGGCGGGGCGAGATCTGCTCGAGCGCCTGGCGCTGGTCCCCGCCTATGCGAGACGTCCCGAGGCCTGGACGGACCCGGCCATGACGCCACGTCTGCGTCGCCTCAGCGACAGCCGCGGCTTCGCGCGGCCGGACCGCTGGTATTCGGGTTCAGGCTCCGAACTGCCGGCGATCGCGGCGCATTGGTCGTCGCGCGCGGCCGCGCAACGCCGCGGCACCGCGGGCATGCGCGCAATCATCGCCGCGGCGTGCGCCGGGCATGAGCTGACCGAGACCGACATCGTGCGCCTCTTTGCCGCCCAGGGCGCGGAGCTGGATGCGGTGATCACCGCTGCGGACCGGTTGCGCCAGGATACGGTGGGCGACACGGTCACCTACGTCGTGAACCGCAACATCAACTACACGAACATCTGTTTGTATCACTGCGGTTTCTGCGCCTTCTCGAAGGGCCGCGGCTCCCGGGATCTGCGCGGCCCCGCCTACAATCTCGACCTCGAGGAAGTTGCGCGGCGAACCCTCGAGGCCGCGGCTGCCGGGGCGACCGAGGTGTGCCTGCAGGGCGGGATCCATCCGAGCTTCACCGGCGATACCTACCTGAACATCGTCCGGGCGGTGAAGCAGGCGGTGCCCGGGATTCATGTGCACGCCTTTTCGCCCTTGGAGATCCAGCACGGCGCCAGCACGCTGAGGCTGCCGGTGGCGACCTATCTCGAGCGGCTGCACGAGGCGGGTCTATCGAGTCTGCCGGGCACGGCTGCCGAGATCCTGGATGATGAAATCCGCGACATCATCTGTCCCGACAAGCTGCGCACGGATGAGTGGCTGGATGTGATCGGTACGGCCCACCAGGTGGGTCTGCGGACCACGGCCACGATCATGTTCGGACACGTGGAGGAACCGGTGCACTGGGCGCGGCATCTGCAGCGCCTGCGCGCACTGCAGGCACGCACCGGTGGCATCACGGAGTTCGTGCCGCTGGGCTATGTGCACATGGAGGCACCCCTGTGGCGCAAGGGTCGGACGCGCTCCGGGCCCACTTTTCGTGAGTCCGTGCTGATGCATGCGGTGCCGCGGCTGGTGCTGCATCCGCTGATCCGCAATATCCAGGTGTCCTGGGTGAAGATGGGCGCGCAGGGGGCCGCGGTGTGCCTGGGTGCGGGTGCGAATGATCTGGGTGGTACGCTCATGAATGAATCGATCACCCGCGCCGCCGGCGGCGTGCACGGCCAGTTGCTCGACGCCTCCCAACTGCAGGCGCTGGCGCGCGGCATCGGCCGTCCGTCCCGGCAGCGCAACACTCTTTATGGGATCCCCGGGTGATGCTGCGACTCGGCTACAAAGCTTCCGCGGAGCAGTTCGGGCCCACCGAATTGCTGGACTTCGCGATTCTCGCCGAACAGCGCGGTTTCGATTCGGTCTTCATCAGCGATCATTTTCAGCCCTGGCGGCATACCGGCGGCCACGGCCCCTTCTCGCTCGCGTGGCTGGGCGCGCTGGGTGCGCGGACTTCGCGCATCATCATGGGCACCAGCGTCCTCACACCCACGTTCCGCTATCACCCTTCGATGGTGGCACAGGCTTTTGCCACGCTCGGCACGATGTACCCGGGACGCATCATTCTGGGAGTGGGCAGCGGCGAATCGCTGAACGAAGTGCCGGCGACCGGCATGAAGTGGCCGGAGCAGAAGGAGCGCACGGCGCGACTCAAGGAAGCGCTGACCCTGATCCGGCAGCTGTGGAGCGATTCACGCGTCAGCTTCGATGGCCAGTATTACCACACCGAACTGGCCACGATTTACGATCGGCCGCCGATCGCCCCGTTGATCTATGTCGCCGCTGCCGGCCCCGTGTTTGCCAGGTACGCGGGGCAGTTCGCCGAGGGCTTCATCTGCACCAGCGGCAAAGCGCCGGAACTGTACCGGGAAAGCCTGTTGCCGAACGTCGCGGCCGGGATCGAGACCGCGGGCCGCGACCCGCACAGCGTCGATATGATGATCGAGATGAAAGTGTCGTTCGACATCGATCGGCAACGTGCGCTGGAAGACACCCGCGAGTGGGCGGCGTTGGCGCTGTCAGCCGAGGAGAAGAGCGGCGTCTCGGATCCGCTGGAAATGGAACGCCTTGCCGACCAGCTTTCAACCGAGCGCGCCGCGTCGCGTTGGATCGTCTCGACTGATCCGCGGGAGCATGTTGAGAAAATCCGCCCGTATCTCGAAATGGGTTTCCGGCACCTGGTTTTTCATGCCCCCGGCCGTGACCAGGCCCGCTTCCTGAATCTGTACGCGGATCAGGTGCTGCCGCGGCTTCGGGCCGACTATGGCTGAATGCTCTGCCACGGACCTGAGTCTCATTGCCCTGCGCGACTTTCCGCTCATTGCAGCCGGCGCCGACCTCGCGACCCTGACTGCCGAGGCACTCGCGCGCACCGGCCTGCGGCTGCACCCGGCTGATGTCCTGGTCTTCGCCCAGAAGGTGATCTCCAAGGCCGAGGGCCGACGCGTCGATCTGGCGAGCGTCATCCCCGGTGAACGCGCGCTCGAGCTGGCGCAAATCGTGCGCAAGGATCCGCGGCTGGTCGAGCTGGTGCTGCGCGAATCGCGCCGCGTCGTGCGCAGTGCGAAAGATGTCCTGATCGTGGAGCACCGGCTTGGACTGATCATGGCGAACGCGGGCATCGATCAGTCCAACGTCGCCGAGCCGGGCGGCGGCGAATTCGCCCTGCTGCTGCCCGAGGATCCGGATGCCAGTGCGGCGCATCTGCGGGAGCGTCTGCATGCGATCACGGGCGTAAGGCCGGGCGTCCTGATCAGCGACAGTTTCGGCCGTCCCTGGCGCAACGGCACGGTGGGCGTCGCGATCGGCTGCGCGGGGCTCGCCGCAACGCTCGATCTGCGCGGAGCCCGGGATCTGTTCGGACGCGCGTTGCGTGTCACGGTCGTCGGCCACGCGGATGAGATTGCCGCGGCGGCCTCGATACTCATGGGGCAGGCCGATGAGGGTCGCCCGGTGATCCTGGTACGGGGTCTTGCAGCGCACGCGCCCCATCAGCCTGCCGCCACCCTGATCCGTCCGCAGCAGGAAGATCTGTTCCGATGACCGGACACGTCGTGGCACTCAGCGGCGGCGTGGGCGGCGCGAAGCTCGTCCACGGTCTTGCGATGGCACTGCCCCCGGAGGCGCTTTCGATCATCGTCAACACCGGCGATGACTTCCGGCATCTGGGGCTCAGCATCTCCCCTGATCTGGACTCGGTGGTTTATGCGCTTGCGGGATTGTCAGATCCCATCAGGGGCTGGGGCCGGCGCGAGGAGACCTGGACCTTCATGAAGGCACTGGCGGGTCTCGGCGCACCGGACTGGTTTCAGCTCGGGGACGGTGACCTGGCGATGCACGTCGAGCGCAGCAGGCGACTGGCCGAGGGTGTGCCATTGAGCGAAGTCACGCGCCACCTGTGTCGCGCGCTCGGCATTGCGACGCGGGTCCTGCCGATGAGCGACGATCCGGTCTGCACCCAGGTCATGACCGGGGACGGCTGGCTCGACTTCCAGGAGTACTTCGTGCACCGGCAATGCCAGCCGGCGGTGAGTCAGTTCAGATTTGCGGGAGCGGCCGCGGCCCGCGCGCAGCCCGACGCGCTGGCAGCGCTCGGGCGGCACGATCTGCGCGCCATCATCATCTGCCCCTCAAATCCTTTCGTGAGCATCGAACCGATCCTCGCAGTACCGGGCATTCGTGCCGCGATCGAACACACCACCGCGCCGGTCATTGCCGTGACACCGATCATCAACGGCAAGGCGATCAAAGGCCCCGCGGCCAAAATGATGACGGAGCTGGGGCTCCCGGTGAGCGCCGCAGCCGTGGCGCAGCGCTATGCGGGTCTCATCGACGGTTTCATCATCGAGGATACGGATCCGATCCCGGATGCGGATGCCGGCATCACATTCTTCGCGGCCGCAACGCTCATGCGCAACGATGAAGATCGGTTGCGACTGGCCCACGCCGTGCTGGGAGCGGCCGATGCATTGCGTGCCAGGGAGCGGTTCGCATAATGCCTGGAGCCGGCGTATCTTCGAGGCCACCCCACCCACTTTCCAATGCAGTA
>Ga0302314_10012513_pt1 | contig 14683 bp, 10 predicted proteins | sample III_Palsa_N2_3_FD_200533 | JGI IMG/M metagenome (GOLD analysis project Ga0302314, IMG submission 200533) | Peat permafrost microbial communities from Stordalen Mire near Abisko, Sweden - III_Palsa_N2_3 | ecosystem: Environmental > Terrestrial > Soil > Palsa > Peat permafrost | place: Sweden... | reverse complement strand
CGCGCCGATCGCACCATGCAACAGGCTCAACAAGCCTTTTCGGTGTGCCTCTTCTAGCACGTCGTAGGCCAGCAAGAGCGCCTCAGCATGTTCTTCAGGAGCCTTCTCAAGTTTGCGTACGAGATCAGCCTTGAAGTCGACGGTAATTGGTTTGAAAGCAATTGGCTTCGCCATAGCAGCTCCTGGAGACGGCTCTTGAAAGTTTCGGTACAAACGCTAAACAGTAGTGGAACTGATCTGAACAAGTTTGTCGGCGGCGATGGTGCCCGGCAGGTGATAGTCCTTTCGCGCCCACTTGCGTTCAATCTCGAGTCCCGGCTGTGGCGTACGCGTTCCGTATCGGAAGTTTCTACGCGGCAGCGGATTCTCTCCCTGTTCGGGCAGCACTGTCATGCTCACAGCGGTCTCCTTGAATGCTGGCGTATGCGTCGCGCGATCGGTAAAGCTGCTGGTCAGCCGGTTCACTGGCTCTTCAATTGAGTTCAGTGTCATGTAAAGTTGCTTACCCTGCACCCGCTCCGACACCAGCACCTGCACCCGAGCCTTGCCGTGCGGCGAGGTCACCTGCACATAACGGCCCGTGGTGACGCCGCGCTCCGCAGCCAACTCCGGCGATACTTCGATCCAGCTGTTCGGTGTGATCTCGCGAATTCCCGGCGTGCGAAAGGTCATGCTGCCCTGCTCGAAGTGCTCCAGCAGGCGGCCATTGTTGAGGTGCAGATCGTAGACCGAGCTGGTCTCCTCCGACGGAGGAATGTATGCAACCGGAAAGAAGTTCGCTTTGCCATCGGGGAACGGGAAGCCTTCGGTAAACAGCAGCGGCGAATCGGTCCCGTCCGCATGCACAGGCCACTGCAGGCTGTCGAAGCCCTCCAACCGCGAGTAACTCACTCCTGCAAACAACGGAGTCAATCGCGCAATCTCGTCCATAATCTCGGACGGATGTTTGTACTTCCAGTTACCGCCCATCCTATTAGCGATCAGTTGAATAATCTCCCAATCGGCCTTTGCCTCGCCCAACGGTTCCATCGCTTTGTAAATGCGCTGAATACGACGCTCCGTGCTGGTGAAGGTTCCATCTTTCTCGAGCGAAGCCGCAGCCGGCAGGATCAGATCGGCATAGCGGCAGGTCTCCGAGAAGTTGATGTCCTGCACGATCAGAAACTCGAGCTTCTCCAGCGCACTACCGACAAAGTTTGCATTTGAGTCCGACGTGATCGTGTCTTCGCCTTTGATGTACAGCGACTTCAAAGTCCCGGCGAGAATTGCTTCGATCATCTGGTGATTGTCTTTGCCGGTAGTGGTCGGCAGCGTGACGCCCCAATCGGCCTCGAACTTTGCGCGAACCTCCGGATCGTCCACGTGCTGATATCCGCTGAAGACGTTCGGCATTGAGCCGTAGTCGCTGGCCCCCTGCACATTGTTGTGGCCGCGCAGAGGATAGGCGCCAGCACCTGGCCGCATGTAGTTACCCGTCACCAGCAGAAGGTTTGAGAGCGCAGTCGCGGTATCTGACCCGCCGCAGTGCTGTGTCACGCCCATAGCAAACAGGATGCAGGTGCCGTCAGCAGCCGCAATCTCATGCGCCACTGTCGTCAGCGTTGCCACAGGTACGCCCGTAATTTTTTCTGCGTACTCCAGCGTAAAGGGCTCAAGCGATTTTTTGAACTCGTCGAAGTGATTCACCCACTTGTTGATGAAGTCTATCTTCGCGAGGCCGCTATCGATGATGTACTTCGAGACCGCACACATCCATACAGCATCAGTCGAAGGATTGGGACGAAAGAAGATATCGGCTCGCTCCGCCATCTCATGCTTGCGAAGATCGGCAACAATCAGCCGCTGCCCACGATGCTTGTGTGACCGTTTGATGCGCGTGCAAAGCACGGGGTGATTCTCCGCAGGATTCGCGCCGACGATCAAGATCAGGCCAGCCTTTTCGATATCCGCAATCGAACCTGAGTCTCCACCATAACCGACGGTACGTTGCAACCCCATCGTCGCGGGATTCTGGCAGTAGCGTGCGCAGTTGTCGATGTTGTTGGTTCCGATCACCGCTCGCGCCAGCTTCTGCATCACGAAGCTCTCTTCATTGGTGCATTTGGACGAAGCAATAAACGCCAGCGCATCCGGTCCATGTTCATTCTTGATGCGTTTGAACGTGTGCTCGATGATGTCGAGCGCCTCACTCCATTCAATCTCGCGGAAGGTCTCTCCATCGCGCAACAGTGGCTTAGTCAGTCGGTCATCAGAGTTGATGTGGCCCCACGCAAACTTGCCTTTGATGCAGGTCGAGATACCATTCGCCGGCCCATGCGTCGGCTCGATCTTCAGGATGTGGCGCTCCTTGGTCCACACCTCGAAGCTGCATCCCACCGCGCAGTAGGTGCACACCGTCTTGGTGCGTTTGGTGCGCTCATTACGCATCTCCGACTCCATCTCGGAGAGCGAAAGAATCGGACCATATCCAATCGGCGGCTCGACACCCTTCACCACCTCGATCATGTTGTTCAGCGTCGTCGCCGGAAGGTCGGTCATGTAGCCCGCCTCCCCCAGCATCGATTTTTCCATCAGCGCATTGCATGGGCATACCGTGACGCAGTGCCCGCACGAGACGCAGCTCGAGCCCTCGATCTGCGTTCCGCCATCCCACAGCACGCGTGGGTTGGCACTCTCCCAGTCAATCGTCAGCGTCTCGTTCACCTGCACGTTCTGGCACGACTCAACGCATCGTCCGCACAGGATGCACTGGTCCGGATCGTAGCGGTAGAACGGATTCGACATATCCTTCTCATACGGCTTCCGTTTGTACTCGCGATGTTGGTGCTTAACATCGAGAACCGCCGTGGTGTTATGAATCGTGCAGTTCTGGTTGTTGTTATCGCAGACCGTGCAGTACAGCATGTGATTCTCGAGAATGCGGTCAAACGCTTCACGCTGAGCAATGTCGACGGCCTCGCCCGCGGTCTCCACGTTCATCCCCGCAACAACTCTGGTCGAACACGCTCTCGCCAGTTCGCCGTTCACCTTTACCAGGCAGGTGTCGCAGCTTTCGATTGGGCCCATCTGCTTTACATAGCAAACCTGCGGCACAGGCTTCTGCGCGTTCACAGCCGTGCGTCGATTCAGCAGGTCGATCAACAACTCCCCGGAGCGGCCAGGCACCTGCAATCCATCAATGGTCAACTGTGTGTTTGGAGTGTGCTCGGCGGGAGTATTCAGTAGCGACTTTGTAATTGCCATAGGTCCTCTGAGATGCAACGCAGAATAGCAGGCGGTTGCTCACCGGCCACAACGTCTCCCTCAACATTACACCCGAATTCGCGATGACAAAATCGTTACAAAAAAGTGCATCCAGTGGGCAGTTACACCGCATCCAAGCTATCTCGGTCAAGGCCCTCAGCGCGGAGATCAAAATTGTAGCGGCCTCAAGAATTCTTCAGTCCTTCATGCTGACGAGCCCCAAAATCTGTTCTGCTGCCCGCAGTCCGGATCGCATCGCCGCATGGACAGTTCCCCAGTGGCCGGTCACATCGGTATGTTCGCCGGCGAAGTAAAGCGTCTCCGCCTCAGGCTCCGTCATCTGCCGTGACGCGTCCAATCCTCCGGTGGCAACGTAGCTGTACGCCCCTCCAGCAAAGGCATCGTTTCGCCAGTCGTGCGTGTGACAGCCCAGCAGCAACTCGCTCACCTGGTCCTGCGGCAAACCGAAGATCTTACCTAACGTCGCACAAGCGCGTCTGGCAAGCTCCTCCGAACCTATCCCCTCCAACGCCTCCGAACGTGGCCCTCCAACCCAGCCCGTGATGCTGTTGCTTGCCTCTGGATGAGGCGTCCACCAGACGGGCGGCATCTCGGAGAACGAAAACAGAAAACTCATCTCACTCAGCGCATCTTGCGGCTCAAGCTTCTCCCAGAAGCGCTCGCGAAAGAGCAGTGTGAACCGCCGAGCCTGCCCCATGCGCAGAAAACCCGCTGCACCCATTACAGCCTCGGGCATCGGAGAGAAACTGACTCGGCCGCTCTGCAAAACAGCAAGCGGTAGCGTCACAACCGCCCGTGTCGCAACGAAGCTGCCCGAGTCTGTAACGATCTCCACGCGCCCAGCCTTCCAGCGAATCTCCTTCGCCACCGTCCTTGTCACTACTGTCCCGCCGTACTCGCTAATTCGCTGCGCAAGATAGGCCGGAAGCTGATCGTACCCACCGCGTAACCGAAAGATTCGGTCGCCCTCGGTCGAGTCTTCCGCCTTCTGTTGCGCACCCAACGAGGCCGCACTTATCTGCCGATGATCAGCCGCATTGAAGCCTTCGACATAGCCGGTCATCCTGCCACGATCTTCCTCGGCAACCTCTTCGCGATCGAGATACTCGGCAAAGCTGATATCAGGTCCGTCAAAATCTTCCAGCTTCTCCAGCGGCTCAAACACTCCCCCCATCTCGCCGCCGCAGTCGCTCAGCACTCCGTCTTCAAAGCAGATCTGCGACCCACCCCGCTCATAACTCTCAAGTCCAGCCTCTTCAATCAGAGCCCACAGCTCCGGAGGTCTACCGTGAATAAACTCCGCACCCAGCTCAATTGCCTCGTCGCCGACGTGCTGCGTCAAAATGCGGCCGCCAATCCGCTCTTGTGCCTCAAGCACAAGCACTTTGAGCCCAGCCTCAGCAAGCGCCCGCGCCGCCGTCAGCCCAGCCATCCCAGCGCCAACCACCAAAACATCGTGTATCTCGTTCATAACCGGGTTAGATGCGCTTTCAGGGAAACTCACGCAGGCTCACCCCACCGCGCCTTCACCATTGCCAATCCCTCATCGGTAGTCTTCACCACGCCCTCAAGTTGAGCATCTTCCGCAGCCTCCAGCATCTCTTTAAACTGCGGGCTCGGACGATATCCCGCGGCGATCAGATCGCGTCCAGTCACCAGCAACTTTGGCCGCATCTCTTCAACCGGCGCGGCTTCATACCGCTCCTTGGCGAACTCATACAACCGCAGATCTCCGTGTGCCGACATGCAATCCATCCAATGCAGCCCGAGATGCTCATCGAACTTCGGCAACCGCAAAAAGCGCTTCAGTGTCGACTCGCGCATCTGCAGAATGTCCCCGAAGCGCATATGGTTCTTCACCAGCGCAATAGTCTGCTCGGTGTCTTCATTCGAAAAACGCAGCCGGGCAAGAATCGTCTCAGCGATCCTTACTCCAACCTCAACATGCCCATCAAAGCGAATCCGATCGCCGGGCTTCTTCGGATCGGGCGGCCGAAACGTCGCCGGCTTTCCAATATCGTGCAACAGCGCTCCCCACGCGAGCGTTGGAGAACTGCCCGGCTTCAGCTTCTCCAGCAGCAGCATCGTGTGCACCCACACGTCGCCCTCCGGATGAAACTGCGGCGGCTGCTCGACTCCGCGCATCTTCACGGCCTCAGGCAGTACATACTGCAACAATCCCCGCTCATACAGCAACTCGAACGCACGCCGCGCATGCCCCTCCGTCAACATCAACGTCAGTTCGTCGCGTATTCGCTCCAGACTGACCTGAGTAATCTCCGCAGCCAGCTCATTGATCGCCACAGCGGTAGCAGGCTCAATCTCAAACTCCAGCCGCGAAGCAAACCGCACCGCCCGCAGCATCCGCAGCTTGTCTTCCGTGAAGCGATCCCTCGCAACCCCGATGGTTCGCACGCGATGTTCAATCAGGTCTTCACGGCCACCAACGAAGTCCAGAATCGCCTCTTCTCCTGCACCCGCGAGCGGATCGAACAGCATCCCATTGATCGTGAAGTCGCGCCGCTGCACATCTTCACGCGGGTCGATCGAAAACCTCACCGCATCAGGCCGCCTCCCATCGCTATAAGCCCCATCATGTCGAAATGTAGCAACTTCGGTAGCAATCTCGCCGCCGCCTTCGTCCGGCGAGCAAACCAGAATCACCCCAAAGTGCGCTCCCACCGAATAGGTCTTCGCAAACATCCCCATCACCACATCCGGAGTCGCACTCGTCGCTACATCGAAATCCTTCGCCTCAACTCCGAGCAACAAATCACGTACGCATCCTCCGGCGAAGTAGGCTTTATGCCCAGCTGCGCGCAGCGCCACCACGATCTCTCGCGCTGCCACGTACTTCGCGTTCTCGCCCCATTGCTCAGTCATGCTTCCCCTATGATAGAGAGATGCGCGAAAGCCCACAGAGTGGCGAAACGACCGGCCACGAAACAGGACTCGGCACAGGCCTCATTCTCGGCATCGAAAGCTCCTGCGACGAAACCGCCGCTGCCGTCGTCCGCGCGGGCAGCGAAGCTCTCTCGAACGTGGTCGCTTCGCAGATGTCGCTCCACGCCAACTACGGTGGTGTCGTCCCCGAACTCGCCTCCCGCGAGCATCTCCGCAATATCGTCCCCGTCGTCCGCGAAGCCATGTCTCGCGCCAGCGCCGCCGCCGGGCATCCAATCACCTTCGCCGACCTCGATGCCGTAGCCGTCACGGCAGGCCCAGGGCTAGCCGGTGCGCTACTCGTCGGCATCACCTACGCGAAGGCCCTGGCCTTTGGCCTCGACAAGCCGCTTATCGCAGTCAACCACCTCGAAGGCCACATCCACGCTGTCCTCATGGAGACGCGTCAGCGAAGCGAACTCCCCTTACTCGCGCTTGTCGTCTCCGGAGGCCACACTCACCTCTATCTCGCAACGCACCAGCAGGGAAGCGAAACATGGTCCTACCGCAACGTAGGCCGAACCGTCGACGACGCCGCCGGCGAAGCCTACGACAAGGTCGCCAAGCTCCTCGGCCTCGGCTACCCCGGCGGCCCGTGGATCGACGCACTCGCGCCCCATGGAAACCCTCGCGCCGTCCCTTTCACCTTCGGCGAGATCAAACATCGCGCCCCGCGCCCCGGCGTCACCAACAAAAAGGCCCCCGCAACCACCGAAGGCCCGCACTTCGACTTCTCCTTCAGCGGCATCAAAACCGCTGTCCTCCGCTACGTCGAAACCCACCATATGCGCGACAGTATCGAAGGCCGTCGCGCCGCCCTTGCCGACGACCCCACGCTCACCCCAAAGTCCGAAGCCGTCGTAAAACTCTGCGACCAGCAGACCCTCGACCTGATCGCCTCCTTCCAGTACGCCGTCGTCGGCAACCTGATAAAGCAGACTGCTGCCGCTGCAGAGCACTACGGAGCTCGCGGCATCGTTGTATCCGGTGGTGTTTCCGCCAATGCTGAACTTCGTCGCCGATTCAGCACCGCAGTCCCTGCCTTAGTAGATTTCAAGTTGTGGACTAAGAAGGTTCCTGCCCGCAACCTCCCCATCGCTTTCCCCTCCTTGGCCCTCTCCACCGACAACGCCGCCATGATCGCCGCCGCCGCCTGGCCAAAGCTCGTCGCCCAGGACTTCGCCACCGAAGACCTAGGCGCAACCCCCCAGCTCCGCCTCGGCCAGCCGTAAGTCCAGCAATCAACAAGCATCCCCGGTAAATCAGCTAAAATCATCAAGGAATCTCAAGCGAGAGCAGTCTGCACCGCGCCACGCGCCGGCTGCGGCAGGATACTAGAGCACGTGGCAACCATAGAACTCTTCAACACCCTCGGCGGAAAGATTGAAATCCTCGCCCCCGTCGACCAAAAAGCTCTGCGAATGTACTGTTGCGGCCCCACCGTCTACGACTACGGCCACATCGGCAACTTCCGCACCTTCCTCCACGTCGACGTGCTCCGCCGCGTCATCCGTCAACAGGGCATCCCCGTCCAGCACGTCATGAACATCACCGACGTCGACGACAAGATCATCCGCAACGCCGGCGCCGCAGGCATCCCCATCGCCCAGTACACCGAAAAGTTCGAGCGCGCCTTCTTCGAAGACCTCGACGCCCTCGGTATCCAGCGCCCGGAACACATCTCCCACGCCACCGCCTGCATTCCCGACATGGTCTCGCTCATCCAGCAGCTTGCAGCCAAAGACATCGCCTACCAGGCCGAAGACGGCAGTTGGTACTTTCGCATCGCGCGCTTCCCCGACTACGGCAAGCTCTCCAAAAAAGACTTCGACGGCATCGAAGACGGAGCCCGCGTCGACATCGACGAGTATGAGAAAGATGCGGCCCGCGACTTCGCCCTCTGGAAGGCCGTAAAGCCCGGTGAGCAGTCCTGGGAAACAGCGTTAGGCACGGGCCGCCCCGGTTGGCACATCGAGTGCTCCGCCATGGCCACAAAGTTCCTCGGCGACAACATCGACCTCCACGCTGGCGGCGAAGACCTCATGTTCCCGCACCACGAGAACGAGATCGCCCAGTCCGAATCGGCCTCCGGAAAACCCTTCGTCCGCCACTGGATGCACGTCCGTTTCCTACTCGTCGAAGGCAAGAAGATGTCGAAGTCCGAGGGCAACTTCTACACCCTCCGCGACCTGCTTCTCAAAGGCTATCGCGCCTCCGCCATCCGCTTCCTGCTCATCTCCGTGCCCTATCGGCACCAGATGAACTTCACCTTCGACAGCCTCATCGAATCCACCAATGCCGTCGATCGCCTGCGTACCTTCCACCAGCGCATGGTCAAAGGCGGCTTCCCTCAAGGCTGCGACGAGGCGCTCTCACTGCTCACCGCTGAGGCAAGAATGGCTTACACCATCGCGCTCGCGAATGATCTCAACACCGCCGAAGCCCGCGCCGCCATCTTCGATCTCGTGCGGGCTGCCAACACTGCGGCAGACATAGGCACACTCCGCAGCGAAAACGCCACCGAGATCCTTCAAGTCCTCGCACTCTTCGACGAGGTCTTCGCCGTCCTTGAAGACAGAGACGCTGCCATCACCCGAGCCGCACTCGCCTGGGCCGAAGCCGAAGGCCGCATCGACGAAGCCGCCCCAGAGCTCGTCGCCACCCTTTCCTTCTCCGACGCCGACATCGACGCCCTGGTCGCCGAACGCACCCAGGCCAAGAAGACCCGCAACTTCGCCCGCGCCGACGCCATCCGCAACGACCTGCTCGCAAAAGGCATCCTAATCGAAGACTCCAAAGATGGCGTCCGCTGGAAAAGAAAATAAGCCCGCTGAAAACACGTGTACGAAAGAAAGCATCCGCTGGAGCGGAAAAAATGACCTTCGCACCCCGCACCGTCGTCGTAAGCTTCTTCCTTGTTGTCCTATCCCTCGCCGCAGCCGCGCAAACACCGGCGCCAGACACCACTCAATGGGAGAGCGAAGCGCTCAAGCTGCGTCTCTCCTACCCCTCCGACCTTATAAAGGCCGACCCCGAGAAGGTTCTCAGCGACGGCCACTTCACGCTCTTCAACGTCGATACTCCAAAACTCGCCGTAGAGACTCACTGCCTGCGCCCCGCACTTCTTCTCGAGCTCCCACACTCCGGTCCTGCGCAGACCACAGAGACTCAACCCACCGCAGACGGCGGCACCCACGTCACCATCAAACCCGCCATCACAGCGTCCATCCTGTTAGCCGAACTCGACATCGACTGCGTTAACGCCGAGCACGAGAGCAGCAGCACGACGCTTCTCAGCGACCTCGCCGAGATCGTCCTCAAAGTTCCCGGCATGAAGTCCATCGCACAGCCCTCCTGGTACAACGTTGGCTGGCAGAAGGTCCACATGGCTGCCGCACAAGGCCAGCCACAAGCGCAACCACCAGCCGATCCGCAAACCACGGACATGGCAGCTTCGCAGCCCGCCATCCCACAGGCGCTCTACACCATGGGCCTCTCCACCAACTGGAACAACCATCTTCTCGTCTGGTACTTTTCGTCGAACAACATCGACACTCTCAATCGCATCACCAAGACCACAGTCCGCTTCGGCCGCGCCGAGGCTGCGCCGCTCTACCCAGTCCCTATGGGCACAGCGGCCCCGTAGCTTTCTCTAACCCCGAATCACGCTGAGACCAATGACCAAAGATATTCTTCCCATCGAAGCCATCGTCGAAAAACTCAACCTGCCCGAAAAGTACGTCGAACGCCTCGGCCGCTACGGGGCGAAGCTAACGCTCGACCTCCTCGACGACCCCGCCTTCCCTGTGCGCGGCAAATTCATCCTCGTCACCGCGACCACGCCCACGCTCTCGGGCGAAGGCAAGACCGTCACCTCCATCGGCCTCGTGCAGGGCCTCGAAAAGATCGGCAAGAATGCCATCATCACCTCGCGCGAGCCCTCTCTCGGCCCTGTCTTCGGGATGAAAGGTGGAGCAGCAGGCGGTGGCCGTTCGCAGGTCGAGCCAGCCGAAAAGATCAATCTCCACTTCCACGGCGACTTCCACGCCATCACCTCCGCGCACAACCTCCTCGCCGCACTCATCGACTCGCACCTCTTCCACGGCAACGAGCTTGACCTCGACCCCAACGCCGTCACCTGGCCTCGCGCGCTCGACATGAACGACCGCGCCCTCCGCCACATCATCGTGCAGTCAGGCGGAAAGCGCGACGGCGCCAATCGCCACACCGGTTTCCTCATCACCGCAGCCAGCGAGATCATGGCCATCATGACCCTAGCCGACAGCCGCGAAGATTTGCGCAAGCGTCTCGCCCGCATCGTCATCGGCCAGACCCGCGCAGGTAAACCAGTCCTCGCCGAAGACCTCAAAGCCACTGGCCCCATGATGGCGCTACTCAGCGAAGCCATCCTTCCCAATCTCGTCCAGACCACCGAAGGCACGCCCGCACTGGTCCACCTTGGCCCTTTCGCCAACATCGCCCACGGCACCAGCTCCGTCCTCTCGCAGCAGATGGGCCTCCGTCTTGCAGACTACGTCGTCAACGAGACCGGCTTCGCCTCCGACCTCGGCTTCGAAAAGTACATGGACATCGTGATGCCTTCGTCCGGCATCAAGCCCTCTGCCGCCGTTCTCGTCACCACCGTTCAATCCGTTCGCAATCAGGGTGCAGGCGATCTCGAAGCCGGCTTCGAAAACCTCAAAAAACACATCGCTATCGTGCGCGGCTTCAACCTTCCCGCGATCGTGGCCATCAATCGCTTCCCCAACGACACCGACGAAGAGTTGAAGTTCCTCGAGAAATACTGCGAGGCCCAGGGCGCAGCTTTCGCGCTCTCGGAAGCCTTCGTGAAAGGTGGAGCAGGTGCCGCGGCTCTCGCAGAAAAAGTCGTGAGCGTCATCGCCGCCAACCCCAACGTCGCGCCGACCAGCACCTACATGCCAAGCGCCTCACCATTGGAGAAGATCACTGCTGTCGCGCAAAAAGTCTACGGTGCAGCTAACGTCGAACTTAGTCCGCAGGCTGAAGAAAAACTCGCGCGCTTCACAAAGTGGGGCTACGGCGAACTCCCCGTCTGCATTGCCAAGACGCAGTACTCCCTCACCGACGACCCAAAACTGATGGGCGCACCAACCGGCTGGACGCTTCACATTAGCGACGTCGTTCTCTCCGCCGGCGCAGGTTTTCTCGTAGTCATCTCAGGGAGCATGATGCTGATGCCCGGTCTGCCAAAGTCCTCCCGCGCCATGGGCATCAACGTCGACGCAGCAGGCGAGATCACCGGCATGTCCTAGAAACCAGCATCCCGCCCGTAGCCCGTCGTCCGACAAGAAAGGTATACAAGTCACGAAGTGACGGCCCCATGCGCAGTAACCAGTCCTGCAGGAGAACGCAGCGAAGCAGAGAAATGCGCCGCTGCGACCGCCATCACTTAACCCAGTTCGGCCCAATGAACTCTCGCAGCCTCTCTGGTGTAGCCCAGGGCGCTGCACCCGCAAACCGCTTCACCCATGCCGCGCCCTCCCCGATCTTCACGCGATCTAGCGTAAACTCCGGCGAAAGCGTATTCACCATCAGCGCGTAGCTGGCACCATCGTGCAACCGCAGAGCCTTCCAGCAGCCGCCCGGCACCGCAATCACCGGCCTCTGGCCTGCCGCATAATCGAACCCCAGCGTCACCTTCTCCACATGCCCATCCGGATGAAAGATGAAGTAGTCCACCGGCCCACCCTCCACGAGAATGTGCGTGTCATCCGGCTCCAGCCAATGCAGATAGTTGATCGGCTTCTCGCGCGTCAGCATGTAGTAGTTCTGGCTCTGCGCAGCAAGCACGCGCCCACCGGCATTCACCTTCTGCGCCGAAACTCCGATGATCCCGAGGTACCCAGACTCCTTCGGCAACACCGAAAGCTTCAGCGTGCGGATCAACTCCTTCGCTCGTGCATTCGTCGCTGCAGGAGTCGCAGCCCGCAACCCACCCAGCCCGGCCACGCAAATCGCAGCAAGTAAGAATCGCTTCATGCCCGCAGACTAGCAGACGCAAGCCGGCAAACTAAGCCTCTTGCCCCGCTGCGATATCGTCATCCACCACCGTCGCCGCTCCACTCTTCATCTTTGAGCTGGTCACCAGAAACACCGCAATCAGAATCGCCGCCATCCCCACATACTCCACAGCAACGAAGTGTTCTCCAAGAAAAATTGCGCCAAGAATCACTGCGATCACCGGATTCACATACGCATACGTCGCCACCTTCGACACTGCCACGTTGTCCAGCAGAAAGATGTAAGCCGTATAAGTAAGCAGCGAGCCGAACGTCACCAGGTACAGCACCGAAGCCCACGCCTGAAATCCCCAATGCGCCCCATGATAACCGTGTGTCCCCAGCATCAGGCAGATATTGAACAGCGCGCCAAACACCATCTGCCAACCCGCCGCAGCAAATCCGCTGATCTTGATCGTCGATCTCCGCGAGATGACCGAGGCTGCCGTCCAGCACAGTGCGCCGGCCAGCGTCACACCTGCCGCGATGATCTGTCGGAGGTCTCCTCTCAACCCGCTCCGCATCCCCGGCCATAGCAGGAACACCAGCCCACCAAATCCAATCGCGATCCCCGCCCATCCCCGCGCTGGCAATCCCTCACCCTTTGGCAGCAACATCTCGATCAGCGCCGCATACAACGGAATCGACGCCACAAGCAACGCCGCCAGCCCACTCGGAATATATTGCTCGGCCCAGATCACCGCTGTATTCCCGCACCCCAGCATCAGCACGCCGATGATCGCAAGCCTTCCAAGCTCCTGCCAACTCGGCCGCATCTTCACTCCGAAGATCGCGCTCAGCCCCAATAGCAGTGGCCCCGAGATCGCAAAACGCACACTCCCCAACACAAATGGCGGCAGCACTTCCACGCCATAACGCATCGCAAGATACGTCGATCCCCAGAAGAGATAAACGCATGCAAACGACAGTAGAATCCGCGTCCGGTCTGGCGTTGAATTGACGGGCATCCCTCAATGGTATCGCGCCTTCGCCGATTGCCTCCGTGCCAGCATTCAAGGCCCTCCCGGTGCTACGATAAGGAGATGGTGCTTCGTCGTACGGCCTTATTGCTCGTCCTTCTCGTCTGTGTCTCGGCACTCTCTCAAACTCCTGACCAATCCTCCGCCGAGCCCAATCCCAACCTCCCGCGCAGCTTCCACGATGCCGATCTGAACATCACCTACTTCTATCCAGGCCGCTTTGTCCCTGATCCCGCAAGCGTCGCCGAAAACACCTCTGCACAGACATCGACCAGCTCAACCACCACCGCGACGCCGAAGTGTGCCCGCTCCACCTTCTTCGCCAACTCCGTCACTCCGGTCGACACCTCCTCTTTCGTCCTCTCCACCATCGACAACACCTGCCCCAACGTCCTCCGCGGCGCCACCACGCTCGGCCCCTTCATCCGCGAGCAGATCCTCCGCCAGCTCAAGCAGTACGGCGAGCCCACCGTTACGCAGGAACCTACTCGCTACACCATCAACGGTCACCCCGCAGCCATTGTCCTTGCATCAGTTCCCATGCCTGAAGCAGCCGGCAAGATCCCTCGAACCACCTACGCCGCCAAGGCCTGCTTCCTCGGCAATGTCCCCGTCAAAGCAAAGAAGAAGTCCGATCCAGTCGATCCAACGCGCCATGTTCTCTGCTTCGACTTCACCACGCAGCATAGCGATCTCTACCATCTCCTCTTCGCCTTCAGCCTGCAGTTCGACAACGACACGCCTCAGCCCGTCGTTCCCGGCAGCGTCATCCGCTAACTCACTTCGGGAGCGGTGCAGAGATTCTTCCTCGCGACCAACGGGAGCGCCAACCAAAGGGGTATACAAGTCACGACCTAACCGCTGCCCGCGCAGGGCGCATCTAAAAAGACACTGCTAATCCTCGCGCAGCAGGGCCAAGGGGTCGGTCTCCAGCGCGCGTCGTGCCGGAACACATCCAGCGAGCAGTCCAAGCAAGAGCATCGTCAGCAAGACTCCGCCCAGCACAATCGGGTCCCACGGCGTAGCCTGAGACACGATAAATGCGATCACCTTGCCAGCCGCCAGTCCCATCAATAGCCCCACAGCCGAGCCGAACGCCAAGAGCCGAAAAGTGCGCCCAAGGGCGGCTTGTAGCAACTCTCTCTTTTGCGCCCCTAGTGCAATACGGATCCCAAACTCACGCAGCCGCTTGCTGACTGAATACGAAGCCATGCCGAAGATTCCAACCACCGACAGCATCGCGCCCATCACTCCCAAAACACCGAGCGAAATCGTCGCCATCCGTGGACCAAATAGAAACGCGTCCAGGGCCTTGAAGCGTGTCTGGATGTAAACCGGCAGCCCCGCATCAATATTTCGCAACGTATTCCTGATCGCGAGCGTAAGCTGCTCGGGATCTCGACTCGAGCGCACCACAAGATACGCAGAGTTCGACGGCGATTGAAGGATCGGAAG
>Ga0302314_10012512_pt1 | contig 14683 bp, 14 predicted proteins | sample III_Palsa_N2_3_FD_200533 | JGI IMG/M metagenome (GOLD analysis project Ga0302314, IMG submission 200533) | Peat permafrost microbial communities from Stordalen Mire near Abisko, Sweden - III_Palsa_N2_3 | ecosystem: Environmental > Terrestrial > Soil > Palsa > Peat permafrost | place: Sweden... | reverse complement strand
AGCGTGAGTAGTTAAGACAAGGCCTCTCCTCCGGTGACTCATCGAAGGGCCGCGGCGTATGGGTCCCCGCGTTCGCGGGGACGACGTTTCACACCACCACGCTCAGCCGCTTCGCCGCGCGGGTGATGCCGGTGTAGAGCCAGCGGGCGCGGCTTTCCTGAAAGGCAAAACTCTCGTCGAACAGCACCACGTCGTCCCATTGCGAGCCCTGCGATTTGTGCACCGTCAGCACGTAACCGTAGTCGAACTCGTCATAGGGCTTGCGCTGTTCCCACGGGATGGTCTCGATCGCGCCGCCGAAGCAGTCGCCGCGGACCGAGACTTTGGTCACCTTGTGGCCGAAATCCTCGTCCGGCGACAGCCGCATGGTGATGATCTTCGATTTCGACTGCGCGCGCGACTTCACGCGCCATAATCCGCCGTTGAACAGGCCCTTCTTGCGGTTGTTGCGCAGGCAGACCAGCTTGTCGCCGGCCACCGGCAACGGATCCTCGATATTCTGCTTCTGCCGCACCCGCATATTGTAGGAGCGCCGCGTGTTGTTGCGCCCGACCAGCACCTGGTCGGCGCCCATGACCCGATCGGGATCGAGCTCGGCGCGGGAGACCACTTCGCTCTCGCCGTAACGGCCGATGTCGAGGTCACGGCCTTCGCGCACGTCCATCGACATCCGCACGATCGGATCGTCCTGCGCCTGGCGATGCACTTCGGTCAGCATCGCGTCCGGCTCGCAATCCGTAAAGAAACCGCCGCCCTGGATCGGCGGCAGTTGCGCGGGGTCGCCGAGCACCAGCAGCGGACAGTCGAACGACATCAGGTCGCGGCCCAATTCAGCGTCGACCATCGAGCATTCGTCGATCACGATCAGTTTTGCCTTCGAGGCCGGGGCGTCGTCCCATAGCTCGAAACTCGGCTGCTCGACGCCGGATTCGCGCGCGCGGTAGATCAGCGAATGAATGGTCGAGGCGTTGTCGCAGCCCTTGTTGCGCATCACCAAAGCGGCCTTGCCGGTGAAGGCCGCGAACTTCACCTCGCCATTGACGCCGTCGGCGATGTGCCGCGCCAGCGTGGTCTTGCCGGTGCCGGCATAGCCGAACAGCCGGAACACCGGCGGCGTGCCGCTTTTGCCCGGTTTCGCCTTCAGCCAGTCGGCGACGGCCTTCAGCGCGGAATCCTGATGCGGCGTAAAGGTTGTCATGAAATGGGCTTGGGGTCTCGGTGGGGAGGGGCGCGCACGAGGCCACGACTCATAGAGCGCAAAACTAACCATTCATGCGTCGAGCGCAAGCGGCTTCCGCCACGCGGAATTGGTGAGATGCTGGACTTGGCTTTTCCCGGGCCTACACTGCGCCGAACAACAAGCCGATCCTGGGAGAACGTCATGAAATTCGGCATTTTCTATGAGCTGCAATTGCCGCGCCCGTGGCAGGCCGGCGACGAGCTTCGGCTGTACCAGGACGCGCTGACGCAACTCGAAACCGCCGACCGGCTCGGTTACGATCATGCCTGGGTGGTGGAGCATCATTTTCTGGAAGAATATTCGCACTCGCCGTCGCCGGAATCGTTTCTTGCCGCCGCCAGCCAGCGCACCCAAAACATCCGGCTCGGCCACGGCATCTTCCAGCTCACGACCAATCATCCCGCGCGCGTCGCCGAGCGGATCGCGGTGCTCGATCTCCTCAGCAACGGCCGCTGCGAATTCGGCATGGGCGAGAGCGCCTCGATCACCGAATTGACGCCGTTCGGCCGCGACATGGAAATTAAGAAGGAAGTGTTCGAGGAAGCGGTGCGCGCGATTTTCCCGATGTTCGCCGAGGGCGGCAGCGAACATCACGGCAAGTATTTCGACATTCCCCTGCGCAATGTGGTGCCCAAACCGGTCCAGAAGCCGCATCCGCCATTGTGGATGGCATGCTCGCAGCTTCCGACCATCGAGCGTGCCGGCCAGAACGGCTTCGGCGCGCTCGGCTTCCAGTTTGTCAGCGCCGACGCGGCGCATGCCTGGGTCCATGCCTATTACAACGCCATCACCAGGCGGCTGAAGAAGCTCGCCGATTACCAGATCAATCCGAACATGGCGCTGGTGTCGTTCTTCATGTGCGCCAAAACCGACGAGGAGGCCCGCGCGCGCGCCGACGGCGCCACCTTCTTCCAGTTCGCGCTGCGCTTTTACGGCGCGTCGCAGAACCGCCAGCGTCCGGCCCCCGGCACCGTCAACATGTGGGACGAGTACAACAAGTGGAAGCGCGAGAATCCGGAAGCCCAGGAGGCGGCGCTGCGCGGCGGCCTGATCGGCTCGCCCGAAACCATCGCCAGAAAGCTGCGGCGGTTTCGAAGCTCGCACATCGATCAGGTGATCCTGCTCAACCAGGCCGGCAAGAACAGCCATGAGCATATCTGCGACTCGCTGGAACTGTTCGCCAGGGAAGTGATGCCGGAATTCCGCGCCGATCCCGAGCACGACGCCTGGAAGGCCGGCGTGATGAGCGGCGCGATCGAGCTTGAGGAGATCGATACCGAGGCGTTCAGCGATCGCTACGGCAAACTGGCCATGAACATCGCGCCGGCCAAGCCGACCGTGGCGGCGGGGTAATCGGCTCGAACCATCGGCGAGAAAATTGCGCACGCTGCTTGTTTGTCGACCGAGCAAAAGCCTTTCATCGCGGAATGAGATGATCATGGAGATAATCTCTCCGTTCGGTTCGACATTCAAAATTCCATTTCATTGACGATGGCGATGCCGCGTCGCATCATTTGAACGTCCATTCAATGGAGCGAGAACTGGAAGCTCGCGGCGATTGAAGTCAATTCACGGAAGTCCAATTCACGGAAGTCAACGCGAATCAATAACAGGCCGCAGCAGCGATGCGCTGCGCCGATAGCGGCTTGGTGCCGCTTAAAAAGCAGGAGAGATGGATGTCGGGACAGAACAAGCGGAACGCATTGCTGGACCGCCGCACATTGCTGCGTGCCAGCGCCGCAGCGGCGTTCGCGGCGCCGATCGGCGTGTTCAGCGCGCAGGCGTTTCCGTTTCGCACCGCGGCGCCGGACATCGATTTTTCGGAATTCCCGATCTGCAAGACCGCCTCCGACGCGCCACCGCTGACCGGCGCGCCACGCAAGCTGAAATTGTCCTGGAACGCCGGCGCGGTGTGTCTCGCGCCGCTCCCGGTGGCGATCGACCATGGGTTTTTCCAGAAGCAGAATCTCGACGTCGAGTTGGTCAACTACAGCGGCTCGACCGACCAGTTGCTGGAAGCGATCGCGACCGGAAAGACCGACGCCGGCCTCGGCATGGCGTTGCGCTGGCTGAAGCCGCTCGAACAGGGGTTCGATGTCAAGATCGCGGCCGGCACCCATGGCGGCTGCATGCGCGTTCTGTCGCGTACCAATTCGGGGGTCGACAGACTGGCCGACCTCAAGGGAAAGATTGTCGGGGTCGGGGATCTGGCCGGACCGGACAAGAATTTTTTCTCGATCCAGCTCGCCAAACAGGGCATCGATCCCAACAAGGACGTCGACTGGCGGGCCTATCCGGGCAACCTGCTGCAGCTCGCCGCGGACAAGGGTGAGGTCCAGGCGGTCCTCACTGCCGATCCGATCGCTTATCTCTGGCTCAAGGATCCCGCCTACAAGGAAGTCGCCTCCAATCTGGACGGCGACTACAAGGACAAGAGTTGCTGCATCGTCGGATTGCGCGGCAGCCTGGTGCGGGAGGAGCCGCAGGTCGCCCGCGCGATTACGCAGGCACTGCTCGATGCGGCGATGTTCACCGCGCAGAACCCGGACAAGGCCGCCGCTTCGTTCCAGCCCTACGCGCCCAGGAACGCGAGCCTTGAGGATCTGCAGGCGATGGTTCGCTATCACACCCATCATCACCACCCGGTCGGAGCGGTGCTCAGGCAGGAGCTCAAGGCCTATGCGGACGATCTGAAGCTGGTCTCCGTCTTCAAGCCGGGCACCGATACAACCAAATTTGCGGAGCGGATCTGTGTCGATGTATTCGGCGTCTAAGATCGCGGCGTTTCCGCAATCGGTGGAGGAGGGTGCGGCGTTCGCGGGAAGCCGGCTGCCGCTCCCTGAATTGGTTCTGACGGGCAAGACCGGCGTATTCGCCAGCCTGGCGTGGGCCGGTTTCGGATTTGCGTGCCTGCGCTGGGAGGATCTCGGCGACTGGTCGCGAACCCATGAACTTGCAATCTCGGCGTTTGTGATCGCCGGCGGCATTCTGGCGGCGACATGGAGCGGACGTCTGCTCGGACGTTTCGGAACGGGCCTGCAGAAGCGCGCGCCGTGGCTACTGGTGCTCGGATTGTTCCTGACGTTGTGGGAGGTTGCGACCGCCAAATTTGCCTGGCTGCCGCTGCCGTTCTTTCCGCCGCCGCAAGCCGTCGTCGAAGTCTATACCGATGATCTGCCCAAGCTGCTCGACAGCGCCTTTGCATCCGTCAAGCTTCAGCTCGGCGGCTACGCGATCGGCGCGGCGGTCGGCTTCCTGACCGGCGTGTCGATCGGATGGTCGCGCAGCGTCGGCTATTGGGTGCATCCCATCTTGCGATTCATCGGGCCGTTGCCGGCGACGGCGTGGCTTCCGTTCGCATTTTTCACTTTTCCATCGAGCTGGAGCGCGAGCACGTTCCTGATCGCGCTGGCGACCGCATTTCCGGTCACGGTACTGACCTGGTCGGGCGTGGCCAGCGTCAGCAACGCCTATTACGACGTGGCGCGGACGCTGGGCGCCAGGCCTTCGTTTCTGGTGCTGAAAGTCGCCATTCCCGCGGCGCTGCCGCATGTGTTTGTCGGCCTGTTCATGGGGCTTGGATCGTCCTTTGCCGTACTGGTCGTCGCGGAAATGATCGGGGTCAAGGCCGGGCTCGGCTGGTATCTGCAATGGGCCCAGGGCTGGGCGGCCTATGCGAACATGTATGCCGCGCTGATCGTGATGTCGTTGCTGTGCTCGGGTGCAATCACCTTGCTGTTTCGGACCCGCGACCGGCTGCTGGTCTGGCAGAAGGGCGTCGTCAAATGGTAGCGCTCGCGATTGCCGAACCGGCGTCACCGGCCACGGCCGGAGCCTCGCTGGATGTCGAAGGCGTCAGCCATGCCTTCGACATCGATGGTGCGATCCTTCCGGTACTGGACAATGTCAGCTTTGCGGTGAAACCGGGCGAGTTCGTCGCGTTGCTCGGCCCATCCGGGTGCGGAAAATCGACCCTGCTGCGGCTGGTCGCGGGACTTGAACCGCCGCGGTCGGGCACGCTGCGCGAAGACGGCGAACCGATCACCGGGCCGTTTCCCTCCCGGGTCGTGGTGTTTCAGGATCCGACCTTGTTTCCGTGGCGGAGCGTCTGGGACAATGTCGCGCTCGGTCTGGAAGCCCAGGGCATCTTGAAGAGCCAGCGTCATCGCGTCGATGCGGCGATCGACCTTGTGGGGCTATCAGGCTTTCGCAAGGCCTACCCGCATCAATTGTCGGGCGGCATGGCGCAGCGGGTGGCGCTGGCGCGGGCACTGGTGAACGACCCCAGGATACTCGTTCTCGACGAACCGCTCGGCAAGCTCGACTCGCTGACGCGCATCACGATGCAGGCGGAACTGGCGTCGCTTTGGCAGCAACGCGGATTTACCACGCTGCTGGTCACCCATGATGTCGAGGAGGCGGTGTTCCTGGCCAATCGCGTGATCGTATTCAGCGAGCGCCCGGCGCGCATCACGGCCGATATCGCGGTCGATCGTCCCTACCCCCGGCACCGGGGCGATCCCATATTGGCGGAATTGCGCCGGAACATTCTGGGGCTGCTCGGATTGGACGCAACATGGTGAGCGCGATACGCCAAGAGCTTCCGATGGACGCAACTCCGACCATCTTCGACAGGGCCAATTTGCTGGCGTGCGAATTCGCGGCGCGGGCGGCGCAGCATGATCGCGACGCAAGTTTTCCGTTCGAGAATTTCGACCGGCTGTCCGAGGCCGGATTGCTGGCGCTCACCGTGCCGGCGGCGCTCGGCGGCACCGGGGCGGGAGCGCTCGATGCGGCGCGCATCATCGGTATCTTCGCAAAGGCCGATCCGTCGACGGCGCTGGTGCTGTCGATGCATTATATTCAGCACCTGGTGATGGCAAGGAGTGTGCGCTGGCCGGGCCGTCTCGCCCGCAAGCTGGCGCGGGAGGCCGTTGAAGGCGTGGCGCTGATCAATGCCCTGCGGGTCGAGCCCGATCTCGGCTCGCCGTCACGCGGCGGTCTGCCGGCGACGGTCGTGCGCAAGACCGAGACCGGATGGCGGCTCAGCGGCCGCAAGATCTATTCGACCGGAGCGCCGATCCTGAAATGGTACGCGGTGTGGGCCAGAACGGATGAGCCGGATCTGCGCGTCGGCCTGTTTCTGGTTCCTGCGGGATTGCCGGGGACGCGCATTGTCGAGACCTGGGATCACCTTGGGCTGCGCGCCAGCGGCAGCCATGATGTCGTGTTCGATGACGTCGTGTTCCCGCTCGACCATGAAATCGATGTGCGCCGGCCGGACGAATGGAAGGTGCCTGATTTTACCCAGGCCACGGTCCATTCGATCTTCGTGGCCGCGATCTATGACGGGATCGCGCGCGCCGCGCGCGACTGGCTGATTGAGTTTCTCAAGCACCGGGTGCCGTCCAACCTCGGCGCCTCGCTGGCCACGCTGCCGCGTGCGCAAGAGATCGTCGGCGCCATCGAGGCCCGCCTCACCGTCAATGCGCGCCTGATCGAAAGCTTCGCGGCAGACTTCGACGGCGGCGTAGAATTAAGCGCGTCTGAAGCCAACATCATCAAGCTGACCGTGACCAACAACGCGGTCGCGGCCGTCGAGGACGCGCTGTCGCTCACCAGCAATCATGGCCTGACCCGCGCCAATCCGCTGGAACGGCACTACCGCGACGTGTTGTGCGGGCGTGTCCATACCCCTCAGGACGACGCGACGCGCCTGATCGCCGGCCGCCTCGCGCTCGGCATCTGAACGATTTGTGGAATTAAACCGGAACTGGAGCTGCGCCATGTCAGTTGAATTCATCGGCTACATCACCAACAATAATTCGTCCGAAACCATCGTGCGGACCGGTCCGGTGCTCGATCGCCGCTATATCGAGACCGTGGCGAAAGCCCATGAAATCGCCGGCTTCGATCGTGCGCTGCTGGGCCTTTCACTCCACCACGCCGGACGGGCTTCAGATCGGCCAGCACGTGTTGAGCGTGACCGACCGGCTGCATGTCATGATCGCGCAGCGGCCGGGCTTCACCGCGCCGACGTTGCTTGCCCGCCAGTTGGCGACCATCGACCAGCTTCACGGCGGCCGGGTTTCGCTGCACGTCATCACCGGGGGCAATGCCACCGAGTTGAAGCAGGACGGCAATACAATCGACGACAAGGATGAACGTTACGCCCGCACCGATGAGTTTCTGGATATCCTCCGGTCCGAATGGACCAGCGAGAAACCGTTCTCCTACCACGGCAAATATTATCAGGTTCAAAACGGCTTCTCGCAGGTCAAGCCCTATCGCAGCGAAGGCATTCCCGTTTTTGTCGGCGGCGCATCCGATGCCGCGATCGAGGTCGCGGGCAAGCATGCCGATACATTTGCGTTGTGGGGAGAATCCTATGCGCAGGTGCGTGATGTGACGTCGCGGGTTCGCCTCGCCGCAGCTAGGCACGGCCGACCCGCGCCGCGCTTTAGTCTGTCGGTCCGTCCCATTCTTGCCGATACCGAGGAAAAGGCGTGGGAAAAGGCCGAGGAGATTCTGGCGCGCGCTACCGCGCTGCAGGACAAGACCGGCTATCGCAAACCGGCTGACGGTCATGCCACCGCCGGCGCGCGCCGGCTGCTGGCGCTGGCGGAGCAGGGCACCCGGATCGACAAGCGACTGTGGACCGAGATCGCCAAGCTCACCGGCGCCAACAGCAACACCACAGCGCTGGTCGGAACGCCCGAGCAGGTCGCCGAGGTGTTCGGCGACTATTACGATCTCGGCGTCAGCCATTTCCTCATTCGTGGTTTCGATCCCTTGATCGATGCCATCGACTATGGCCGCGAACTGATCCCCCTGACGCGCCAGCTGATCGCCGATCGCGGCCGCGCCCGGGGAGTTGCGGCAGAATGATACGCGCTTTCTTTGTCGCGGGCTTCCTGCTGAGCGCCATCGCTTCGGCGGCCGCCCAAACAACCCTGCGGGTCGGCGATCAGAAGGGCAATTCGCAGGCCGTGATGGAAGCGGCCGGCGTTCTCAGGGACGTGCCCTACAAGATCGAGTGGAAGGAATTCCCGGCCGCGGCGCCGTTGCTGGAAGCGCTGGGCGCAGGCGCCATCGAAACCGGGCTGGTCGGCGATGCCCCGTTTACATTCGCCGCCGCCGCCAATGTGCCGGTGAAGGCGATCGGCGCCATCCGCCAGAGCCGGGAAGGTCTCGCGATCCTGGTGCCGCGCGACTCGCATATTCACGGCTTCGATGACCTCCGCGGCAAGAAGATCGCGACCGGCCGCGGCTCGATCGGCCATCAGTTGATCCTGGCGGCGCTCGAAGCCCGGGGATGGTCGCCGGGCGATGTGCAGATCGTGTTCCTCGCGCCCTCGGATGCCAAGGTGGCGTATACCCAAGGATCCGTCGACGCCTGGTCGACCTGGGAACCCTATGTCAGTCAGGAAGAAGTGCTGTTCCAGTCGCGGCGTCTGCTCACGGCGGAGGGATTGCTGCCCGGATTGAGCTTCGAGGTCGCTTCGCCCGCTGCGATCCGCGACAAGCGGCCGGAACTGGAAGATTTCCTGCGGCGGCTGACGGCGGCCCGGCTCTGGTCATTGAGCCATGTCGGTGCTTATGCCGAGACCTGGGGCAAGCTGATGAACATTCCGCCGGCCGTGCCGCTCAACTGGCTCGGTCGCGCGAAAATCCAGATCGCACCGATCGATGACGGCGTTGTCGCCGACGAGCAGCAGACCATCGACCTGTATTTTCGGTCCGGCCTGATCAAGCAAAGGCTTGATGCCGCCGAGATCGTCGATCGTTCGTTCGCCGACGCGATCGGAAAGGGCGCGGGCCTTTAGACCGGCGCTTTTGTCACGCCGATCGACACCCTCACCTGCGTCGGTCTGCCGCATCATCGGGCCTGCAGTCATTCATTCTATCCAGCCGCATTTTGCGAGAAGGGCGTTGTTTCAAAGCGGCCAACAAAAGAATTCTGTGAGATTGCCGTTGGTCTTGTTTCGGTACCATATTGCGCTGAATTGCCGCGGGTTTCGCCGCTTGAGGATTGCGCGCGGAACCTGGCTGGGGGCTCTGCAATCAGCCTGTTAATTAATTAGCGTTGGGGAACTCGAATGTCGGATATCGCGGTCAAGGTCTCGGCGCCCATTGCGCTGCGGGCGCGATTGAATGAGGACTGGCTCGCGGTCGTCATTGGTCTTTTGGTTTTTGGATCGGCGCTGGTCAGCATCAGCGGAACCGACCTGCTCGGCTGGGCGGTGACGACATCGGTCTATACTGATCTGGCGCAGGCGCTGAACCCTTTTGCCAAGGCCTATGGCTGGCTCGGCGGCGGCGGGGCGTTGCTGGCGACCTACGCCGCGCTGCTGGTGGTGCTGAGCATTGGCGTGGTCACGCTCGGCGCGGATGTCAGAAAATTCGCCCTCGCCTTCACGGCGGTGTTCGCCATTGCCTATGCGAGCTGGATTGTCGGCAGCTACGCCTATGTCGCCGCGGTGACGCCGGCCGAGCAGCAGAAGTTCGGTCTCGCCTGGTCGCTCAAGCTGACCAATGAGGGCGGCTTTATCGTGGCGCTGCTGTCCGGACTGGTCATTGCCAATTTCTTTCCGCGGCTCGCGGACTGGCTGAAGGAGGCGATACGGCCCGAACTCTACATCAAGATCGCGATCGTCATTCTCGGTGCCACCGTCGCCGTCACCGCGGCAGGCCGCCTCAACCTCGCCTCGTCGCTGCTGTTGCGCGGGGCCGCGGCGATCGTCGAGGCCTATCTGATCTACTGGGCCGTGATTTATTACATCGCGCGCAAATGGTTCGGTTTCAGCCGCGAATGGTCGGTGCCGCTGGCGTCAGGTATTTCGATTTGCGGCGTGGCGGCGGCGATCGCAACCGGCGGCGCGATCCGGGCGCGGCCCGCGGTGCCGATCCTGGTGTCGTCTCTGGTGGTGGTGTTCGCGGTCGTTGAAGTTCTCATCCTGCCGTTCCTGGCGCAGACCTTCCTGTGGCAGGAGCCGCTGGTGGCCGGCGCCTGGATCGGTCTCGCGATCAAGACCGACGGCGCGGCGGTTGCCGGCGGCGGCATCACCGAATCGCTGATCATGGCGAAGGCCGCAGCCGAAGGCATCAACTATCAGCCGGGCTGGATTCTCGCGACCACGACGACGGTGAAGATCTTCATCGATATCTTCATCGGCATCTGGGCGTTCATTCTCGGCTACATCTGGACCAACCATATCGACAAGGGCCCGGACAAGGCCAAGCCGTCGGAAATCTGGCAACGCTTCCCGAAATTCATTCTCGGCTTCATCTTGGTGTTTGCGGTATCGCTCTGGCTCGCGGTCGGCTCGACGCCGCAGATCGCCAAAGCGCTCCCTGCGGCGGCCGGCGAAGCCAATGTGTTCCGGGTGATTTTCTTTGTCCTGACCTTTTTCTCGATCGGCGTGCTGTCGGATTTCCGCAAGCTCTGGCAGCAGGGTTTCGGCAAGCTCGCGGCGGTCTATTTCGTCAGCCTGTTCGGATTTGTGATCTGGGTCGGGTTATTGATCTCATGGCTGTTCTTCAGCGGCTTCAAGCCGCCGCTGGTCAGCTAGTTCAAGCCGGTTCAAAGGCAAGTCAGTTCAAAGGCAAGTCAGTTCAAAGGACACGCCATGTCGCCACCTGATCTCAAGAACGAAATCAATGCCGCGGAAGTCGAGCCGCTGCTGCCGATCGAGAAGAAGCTGATCGGCTGGAGCCTCGGGCTCGGGCTAGCGTTGCTGGCGATCCTGATCGCCGTCAATCACTTCGTCCCGATCAAATTGTAGCAGGCAATCCGGATCTGGTGGCGATGGCGCGGCTGCGGGGAGTGCGGCTCCAGCGCGGCTGGTTTGACGGATTCCCGTTCATTTATTCGCCGGCCGGGCTTAAGCTTGATCTTTCCATCTGCGTAGAATTGGCCTTTGATGAATTCCCCAATCCCGATCCTGTCCGGAGCGCCCGTGCCGCCGCCGAGCGACGTGCAAACCCGCCCCATCATCGCGTTCGCCAATGTCAGCAAGGTTTATCCCGCGCGCAATGAATCGGCGCAGGTCGTGGCGCTTGACGGCATCGATCTGCAGGTGCCGGAGGGCGCCATTGTCGGGGTGATCGGCAAAAGTGGCGCGGGCAAATCGACGCTGATTCGCCTGATCAACGGTCTGGAGCGCCCGAGCAGCGGGCACGTGCTGGTCAACAGCACCGACGTGACGGCGCTGGACGAACGCGGCTTGCGCCAGGCCCGGCGTTCCATCGGCATGATCTTCCAGCATTTCAATCTGCTGTCGTCCCGAACCGCCTTCGAGAATATCGCGCTGCCGCTGGAAATTGCCGGTTTCCCCACCAGCGAGATCGCCGGCGTCGTCGAGCCGCTGCTGGCGATGGTCGGGCTCTCCGACAAGCGCGACCGCTATCCTGCGGAATTGTCCGGCGGACAAAAGCAGCGCGTCGGGATCGCCCGCGCGCTCGCGACCAAACCCAGGGTTCTGCTGTCGGACGAGGCGACCTCCGCGCTCGATCCGGAAACCACCGACCAGATCCTGTCGCTGCTCAAGACCATCAATGCCGAGCTGAAACTGACCATTGTTTTTATCACCCACGAAATGTCGGTGGTAAAGACGCTCGCGGACCGGGTCGCGGTGCTCGACGGCGGGCGCATTGTCGAACAGGGCACGACCTTCGAGATTTTCGCCAATCCCCGCCACGAGACCACGCGGCGATTTGTCGGCTCGGTCGCCGGCGGCCATGTCCCGGGGTGGCTGCTGGCGAAATTAAGGTCCGAACGCCTTGCCGGCGACAGCGCGGTATTGCACGTTGCGTTTGTCGGCAGAGGCGCCGACCAGCCGGTGTTGTCGCGGCTGGCGCGAGATCTTGGTGTCGATGTCAACATCCTGCATGGGCAGGTGGAGACGATCGCGGGCCATCCGTTCGGATCGCTGTTCATTTCGGTTTCGGCCGAACCGGAGATCTTGCGCGCGATCATCGCGGAGTTGAAAGCCGGCCAGAACAGCGTGGAGCACCTTGGTTATGTCTCCTGAGATCCTCCGGCTCATTGCCTGGTCGACGCTGGATACCCTCGTGATGGTGGGGCTGTCCGGCCTGTTCGGAACACTGTTGGGGCTTCCGCTCGGTATCTTTCTGGCGACCAGCCGGGCCAATGAACTGTTTCCGGCGCCGGCGGCCAATCGCATCCTCGGCCTGATCGTGAATGCGACGCGTTCGACGCCCTTTATCATTCTGGTGGTCGCCATCGTGCCGCTGACCCGGTTGATCGCGGGAACCTCGATCGGGACCCGCGCAGCGGTGGTGCCTTTGACCATTGCGGCGATTCCCTTTATCGCCCGGGTCATCGAGGGCGCGATACGCGAAGTCGATCAGGGCCTGGTGGAGGCCGCGCGCGCGTTCGGCGCCAGTCCGCTGCAGATCGTGCAGAAGGTGCTGTTGCCGGAAGCGATGCCGGCGGTGACGCTGGCGTTGACGCTGACCGTCGTCAGCTTGCTCGGCTATTCGGCCATGGTCGGGGCGGTCGGCGGCGGCGGGCTGGGCGATCTCGGCATTCGCTATGGTTACCAGCGCTTCATGCCGGAAGTGATGGCGACCGTCGTGCTGGTGCTGATTGCGCTGGTGCAGGGCGTCCAGACCCTGGGCGAAGCGATTGCGCGCCGGCTCGACAAGCGTAGCCGGAATTCATGAGTCATATCACTCGCAGGAACAGAAAAATCATGTCGCTACGTCATCTCCTGGTCTCGGCCGCCGTCTCGGCCGTTGTGCTGGCCGTCGTTTCAGGCGCGGCCCGCGCCGAAACCATCAAGGTCGGCGTCACTCCCGGTCCGCACGCCCAGATCCTCGAGGCCGTCAAGCCAATCGCCGCCAGGAACGGTCTCGACATTCAGATCGTCGAGTTCACCGATTATGTGGTGCCCAACGCCGCGCTCGACGCCGGCGATCTGCAGGCGAATTCGTTTCAAAATCAGCCCTATCTCGACAATCAGAACGCCGACCGCGGCTACAAGATCGAGTCCGTCGGCCTCACCGTCAATTTTCCGATGGGCGTCTACTCGACAAAATACAAGAGCTGGGACGCGGTGCCGCCGGGCGCCACGCTGTCGATTCCCAACGATCCGACCAATGGCGGTCGCGTTCTGCTGTTGCTGCAGGACAAGGGTGTCCTGAAACTCAAGCCGGGCGTCGGCTTCAAGCCGACCGTCGCCGACATCATCGAAAATCCGAAGAAGTTCAGGATCGTGGAGGTGGACGCGGCGCAGACGGCGCGGACCCTCGACGACGTCGATGTCGCCGCCATCAATACCAACTATGCCACCCAGGCCGGCCTCGATCCGGTCAAGGATGCGATCCTGCGCGAAGATCCCAAGGGACCCTACGCCAACCTGATCGCGGTGCGCGCCGCCGACAAGGACAAGCCCTGGGTCAGGATTCTGGTTGAAAGCTATCACACGCCGGAAGTCCGCGACTTCGTGCTCACGAAGTTCAAGGGAGCCGTGCTGCCGACCTGGTAGGCGGCGCGCGGCGTTGTGACGAGGCGGTCAGCCCTGCAGCGCCGCCAGCAACTCGTTGGGCCGCTCCACCATCATCATGTGGCCCGCGCCCCGCAGCACCACGGTGCGTGAATTCGGCAGCGCGGCGGCCAGCGCCTTGCCGGCCTTGGCCGGGGTCATCATGTCGCGTTCGCCGAGAACCAACGTGGTCGGGACCGTGATCCGCGCGGCGGCGGCCAGCGCGTTTTGATAGGCGTTGCACGCCGACAGATCGTTGAACAGCACGCCGGGGCGGCACTGCTCCAGCACCCGCTGGGCACCAGAGTGCATCCACAGGCCAGGCGCGAGGCTGCCGCCGAGTTCGGCTTGAAAGCCGAGGCCCCAGATCGAGACCATATCGACGGCTGAATGATCGTTGGCCGCCGCGGCCGTGAGCAGATCGGGCCCGACGGTCATGGTGGCCGCCGTTCCAATCAGGCCGAGCGCCGAGACTCTGGCCGGATGCCGTGCCGCCGTCTCGAGCGCGATCAGCGATCCCATGGAGTGCCCGACCAGCCGTGCGCTGGTGGCGCCGGCGGCATCGAGCAGCGCCGCGGTCCAATCGGCCATGTCGGCGATGGTGGCCAGCGGCGCGCCGGCCGATCGGCCATGGCCGGGCAAATCCGGCGCGAGCACGCCATAGCCATGGTGCGCGAACCACCGGCTGTGCAGGGCCCAGGTGCTATGATCGAAGCCGGCGCCGTGCAGCAGCACAAGGGTCGGCTGCGACGTCTCGAATTTGCGGCCGCCGGTGGCGGCGAAGGTATCGGTTCCGTTCACGGACAATTGCATGGCTCAAGCCTTTTGCGAAATACGGAGCGCCTGGGCGAGGTCATCGACGATGTCGGTGGCGGATTCGATCCCGACCGACAACCGCACCAGTTCCTCGCCGATCCCGGCGGCCTTGAGCTGG
>Ga0302314_10012511_pt1 | contig 14683 bp, 14 predicted proteins | sample III_Palsa_N2_3_FD_200533 | JGI IMG/M metagenome (GOLD analysis project Ga0302314, IMG submission 200533) | Peat permafrost microbial communities from Stordalen Mire near Abisko, Sweden - III_Palsa_N2_3 | ecosystem: Environmental > Terrestrial > Soil > Palsa > Peat permafrost | place: Sweden... | reverse complement strand
CGGCGCATCAGGCCGGTGGTCACGCAGACCACCGCGTTCTTCGGGTTGCGGCCGGTGGCGAAGGCGTTGGGCATGTCGGTGTCGGAGATCGCCACCCGGGGCTTGGGCATGTCGGCCAGGGCGCACAGCCGGTCGATCGTGGCGTGCAGCTGCGGGGCCTGCTCCGGGGTGACCTCGTGGGCGCCCATGGCGAAGGAGGCGATCTTGTCGGAGAAGAAGAACTGGGCGAACAGCAGACCGCCGGCCAGAACCAGCACCAGCGGGAGCACGTTGTCGGGCACGAAGGCGATCAGCGCGGCGACGAACACGACCGCGAGCAAACCGATCAGGAACATCACGAACACCATGCGGGAGGTCAGTCCCCGATCCGGTGCGAATCTCGTCCTGGCCACTTGAAGCCGCCTTTCCGTGTAACCCTTGGTCCTGCTCTCGCGCCGCCGCCGGTGCCGAATGCACTGGTGCCGACGCTATACCCACAACCTATCGTCCCAGCCTGAGACCGGGCTTAGAGCTGCGCGGGACAATCATCCGGCCCAACGAACAGCCCGCCTGGGCAGTTCCCGGGCGGGCTGGTCGAGGTCATCGGCGGGCCGGTCAGCCCGGGATCAGCCCGTCGCTCGAGAGCAGGTCCCGGACCTCGTCCAGCGAGGAGTCGGCACTGGGCAGGATGAAGTCGCTGGGCTTGATCTCCTCCACCGGCAGCGGCGAGCCCAGTTCCCGGGCGCGGCCCAGCAGCACCGCCATGGCCTCGTGGAACGCGTCCTCGTCGTTGTTGTGCACCGCGGCGATCAGGTGCTCGTCGAGCTTGTTGAGCTCGTCCAGCGCGGACGGGTCGACCACGATCTGGCCCTCGCCAAGAATGCGCACGATCACAGCGAACCACCGTCCCGGAGCACGTCCGCGTCCTGGATCTCGCCCGGCTTGGCCACGCCGGAGGCACCGGCCTCCAGCTGCTTGGTCGAGCCGCCGGCCAGTTCCAGCTTCATCTTGGCCAGTTCGTCGTCCACGCCGGGTCCGGCCGACAGCGCGTCGAGCTGGCGGCTGAGGTCGTCCTTGGACAGACCGGTGGGGTCGTCGAGGGCGCCTGAGGCCATCAGCTCGTCCACCGCGGCGGCGCGGGCCTGGAGCTGGGCGGTCTTGTCCTGCGCACGCTGCATGGCCAGGCCGACGTCGCTCATCTCCTCGGAGATGCCGGTGAACGCCTCGCCGATCCGGGCCGAGGCCTCGGCCGCGGTGTAGGTGGCCTTGATGGTCTCCTTCTGCGTGCGGAAGGCGTCGACCTTGGTCTGCAGCTGCTGGGACTGGCGTACCAGGTTCTCTTCCTGGGTCTGCAGCGCCTGGTACTGCGTGTCCAGGTCGGTGATCTGCTGCTGCACAGTGCCGCGCCGGGTGAGCGCCTCGCGAGCCAGGTCCTCACGGCCGAGCTCCAGCGCCTTGCGGGCCTGGCCCTCGAGCTTCTCGCTCTGCTGCTGCAGCTGCTTCATCTGAAGCTCGACCCGCTTGCGGGAGGTCGCCACGTCGGCGACCCCGCGGCGGACCTTCTGCAGTAGTTCGAGCTGCTTCTGGTACGAATAGTCAAGCGTCTCGCGGGGGTCCTCATACTTGTCCAGGGCTTTATTGGCCTTGGACTTGAAGATAAAGGACATCCGCTTCATTACTCCGTCGGCCATGTGCTCTCCAAAACCCCCATCAACGGCGCCTGCGCGGCGATACTCACGTGGTCGGAACCTACGATATGCCCTCTGCGCGTGCACGGCTATTGAAACCTGGGCTGAACGGGAGCCGAGCGTCCGGTTTGGATAAGTTTTGCCCTCTCAGCCGCCGCCGTCTTGGTACCCGGCGTGGGAACGTTTACTCTTCGTTCGTGTTCCGACGAAGCGAGAAACCACAGACCACGGCTGTCGAGGCCACCGACGACGAGCAGCCGGAAGGCGGGCGCAAGCCGCAGAGCCAGGCTCCCAAGGGCTACGCCACGCCCAGCCGCAAGGAGGCCGAGGCCGCCCGAAAGGCCAGGCTGGGGGCGCTGCCGGCCGATCCGAAACTGCGCCGCAAGGCCGAGCGGGGCCAGCGCAACAGCCAGTTCCAGCGCGAGCGCCAGGCGGTCCGGGAGGGTGACGAGCGGCACTACCCGGTGCGCGACTTCGGCCCGGCCCGTGCGTACGTGCGCGATTATGTCGACGGCCGGCTGCGGCTGCTGGAGTTCCTGATGCCGCTGGTGGTGCTGTCCTACCTGTCGCTGTTCTTCGGCAGCAAGAATTCCGGTCTGTCGGTGCTCCCCGAGGTGGTGATGCCGCTGATCGTCCTGTTCGGCCTCGTGTTCGGCGTGCTGCTCACCTTCCGGATCAAGAAGGCGGTGACCGTGCAGTTCGGCCCCGACGACGCGCGCGGCACCGGGTTCTACGCCTTCTCCCGGGCGATCATGCCGCGGATGATGCGCAGCCCGAAGCCGAAGTTGACCCTGACCGGTCAGCCGAAGCAGCCGAGGCAGCCGAAGTAGCCCCGCGCCGGTAAGCAGCGCTGCGCCATTGCGCTCCGGACCGGCCGGGCGAAAGGCGCGTTCAGGGCGGGAGTAGGGTCGGAGCCATGGAGTTTCGTCATCTCGGCCGCAGCGGCCTGGTCATCAGTGAAATCGCCTACGGCAACTGGATCACCCACGGTTCCCAGGTGGAGACGGAGGCGGCGCACGCGTGTGTGCGCGCCGCCCTCGACGCCGGGATCACCACCTTCGACACCGCCGACGTCTACGCCGGAACCAAGGCCGAGGCCGTCCTCGGCGACGCTCTGGCAGGTGAGCGCCGCGAAGGCCTGGAAATTTTCACAAAAGTCTATTGGCCCACCGGTCCGGGCAAGAACGACCGCGGCCTGTCCCGCAAGCACATCATGGAGTCGATCGACGGCTCCCTGAAGCGTCTGCGGACCCCCTACGTCGACCTGTACCAAGCGCACCGCTACGACTACGCCACGCCGCTGGAAGAGACCATGCAGGCCTTCGCCGACGTGGTCCACTCCGGAAAGGCGCTCTACATCGGCGTCTCGGAGTGGAAGGCGAGCGAGATCCGGGCCGCCGCGGCCCTGGCCAAGGACCTCGGCATCCAGCTCGTCTCGTCCCAGCCGCAGTACAACATGCTCTGGCGGGTGATCGAGCCCGAGGTGATCCCCGCCAGCGAGGAGCTCGGCATCGGCCAGATCGTCTGGTCCCCGATCGCCCAGGGCGTCCTGACCGGCAAGTACCTGCCCGGCCAGGAGCTGCCGGCGGGCTCGCGCGCCACCGACCCGTCCGGCGGGCACTTCGTCAAGGAGTTCCTGGACAACACGGACCTGTTGGAGAGGGTCCAGCAGCTGCGCCCGGTGGCCGAGGAGGCCGGACTCAGCCTGGCCCAGCTCGCCGTGGCCTGGGTGCTGCAGAACCGGAACGTCTCGGCCGCCATCATCGGCGCCTCCCGTCCGGAGCAGGTGACCGAGAACGTCAAGGCGGCCGGGGTCAAACTCGACCCGGCGCTGCTCAAGCGGATCGACGAGATCCTCGACCCGGTCGTCGTCCGCGACCCGGCGCTGACCGAATCGCCGGCCAAGCGTCCGGGTTCGTAGCCGCTCCAGGGCTCGCGCTTGCCGCGCATTTTGTATAGGTCGAGTTATAATAACTCGACCTATACTTATGGAGGAGGCGTGATGGACAAGCCCGCAGAGATGTTCGACCGGGATTTCGAGTGGGCTGAGCTGGTCCGCTACGCCGAGTTCGACGGCCCGCAGGCGACGCTCGGGGTGGTCTCGGGGCGCCGGAGGCAGGGCAAGACATTCCTGCTCGACGCGGTGACCCGGGCTACCGGCGGATTCATGTTCACGGCGACCGAGACGACCGAGGCCGACGCGCTCAGGCAGTTCGGCGCGGCACTGGGCGAGTACTGCGGTGAGCCCGGCCCGTTCCGGTTCGCCCACTGGGACGAGGCCGTCACCCGACTGATGCGCATCGCCGTCACGGGGCCGAAAGTGGTGGTGATCGACGAGTTCCCCTTCCTGGCGAAGGCGTCGCCGTCGTTGCCCTCGATCATCCAGCGGGCACTGGATCCGTCCGCTCAGCGGACCAACACCCCGGTGCGGCTGCTTCTGTGCGGGTCTGCGCTCTCCTTCATGGGCAAGCTGCTCGCGGGCAACGCCCCGCTGCGCGGCCGAGCCGGACTGGACCTCATCGTCCCGACCCTGGACTACCGGCTGGCGGCCGAGTTCTGGGGAATCCGGGACCGTCGCACGGCCGCCTTGACGAACGCCATCGTAGGCGGCACCCCCGCATATCGAAGGGAGTTCGCGCAGGGCGACGTCCCGTCCGGACCCGAGGATTTCGACGCCTGGGTCGCCCGGGCGGTGCTGAACCCGGCGCGGCCGCTGTTCCGTGAGGCCCGCTATCTCCTCGCCGAGGAGCCGGAGCTGCAAGACGCCGCGCTTTACCACTCGGTGCTGGCCGCGATCGCCGACGGCAACGCCGCGCGCGGCGGGATCGCGGATTACCTCGGGCGCAAGTCGTCCGATCTGGCCCATCCGCTCGCGGTCCTGGCGGATGTCGGGATGATCTGCCATGAGGAGGACGCATTCAGACGCAACCGGTCGGCATACCGGATCGCCGAGCCCCTGGTGACCTTCTACCACGCGGTCATGCGGCCAGTGTGGGGCGAGTTGGAACGACCTGGACACGCGCCCGAGGTCTGGGCGCGGATGCAGCCGACTTTCCGCAGCAAGGTGGTCGGCCCGCACTTCGAGGACATGTGCCGAGAGTGGACTCGCTGGCACGCAGGGCCCGAAGCACTCGGCGGCCACGTGTCCCGGGTCGCCGCCGGCACTGTCAACGACCCCGTGGCCAGGACCGGGCACGAAGTCGATGTCACGGCGTTCGGGCGGGACGAAAAGGACCGCGAGACGCTGCTGGCCATCGGTGAGGCCAAGTGGAACGACATCATGGGCATCGGCCATCTGCGCCGGCTCGAGCACATCAGGAGCCTGCTGCAAGAGCGCGACGGCGTCCGGGCCGGGGAAACTCGGCTGATCTGCTACAGCGGTGCCGGTTTCACCAGTGAACTTCGCTCTATCGCCGACAAGGATCCCTGTCTCCGACTTGTCGATCTGGACGGGCTCTACGGAGAACGGTTCTGATCCCGGTACCCCGCGTCGACGAGCGCCTGAGCTGCGGCCCGGTAGCCTTGGGCCCATGGCAGCCGAGGCGACGAGACACACCCTGGTCCTGGGCGGTGCGAGGTCCGGCAAGTCCACCGAGGCCGAGCGCCGGCTGGCCGAACTGGCCGCCGGTGCAGCGCTCTATGTGGCCACCGGCGGAACCCGGGCGGGCGACGCGGAATGGGCCGAGCGGGTCACGCTGCACCGCTCCCGGCGCCCGGCCTCCTGGGAGACGGTGGAGACCACCGACGTGGCCGCCGTGCTGCGGTCCGCGGACCGTCCGGTGCTGGTCGACTGCCTCACCCTCTGGCTGACCAGCGCGATGGACGAAGCAGGGGCCTGGGACGAGGGGACGTGGCACGGCGGCGGCCGCGAGGCGCTGGCCGCCCGGATCGACGAACTAGCTCAGGCGTGGCGGGACGCCCCGGTCCCGGTGATCGCGGTGAGCAATGAGGTGGGCCTCGGCATCGTGCCGGAGAGCGCCGGGGTGCGGCGGTTCCGGGATGAGCAGGGGCGGCTCAACCAGCGGATCGCCGCCGCCTCCGACGCGGTCGTGCTGATGGTCGCGGGGCTCGCCGTCACCGTGCGGTGATCCGCGTGGCAGATGTCCGGTTAGTCGAGTCCGTCGTGCAGTGACATGGGGCCGTAGACGACCTCGCCGTCCTCCAACAGGCTGACCTGGTCGACCTCGGCCGCGAGCAGGGTCGGCCAGTTCTCCCCGATCCAGGTCTCGGCGTCGCCCTGGGTGGAGTGGTTGGTCCGCTCGCCCTCCACCGCGACCACGGGTTCGACCTCGGTGCCCGACGAGTTTTCGTACCGCCATGTGAATGCCATGGGCCAACCTTATCCGGGCGGGCCGGACCCGGCCGACGCACGGGCGCTAGGCTGCCGGATGATGGACACGACTGAGCTTGAGAAGACTGAGCTGGAGAAGATCGGCGAGGGTGTGCCCCGGACCGATCAGACGGCCCGGATCGAGGCCGGGACCCGTTGGGCCGAGCAGTTGGCCCTGCCGCCGCGTGCGCTCGGCCGGCTGGAGCAGACCGGTACCTGGCTGGCCGCCGTCCAGGGCGTCTGCCCGCCGCGGCAGATCCAGCGCGCCCGGCTGGTGCTGTTCGCCGGCGATCACGGCGTGGCCGAGCCGGACGAGCGCGGCCGCAGCGTCAGCGCCTATCCCCGGTCGGCCACGATCGCCCGGGTGCGGCGGATCTCCGAGGGCGGCGGGCCGGCCCAGGCCCTGGCCCGGGCGCACGGCGCGAGCGTGCGGGTGGTCGACGTCTCGGTCGACTGCCCGGTCGAGGATTTCGCCGGCCTGCCCGCCGAGGTCACCGCCGGGCGGATCCGCCGCGGCACCGGCCGGATCGACCGGGAGCCGGCCTGCACCCGGCCGGAGGCGGCGGCGGCCTTCCGGCTCGGCATGGCGATCGCCGACGCCGAGATCGACGCGGGCGCAGACCTGTTGTTGCCCGCTCTGCTCGGGGTGGGGCACTCGACCCCGGCGGCGGTCCTGATCGCCGCGCTGACCGGTATCGACGCGGCCGCGGTGACCGGGCGCGGGAGCGGGATCGACGACCCGTCCTGGGTGGTCAAGTGCGCGGCCATCCGCGACGCGCTGCGCCCGGCCCGCAAGAGCCTGGCCGACCAGATCGAGCTGCTGGCCACCAGTGCCGGGCCGGACTTCGCCGCGCTGACCGGCTTCCTGGTGCAGGCCGCCACCCGCAAGACGCCGGTGCTGATCGACGGGCCGGGCGCGATCGCCTGCGCCCTGTTGGCGCAGCGCATCGCCTTCCGCTCCCCGGAGTGGTTCCAGATCGCCGACCGCTGCCCGGACCCGGGCTTCCGCAAGGCCCTGGACCGGCTCAACCTGGAGCCGCTGCTGGACTTCGAGGTCCGGCTCGGCGAGGGCTGCGCGGGGCTGATGGCGCTGCCCGTGCTGCGTTCGGCGATCGCGGTGTTCTCGGAGACCGGATCGCACGCCGACGAGGGACTGCCGGAACCGCTCGTCCGCTCCCGCCTGTGAGCGCCGGTCCCGAGGCCCCCGCCGGCAGCGCGCCGGCATCGGCCGCCGGCCTGCGGCTGGCCTTCAGCACCCTGAGCATCCTGCGCCTGCGGGTGGATCCGGCCGAGGCGGTCGACCGGCGCAACGCCGGCACCGCGATGGCCTGCGCTCCGCTGGTCGGGCTGACACTCGGCGCCGCGGCCGCGCTGGCCGGCTGGGCCGCGCTGCGCTACACCGGGTCGGCCACGCTCGCGGCGGTCGCGGCCGTGGCCGTGCTGGCCGCGCTCACCCGCGGGCTGCATCTGGACGGGCTGGCCGACACCGCCGACGGGCTCGGTTCGGCCAAGCGTTCCGAGGCGGCCCTGGCCGTCATGAAGCGCTCCGACATCGGACCGTTCGGCGTGGTCACGGTCGTGCTGGTGCTCGCCGCGCAGATCACCGCGCTGGCCGTGGCCTACGGGCACGATCACGGGCACGGGGCGGGCGCCGGGTTCGGCCGGGGCGCGGTCGCCGTCATCACGGCCGCGGTCGCCGGGCGGCTGGCGATCACGCTGGCCTGCACGGCCGGATTCCCGCCGGCCCGCCCTGACGGGCTCGGCGCGTGGGTGGCCAGATCCGTGTCGGTGTCCACCGCGATGATCGCGACCGCGCTGTCGATGGCCGTCTGTGTCGGGCTCGGCACCGCCGTCGGCAACCGCACCGCGGTGCTCGCCGGGGTCGCCATCCCGTTCTCGCTGCTGGTGGCGGCGCTCCTGCTGCACCGCTGCATCCGCCGCTTCGGCGGGATCACCGGCGACGTCCTCGGCGCCTTGGTCGAGACCGCCACCGCGGCCGCCCTGCTCGTCCTCGCCAGTCACTGAGCCCACGCTGAGCCATGCGTGAGCCACGCCGTCTTCGCCGTTCGGGCTACGCCGTCTTCGCCGCCCGGAGCGAGTAGATCAGCGGTATCCGCGGGTGCCCGGCCGGGAAGGTGAACCGGCCGCCGCTCTGCTCCAGCATCGGGAAGCGGGCGAACAGCGTGAATTCGTGTTCATGCAGGAACTCCAGCCTCAGGCCGGCCTTGGCCAGGGCGCTGACGACCTCGCCGATCCCGTGCTGCCACTCGACCGCGACGGTCGCCTCGACCAGCTTTCCCCCGTCGGTGTAGGTGTCGGGCTCGTCCCACACCGTCGGCTCCTGGCGGAAGTAGTCGTACTCGACCGTGCGGCCGTCTTCGCCGAGGATGTCGGAGTAGAGATGGAACTCGGCCAGGTACAGGAAACCGCCAGGGGTGACCAGGGCGGCGACGGTCTGCGCCCACCGGTCGAGGTCCGGCAGCCAGCACAGCGCGCCCAGGCCGGTGTAGACGATGTCGAAGGTCTGCCCGCCGAGCGCCTCGACGGCGCTGTACACGTCGGACGTGACGAAGCTGCTGTCGGTGGCGCCGATCTGCTCCGCGAGCGACCGGGCCGCCCGCACCGCCTTCTCGGAGAAGTCCAGCCCGGTGACCACGGCTCCGCGGCGGGCCCAGGAGAGCGTGTCCTGGCCCATGTGGCACTGCAGGTGCAGCAGCTTCTTGCCGGCCACGTCGCCGACCTCGTCGACTTCGAAGTCGCGCAGCACGCCCTTGCCCGCGACGAAGCCGGGGAGGTCGTAGAACGCGCTGGCGGCGTGGATCGGGACCCGCTCGTCCCAGTTGGCGCGGTTGACGGCGAGCCAGTCGGCGGCGGACTCGTCTGGAGATTGGGAGGTGGCCATGGTTTGCAGGTTAACCAGTGGCCGAACACTGCTCAACCAGATTTGCCACGTCGCCGCAGCGGGTGGGGGTTCTCAGCGGGTGGAGGCGGCCAGGAACGGGGGCTTGGTGACCAGGAAGGCGGCGCGGCGGCCGCGGACGTCGAGGTAGACGGTGTCGCCCTCGGCGGTGGCCGGCGGCAGCAGGGCCAGGGCCACCCCCACCTTGAGCGAGGGTGAGAAGGTTCCGCTGGTCACCTCGCCGATCACGGCGCCCTCGGCGTCGACCACGTCCATGTGCGGGCGCGGGATGGCCCGGTCCACCTGGGTCAGGCCCCACAGGATCCGGCGCGGTCCGGCGGCCTTCTCGGCCACCAGCGCGTCCCGGCCCCAGAAGGCGTCCTTCTTCCAGCCCACCGCCCAGCCGGCCCGGGCCTGCACCGGGGTGATGTCGAGCGAGAGGTCCTGGCCGTGCAGCGGGTAGCCCATCTCGGTGCGCAGGGTGTCGCGCGCGCCGAGGCCGCAGGCCTTGATCTCGAACTCCTTGCCCGCGTCCAGGATCTCGTCCCACAGGGCCTCGGCGTCGTCCCATTTGCAGACCAGTTCGTAGCCGTGCTCGCCGGTGTAGCCGGTCCGGCAGACGGTCAGCTCGCGGCCCTGCCAGCTGGCGACCGTGAAAGCCATGTAGTCGGTGGGGACGTTGCCCTCGTCGACGGACAGGCCCAGCCGGACGAGCAGCGCCTCGGACTGCGGGCCCTGCACCGCCAGGACGGCGAAGTCCGCGTGCTGGTTGGTGACCGTGATCCCGGCCGGGGCCGCCGCGACCAGGCGACGGACCACCTCGCTGGTGTTCGCCGCGTTCGGGATGAGGAAGATCTCCTCCTCCGACTTCACGTAGGCGATCAGGTCGTCGACCACGCCGCCGGTCGCCTCGTCGCAGCACAGGGTGTACTGGGCCTTGCCCGGCCCGACCCGGCGCAGGTCGTTGGCGAGCACCGAGTTGACGAAGTCGAACGCGCCGGGACCGGCGACCGTGGCCTTGCCCAGATGGCTGACGTCGAAGACCCCGACCCCGGTGCGCACGCTGGTGTGCTCGCCGACGACGCCGGAGTATTCGATCGGCATCTCCCAGCCCCCGAAATCGGCCATCTTGGCGTTCAGCGCGACATGGCGGGCGTGCAGGGGCGAGGTGCGCAGCGGGGCGGCGGACGGCGTTGTCATGCGAAAGAGCATAAGTGCAAGCAGCGCGAGACCGGTACGCCGGTTACGATCTGCAGGATCAGCACGAGTTCCGGCCCACGACTTTTCCCTAAAGGACATCGAAGTGACCACCATCTCATTCCAGTTCGGGCCAGTGGCCAGCGTCAACGCCGACGCCCTGGTCATCGGCGTCTACAAGGACGGCGACACCGTCGTCCTGGCCCCCGGCGCCGAGCCGGTGGACGCCGCGTTCGGCGGCTCCCTGCTGGCCGGCCTCAAGGCGCTGGGCGCCACCGGGGCGGCCGACGAGGTGACCCGGATCCCCTCGGCCGGCTCCCTGGCCGCCCCCCTGATCGTCGCGCTGGGCCTGGGCCCGAACGGGGCCGGCGAGGGCGAAGTGGTCGGCGTGGCCGGCCTGGAGGACCTGCGCAAGTCGGTCGGCGCCGCGGTGCGCTCGCTGGCGGGCCTGGGCCGGGTCGCCGTGGTCACCTCCGGCGCCGGCCCCGAGATCATCGAGGCCACCGCGCTCGGCGGCTCGCTCGCGGCCTACTCCTTCACCGACTTCAAGACCGGGGACCCGGCCGAGCGCAAGGCCCCGGTGGCCGAGCTGATCCTCGTCGCGGAGGGCGAGGGCGGCGCGGAGCCGGCTGCGGCGGCGCACCGGGCCCAGGTCATCGCGGACGCGGTGAAGGCCACCCGCGACCTGATCAACACCCCGCCCTCGCACCTCTACCCGGAGAGCTTTGCCGACGCCGTCGGCAAAGCCGTGTCCTCGGCCGACGCCGCGGCGGCGGGCACCCTCAAGATCGAGATCCTGGACGACGAGGAGCTGCGCGCGGGCGGCTACGGCGGCCTGAGCGGGGTGGGCCAGGGCTCCAGCCGCGGCCCGCGCCTGGTCCGGGTCTCCTACGAGCCGGCCGGCGCCACCCGCTCGCTGGCCTTCGTCGGCAAGGGCATCACCTTCGACACCGGCGGCATCTCGCTCAAGCCGCCGAACGCGATGGAGACCATGAAGTCGGACATGTCCGGGGCCGCCGCGGTCGTGCACGCGACCATCGCGGTGGCCGAACTGGGCCTGCCGGTCAAGGTCACCGCCTGGGCGGCGCTGGCCGAGAACATGCCCGGGGGCAACGCGATCCGCCCCTCGGACGTGCTGACCATGTTCGGCGGCAAGACCGTCGAGGTGCTCAACACCGACGCCGAGGGCCGCCTGGTGCTCGCCGACGCCATCGTCCGGGCCGGCCGCGAGCAGCCGGACGCGATCGTCGACGTGGCCACCCTGACCGGCGCCCAGGTCATCTCGCTGGGCCTGCGCACCGCCGCGGTGATGGCCAACGACGAGGAGTTCCGGATCCAGGTCGAGTCGGCCGCCGAGCGGGCCGGCGAGGACGTGTGGCCGATGCCGCTGCCCACGCACCTGCGCAAGAGCCTGGACTCCGAGGTCGCCGACCTCAAGAACATCGGCGACGGGGCGGCCGGCGGCATGCTCACCGCGGGCATGTTCCTCAAGGAGTTCGTCGCCGAGGGCATCGCCTGGGCGCACCTGGACATGGCCGGACCGGCCTTCAACGACGGCGCGCCGTACGGTTACGCGCCCAAGGGCGGCACCGGGTTCGCCGTGCGGACCCTGGTGCAGCTGGCCCAGGACGCCGCGGACGGCCTGCTGTAGTCCTGCCGCGGTCCCGGCTGCGACCCCCGGCTATGGCTGCGCGATGACCGTCGAGGTGTATTCGCGCAGCCGCTGGGGGTAGCCGATCACGGTCACGTCGAAGGCCGGGACGCCCAGCTGGTGGGCCAGCTGGCGGGCGGCGCTGGGACTCGCCGAGCGGCGCCGGATCCATTCCCCGGTGTCCGCAACCAGAACGACGGTGACATCGGTCACAGTGGCACCGGGTTCCACATAGGCCTCGACCCCGGTGTGGGACACCGCGAAATCGGCCAGCGCCATCTCCTCGGCCCGGAAGCGCCGCCCCTCGCCGGGGCTGCTACCTGCGGCCTTGCCGCCGCGTCGGATGATCGTCATCAGGGTTCACCTCAGTGGCTCAGGTTGGTGGGCCGCCGCCCGGCCCGGGGGCCGGCGACCGGATTGCGGACGAGCGCGTTCGCTCCTCGCCACTGCCGGTCCCGGGTGTCCGGCCGCCGGTGGGGGCCGTCGGCACGGAGCGAGAACGGCGCGCGTCGAACCGCACTAAGCTGGGCCCGAGAAAACCAACACCGCCGACCGCCGCCTGGCGGTTGCAGACAGACCCAACCACCCGCGCGGGTGACACCCTGGACGCGGCAGGCGCGTGAAAACGCCCGTCACGAGCAGTGTGGCACCGGTGACCGGTCCGAAAGGGCGACCTTACGCTTTTTCACCCGGACGGACCGCTGCACTATGTCCACCATCGCGCGAGCAGACCGGTCGGCGTACACGCGATGGTGCGAGGAGACGAGAGTGGCTGACGCCGGGAACGTATTCGACCTAGTGATCCTCGGGGGCGGGTCCGGCGGCTACGCCTGCGCGTTCCGCGCCGCGGACCTGGGCTTCAACGTGGTGCTGATCGACCGCGCCGAGGTGGGCGGAACGTGCCTGCACCGCGGCTGCATCCCCACCAAGGCGCTGCTGCACGCCGCCGAGGTGGCCGACCTGGCCCGCGAGGGCGAGTCCTTCGGCGTCCGCACAACGCTTGAGGGCATCGACATGGCCGGGGTGAACAAGTACAAGGACGGCGTGGTCACGAGCCTGTACAAGGGCCTGCAGGGCATCATCAAGGCCCGGAAGATCACCTTCGTCACCGGCGAGGGCAAGCTGTCCAAGCCGGACACGGTGACCGTGGACGGCCAGGAGTACGTCGGCCGCAACATCGTGCTGGCCACCGGTTCCGAGCCCAAGTCGCTGCCCGGCCTGGCCATCGACGGCCGGCGGGTGATCAACTCGGACCACGCCCTGCGGCTGGACCGGGTGCCCGCCTCGGTGATCGTGCTCGGCGGCGGCGTGATCGGCTGCGAGTTCGCCTCGGTGTGGAAGTCCTTCGGCGCCGAAGTGACCATCATCGAGGCCCTGCCGCACCTGGTGCCGTTGGAGGACGAGAACAACTCCAAGCTGCTGGAGCGGGCCTTCCGCCGGCGCGGGATCAAGTTCGAGCTGGGCAACCGCTTCTCGGGCGTCGAGAACACCGAGACCGGCGTCCGGGTGTCCACGGAGAACGGCAAGACCTTCGACGCCGAGATCCTGCTCGTCGCGGTCGGCCGCGGCCCGGTCTCCGCGGGCCTGGGCTACGAGGAGGCCGGCGTGGTCACCGAGCGCGGCTTCGTCAAGGTCAACGAGTTCTGTCAGACCTCGGTCGCGAACATCTACGCCGTCGGCGACCTGATCCCCACCCTGCAGCTGGCCCACGTCGGCTTCGCCGAGGGCATCCTGGTGGCCGAGCACATCGCCGGCCAGAGCCCGCGCCCGATCGACTACGACGGCGTGCCCCGGGTGACCTACTCGCAGCCCGAGGTCGCCTCCTGCGGCCTGTCCGAGGCCGCGGCCAAGGCGCGCTTCGGCGAGGACCACGTCAAGACGTTCAACTACAACCTGGCCGGCAACGGCAAGAGCAAGATCCTCAAGACCCAGGGCGAGATCAAGCTGGTCCAGATCCTCGGCGTGGCCGGCGAGGACGACCGGGTGGTCGGCATCCACATGGTCGGGGACCGGGTCGGCGAGTTGGTGGCCGAGGCCCAGTTGATCTACAACTGGGATGCGACCCCGATCGACGTGGCCAACTTCATCCACGCCCACCCGACCCAGGGCGAGGCGCTGGGCGAGGCTCACCTCGCGCTGGCCGGCAAGCCCCTGCACGTCCACGACTGACCCCCCTTCACTCTTACGCAGACCGTTGACCAAGGAAGAGAGAAACCCCCATGGCGGTATCCGTCACGATGCCCGCACTCGGTGAGTCAGTCACCGAGGGCACCGTCACCCGGTGGCTGAAGAAGGAAGGCGAGACGGTCGAGGTCGACGAGCCGTTGCTCGAGGTCTCGACCGACAAGGTGGACACCGAGATCCCCGCGCCGGTGGCCGGGGTACTGGTGTCGATCAAGGTCGGCGAGGACGAGACCGTGGCCGTCGGCGCCGAGCTGGCGGTGATCGGGGCGGCGGGCGAGGTGGCCGCGCCGGCCCCGGCGGCCGCGGCTCCCGCTCCGGCCGCAGCGCTTGCCCCCACCCCGGCCCCCGCGCCTGCGCCCGCAGCCCCTGTCGCCGCGCCCGCGGCCCCGGCAGCTCCGGCTCCGGCCCCCGTCCAGAGCACTGCGCCGGCCGGCCCGGTGTCCGGCACCCCGGTCGCGCTGCCCGCGCTCGGCGAGTCGGTGACCGAGGGCACCGTCACCCGGTGGCTCAAGGCGGTCGGCGACTCCGTCGACGCCGACGAGCCCCTGGTCGAGGTCTCCACCGACAAGGTGGACACCGAGATCCCGTCGCCGGTCGCCGGCGTCGTGCTGGCGATCAACGTCGGCGAGGACGAGACCGTCCCGGTCGGCACGATCCTCGCGGTCATCGGCGCCCCCGGCGCGGCCCCGGCCGCCCCGGCCCCGGCACCCGCCGCCGCGCCCCCCGTCCAGGCCGCTGCCCCCGTCGCGCCGCCG
>Ga0302314_10012509_pt1 | contig 14685 bp, 12 predicted proteins | sample III_Palsa_N2_3_FD_200533 | JGI IMG/M metagenome (GOLD analysis project Ga0302314, IMG submission 200533) | Peat permafrost microbial communities from Stordalen Mire near Abisko, Sweden - III_Palsa_N2_3 | ecosystem: Environmental > Terrestrial > Soil > Palsa > Peat permafrost | place: Sweden... | reverse complement strand
CCCGATACCGATCGTCGCGACCTCGGTCGCCGTCGTAATCCCCTTCAGCACGAAGTAGCGCACGAGAAACGGTAAGAGTAGACCCGGGATCGCGATCACGAAGGCGCGAGCGATCTGCGCTGCAGTCGGGCGCGGCCCTTCTCCGGACTTTTCGCCCCGCGATCGGAAGAACGTGACGATGACGAGCGCGAGGCCCGCGACGAATGCCGGCATGATCCCGCCGGTAAAGAGGGATGCGATCGACACGCCGGTTACCGATGCGATGATGATCAGCACGAGACTCGGCGGGATCGTCTCCGACATCGCGGCCGATGCGGCTAGCTGCGCGACGAGTTCGCCCGGATTCGCGCCCCGGCGCTTCATTTCGGGAAACAGCACCGGTGCGACGGCGGCTTGATCGGCTGCCTTCGAGCCCGAAATCCCCGAGATCAGAAACATCGCTCCGAGCAAGACGTACGAAAGACCGCCGCGCACGCGCCCGACGAGCGCGGCCAGAAAGTCAACGAGCACGCGCGCGATGCCGGTCATCTCGAGCAGGAGTCCGAGGAGCACGAACATCGGGACGGCGAGCAACTCGAGCGACGACATTCCCTGATCCATCTGACCGACGACGACCGAAAGCGTCGTCGGCGCGGCGAACGTGAGATAGGTCAACGTGGCAAGCGCAAAGCAAAACGCGATCGGAATGCCGGCCGCGACGCAAACGCCGACGAGGCCGAGGAAAAACACCGCGAGGCTGAGGTTGCCGAGCGCCGCGAACTCAGGCCGCGCGAGCGCCATCGCGACGCCCACGAGCGCGACGATGCCGGCCGCGCCGGCCACCCCGCGCCAATCGGCTTCCTCGACGATTCTGACGCCGGCGATCACGAGCATCAAGACGATACCGACGACCATTCCGAGCACCCGATACGCATCGTGGATCTGCATCGCGGGCGTGAGGATGTCGTATTGCGTCACCATGTAATCTTTGGCGTTGGGAAGCAGGATCAACAGCACGACGCCGACGACGAGCAGCGCCGTCGTCGAAGTCCAGCGCTGCCATTTTAGCGGTAGCCGGTTGACGATCGCCGTCATGCGCATGTGCTCGCTGCGGCGCAGCGCGATGACGGAACCGAACATAACGAGCCACAGGAACAAGGTCTCGGCCAGCTCGTCGCTCCAGAGGAGCGGCTTGTTGAGGACGTAGCGCGCCACGACGCCGGCCAGAAGAACGCCGACTTCCGTTATGACGAGCAGCGCTGCCGGGATCTCGGTGATCCATTTGAGGTAGCGGTCGACTGCGTCGAACCGCCGAATCGGCTCCCGTTCCGTCTCCAACGACTGGGACGCGCCGACGGCGTCGGCAGTTAGGGTCCCTTCGGTCGCCGCCATCGCCTCAGGTCACTTTTCCGGCATATTTTTCCAGCAGCCCCCACGCCTTGGGGCCGAACTGATCGCGCATCTGCTTATAGAACCCGGCTTCGACGAGTTTTTTCCGGAATGCGCCCCGATCGACGTCGGCGATTTGCATGCCCTCGGAGGTGAGTTTGCCGCGCACGGTCGCGTCTTCGTGAACGTTGGCCTCGCGCTGCGACGGCGCGCCTTCGTCGAGCGCCCCAGCGACGAGGTTCTGCATGTCCTTGGGCAACTTGTTGAAGGCGTCCGGGTTCGCCAAAACCCAATAGCCGACGAACATGTGATTCGTCAGCGAGCAGTACTTTTGCACCTCGTAGAATTTCTGCGAGTCGATCAACGAAAGCGCGTTTTCCTGGCCGTCGACGATGTGCGTCTCGAGCGCTGAATAAAGGTCCTTGATGTTAATGGTCGTCGGCGAAGCGCCGAGCGCCGCGAAGAGTGCCGTCGAGATCGGACTCGGTGGGACGCGCATCTTAAAGCCTGCAAGATCTTCCGGCTTTAGGAGCGGCCTCGTGGAACTCGTCATCTCGCGAAAGCCCTCGTCCCAGATCTTCGTCATCGGGTGAAGTCCGGCTTTCTCGATCTCGCCGCGAACGTAGGCGCCGAGGTCGCCGTCGAGCGCGCGAAACGCGGTCTTAGCATCGGCCCACGTGAACCCGACGTTGTCGATGGCGGCCGCGGGGACGAGCGTTGCGAGGATATTGTCGCCGACTGCCATGAATTGAATCGCGCCCGATCGTAACTGCGAGAGCATCTGCGTATCGTTGCCCAATTGATTCGCCGGAAAGACCTGGAGCTCGACCCGGCCGTTGCTGCGAGCGGAAACCTTCGCCGCAACATCGCGGGCGGTCACGTTGGTCGGGTGATCGGGCGGAAGGTCGTCGGCGAACTTCAGCGTGAATTCGGCCGCCCCGGCCGGATAGCGCAAGATGCCGATCGAGGCGAAGGCAGCGGCTCCGCCCGCGGCAACGCGCACGAAGGTGTTACGAGACAATGATTGTTGCATGCTTAACCTTTATCGAGCGAGGTGTGAAGTGGCGGCTTCATACGAAGCAATGAGCGCGCGGGCGCGCTCGGCTACCGGAACGTCGATCATGCGGCCGTCGAGCGAGATCGCGCCCGCTCCGGCAGCGTGGGCTGCTTCGTACGCGGCGACGATCTCTCGAGCGCGCTCGACGTCCTCGAGTTTTGGCGTGAACGCGGCGTTGAGAATCGGAACTTGGGCCGGATGGATGCACGCGGCGCCGCGATAGCCGAATTCGCGCGAACGCCGGGCGGTGGCGGCGAAAGCGTCGAGATCCCGAAACTGCGCGATCGAACCGACGAGCCCGAGGGGGATCACGCGGGCCGCGACGGCTGCGGCGACGACCGCGGCATGGTATGCGCCGAGCACGTCGGCGCCGGGATCGACGCCGAGGTCGCTTGCGAGATCCTCGCCTCCGAGCGTCAGCGCAATCACGCGCGGATCGGCCTTGGCGATCTCGCTCGCGCGGGCGACGGCTTCCGCCGTCTCGATCATGACGATGAAACGCGTCGTTCCAGGCACGATGCCGTTACGCGCCTCAGCTTCGGCGACGGCTTCGGAGAGCAGCCGTATGTGGTCGGCGCCCATGACTTTCGGTAAGGCGAGGGTGCCGACGTTCGGGGAGACGCTGGCCTCGATGTCGTCCAAGGCCAGCGACAGCGGCCGATTGATGCGCACAATAACGTCGGCCCCACCGCGGGACACCGTTTCCGCCGCCGCGGGGACGGCTCGCCGCGCAGCTGCTTTTTCGCTTGGCGCGACCGCGTCCTCGAGATCGAGCTGGATCCCGTCGGCACCGCTGCGGTTCGCGGCCTCGACGAATCGTTCGACGTTCGCCGGGACATACAGCAGCGAGCGCCAAGCCGGACTGCTGGTCGCGCTCACGCTCCTGCGCTCGCGCGAGCACCGCTCGGCCCGAACGCTCCCAGAGCCTCAAGACGGTCGAATTCCGCCGCATCGATGTCGAGATCGGCGCCGAGGACTTCGCGCGTGTGCTCCCCAACCCGCGACGCTCCGGTCGTCTGCGGGGGCGCGTGCGCCGACGTGAAGCGCGGATAGACGTTGCTCATCCGGATGGACCCGAGCACCGGATCGTCGACGGAGACGATCGATTCGCGGGCGACGACCTGCGGATTGTCAAGCATCGTTGCGACGTTCTCGAGCGGCCCGGCAGCGCAGTTCGCTGCGTCGAACACCGCGAGCGCATCCTCGCGCGGAAGGCGCGCACACCACCCCGCGACGAGTTCGTCGAGCTCGGCGATGTGCGCCAGCCGGTCGAGGTTGGTCCGAAAGCGCGGATCGCGGGCGAGCGCTTCGCCGCCGATCACGCGCAGCACGCGTTCGGCGATGCTCTGCGTGCTGGCCGACAGCGCGAGCCATTTCCCGTCCGCGCACTGGTATGCGCCTCGCGGTGCCGAGTCGCCGATCCGATTGCCTTGCGGCGAATGAAGTGTCCCGTTCTGATCGTACTCAACGACCTGAGACTCGATCGTTTTGAGCGCGGCCTCGTAGATTGCAAGATCGATGATTTCGCCGGCCCCCGTTCGCTCGCGCCGTATGAGGGCGGCGAGAATCGCGCTCGCACCGAGGTATCCGGCCAGGACGTCGGCAAGCGGATATGCCGGCAACAGGGGCGGCCGATCCGGGAACCCGGTCACGGCGGCGAGGCCGGACATCGCCTCGGCGAGCGTTCCGAAACCGGGGCGATTCCGGTACGGTCCGTCCTGGCCGAAAGCCGTCGTTCGCAGAACGACTAGGCGCGGCGTCTGCTCCAGGAGCGCTTTCGGATCGAGATTCCAGCGTTCGAGCGTACCCGGGCGGAAATTTTCGATGATCGCGTCAAACGACGGCGCCCACCGGCGCAGCAGCGCTTGCGCCTCGGGCCGGTGCAAATCGAGCGCGACGCTTCGTTTCCCGCGTCCGAGCGCCTTCCAGTACAGCCCCTGGCCCAGACGCTGCGCTCCGAAGCGCCGAACGTGATCGCCTTCGCCCGGTTGCTCGACCTTGACGACGTCGGCGCCCCAATCCCCAAGCAACGTGCCGGCTAGCGGGGCCGCGATCATCGTCGAGAGATCGAGCACGCGAAGACCCGCGAGCATCGCTTGAGGCGCAACCGACAATTCCTTCAATTCCGCAGCGGCTCCCATTCTACGAAAGAACGTTGCGCTAAACTCTCGGAAGGCGGCCAAAAAAACCTTTCCGCGAAGCGCGCAGCCCGAAGAACCGGCGGACGAGGTTGTTACACTGCGGACGCTCCTAAATACCGGCGCAGTATCCGGGCGCGCAGGCTTGCCGGGATGACGATGGATCGCCCCGATGAGCGCGCGGGCGCGCGCGTCGCACCGTTGGCCCGATGCGGAATCGCGAGGAACGGGACGAGCGTATCGGTGCACTGTCCGCTCGCAAGCACGCAGGCTTGGCCGGCGATCTCGCCGCGATCGTTGACATCGTTCGCCACGACAAGATAGAGCGATGCGCCCGACGCGTCGACGAGCGTGTTGAGGTCGGTCATCGTGCCGTTCTGGTACACAAACGCGCGCGATCCCGAGTAGCCGACGACTTCGCCGAAATCGTTGACGCCGCCCGCGGAGCTGACCCCATCGGCCACAGAGATCGTGCCGAGGTCGTCCATCCCCGTGCGCGCGGTCCAGGCAAACGCGTGCGGCGCATAGTTTCCGGTCGTATTACCGCGCAGGTTTGCGAAGCCGACGATCTCGCCCGAGTTGCTGATGTCGGTCGGCGTATTCCAGGCGGCTCCCCCGAGCGTCGGCGCGTATGGTATGTTCGTCACCCGGCCGTGATCCCACATCACGACGTGCTGCGCCGTGAAACGGCCGACTGCTTGATCGCACTCGCCCGAATTACCGACGGCCACGCCGAAGTCGTTGACCGCGACCGCATCGCCGTCGGAATCGCCCGGCAATGTCGGCAGCGCTTCGGCCTTGCGATACGGCGGATTCCACACCGCGGGCAAGAACTGCAGGACCTGGCCAAACCCAACGCCGGCGCCCTCGCACGTCGCATCGCGATATGTCGTTTCAGCCCAGCCGACGACTTGCCCGAAGTCGTTCGTCCCGGCGGCATAGCCGTCGTATCCGCCGAGCGTCGGTAACGGCCACATGCGGCCGCCGAACTCCACGAAGCCGACGCACACGTGCCCCGTCGCGACCGGATAGAAAAATATCGCACAGCTCCAGTCTTCGCCCAGCGGTTCGACTTCCGCGGTCTCCGAAATGCCCGCGATCAACGGGAAATTGTCGTGGTTCGGCCACGCCACCGCACTATTACCGCCGCCGAGCGTGCCGAGGTCGACCGGCCCGTGCCCGCGACCCCACACCGCGGCATGGGTGAGCCCGTCTCCTTTGGGATCCGAGGCGCCGGCGATCGTACCGGCGTCATCGATGCTGCTCGCCTGACCCCACACGCCGCCGAACGACCCCAAATTGACGACCGAATACTGCGTCCCTGCGGTTGCGGCCGCGGGCAGTGACATCGCCGCCACCGTCGCGACGATCGCCAGACTATAGGTGCATGCCACGTCGTGCCTGTTCATACGCCTCCTCCTCGGGCGTCGGCAAGCGTAGCAACTCGAGACGGCCGCCGTCGCTTAGGTTCGCGCGATTTCGAATACGATCGAACGTCTGCGCGCCGTGCCGGAAGGCGCCGGGCGTCGTGCCGACGATTCGCCGCATCCACACCGACAAATGGCTTTGATTGGCGAAGCCCGCTTCGAGAGCCACGGCGCTGACGGGAAGTTCGCCTTCGGCGAGCAACCCGAGCGCCCGCTCGACCCGGCGGCGCACGACGTAACGGTGTGCCGAAAGGCCGACCGATCGTTTGAAGAGCACGTTGAAATGCGACGAGCTCACGCCGGCGACGCTCGCGAGTTCCGCGAGCGCGAGATCGCGCCCGGCAGATTCGTCGATGTACTCGAGGACGTGGCGCAGCCGCCGCTGCGAGAGACCGCGTGACATGCGAGGGTGCGTCGCACCCGCATAGTGCCGCAGCAAGTGCGCGGCGAGTGCTAAGCCGAGGCTATCCGCGTACAGCCGGCCCGCGGGCTCCTCGGACTCGAGTTCGGCTGCAAGCGCGCGGGCAACGTATTCGATCCGCAGGTCCCGCACATCCAAGCGCGGCCCGATCGCGGCGCGGTCGTAGGACACGTTCATCGCGTCGGCGGCCGTCTCGAAGAGCCGGTCGCCGATTCGGATCGAAAGCTTGCGCGCCGCGTCTGCGACCTCCCACGTCCGCGAAAAGCCGGCCGGAATGATCTTGATGTCGCCTGCCCGGTGGACTTTGCGGACGACCGCGCCGTCGCAGGCCACGGCAGCCAGGACCGGCGGCCCCAGGTGCATGCTGACGCAGTGCCGAGAAAACAGCGTCTCGTCGATTCCCGGCGTGGTTTGGTAAAGAGTTGCGTCGAAGCCATTCCAGCACCGGCCGGTGCTGGATCGGTAAACCGCAAAATCCATGGGGGACGTCATCTTCACAGACCAAGTAGCAGGGCCCGGCCGCCGTCCCATTTGGACGAACTTGACGTCTTTTTCGCCATGCGGCGCTGCGGACGCCGAGCCGCCGGATCCGATCGACCTCGTGTGCGGAATGCTGCTTCCGCTGCGGTGGTCGAAGCATTGCGTCGTCTATCACTATCATCACGCCGGCCCGTGCGTGCGCGACGCCGCTGAAGACAAGCTCTTCGAAGTCGACGTTATCGTGCAGACGACGCGCGGCAGCTGGGACTTTCAGGGACGCCGCGGCCACGATCGCATCGACCTCAAGACGCTCGTCTGCGGCGTGCGGGGAGCGGGCTACGGCTGCCGCCACGATTCGCGTTTTCCCGACAGCAATCTGATCGCGAGCTTGCGGCCCGGATCGGTCGATGGCGAGGAACCGCTCTTTATCGACGACACCGTGCCGATCCAGGGCGTGCCGAAGCTCGAGTGGGCCGTCGCAGCCGGCGATTTCGAGACGTTCGATTCGCGCGTCTTCGAAACGTTCGACGTCGTTTCGACGCGGTCGCGACGTGGGGCTCGGCCGCATCGTCCCAGCCGTTTGCGCATGGAGCGCGCCAAGCGCTTCATCGAAGATCACGCGAGCGAACCGATCTTGCTTGCCGACATCGCTTCGAGCGTCGGCCTCTCACCTCTGGTCTGTTTGCGCCAGTTCAAAGCGCACACCGGTGTCACGCCGCACGGATTTCTCGGCGCGCTGCGCCTGCGCCACGCGAGGCGCCTCTTGGAGACGACGGCCCTCCCGATCGCGAGCGTCGCGAAGGCTGTGGGCCTTGCGGACCAATGCTATTTTGCACGCTGGTTCGCGCGCGCGACCGGCGCGCCGCCGAGCGCGTACCGGCGGCAAGCGCGACGCTAAGCGAGAAGTTCTTCGAGCCGGACCGGCAGGTTGCGCACGCGGACGCCGGTCGCATGGTAAACGGCGGCGGTAATTGCCGCAGCGATGCCCGCGAGCCCAATCTCCCCGACGCCCCGGGCGCCCATGTCGTTGAGCACCCGGTCAGGATAATCGAGGAACGTCACCTCGATCTGCGGTGCGTCGGCATTGGTTGCGACCATGTAATCCGCAAGATTGTTGTTGATCGGTGCGCCGAAGCGCGCGTCGTACTCGGTCGCTTCCAGCAGCGCCATGCCGACGCCCATCACGACCGAACCTTCGATCTGGTTACGCGCCGGCTTGGGGTTGATGATGCGACCGGCATCAATGACGGTCACGACGCGCGACACGCGCAGCCGCGCGATCTCGGGCTGCCACGTCACTTCGGCGAACTGCGCCCCGAATGAATGCTGCGAGAATTTCCGGTCTTCGCTGCCGAAGGTCGCTTCGGCTTTGCCCAAGCCTGAAGTTGACCGTGCCTTCGCCTTCGCGAGGATCTTCTCGAACGCCATCCCCCGCTCGGGGCCTTCGTTCTTGCGGTGGACGATGCCGCCGCTAAACGCCAGCGCGTCAGCCTCGAGGCCGTAGAACGGCGTGCCCTCCGTCTCGATCGCAGCCATGAGGATGCGCTGTTGTGCGCTTTCGATCGCTTGGGAGACGGCCGGGATTATGGACGCAGTAACCATCGAGCCGCCCGAAATCGGTCCCGGCGGCAAGTTGGTGTCGCCGAGAACGACCTCGATCTTGTTCGCCGGAATACCGGTCTTTTCGGAGACGACATTCGCGAGCACGGTGTACGTGCCGGTCCCGATGTCCTGCGTCGCCGTTGCAACGCGCGCGCTCCCGTCGTCGCGGAGATCAACGGCTACCTGTGCGGCGAACCGCTCCGCAATCCACGAACACCCCGCGACGCCCCAGCCGAGAATGAGCCCGTTCTTGCGCATCGAACCGACGCGCGGATCGCGCCCGGACCAGCCGAACCGCTTAGCTCCGACGGCCAAACACTCGACGAGATGGCGCGAGGAAAACGGCAGGTCCAAACCTTCATCCTTGTTTGGCTCGTTGCGCAGGCGAAGCTCGACCGGATCGATGCCGAGTGCGATGGCAAGTTCGTCCATGGCGGACTCGAGCGCGTACAAGCCCGGCACGGCGCCGGGGCCGCGCATCGATGTCGGCGTGCCGACGTTGCGGCGGGCGAGGCCTGACGTCGCGCGGAAGTTGGGCGTCGAATAGCTGTAGGGCGTCGCTTCGCTGCAGTTTTCTTGGTAGTCGTCGAGGATCGAGGTGTGGTTGAGCGAGTCGTGCATGAGCGCGACGAGCTTGCCGTCGGAGCCGGCTCCAAGGCGGATGCGCTGTTGCGTTCGGGGGCGGTGCCCGACGTTCTGGAACATCATGTCGCGCGAAACGACGAGCTTGACGGGACGATTCAGGTCGCGTGCGGCGGCGGCAGCGATGAAGCTATGTGGCCAAGGGAAGAGTTTGCCACCGAAGCCGGAGCCAAGAAATCGCGAGATGACCCGGACCCGTTCTTTCGGCACGCCGAGCATCTCTGCCGCAACGTCGCGATGGTTCACGACGCCTTGCGTGGTCTCATACAGCGTGAAGTCCTGCCCGTCCCAGACGGCGACGCTCGCGTGCAACTCAATCGGATTGTGCGTTTCGACCGGGGTGCTGTACGTCTGGTCGATTTTGACGGGAGCCGAATCGAATGCCGCATCGGGATCGCCACGCTCGCCGTCGAGGTTCGGTTGCCCCTCGGGCTCGAGCTGATCGCGGACGTCGGGTTCTTTCGCGTCGTACGTCACCTTGACGGCGTTAGCGGCGGCAATCGCCTGCTCGTAGGTATCGGCGACGGCGGCGGCAACGTACTGACCGTAGTAGCGGATAACGTCATCCTCGAACGGCGGGCGCCGCTCGTCCAGATACGTCCCCAGCCCCTCGTCGGGCGCGGAACGATAGATCCGCCCGATGTTCGCACGGTGGTAGACGGCCTGCACGCCCGGCATCGACCCGGCAACGCTTGTATCGAGCCCGGCGATCGTTCCGCTTCCGATCGTCGCACACACCGGTACCGCGTAAAGCAAGCCCGGGAAGTTGAAGTCGGAAGTGTACGTCGCGATACCACTGACTTTCAGCGGTCCCTCGATGCGAGGCACGGAGCTGCCGGCCGGCGACACCGTCATGACGCCGTCGCCACGCCGAGCGCGTGCACGATGCAACGCTTGGCCAGCTCGATCTTGAAGCCGTTGCGGCTTTGCGGGCGTGCCCCGGCTAGCGCCGCATCGGCAGCGCGCCGAAACGACGCTTCGTCGACGGGCTGATCGTAAAGCTGTTCCTCGGCTTCGAGCGAGCGCCACGGCTTGCTCGCGACGCCGCCGAGTGCGACGCGAATGTAGCTGAACGTGCCGTTGTCTACCGACGCAACGATCGCCGCAGAGGCCAGAGCAAATTCGTACGAGGCACGATCGCGTAGCTTGAGGTAGACCTGGCTGCAGTTCTGCGGTGGCGGCGGTAGCGTGACCGAGGTAACCAGGTCTCCCGGATCGAGAACGTTCTCGCGCTCGGGCGTATCGCCGGGCTCGAAGAAGAAGGCCTCGATCGGTACCTCGCGTTTGCCCGCCGTGCCCTCGATCTGAATAACCGCCCCGAGGGCGGTCAGCGCGACGTTCATGTCGGAGGGGTTTGTGGCGATGCAGTGCGCGCTCGTGCCGAGGATTGCTAGGCTGCGGTTTTCGCCCTCGATTGCCGAACAGCCGGAGCCCGGTTCTCGCTTGTTGCACGGCAGCGCACGATTACGGAAGTACATGCAACGCGTGCGCTGGAGCAGGTTGCCTCCGGTCGTGGCCATGTTGCGCAGTTGGGCCGAGGCGCCGGAGAGGAGTGCCTGCGATAAGACGGCATAGTTGCTGCGCACGTCGGGATGGTAGGCGAGATCCGAATTGCGCACGAGGGCGCCGATCTTCAGGCGACCGTCGGTAAGCTTTGTGACCGTATCGAGCGGTAGACCATTGATATCGACGACGGCGAGCGGACGCTCGACGTCAAGTTTCATCAGGTCGAGTAACGTCGTGCCGCCGGCGACGAAGCGGACGCGCGCGCCCTGTTGCGCTGTTCCCGATTCGGCTCCGGCGCGAATAGCGTCCTCGACGCCGGCGGCCTCGCTAAACGCGAACATCTCCATGTTAGCGCTCCGACCGAACGTCCTGGATAGCGGAAACGATGTTCGGATAAGCTCCGCACCGGCAGATGTTGCCGCTCATCGCTTCCTTCACGTCAGCGTCGGTCGCACCGCAGGGCTCTTCGAGGAGTGCGGCGGCCGACATGATCTGCCCCGGCGTGCAGTATCCGCATTGATACGCGTCGTGTTCCAAGAAGGCTGCCTGCACCGGGTGAAGGCTGCCGGGGCGGCCGAGCCCCTCGATCGTCGTAATCTCGTCGCCTTGGTGCATGACGGCGAACGTCAGGCACGAGTTCACCCGCCGCCCGTTGACGTGAACGGTACAGGCGCCGCACTGGCCGTGATCGCAGCCTTTTTTCGTCCCGGTAAGGCGCATGGTCTCGCGCAGGCAGTCGAGTAAGGTCGTACGCGGGTCGATCTGGAGTGCGACCGATTCGCCATTCACGCGAAGCGTGACGGCAAGCTCGTTCTTCCGTGCCGATTGTCCATCGGCCGGCGGCTCTGCCGGTGCAAAAACCTCGGTAGGTCTCATTAGAACTTCAAGCTGCCTCCGTGGGAGCTTTTCCCCTTTTCGGAAGGTTCAAGCAAGCGCCCAGATGGGCAGGGCGCTCGCGGTAGGCGTTCGCCAAAAGTGGGCAAGGGTGCGATGAGTATATGAGTCGAGAAGCCGAAGCCGGCTAGGGGGCGGAAGAGATGGAACGCTCGGCGTTTTTCGGTGCGCTCGTTGCAGCGGCTGCCTCACCGGCCGGCGCCTCCGCCCAAGACGGGCCGGCGGCACTCTGGCACGTTGCGGTGTTTCGTTTTGCGCCCGATCGGATCGAGGCGGCGATCGCAGCTTTTCGCACGATGCGGGATGCGTCGCGGAGCCACCCCGGCAACATCAGCTACGACGTTTTTCGCTCGTCCGAGGACGCAGGGTCGTTCTTTATCGTTGAACGCTGGTCTTCGCAAGCCGCGCTTGACGCGCACGAGCAAACGCCGGTCTTTATCTCCGTCGGTCAGAAGGTGCTCACGGCGACTGCTGAATTGCACGATAGCGTTACCGGCGTGGCGCTCTCTCCCTAGGGGCCGCGCACCACGCCATCAGAAAGAGCCAACTATGGATACATCTCCCGAAGAAGATTCACCCGACGCGCCCCGAGATCAGGACGATGACGCCGGTGTCGTCGAGACAACCGACATCGACTCCGACGAAGACTTAGATGACGAGGTAGACGCCGAGGGCGGCTCCGCGATCCCGCACCGAAACGAATAACCCCTCGCGACGATAGCGTAAACTTTGTCACACTGAGCGGAGCGAGCGAAGCGAGCGCAGTCGAAGTGCCGCCGGGATCTCGCCTTGCACCGTCGGCCCTTCGACTCCGCGCCTGCGGCGCTCCGCTCAGGGTGACATTTTTTTGCATGAGAGGGTGTCGCCGACGACGTAGGTCGTTCCGTTGTGGGCTACTTGCCAATCGACGCGCATGCTCGTGCCGGTGAGCCGCGTGTAGACGAACTGTTGAGCGGGGGTAATCGGTGGAGCGCTGCTCCACACGAGAACGCCGTCGCTCCATCCGTCCGATGTGAACTCGCGGATGCCGCCGAAATTGTCCGTCACGGCGGCAGCGAAATGGCGTTGGCCGGCGTTATACGTCCAAGCCTCAACGGCATGGTAGGATGCCGGGGAGACGTCGTCGTGATGTTTTAGGACCGCCGAGCCGTCCAAGTCTGATTCGAACCGCATCGTCGACGATATCGCTTTCCCGCTCGCTGGAAACGAGCCGTCGCATTCCCAACGACCGAGAAAGTACGAGAGGCTCGCGGTCTGCGCGGCGGCGTCCTGCGAACCGGTCGGCTGCGGCTGTGGCGTCGCGGGCGACTCTGCCAGGAATCCCCGTTCGTAGTCGATCACCGTTTGATATGGGGTTGGATCGTAATGCATGCCCCAAATCGTCTCGACGGCCAGGTGCCGGCGCTCGACTGCTCCGATCATCTCCTTGAGGTATTGGGGGGTGAACCACCCGCCGTTTCCGTCGCCCGAAAAGAGGTCGCTCGTGTACAGGAGCCGCCGGGCCGGAAAGTAGATCAACATCTGGCGCTCGCCGGTTGCGCTCCGATACGGGACGATCTCCAATCGGTTGTCGCCCGAACCAACGAACGTGTCGCTGCGCACGATGCGGAAGTTCGGCGCAAGCGGATGCTCGGCAAGCAAGTCTGGTATTTGACGATGTGGTGCGCGGATCAATCGCGTCAAGATCGGAATGTTGAGATCGAGCGCGTACACCGGAATCCCGCGTGCGACAGCCTGGCGGACGCCCGCAATGTGCGGCCATGAGTCGGACGTCGTGATCGCGGCCGTGACCGGTCGCCGCGACCATTTGAGCGCTGCGTCGAGGGCCTGCTGCGTGTATCCCGTCGACCACGGCGCCTCGATCACGATCGTGCCGGCAGCTTGCTTGACGAACGCGACGTTCCACCCGCCCGGATAGAAGAGAATTCCAGGCGCGATCTCGTGAGGCGGGCCCGAGCCGCCAAGCCCGAGCGGGATCGCATTCACCCAGCGCAGCTTTTCGTGGTGTGCCGCGTAGATGTCCGCCGGAACGGCGAGTTCCGGATCGTTGAGCGTCGGATTTATCTTTAAGGAAACGATCGCCAACTGGACGTCCGGCAGCCCAAGTCGCACGTACGTCCATTCGCGCGGATAGGAGACGCCGTACGGCTCGAGCGTCCACGAGTTAAAGGTCAGGCTCGACGTGACGTCGCCCCACGGGTTGAGGAACGTCTGGTAGGGATAGGCGCGGGTCCACTGGATGGACCAGGGCAAGTTCGTCAGCGCGTTGATGGAGAGTACGCACGGAGCGCCGTTCCACGTAAACGCAAGAACGTGATGGCGCATGCCGTGCAAGACTGCGTCGGGGAGCACTCGTAGATCCGGCGCGGCAGCGGCCGTCTGCAACAGCCGCTCCGGTGCGAAGGCAAATTGTTCCTGATTGTCCTGTTCGAGAAAGTTGCCGCCGAATGCGTATTTTCCCGCGGACAGGGAGGCCGATACGTCGTCGTTGATGATCGTCGTGCCGCTCGATGGCTCCGTCTGGTCCAGCCACCATTTGTCGGCCGCATATGCCTCATCCGCTTGTTCGATGCGCGTGCGCTGCCGCCCCAGATCGCGAATTTCGTGCAGGCGAAAGTGATCGATGAAGTACGGTCCGCTCGGACGCTCCGACTGCTCGACCATCATTCGCGTTCCGACGGCGCGATATTCGATCGCGGTTATCCCCCGCAGCTTCGATTCACCGCCCATGGCGGCCATTGCAGCCGCCAGGTACGTCGACGGCACGCCGGCCTGGCCGGCGCTGCCGGCCGACAAGAGGATCAAAAGTAGGGCGAGTTTCTTCATCGGTGCATTGTCCTTGTCACGACCGGCTCAGCGCCGTTTGAGTGCGTCGAGCTCCTCGAGGGTGCGCGGCCAGTCGCCCTTCAGCAGCCGCGACAAGCTGCGGTCGGCGAGCAACGAGCCGCCCGTCTGGCACTGGGCGCAATAGTTCGTCTCGTTGTCGGCGTACCGGATGCGTTGCACCGGCTGGCCGCAGCGCGGACAAGGTTTCCCGAAGCGGCCGTGGACTGCCATCTCGTCACGAAAGGCGGTAACGCGTTCGGGGAATCCGTCGTCGGCTTCAGCGCGCAGACGATCGATCCAATGCTGCAGCGTCGTGCGCGTAGC
>Ga0302314_10012507_pt1 | contig 14687 bp, 14 predicted proteins | sample III_Palsa_N2_3_FD_200533 | JGI IMG/M metagenome (GOLD analysis project Ga0302314, IMG submission 200533) | Peat permafrost microbial communities from Stordalen Mire near Abisko, Sweden - III_Palsa_N2_3 | ecosystem: Environmental > Terrestrial > Soil > Palsa > Peat permafrost | place: Sweden... | reverse complement strand
TGGTTCGTCGGCCGCGTGCGGGCGCACCGGAACCGCATTGGACATGTCTATGTCAATGATCGACCGACACTGTCACCACAAACAGTGGTGTACATGCGGATGAACATAGCGAAGCACTGTTCGGTCCGGCAAGGACGCGAAGCAATCTGTCAGCATTTTCTCAGTCGGCAACTGCGCGGGCACAGCGCTGGGTTGGTGCCACGTGACGCTGGGTCAGGACCGGGTCGGCCTGGGGAGGCGGTTGGCGAGCAGGACGCCGACGGCGATGAGGGGGATGCCCGCGAGGACCGCGACGGTCAGGGACTCGCCCAGCAGCGGGACCGCCAGCACCGCAGTCAGGGCGGGGCTGAGGCTGCCGACGGTGGCGCACTGCTGCGGCCCCAGCAGTCGGATCGCGAACGCGTAGAGCAGCCCCGAGCACACCCCGGAGCCGACGCCCTGCACGACGAGGAACAGCAGGAGGTCGCCGGGGGCAGCGTGGGTCAGGTTGGTCGGCAGGACGCCGGTCAGCACCAGGAGCAGCATCACCAGGAACGTGGGCAGGCACAGCAGGCCCGCCGAGCCGACCGGGTCGAGGGAGACCTCGCGAAGGCCGACGGTGTAGAGGGACCAGAGTCCGCTGGCGCACAGCAGCAGGCCGCAGCCGGTCAGGATGCGGGTGTCGACGGCGGCGATGTCGGGCGCGACGAGGGCCGCGACGCCGAGGCCGATCAGGGCAAGTCCGGTCGCCTGCAGCCCTTTGGGCACCTGTCCGCTCCTGGCCCCGCGTGCGGCGATGAACAGCGGCACCATTCCGGGGACCAGGGCGCCGACGAAGGCCGCCGTGGTCAGTGAGCCGCCGTACATCGCGGCCAGGTAGAACGGGACGCCGCCGCCGATGACGATCTTCAATGCCGCGGCCGGGGACACCGTGAGGTACTGCCGTCGCCGTCGCCACAGGGCCGGGGCCAGCAGGAGCAGCGGGGTGCCGTAGCGGATCAGGGCCGCGTCCGCCGGTCGCAGGGTGGAGGTGACCAGCGCCCGGTCGCTGAGCGCGAACGCGCTCCACAGACCCACCGTCACCATCAGGGCCGCCAGCCCCGCCGCCCGACCGGCGGCGGGGCGGCTCCCTGCCGCGGCCGCCGGTGCGGCCGTTGCACGCGGTGCCGGCGGTGCGAGTGTGGTCTGGCTCAACGGAACTCCCTGCTCCTGGCGGCGCACGGGCCGTCCGCCAGGAAGCAAGATTACGGTGATCAACAGGGCAGGCGATTGCTAATCATGCCCCTGTTGCTACCCTCAGAGGCAGAATCTGCCAAGGAGAGCCGAAATGATGGACGCCGTCGATCTGAGGATCGTCCGGGAGCTGCAGGCCGACGGGCGGCTGACCAACCAGGAGCTGGCCGACCGGGTCCGCCTGTCGCCGTCGCCCTGTCTGCGCCGGGTCCGCCGGCTGGAGGAGTGCGGTGTCATCAGCGGATACACGGCCCTCGTCGACCAGGCCGTGTTCGGGCTGCCCGTCACCGTGTTCGTCCGGATCCGTCTGGAGCGGCACACGCCGGCCAGCGTGGGCGAGTTCGAGGAGCACATCCGCCGGATCGAGCACGTCCAGGACTGCTACCTGATGAGCGGCGGCAGCGACTACCTGCTCCGGGTGGTGGTCGAGGACCTGCAGGCCTACGAGCGCCTGGTGCGGACCCGGATCCACGCGATCCCCGGCATCGCCTCCATCGAGTCCGACTTCGCCTACGGCGGGATCAAGCAGTCGACGGTCTTCCCGCAACCGCAGACCCAGCCACCGGCCCGGGGTCAGGCCAAGGGCTGAGGCGGGGCAGCGCCCTCAGCGGCGGTAGACCGAGACGCAGTTGCGGCTTTCGGCGGTGAACGGCTGCCGCTCCCAGCCGCCCCAGCGTTCGGTGAGCCGCAGCCCGGCGATCCTGGCCATGAGGTCGAGCTCGCTGGGCCATGCGTAGCGGCAGACGATCGGGGCGACCTTCGTGCCCTCCGGCGACAGCAGCACATGGCTCTCGTCGAGGATCTGCGCGACGGGGTCGTGCCGGCCGATGTCGAGCACGACATGGCCGGTGGCGATGCGTTCGGCGTCGACGTACTGACCGTCGCGCAGGCGGTGCAGATAGCCCGGGACGAAGGCCTCGACGACGAACGCCCCGCCGTCGTCGAGGTGCTCGGCGACGTTCTCGAAACAGCGGACCTGGTCGTCCTGGGTCAGCAGGTTGAACAGCGTGTTGTAGACGAGGTAGACGAGGCGGTAGGAGCCGTCGACGGCCACGTCGGCGAAGTCACCGACGACGACCGACAGGTCCTCTCCCCCGGGATTCCTGCGCAGCTTGGCGATCATCGGCTCCGACAGGTCGATCCCGTCCACTCGGATGCCCCTCGCCGCGAGCGGCAGCGCGATGCGGCCCGTGCCGATGGCGAGTTCCAGCGCGGCGCCCGCGCCGGCCAGCTTCGCGAGGAACTCGACGGTGGCTGCTTCGTCCCCCCGTACGTGCGCGTCGTCGTACCTCTCGGCGGTGTCCTCGCGGAAGCTGTCCATGGGCTGGTAGTGCTGCACGGTGAGGATCCCCTTCGGATGTCCGTTCGCGGGCTCGGACAGTGCAGCAGACAGCCGAGACCGCGACAACCGAATTACGGTGGACGGGCGTGTGCCATCATCTGGCATGCCGTGGACACCGATCCGTACGACCAGCCGTCCCGGGGGACACTGTGGAGTTTGATTTCACCGGAGAGATCTGGCACTGGCGCGGCCCCGCTCCGCACCACTTCGTGACCGTCCCTCCGGAGCCGTCCGCGGACATCCAGCACCTCGCGGCCGCCGTCACCTACGGCTGGGGCATGATTCCCGTGCGCGCGCGGATCGGCGGCACCGAGTGGCAGACGTCGATGTTCGCCAAGGACGGCGGATACGTCCTGCCGGTCAAGGCCGCCGTCCGGCGGGCCGAGGCACTGGAGCTCGGCGACACCGTCACGGTGCGGCTGACGGTCCTCGACCGCTGACCGCATCGGGCCCCCGGCCCCGGCGGGTCGGTCAGTAGGGCTCGGGCGGTGGCGGGGGCGCGGAGGTCGGCCGGTAGTAGGCGGCGAGGCGACTGGTCTTGCGCTCCGGTGCCTTCTCCTGGTCGTGGAAGCACCACAGGCAGCCGGTGGCATCGTGGACGGGCGTGTCCAGCCAGAACGAACCGAACATGGGCGCGAAGGGCTTCGGGTCGGCCTCGCGGGGGTCATCAGTGGTCACATCACGCTCAACGAGCGACCTGATTCCGGGCCACGGGCCGTAGCCCGATCGCGTGTCGCGGCCGACGCGCACCGGAGAAAAACCACCTCTCTCCACTATCAATATATAACGTACCGGGGGGCTTGCCGCAAGCCCCTGGTCGTACCGCAGAATTGACGGCCGAAGCCACAATCTGCGGAATGGAAGTCGCGAAATGCATGTGTTGTCGTCGACTTATGATTCGCACGGGGGCATCGATCCGGGGAAAGCGTTTCCTGAGTCAATGGAGCTAGGTGTGGTACCCATGTCATCGTCCTCGTCCGAGCTCGATTCTGTTGCCACCGACGGCTGGCGGGCCGGAGAGCTGCGAGCGGAGAACGAATACGTCGGCAGGCTGTACGACCGCCTCGACATCCAGCGCGAACTCGCAAAGGCCAGGCTCCGCGAAATCCACCTCCAGGACAAGGGCGGAACGGCCCAGTCCCGCATGGAGCGCGACACGCTGGAGATCCACCACACCCGCCGACTGACGGAACTGCACGCCGCCGAATACGGTCTCTGCTTCGGCCGGATCGACAGCGCCGACGGCGAGCGGCAGTACATCGGCCGGATCGCCCTGGCCGACGAGGACCACGAGCCGGTCCTCACCGACTGGCGGGCGTCGGCAGCGGAGCTGTTCTACCGGGCGACACCGGGCGCGCCCGGCGCCGTGGCGGGGCGACGGCATCTGCGCAGCAAGGGCAGGACCGTCGTCGACTTCGACGACGACGCCTTCGGCGTGAGCGCGCTGGAGGGCCGCGACCGCTCCGAGCTCAGCGGGGAGGCGGCCCTGCTCGCCTCGCTGACGGCGGCGCGGACCGGGCGCATGGGCGACATCGTCTCCACCATCCAGTCCGAGCAGGACCGGGTCATCCGCTCCGAACTGGGCGGGGTGCTGGTCGTGCAGGGCGGGCCGGGGACCGGCAAGACCGTGGTCGCCCTGCACCGCGCCGCCTACCTGCTCTACACCCACCGCGACCGGCTGGCCAAGCGCGGTGTGCTGGTCATCGGGCCGAACACGACGTTCCTGCGCTACATCGACCAGGTCCTGCCCGCGCTCGGCGAGAGCGAGGTCGTGCTGAGCAGCATCGGCGCGCTCTACCCGGGCGTGACCGGGACCGACACCGAGACCCCCGAGGCGGCCGCCGTCAAGGGCGACGCACGGATGGCGCGGGTGCTGGCCGCCGCGCTGGAGGGCCTGCGGCAACTGCCGGAGGAGTCGTGGACCATCACCGTGGGCAGGGGGTCGGCCCACCGGGAGGAGCTCCGCATCGACCGGGCGCTGTGCGAGCGGGCCCACGCCGCCGCGCACAGATCCGGCGAACCCCACAACCCGGCCCGCGCCGACCTGGTCGAACGGCTCTCCTCGGAGCTGGCGCTGCGGATCGCCAAGGGCCGGAGCGAGGCCATGGACCTGGACGACGTGGCCAACCTCGCCGACGCCATCGTCGACGAGCGCGAATTCCAGGCCCTGGCCGACCGGTTGTGGCCGCTGCTGAGCCCGGAGCAGCTGCTCACCACCGTGTTCGGCTCCCCGCAGCTGCTGGCGCGGACCATGCCGGACTTCTCCGCGGCCGAACGCGCCGCCGTACTGCGCGCGCACCCTGGCGCGGACCCGGGCCCGGAGCAGGGGCAGGGGCAGGGGGCCGTCTCCTGGACCACCGCCGATGTCCCGCTGCTCGACGAGGCTGCCGAACTGCTCGGCACGCTTCCCGGCGACATCGTCTCCCGGCAGGCCGAACTCGCCGCCGAGGCCGCGGATCTGGAGTTCGCGAAGGTCGTCCTGGAGGACTTCGGCCAGGGGCTGGCCGAGATCGACGCGGAGATGCTGACACGCCAGTACCGCGGCCAGGAGTCGCTGCGGCCGCTGGCCGAGCGCGCGGTCGAGGACCGGACCTGGGGCTTCGGGCATGTGATCGTGGACGAGGCGCAGGAGCTGTCCCCGATGGACTGGCGGCTCCTGACGCGCCGCTGCCCGGGCCGCTCCATGACGATCGTGGGCGACCTGGCGCAGACCGGCGCACCGGCCGGGCCGAGCTCCTGGAGCGAGGTGCTCGACGAGTACACGGCAGGACGCTGGCGCACCGTGGAACTCGCCGTCAACTACCGGACCCCGGCCGAGATCATGCGGGTCGCCGAGGGCGTCCTGCGGGCGGTCGACCCCGCGCTCACCGGCCCCACGGCGGTGCGCAGCGGCGGGATACGCCCGTGGAGCCTGCGGATCTCCGAGGACGGCCGGGGGCCCGCGCTGCGCGCCGCCGTCGAGAAGGAGATCGCGGCGCTGGACGGCGGCCGGATGGCGATCCTCCACGCCCCGGCGGGGACGGTCGCACTGGCCGACGCTCTGGCCGGGCTGGAGGGTGTCGCCGTCGCCGACGGACCGTCGGCGCTGGACTCGCCGGTGGTGCTGATGACGGCCGCCCAGTCCAAGGGGCTCGAGTTCGACGCGGTTCTGGTCGTGGAGCCCGCGGAGATCCTCGCGGCGCACACCCGCGGCGTGAACGACCTCTATGTCGCCCTCACCCGTGCGACGAAGAGCCTCGGGGTCATCCACAGCCGGGACCTGCCGGACATGCTGCAGGGCCTGGACACCCGCTGACGGTGGTCCACGGTCCGCCTGTTCGGCGGACCGTGGACCGTGGGCTGCCCCGGCGGCAGAGCGGGTCGGAGCGCGCTGTGGGAGGTGCGGTTTCTACTGCTGCTCCCCCACCGCACGTCCCGGGGCCGTGCGGCACAGCCTGACCAGGGCTCTGCTCCAGGGACTATAGCGTCCGACCGATCGGACGCTATAGTCCCTCTCGCGTCCTACCGTCCAGCGCGAGAAGGAGCCCGGCCGATGCCAGCACGGAGCATGCACGAGGACGATCCACTCGACGACTTCTCCCGCCGCGAGACCACCCTCGACGGCGCCACCAAGGCGGTCTACACCGCCGGGAGCGGACCCGCGGTGATCGTCATGCCGGAGATGCCGGGCATCAGCCCGCATGTCGCCCGCTTCGCCCGCTGGGTCAGGGACGCCGGGTTCACCGTCTACCTGCCCTCGCTGTTCGGCCGGGACGGCGCCGTGCCCGGGGCCGACGAGGGCGCGGCCGTCTTCCGGCGCGCGTGCGTCAGCGCCGAGTTCCGCGCCTTCGCCGCCGACGAGTCCAGCCCGGTGACGGTCTGGCTGCGGGCGCTGGCCCGGCTCGCGCACCAGGAGTGCGGCGGTCCCGGCGTCGGCGCGATCGGCATGTGCTTCACCGGGAACTTCGCGCTCACCATGATGCTCGAACCCTCGGTGCTGGCACCGGTCCTGTCCCAGCCCACGCTCCCGCTCGACGACCCGGCGGGCCTGCACATCGCCCCCGACGAGCTCGCCGCGGTCCGCCGACGCCTGCAGCGCGAGGACCTCACCGTGCTGGCCTACCGCTTCGCCGGCGACCGGTTCTGCCGGGAGCAGCGCTTCGCCGCCTACGCCGAGGCCCTCGGCGACCGCTTCCTGCCGCGGGTGCTGCCCGACAGCTCGGCCGGCCAGGACACCGCGCCGTTCTTCGAGCGCCATGTGGGCTGCCCCCACAGCGTGGTGACCGCCCATCTGATCGACGAGGCAGGCCAGCCGACGACCGCCGCCCGCGACGAGATCCTGGAGTTCTTCGCCCAGCGGCTGCGAACGGACGCATGAGTCAGGAGTGCAGTGGGCGGCGTCCCCAGGCGGAGATCAGCGGGGCTGTCGCCAAGTCGAGCCGCCCGGTGGCGACATGGGCGAGGTGGCGGTCGATCTCCTCCTCGGTGGCCAGGCCCGCCGCGACCAGTCGGCCGCGGATCTGGCGGACGGTGGCGTCCTCCAGCACGGTGCAGGCCGGTGAGGTGATCGGGAAGTAGGCGTCTGCCTCGACCTCCTCCAGACCGGCTGCGCGCAGCAGCCGGGGCAGTGTCCGCCCGTAGGCGAGGTCCGCGCCGCGCTGCGCCATCAGCTCACGGAACCCCGAGCGCAGGCGGTTGGCCAGGGCCTGCTCGGGGCCGGACTCGTCCGGGCACAACAGCGGCTGCAGCGCAGGGTCGGCGTCCTCCAGCAGCAGCCACCCGCCGGGCTTCAGGGCCCCGACCATCCGGCGCAACGCCTCGGCCCGGTCGGCCACATGCACCAGCACCAGCCGGGCATGGACCAGGTCGAAGCCGCCGGACGGCGCAGGGTCGGCGGCCACGTCGTGGCGCAGCACCTCGATCACACCACCGGGCCCGGCGCCGACCGCCTCCTGGGCCCAGGAGGCGTCGATGTCGGTGGCGACCACGGCGCCCGCGCGCCCGACCCGCTCGGCCAGGCCCTCGGGGACGCTCGGGCCCCCGGCCCCCACCTCCCAGCAGCGCATGCCCTGTCCGATGCCGATCCGGTCGACATGCCGGAACGTCACAGGGTCGAACAACTCGGACAGCGCACGGAAGCGGATACCCGCCTGCGCCTGCTGGTTGTCGAGCAGGTAGCCGCGATCGGTCTCGGTCCCGGTGTGGGTACCGGTGCCGGTGTCGTGATCAGTCATGAGCCGAGCATCGCACGGAGCCCCGGCCGGGGTCCCGCCACTCCCCCGCGCCGCCCGGCCCGGCCCACGCGCATTGACTCCGCCTCCTTGCGGACGGCAGATTGATCCACAGAGGCGGAGGTGGAGGTGGGCAGCATCGTGGATCAACTGCCGGGAGGCGGCGCCCTGCGGGCGGTCGTCCTGGTCGAAGGGGTGAGCGACCGGGCGGCGCTGGAGGTGCTGGCGCGCCGGCGCGGCAGAGACCTGTCCGCCGAGGGTGTGGACATCGTCGCCATGAACGGCGCGACCAATATCGGGCACTCCCTCGACCGCTACGGCCCGCACGGGCTCGATGTGAGGTTGGCAGGTCTCTACGACGCCGCGGAGGAGCGCTTCTTCCGGCGCGGGCTGGAACGGGCCGGGCTCGCACAGGCGCTGTCCCCGGGCGACCTGGAGGCGCACGGCTTCTTCATGTGCGAGGCCGACCTGGAGGATGAACTCATCCGGGCCGTCGGCGCCGAGACGGTGAAGCAGATCGTCGAGACGGCGGGCGGCATCAGGTCCTTCCGCACGCTGCAGCAGCAGCCCGCGCTGCGGGACCGCGGCCTGCACCACCAGCTGCGGCGCCTCATGGGCGGACGCTCCGGCGGCAAGGAGCAGTACGCGGCACTGATGGCCGAGGCCGTGGATCTCGACCAGGTGCCCCGACCGCTCGACGCCGTGCTCAAGAGCGTCTAGCGTCGGCGTGCGGCCCACACGGTGCGCTCGGTGCGGACCGCCAGGTCGCCGCGGCGCAGAATGCTGTGCGGGCTGTCGGCGTCGAGCAGCTGGTCGAGCGCGGTGAGGTCCTCGGCCGACAGCGTCCGCGCGACATTGCTGCGCATGCGCTGCAGACTGCGCAGGGCATAGCGGCCGACCGCCTCGCCGTGGGCGCCTTCGACGGCCACGGTGATCGTGCGCTCCGATTCGACGGTGAACCCGGCGGCAGTCAGCTTGGGACCCCAGTCCGCACCGCGGTGGGGCAGAAGCTGGGCGTGATGGTGGTCGGTCGCGGCGTGGCAGCGCTCCTCCAGCCCCGGACGCTCGCGCGGAGCGTCAGCGGGCAGGAAGCGCGGGAAGCCGGCCGTCTCGACGACGGCGAACAGTCCACCGGGCGCGATCAGGTCGTGGACCCGACGCAGGATGCAGTCGGGGTCGGTCATGTGGTGCATCGAGGCCGACGCCCACACGAGCCCGGGCGTGCCGAGCTCGGGCCACTCCGTGTCCAGGTCGGCCTGCACCGTGCGCACCCGTTCGGCCGTGCCGTTCGCCTCGGCCTTCTCTCGCAGGCGCCGCAGGTGGTCGGCCGAGGAGTCGACCGCGGTCACCTCGGCCTCGGGGAAGCGGGTGAGCAGGGCGAAGGTTCCGGCGCCGGTTCCGCACCCCAGGTCCACGATCTGGCGCGGACCGGACGCGAGGGGCAGCGAGGCAGTGACCGACGCGAGGTGCTCGGCGAGCACCTCCGCTTCCAGGTCGAGGAACTCTGCCTGACTGTCGGCCTCGGCTCCGTGCGAGGAGTGGTGATCGTGGTGGCTGTCGTCGTGCGCTGCATGCGTGGATGCGTGGGTCATGGTGCCCACGCTAGGGCGAGCATGCGCCAACAGCACCACGGGATGCCGAATACGCAAGGCGATGCCCGGATGAGCTGCCGAACACGCAAGCGACTCCTTGGTACGTGAACTTGGGAGGGTGCAGGCGGGTTGGAGTGGGGCGGGGATGGGCGAAGGTGCAGTTCCACGGCCTGGGCATGACGCGGCCCCGCCCGTTGGTACCCACGGAGCCCAAGCGGAGCTCAGCGCCGGTCATCAGGCGGTGCTGTGACGTCGGCAGGTGGTCGGCTGCCTCTGTCCTGGCTGCTCGCCGCTGCCTCCTCGACCTCATGCCGGCGGTATCGGCCAGTGCTGTCGGGGCTGTTGCGAGTGCGGAAGGTGCGGCGGTAGGTGTCCGGTGGGACGCCGACGGTCCGGTGGAAGTGTCGGCGCAGGGTGGTGGCCGTGCCCATGCCGGTGGCCGCGGCGATGGCGTCGATGGTGTCGTCGGTGGTCTCCAGGAGTTCCTGCGCGTGGCGGATGCGCTGGGTGTGGAGCCAGTGCAGGGGGGTGCTGCCGGTCAGTGACTTGAAGTGGCGGCCCAGATGACGCGAGCTCATCCGCGCCTGGCGGGCCAGGTCTTCCACGGTGAGCGCTTCGTCCAGTCGTTGCAGGGCCCAGGGGAGGACTTCGGCGAGTGGGTGGTTACCCGGGGCGGGAACGGGGGTGGCGATGAACTGGGCCTGGCCGCCATCGCGGTGCGGTGGTGTGACCAGGCGGCGGGCGATCTTGTTGGCGTTCGACGAGCCGTGATCGAGTCGGACCAGGTGCAGGCACAGGTCCATCGCGGCGGATTTGCCCGCGGAGGTGAGCACGTCGCCGTTGTCGACGTAGAGGACATCCGGGTCCACCGTGACCCTCGGGTGGCGTCTGGCCAGTTCCCGGGTGTGCGCCCAGTGCGTGGTGGCGCGCTTGCCGTCCAGCAGGCCTGCGGCCGCCAGGACGAAAGCGCCGGTACACAGCGAGGCCACGCGTGCGCCCGCCTCGTGGGCCGCACGTACCGCGTCGACGAGTTCGGCCGGCAGCTCCCGGTCGACATCGGCCCAACCCGGGACGATCACGGTGTCGGCGTGCGCGAGGTGGTCGAGCCCGTGGTCGGGATCGAGGCGGAAGCGGCCCACCTGCACGGCACCCGGTCCGCAGAGGGAGAAGCGGTACCAGGGGTCCACGACGTGGGTCAGGTCCGAGCCGAACACCTCCAGCGCCAGGGCCAGTTCGAAATGCAGCATGCCGTCGGTGACGGCCAGCGCGACAGTGGGCATGTCCGAAACTGTACGTGGTGTGTCGTTCCAGACGCTCGTGCAAGGTCCTTGCTCTCGCCAGGATTGTCCATAACGGATCGCAGCGGATCAGCCGCCGATCGGGCGAGTACAGGGGAGCAACCTCATGGGATCGGGTCAGACGGTGGTGGTTTTCGGCGCGTACGGGCACACCGGGCGCTTCGTTGTCGCAGAGCTGTCGAAGCGCGGGTTCACCCCCGTGCTCTGCGGCCGTGACGCCGAAAAGCTGAAGACGTCGGCGTACGAGAGCGGGCTGGAGGCCCGGGTGGCGTCGGCCGACGACCCGGCCTCCCTCGACCGCGCCCTGGTCGGCGCGGCAGCCGTGATCAACTGCGCGGGGCCGTTCGCCTCGACGACCGCCCCCGTGATCGAGGCGGCCCTGAGGGCAGGGATCCCGTACCTGGACGTCGCGGCCGAGATCGAGGCCAACCTCGACACCTTCGAGCACTTCGCGGACCGGGCACGCGAGGCAGGAGCGGTCATCGTTCCCGCAATGGCCTTCTTCGGCGGCCTGGGCGACCTGCTGGCCACTGCCGCGATGGGCGACTGGACCGGGGCCGACTCGGCGCACGTCGCCTACGGACTGAACCACTGGCACCCCACCGCCGGGACGCGCCTGTCGGGCGCCGTCTCCCGCGAGCGCCGCGGCGACCACCGCCTGCGCTACACCGCCGGCCAGTGGGAGCGCCGCACCGACGCCCCGCCGACCCTGGAGTGGCCCTTCCCCGAGCCGATGGGCCCGCGTCCCGTGGTCGGGGAGTTCACCATGGCCGACGTCGTGACCATACCCACCCACCTGGCCATCCCCGAGGTGACCACCTACATGACGGCCCAGGCGGCCCGCGACGTAGCGGCCCCCGGGACGCCCGCGCCCGCTGCGACCGACGAGAGCGGCCGCTCCGACCAGACCTTCCTCGTCGACGCCGTCGTACGCTCGGGCGACACCGAACGACGCGCCGTCGCACGCGGCCAGGACATCTATGCCGTCACTGCGCCACTCGTCGTGGAAGCGCTCGACCGCATCCTCGACGGCCGCACCCGCACGGTCGGCGTCGCCTCCGCAGGACAGATGTTCGACGCTCCCGACTTCCTGCGCGCACTGTCCCCGCACATCACTCTGGAACTGCACCCGTGACGCACCGCTCCCAGACCTCCCGGACTGCACGCCACGCCCCGCGCACATCGAGCAATTTCATGCTGCCGCCGGACAGGCGGCAGGGAAGACTGACGGCCCCGCACCCGGCGACCGGGTGCGGCGCCGGACGGGTGCGGGCGGCGGTCAGCCCGCGAACCACCGGACCGGGGCGGGGCGGAGGTTCCGATAGACGTGCTTGGCCTCGCGGTACTCGGCCAGGCCCGTGGGGCCCAGTTCGCGGCCGATGCCGGACTTGCCGAACCCGCCCCACTCGGCCTGCGGGAGGTAGGGGTGGTAGTCGTTGATCCACACCGTGCCGTGGCGCATCCGCCCGGCGACCCGGAGCGCCCGCGCGGCATCCGTGGTCCATACCGCGCCCGCGAGGCCGTACTGCGTGTCGTTGGCGAGCCGGACCGCCTCGTCCTCGGTGCGGAAGGTCTCGACGGTCAGCACCGGGCCGAAGACCTCCTCCCGGACGACCACCATGTCGCGGTGGCAGTGGTCGAGGACCGTCGGCGAGTAGAAGAACCCAGTGGCGGGACGGATGTCGCTCGGGGCAGGGCGGCTGCCACCGGACCGCAGCACCGCGCCCTGCTCCAGCGCCGTGGCCACGTGCGCCTCGGTCCTGGCGAGTTGCTGCGCCGACACGAGCGGACCGCACTCGACCCCGGCCTCCGTCCCCCGGCCGAGCCGGATCTTCGCGGCGCGGGAGGCGAGTTCGGCGACGAAGCGGTCGCGTACTGACTCCTCGATGATCAGGCGGCTGCCTGCGGAGCAGACCTGGCCGCTGTGGATGAACGCGGCATTCAGTGCCTGGTCGACGGCGGTGTCGAAGTCCTCGGCGGTGGCGCAGGCGTCGGCGAAGACGACGTTGGGGTTCTTGCCGCCGAGTTCGAGGGCGATCTTCTTGACGCCGGTCGCGGCGGCCTGCATCACCTTCGTGCCGCTGACGAGCCCTCCGGTGAAAGAGACCATGTCCACGTCGGGATGTTCGGCGAGGCGGGCGCCGACCGGGTCGCCCGCGCCGGTGACCAGGTTGGCCACACCGTCCGGCAGTCCGGCTTCGGCGAGGAGCCGGACCAGGTGGACGGTGGTCAGCGGGGTGAGCTCGCTCGGTTTGACGACGATGGTGTTGCCGGCGGCGAGCGCCGGAGCTATCTTCCAACTCGCCTGGAGCAGAGGGTAGTTCCAGGGAGTGATCAGGGCACAGACGCCGACCGGCTCATGCACGACGACGCTGTGGACGTCCTGGCGGCCCGTGTCGACGACGCGCCCACCGCTCTCCTTGACGACGAGGTCGGCGAAGTAGCGCAGGGTGTCGGCCGAGTCGTCGACATCGATCCGCCCTTCCGTGACGGTCTTTCCGGCGTTGCCGCTCTCGATCAGCGCTATCTGCTCGCGGTCCCGTTGGAGCAGGTCGGCGACGCGTCGCAGCAGGTCGGCGCGCTCGGTGACGCTCGTGTGCGGCCACGGACCGTCGTCGAAGGCGTGGCGGGCAGCCGCGACGGCGGCGTCGGCGTCGGCCGCACCGCCCTCGGCCACAACCGCCATGGTCCTGGCGTCGGCAGGATCGAGCACGTCCCGCGTCGCGCCGGACGCTGCGGCCTGCCACCGTCCGTTCACATGGATGGTCTCGACTTCTGGCACTGTCTACACTGCCTTCCTGCGACGTCCGTCACCGGCCGGTTCGGGTGGGGCCCTCGTGCCACACTGTGTCCCCGAATCGCCGATGTATGCACAGACATCAGATTCGGCTCCTGTCGCCACCGCCGTCGGCGCCCCGGTGGCCACGACGGGCGTCGCGGTCGAAGATGCCCAGGATCTCGCACGGGCCGCCTTCGGCGCCGATGGCGTGCGGCAGCATCGTGGGGAACTCCGCGGCCTGGTTGGTCTCGATGCGCAAGCGGCGGTTGCCCAGAAGGAGCATCGCGGTGCCGGACAGGACGACGAGCCACTCACGGCCCGGGTGGGCGCGCATCCGTGAGGGGCTGTCCGGCGGCGGTTCGGTCATGCGCTGGCGCATGACCGTCATCCCGGGGTCCGCCTTGACGGGCCAGCGCATCAGGCCGTGGGCACCGTCGATCATCGGGCTGGAGACGACATCGTCGTCAGCGGTCTCGACGAGCTGGTCGAGTGTGGTGTCCAGGGCGCGCGCGATGATGACGAGACTGTCCAGGGCGAGGCGTCGCTGGCCGTTCTCGATGCGGCTGAGCGTGGACTGACTGATCCTGGCGCGGGTGGCCAGCTCCTCCAGGGACCAGCCCTGCGCCACGCGCAGGGCGCGGATCCGCGCGCGTACCAAGCTGTCCAGCTCACCGTCGTTGTGCGTCATGGGCATCACCGTATGCCGCGGACGGGGCGGGTCAGCGGCAGGCGTAGCTGAAGTCGGCGGACGCGGTGGCACTGCCCGGGGCGGTGACGTCGAGGGTGGCGGTGCCGTGGAAGTCGCCATGGCCCTGCACGGTCCAGCGCAGCGGCAACTGCACCTGGTGGGCACCGGCGGGCAGACTCTGCGTCAGGGGGCCGCTGTCCGTTCCGTCGCTGCGCAGCCAGTGGTAGTGCAGCGTGCCGGAGCGTCCGTTGGTGCGTACCGTCGCCGTCAACTGCTCCGTACCGCCGCAGGGCAGCGCCGCCGGAGTCGCGGACACCGTGGCCGACACCACCGCCAGCGGCGGACCTGAACGCTGCCAGAGCAGGTACCCGACCACCACCAGCACCGCCAGCAGCAGCGGCAGTGCTCGGGTCCAGCGGCGGCGGACCTGCGCGGCGGGCTGCTGCGGAGTCTGAGGGCCGGGCACGGCGCCCTTCCAGACCGCGATGGTGCGCGCGGTCCCGGGGTCCGGCACCCCGGGGCCGAACCGCACCTCCGCCGCCGCCTCGACGGCGGGTGCGGGCGGG
>Ga0302314_10012506_pt1 | contig 14687 bp, 15 predicted proteins | sample III_Palsa_N2_3_FD_200533 | JGI IMG/M metagenome (GOLD analysis project Ga0302314, IMG submission 200533) | Peat permafrost microbial communities from Stordalen Mire near Abisko, Sweden - III_Palsa_N2_3 | ecosystem: Environmental > Terrestrial > Soil > Palsa > Peat permafrost | place: Sweden... | reverse complement strand
CGTCGCCACCGCATTTTCGATCACGGCCCTACCGATTCTCGGGCGCATGATGATGGAGCTCGGTCTCGAGCGCTCGAAGCTGGGCGTAATCGCCGTGACTGCCGCCGCCGTCAACGACGTCGTCGGCTGGCTGTTGCTGGCAATGGTCACCGCTCTTGCGGTGAGTGACTTCGATGCGCGCCGCTGGGGCCTCAAGATCGCGCTGGTCGCGCTGTTCATGCTGGTCAGCATCAAGGGTGTGCGCCCGCTCCTGAAGTCTGCCGTGCGCCGCTCCGACCCGCACGGTGGGAAGATGTCGGCGAATCTCTTGGGTGCCATGCTCGGCGTCATCTTCACGGGCGCGATGATCACCTCGGAAATCGGCATCTTCGCCATATTCGGCGGATTCATGATGGGCGTGATCCTGTTCGACGAACCCGAGCTCGTCGCCGCCTGGCGAGCGCGCGTGGGCGACTTCGTGACCGTGTTCTTCCTGCCGATCTTCTTCACCTACACGGGTCTGCGCACGTCCATCGGCGGCCTCGATAGCGGGGCCGACTGGGGCTGGTGCCTGGCCATCGTGGGCCTCGCGACGGCGACCAAGTTGGGCGGCGCGTACTGGGCGGCGCGGCGCTCGGGGTTCGATCATTCCGAGTCCGCGATGATCGGCTTCATGATGAATACGCGCGCGCTGATGGAGCTCATCGTCATCAACGTGGGGTTCGATCTGGGCGTGATCTCGCAGAAGCTGTTCACCATGCTGGTGATCATGGCAATCCTCAGCACGGTGATGACGACGCCGGCATTGCGCCATTACCTGGCCCGGGCGAGGGTCAAGGCACCTGCCGCGGCGCCGGAGCGTCCGGCCGGCGCCTAGATTGTCCTATACTCGCGAGCGCGCCGACAAACCAATGTTCTCCCGGACGGAGACTCAAATGGCCGGCATCGTGACACTGCCCTCCGCTGTCAACGAATCTGCGAAAGCCGGCTCGTGGCCTTGGTCGGGATGGTGTATGGCCCGATGGGTGCATTCCTGGTCGATGTTCCCGGCGAGAATCCGCTCGACAGCGCTGTCGCTGCCATACCATCTTGGCGTCGGCATTCTCGGCGGCTTCTTACCGTTCGTGGCTGCCGCGCTGGTAGCCGCGCGGTCAAGCGCCGGACAGCCACCGCGCGGCACGATCGACGATCGCCTCGAGTGACGAGGCGATGTCGATGGTCAAAGCGTTCTCGTCGGACCCGGGAGGCTCGAGTGTCGCGAGTTGCGACTCGAGCAATTCGGGCGGCATGAACTCATGAGCGCGCGCGCTCAGCCGCTTCGCAAGAAGCTTCGGCGAGCCGGCCAGGTAGACGAATTTGACGTCGGGTGCTCCGGCTAACCGGTCACGATAACGGCGCTTCAATGCGGAGCAGGCGACGACCTTGGGAGCGCCGGACAGAGTGGCGGCGATCGCATCGAGCCAGGGTGCGCGATCGGCATCGTCCAATGGAATCCCGGCGGCCATCTTTCGCTTGCTGGCCTCCGAGTGCAGATCGTCCCCCTCGACGAACGGCAAATCGAGCTTGGCTGCCAGCAGCGAGCCGACGGTACTCTTGCCGGAGCCCGAGACCCCCATGACGATGACCGACATTGCACGAGGATGCACGTGCCCGAGCGCTTTGGCCACCGCGCCGCGCAGTGGTTCTGCACCCTTGCTCAGGCGTAGGTGTCGAGCATTCCGACCGGTGCCCTGGCCAACGCCTTGGCGGATGAGGAGACGGACGCCGTTTCACGCGTACCGCCCGAGGCTCTGCTGTACGGTAGCTGCGGCTCGGAGCGTTCTTGGAACGAGCGCTGGGAGATATCGACGCTTACCTGTGTGAAGCCCTGCGAGTTCAGCATGTCGCGCAGCGTCGGCGCACTCGATTCGAGCGCCTCGCGCGTCACCGCGCTATGGGTACTCATCGTGATCTGAGCGTGCCCGCCTTGCACGGCGATCTGCAACTCGATCGGTCCGAGCTGCGGCGGATTTACCGAAAGCTTCGCGCTGCTCCAACCGTTATCGACGGCAAGCGAGACCTTGTCGGCGACCCCTTGCGGAAAATCGGGGCTGTCCACGCCCGCATGCACGCTCACCGTCGGGATGGGGGCGGCATCGCTCGAGCTCGATGTCGCGCTCGTGCTCAGCTGTTGTAGCGCGGCCGCCCCATCGCCGCCGGCGAAAGAGCCCGAGCCCGTGTTTGAGCCGGAATCGTCCGCGCCATTGTGCCCGCGCGCATCTCCGCCGCCGTCGAGCGAAGCGACGGCCGCAGAGGTGAGCGCGGCCGTGTCGAGCGCGGTGGCCGAGGAGGCAGAGCCCGCGCCTGTCATGGGCGTCATGGGAATCTGTAGCGAGGTAAATGGGGAAGCTGCGGCCGTCGTTGCATCGGCCACCGGCGCCGTGGTGGACGCCGCGGCATTGGCCGCCTGCAAGGCCGATGCTGCGGCGCCGGTTGCATCCGAGCCTTCAATGAGCGCGAGATTGGTGAGCGCGCTGCTCGCGACCGGCGCTTGCGCAGCGTTTGCACCGTCGTCGGCCGACGCGGCCGACGACGCCGATGGGGATGGCGCGGATGTGGACGGCGCCGATGAGGCGGCGGATTGCGTGCCAGCGCGACCGCCGGCAGAGGCTCCTACCCCGGACCTCGCCGCCGGCCCCTGAAGACTCGGGCCGGACACCGAGCTTGGTATCGCGCGCGCACCGTTGGTCGCAGTGGCCGCCGCGGAAGACTTCGCAGCGAGAGCGGCCGCCGCAGCCGAGGCGTTGCTCGTTTGTGCAACGGCCGACGCCGCGGAAGCGGAACCCGTCCCATCCGTCGCGGTCTCGGAATCCGCATCTGCCGTCGGGGCGCCGAAAGCTGTGCTCTGAGCACCCGTCGAGCCCTGTGGTGAATCGGTTGCAGAAGCTGGCTCGCTGCCCGGGAGCACGGCCCCGGCGACGCCCGGCGTGGCGGTGCCCGCCGTAGCGCCCGGCGTGGTAGCGCCCGGCGTGGTAGCGCCCGGCGTGGCACCGTTCGGCGCAGAGGCACCCGTCGCCGCTGCGCCGGCAACGGCAGGGGCTGCCGAATCCGAGTCATCATCGCCCCCAGCGTCGAGGCTCGAAGAGCCGGCCGGGGTGCTATTCGACCCCAGGAGCTGCGCCGGGACCGCCGGGGTTGCGGCAGGCGTGGCGGACGTAGGCGGCGTGGCGCTGCCGGATGGCGGCAAGTTATCGCCGCTCCGCTTGCCGGTACCTTGCTGGGCTGAATCGTCCTTGCGGCTATGCTTGGCCGATGCGTGGTCAAGCGCGCCGGCGAAATCTCGCGCGTTGGAGGAGCCCGCCGCGGAATCCGCGGTTGCAACGGCGTTTTGCGGGTTGGCCTGCGGCGCAGGCTGCTGGGGTACCGAGATTACGGGCGTGCGGATTGCAAGGATGGGGGCATTCATGGTCCATGAGGTAGCAAGCGACGTGCCAAAGCGGGGCTGGCGTGCCGAAGCTCGAGATTCCGGCTGCTAAGCTATGGGCATCCCATGAACATCCGCCGATTTGCCTTGGTGATTTTCGACTGCGACGGCGTATTGGTGGACAGCGAACTCATAACCAATCGCATTTTCGCCGGCATGCTGAACGAGCTCGGCATTCCGGTGACGCTCGAGGACATGTTCGAACAATTCGTCGGCCGCTCGATGGCCGCTTGTCTCGAGAAAATTGCCGGCCTTCTGGGCCGTCCGGTCCCAGAGGAATTCGTGCATCAATACCAGCTACGAACCACGGCGGCGCTCAAATCGGACCTCGAGGTGGTGCCTGGGATCGAGTCCGTCCTCGATGAGATGAGCATCCCCTACTGCGTGGCATCCAGCGGCAGCCACGAGAAAATGCAGACCACCTTGGGCATCACCGGACTGCTCCCCCGATTTCAAGGCAAGATCTTCAGCGTCACCGATGTAGCGAGGGGCAAGCCGTTCCCCGACGTCTTTTTATACGCTGCCGCCCAATCGGGCGCTTCGCCTTCGCAATGTGCCGTGGTCGAGGACACGCCGACAGGAGTCGCGGCGGGTGTCGCTGCAGGCATGACCGTTTACGGGTACTGCGCACTGACTCCACGACACCGGCTGCGGGACGCGGGAGCCCACTATACCTTCGACAGCATGAGCAAGCTCGGGCAACTGTTGATTGCGCCGCCGTGATATCGGTGATGGAGTCCGATTCCGAGAAAATTATCGATCTGTACGAGAGGAACGCTCACCACTACGTCTCCGACCGCCGCAGCGTAGGATGGGACGAGAGCCCCTGGCTGGATCGCTTCGCGGCGCTGCTGCCGCAACACCCGGCCATACTGGACATCGGCTGCGGTTGCGGCGAGCCGATCGCCGGCTACCTGATCGAGCGCGGCGCGACCGTGCTCGGCGTGGATTCCTCGCCCACCCTCATCTCCGCTTGTCGCAAGCGCTTTCCCGAGCAGAGCTGGCTTGTGGCCGACATGCGCACCCTGGCGCTCGACAAAACATTTCACGGCCTACTGGCGTGGGACAGCTTCTTCCATCTCTGCCATGACGATCAGCGCCGGATGTTCCCAATTTTCAAACTGCACGCCTCCCTTGGTACCGCACTTATGTTCACGAGCGGACCCTCGCACGGCGTATCCATGGGCTCCTATCGAGGAGAGCCGCTTTATCACGCAAGCTTGGCGCCGCACGAGTACCGCGACTTGCTCGAATCAAATGGATTTCGTGTCATTGCACACGTAGCCGACGATGCGGCCTGTGGTGGACATACCGTCTGGTTGGCCCAGGCGGCTTTTTGATGGGGCCGCTGCGATCAACGCCCTGCGGCGGTGCAAGCAACTCGTTACGATTTCAAGCGGATACCGGGATACCAGCCGCTCCGAGTCAGAAACGCCTTCGGATCCGTCATTTGCAAGATGTCCCGCACAGCGCGGCGCTTGTCAGGGGAGTGCTGATAGTAGGACTTGACGATCCGATACCCGACCCAGTAGCCCAGATCGCCCGGCTTTTCCAGGCTGCCGTTGTAGAGCCAATCGCCAAGCTCTGTCTTGTCCTCATCGGCGGCGAACGCGGTCTCGATCTGCTTTTCATGTCCCTCGGTTGAAGCTCGGAGCTGCGTGTACGAGACGCTTCCGGAAATCAGCTCATCGATGAACTCGGCCGCGCCCTCCACGAGCGAGCCTTCGAGTACGGTCGGATTCTCATCGTCAACGAGCGCATGCACCTGCTGCACGTGAACGTATTCGTGTGCGATCACGAACACGAAGCGGTCCTCGAGATTGGGATTCATCCAGCTCGTCGCGCACAAGGCCTCGAGGCCGATCTGAACTCCCGTCTCGGGGCTTCCGATACCCACGGGTTTGCCGCGACCGACCGCAATCGTCACGGGTGGAAATCGTGCTTCGGGGTACAGGCGGCTCAAATTGTGGAGCGCGGCACCCAGGCGCCGGCGCACCGCCGGCAAGACCGCCGCGCAATCACGTGCGCCCGAATAAATCTCCGGATGCTCGGCCAATGCACCGGCGATGGAGGTCCCCGATACGTTTCGAGCCTTGGCAAGCTGATGGAGGCCATCGGAGCCGGGACCGAGGTAATCCCGCTGGAGTTGCTCGGCAGTCGGATGACCGCTTGCGGCATCGTAAACCGCAAAGAAGCGGTCGACATCCTCGGTGTGGATGGGTGGCTCCGTCGGAGCGATCGCGCTCGGCAGCGCTCCCGGGAAGCTCGTCGCGGCCAGGGCGAGGACGACGACCGACGCCGCCACTCTCACTCCGCCCAATCCGGGAAGGCCTCGGTCGCATCCAAGATATTGTGAATCACGTCCGTGTGCGCGTCCTCCTGCCAACCGCCCGGCGCCGGATTCAAGAACAGATCGCGCGGCCGGCCTTTGTCATCGACGCAATAGAGCGCGAAGTTGAGCGCTTGCCGCGCCTCGCGTGCGAGCTCCGGCGCGCCCACGGCCTTCGCATAGGACGCGAGCACGGCGCCGTACGTCGAGACGACTCCGCCCCAGGCCTGCTTATCCTCATCCTGCTCGTGGCACACGACGATGCCGAATTCGCGGTGCGTGAAGGTGCGACGCACGAAGTCGATGAGAGCTTCGCAATGGTCACGCCAATCAGGATCCCCCGGCTCTCTTCTTTCGAGCAGATAGCGGGCGAGATTCAACGGCGCCCACGCGGTCCGGTTGGTGGGCGTATCGTGGTCCTCGAAGAACTGGGCGAACAAGGCGCCGTCGACGTCGGCGCTCGGGATCTGATAGCGCGTGATCCAGTCCCAGAGCGAGGCGCGCGCGGCCGCGAACTCAGCGTGGCCCTTCTCGAGCATCGCGTCGTAGAGGCGCAGAATGTAGGTCATGTTGCCCGACACCGGCCCGCGCCCCTCGCCGGTGCGATAGTCGGCGCGAAATGGCCACGGTGACTGTCCCGCATTGCCTTCGGCCTGATTGGCCTTGAGCGCCTGCGCGTTCTGCAAGGCTTGATCGAGGTAAATGCGCTCGCCCGTGGCATCGAATAAGAGAGACAGCGCGTAGCCTGCGATGCCGCCCTTGTCGGGCTCGATCTCGAAGGGCCGATCGGCTTGCGAGCCGCAATCCGGCGGCAGCGGAAATCGATCGCGTTTGCCGGTAGAACGCGTGAACAGGGGATAACGTCCCTCGTCGGGCGAATTCGCCTCTCTCACCAGATAGCTCCCGAGCCCGCGCGCGGCGTCGAGACAGAACCCGGTCGACCCGGGATGCCACGCGGCGTACTTGAGATAAGAGATGATGCCCATGCCGCTTTGCGTAGCCGGGATGGTGTCTGTGCGATCGTCATGGGGCCGCCACTCGGCATCGAGGAAAGTGACATAGGCGAAGCGCGGATAGCCTTGATCGCTCGGACACGATTGGTAGAACGCCATCTCCCGGGCGAGCGCCTCGCGCCATGAGATCCAGGGCTCGAGCCGTCCCTCGCGGTCGAATCGCGCATCGTGGCCCGCAATGACGACCCGACCCTTCGGCGCGCTAGACACGTCGATCCTTGGTCACGACGTCGACGCTGTCGGTGCGGGGATCGAAAACGATGTGCGCATCGCCGCGCTCGAGCAGCCGCACCACCCGCCTCACCTTGTCGTCCAGCGAAAGCTCGCGTTCGCCATAATCGGTCCCCTCACGCAACACGAACGACTCGATCACTGCACGCAGCAAGTCCTCCGCGAGGGCCGTGTGCGGCACCTCGATGGGACCTACCGAAGGGTCGTCGCTCGCCGCGGTGTGGTTATCGTCCGTCACGGCTGCTTTCTATCAGATTTCTCGGGCCTTAGCGCCTTCGCATGGCTCCGTCCGGAGCCCACGAGGCACCGAGCACGCTCACCACAAGTCTTCCGGCCATGATCGCAGTGATCCCGTTCGCGCTGTCGTAGCTCGGCGCGACTTCGACCACGTCCATGCCCACCACGCGGTGAGTACGGGCGATGCGCCGCAGGACCGGGGCGATCTCGCGGTAAAGGACGCCGCCCGGCGAGGGGGCCATAACCGCCGGCATCTCGGTGGGGTCCATCCCGTCCGCATCTATTGTGACGTAGACGGCGCTGCCCTTCGGGATCGTCGCAAGCACCGGCTCCCAGCCCTTCTCGTACAAGTCATCGGCCGAGAAGAGGTGCGAACCGTACGCGCGGGCCGCCTCGACCTCGGGTCGCCGCGCGCTGCCCGTCTGGCGCATCCCGACCTGCGTCATACCGGTGACCTGCGCTTTGCTGCTCGCCCAGCGCAGTGGACTCGAATAGCCACGGGCCACGCCGCCAACTTCAGCTCGCCAGTCGAGATGCGCATCGACATGAAACACATGAACCGTCTCGCCGACGGCGTCCAGCGCATCGAGCAGGGGAATCGTCACGCCATGATCGCCGCCGAGTGCAAAAACCTGCGCGCCCTGCTTCCACAGGTGGCGAACACGGGCACTGATTGCGGCGGAGTAATCATCGTAACTGCCGCCGGTCCAGGCCACGTTACCCATGTCGATGCAGCGTGGCAGAAGCGCGCCAAGTGGGGCGTTGAGATCGAAGTCCCACTGCTCGCGACCATAGGAGATCTGCTCAGAACGCAGGCGGATTGCGTCCGGCGCGTTCGCCTGATCGTTTGGGCGCGGATCGTGCGCATAGGGCTCGCTATGCTGGATGCCAATGAGCGCTACGTCGGCAGACCATTCGGAGGAATCCGTTGCCACGGGCCAATCGAGAAAGCTGCGCACCGGCGCCGCGGTCGGGAGTAAACCAATCATGCCTGAACCTCCTGCGATTGCACGCTCGGGCGTGCGACATCGACCCAGAACCACAGCGCCGCCGCGCCGAGCGATGCCGCCGCGCCGAGCGCGAAGATCGCATGCCACTGATGATGCACCGATAGTGCCGCAATTGCGGGGGTCGCCACAACGCCGCCCAAGTTCCCGCCGGTGTTGAGCACAGCGGTGGCGGCCATCGAATCGGCGGGTGCCAAGCGCATGGTCGCCGACCAGTAGGGCCCCTCGATGAGCTCGCACCAGCCGAAGGCGAGGCACAGCGCGGCGACGGCGAGGGTGGTCGTGCCGGCGGCGCCGGTGAGCCACAGAAATAGTCCGGCGCACGGCAGGGCGACGAGGGGTAGGATACGCATGCCCCACCGGGGGCCGAAGCGCAGAATCAACGAATCGCTCAACTGCCCGCCGACAGCGGTGGCCACCGCCGCGGTGAGAAACGGCAGGGCCGCGAGCCAGCCGCTCTCGAGCGTCGTCATGTGCCGCTCCTGCCGCAGGTACAAGTACGACCAGAACGTCACCAAATAAAAGACGTAGTTCATAAAAAAGTATGAGGTGGTGGTGAGGAGCACCTGGCGATCGACGAGCAAGTGGATGATGCGCGCGATGCTCACGCGCTCCTCCGCCGGCGCGGCGTCTTCGGCCAAGTCCGCGAGCTCCGCGGCACCGACGGCCGGATGCTGCGCGGGCCGGTCGCGGGCGTCGTATTGCCACCACGCCAGCAGCAGCACCGAAGGCACGCAAACGGCCGCGATGGCATTCCGCCAGCCGAAATGCAGCACGAGCGCGCTCACGATCGGCGGAGTGATCGCGCTGCCGAGCCAGCCTCCGGTGACAACGAATCCCTGTGCGAATCCCCAGTTGCGCGCCGGAAACCAGTTCTTTATTGCGCCGGTGGCCACCGGGAACAACCCCCCTTGAGCCGCGCCGAGCAGCAGGCGCGCCCCGATCAGGATCGCGAGCACCGCAGCCATGCTCGACAGGCGCGGCGCGATCGCGGTTGCTACCGTCGCGGCCAGCGACGCCGCGCCAATCCAGGTCAACGTACGACGCGGGCCCCAGTACTCGCCAAGCACCCCTCCGGGAATCTGAAACACTGTGTATGCGACAAGAAAGACCGTGAGGAGCCAGCCGAGGGCCGCTTGATCAAGTCCGAGTTCTTGCATCATCGGCTCGGCGGCGATCGCGATGCCGATTCGCTGAACGTAGCCGAACATCGAGAAGCCGAACAAGCAACCCAGAATAGACCAGCGAACGCGGAAACTCCTACCAATGCGCATCCGTCGATATTACACAGGGCATTGATTCGAATCTCACGCCCCGCGAACGCCGCGGGCGAATCCTCGTGATCCTTCCGCGCCTGGCGGCGTGGTTTGTGACTCGTGCTTACGGGCGGGGTTTCCGGTGCACAGTCGGGCTGCTACGCTGCGCTCATTCATGGCCTTCGACGTCTCATTGCGGCCGGTCACAGAGCTCGATGTGGATGAATTCTTCGCCCACAGCCAAACCCGCTGCCCGGGCATTCCCCACGATTACGAGAGGTTCAGGGCGCGCTGGCGTGAGCAACTGGTGGATCCGACTTTCAAGATCAGGACCATCACTGTCGGCGAGCTGGTCGTTGGCTACCTCGGCCATTTCACAAGGAACGATCTAGCGGAGGTCAGCTACGAGCTTGGACCACAGTATTGGGGCAATGGGTTCGCCACAGCGGCGCTCCGGCTGTTCGTGCGCGAGATCGACGTGCGCCCCCTTTACGCGCGAGTAGCGAAGGACAATGTGCGCTCGATCGAAGTCCTCCAGAGGTGCGGCTTTTCGACCGTCGGAGAAGACCGTTTCATCGCAGCGAGAGGGCATGAGGTGGATGGTGAACTCCTATCTCGAATTTTTGAAGATTGCAGACCGGCGCGCGCTCAAATTATCGCCCAGCCATAAGCAGGCATGGCAAAATGCTTTCAACCTGCAACGCCTCTTAAAGCGACGCCAATCCTCACGCTTTGAATATTTGTTTGCGCACGGCAAATTCGACGCGACGAGCTTCAAATCACTCGATAGCATTTCGGAAAGGCTCGATAAGGGATGGACCGACGCGGAAGAAGTTGACCTAACAGAACGCATGGCTGCATATAGACATGATTCTCGGGCAATTGAAGAAATACAATCAAATGGCATCCGCATGCGCTCGACGATGTGCGCCAGTTGCTGGAGAATGATTCGAAATATCGGCAAGCGCGGCTTGTCCTCTCAAATAGGTCTCGGAAACTAGGGTCTATCCTGTAGCTTCTCTTCGAGCGGTGTTATTGGTGCAATTCCCCGCACCGTCCCGGTATCCGGCGTCGCCCGGCTTGAGTTGAAAGACCGGTCGCGGCCGATCCGCGACGGTCGCCATCCCATCGACCCCACTGCTGCCGGTCGCGAGTGGCAGCTCTAGGCGGTCTGAATATCCTCGTGAGCGTGAGAATGACTGTATGTCAAAGTATTCATGTACTCAGTCGAATTGGTCGCGTTGTTGCCGCAACGCTTGATATTCTGCGCGGCAGGCGTCGGAGGTAGGGGAGCGAAACGCTTGGAATATGTTTGCTGTAGCGAAGCTCGATCGATGCGCGGCCTGCGCCTCGTATTGTCGGCGGGTGTTCCGGGCCCCTGGTCAGAGGCGGCAAAATACGTGTTTTACGTGCGCCACGTGCCGTTCGTTCCCGTGTCGCAGGAAGTGTTCGGCAATAACGACGAACTGTTCGAGTGGACATCTGTCCGCAACGCTCCGGTCGCCATGTACGACGACGAGAAGCCGCGACACACCTGGATCGACATCCTCTACCTCGCCGAGCGTCTCGGCACCGGGCCCTCGCTGCTGCCCGCGACGCGTTCCGCTCAAGTGGAATGCATCGGGCTGGCGCACCAGATTTGCGGCGAGGATGGCCTCGGATGGAACCGGCGTCTGGATCTCTTCAAGGGCATCATCGAGGCGGCCGGCGGCGATGTGACCGCCACGCCCGTGCCGGCGCGCGCATTGGCCGACTACGGGTGCGACGCGGACGGGATGGCGGTGTCGACGGGCCGTCTGATCGAAATTCTTCGAATGCTTCATGGCCGCCTCGAAGAACAGAAGGCCATCGGCAGCCGATACCTGGTGGGCGGCAGCCTGACCGTCGCGGACATCCAGTTCGCCGCGTTCCTCGCCATGGTCGAGCCGCTCGGCGAGGAGGTCAATCCGATGCCGCAATATCTTCGTGCCCTTTACTCCTTGGGTGGGCCGGAACTGCGCGCGGCTGTCACGTCCGAGTTGATCGCGCATCGCGATTTCATCTACCAGACTCACCTTAAGCTTCCGCTCGACTATTGAGTCTGCACGGCACCCGATAAGCTGGCTCATGCCATACGCTGCGCCGCGTAGAGGCGCAGGGGGCGCGGGGTACCCCCGGGACAAACTCGCACGAGCGTCCGCTTCATTGCGGTGATTTCGATGTAGTCACCGAGTTGGCCGCCGACCGATATGCTTTCGGGAACGTCCGCTATGCGGCTCTGAAATGTACAGTCGCGCACGGCGTATCGGAGGGATATCCTTTTGCAACATGTACTTCCCAGACCTAAGTCATGACCTGGTTCATGAGTACGCCGGGCCAAACAAACCCCAACGGCTCGGTCTATACGCGGGGGCGAATCGCGTAGAAACATGCCGAAACAGAAGCTTTTCGCAACGGCGAACATTTAGCTGGGGAGAGGAAGTAACGCTAAGGGACCTTGGAGTCAACCTGCGGCCCATCGCCACGTTTGCTCTAGAGCATGACGAAAAAGACACTGCTGTTTGTCATATTGACCACCTGCGCTGCTATCGCATCCGCGCAGTCTGTTCCCCTGTGGGAGCGCATCCTAAAGCACTACAGCGCCGCGACGGACGACACCCCAGTCCCATCGATGAAGATGGGGCACATGCAGATGTCGCTGAAGAGCGATGCGGCGCCCGGCGATGCAGAACGCGCAACCGAGATTCTTAACACAGCGGCTGGAGTGCTATCTCGATACCGCGACGTAAACGCAGCGGTGCACGACGGCTACAAACCGTTTTTCCCCAGCGGCAAAATCGGCGAAGAAATCCACTACACCAACTACCGCTATCGACGCCTCGAGCAGCATCATATCGAGTACAGCCGACCTGGTTCGATACTCTATAAGCGAACGGCTGACGGATTGAAAGCTGTAGGCGTCATGTACACCGCCCCTGCCGATTCAACCCCGGCGCAGTTGAACGCGATCGCCCCCTTAAGCGTTGCAACCTGGCATCGACATGTCGATTTTTGCGGCGGTCCAAAAACCTTACCGAAGAGCGAGCAGTTCGGATCGAACGCGCGCTTTGGCCCGCAAGGCAGTATCCACACCGAAGAAGAATGCGTCGCCGCGCAGGGCCTATGGATCCCAGTCGTCTTGGAATGGATGACCCACGTTTATCCCAACGAGCCGCAACAATGGGGCGGCATGCATATGAAGGTGGAAGCCGGAGAATAGTCTGCTTCGTCCGCTGCCAAGGAAGCGGAATGGGCTGCATATGAGGAGTTGGTGAAAGACGGCGATCCAGCTACCGTCGGACTGCCGCGTCAGCCGGTGGTCCTTGGATTAGGCTGCAGCGGGAAAGGACTCCTCGCGATCCACGGCCGCCGGATGCCACCGGCAGGTATCGGGCAGCGCGATCAGGCTAGAGGTGCTGCACGACGGGCGAGCTGTCGCACAGAGGTTCCTTCATGCGACGCCGGCGAGCTGGAAATCCGGCGTCCGGAAAACGATGCGCGGCATGCTGCCGGCCGAAGCCCACACGTGTTCGACCTCGGAGAGCGGAAAGATTTTGGTCGCGATCTTGAAGCCGCCGGATACAGTCGCCTGCAATAACTCGTCGATTGATTTCACAAGTCTGTCCACCGCGATGCTACCTATACCACACCCCATGAGCGTGATGGCCGAGGAGCGAAGGGCCGCGCTAGGAAGGGTAATTTTCGGCGCGCTTACCGCGCCGATTTGTACGAACCGGATCGGCACCGCGTCTTTTCCCGCCTTGGCCCCGGCGGCGATGACCCGTTCGGCGCTTTGCCCCCACAGGTAATCCAGGACAACATCGATTCCATCGCCGCCGAATTGCTCCCGTAAGGCATCCTCGAACCCATCGCCTGCCTCACCGAGCGGAATGGTCACATCGGCCCCCAAGACAGACAGTGCGTTCAAGGCACCCACATTTCGGCCTGTCGCCACAACCTTTCGTGCGCCCATATACTTGGCGATCTGAACGGCCAGACGGCCCGCCGTGCCGGTTGCTCCATTGACAAGGACTGTCTCGCCCGCGGTGAGCCTCGCACGTTCTTTGAACGCAGCCCATGCTGACATGCCCGGATTCGCTATGGCGGCGGCGGTCACATCATCCAGATCGTCCGGCAGCGAAACGCCTACCCCGTCGATCCCCACAACGAAAGGCAGATCACCCGAGGAGCTGTAGTGGGTGCCTGATGCCCTGCTCTTGACTACATTGCTCAGCGACGCGGCGCTGACGGTGACCTGAACTTCCCCGGTCTCTTGGACCGGGTCTTTGAAATCGCCATAGACTGGCGCCTTGCCTGGTTCCACTACGACTGCTGCTTTCATATCGCTTGCTCCAGTCACATTATATGTGTATCTTACACATATAGCATAACATGATGTCAATGGAGAATGCGTCATGAATAAGGAAATTCGCGAGCTTCACCGCACGCTTGTTGATCTGGTGGGCCTTATGAACAGGCCGCAGCGCGATAGTGCATTACTTCAGGAAGCGGGGGTTTCACTCGACCGCGCCCTATTTCCCTTGCTGATCGTAATCGAGCACAAAGGCCCCATTGGCGTAGTCGAATTGAGCGAGCTAGTCGGCAGGGACTACACGACTGTAAGCCGCCAAGTCACCAAACTCCGTGGCCTCGGCCTGATCAATAGACGTCCCTCGAAAACCGACAGTCGGATGCGCGAGCTTTCAATCACCGCCAAAGGGAAAGACATGACGAGTGCCATTGATGCAGCTCGCGAACGGATGGCAACCGCACTTTTTGCAAAGTGGAGCAAACGCGATCTTCAAGAACTGGCGCGGCTCATGCGGCGTTTTGCAGATGACTTTCGATCCCTGCCGGCGCCCGGGGAGTCGTAATTCGCATTTAGCTTGCCATCAAGGGCAAGAATTGGGCGCTCTTGCCCAGGACTACGAACGATGCTAGCGTAACTTCGAATTCGCTCTCCCAATACGCCCGGGGATTCTTGGAGGAAGTCATGGCTTCGCTTCCGAGTTACGCAAGACCTTATTTGCTCGTCGCTCTGGTCTCGCTTCTGAGTGCTTGCGCCGGCGTCACCGCCGACGATTTGTATCAGCCCAATTTTGGCCGGAAACTGTTGCCGCATTTCGACGCCTCCGCTGATCCCGATCCGATGGC
>Ga0302314_10012501_pt1 | contig 14690 bp, 12 predicted proteins | sample III_Palsa_N2_3_FD_200533 | JGI IMG/M metagenome (GOLD analysis project Ga0302314, IMG submission 200533) | Peat permafrost microbial communities from Stordalen Mire near Abisko, Sweden - III_Palsa_N2_3 | ecosystem: Environmental > Terrestrial > Soil > Palsa > Peat permafrost | place: Sweden... | reverse complement strand
CGCTGTGGCTGATGGGACTCGCGAACAGCACCTATGGGATGTACGCCGGCATCGTGGCCATCGCGATGCCGCAGATCCTCAGTGCCCGACGTGTTCCCGAGAGCACCATCGCGGGCATTACGGCGGCGGCGATGTCGCCGGGCTTCTGGACGTTCATCGTAAGCCCGGTGCTCGACGTGCGCTTCAGTCGGCGCTGGTACTCACTGGTCACGGCGCTCGCCACCGCCGGGATGGTCGTCGCGGCGATCCTGAATCTCGACCACCCGCTGGCGCTCGAACTGCTGCTGCTGTTGGGCTTCTTCCTGGCGAACCTCAACCAGAGCGCCTACGGCGGCTGGCTCTCGAGCATCATTCCTCCCTCCCGCCAATCCGAACTGAGCATCTGGGTGACCATTGGCAACGTCGGCGCCACCGGCGTCATGGGGTTGATCGCTTCGCAGCTGGTGCTGGAGGTGCCGGCGGTTGCGGCAGCGGCCGTTCTGGGGGTGATCAGCGTGCTGCCCATTCTCGTGTATCCGTGGATGCCCGCGCCGGGGCCCGACCGCCGTCTGGCGAGTGAGAGCTTCGGGCAGTTCTTCGGCGAGATATTGCGCCTGGTGCGCCGCGGCCCGGTGATCATCGCCCTGGTGCTGCTGGCGCTGCCGATGGGGACCTTCTCGCTCACCAATTTTCTGCCCGGTCTGGGCGACGCTTTCGCCGCCTCGCCACGGTACGTGAGCCTGATCGCAGGTGCCGGCGTGACCGGTGGTGCGATCGTGGGCTGCCTGCTGTTTCGCGTCGTTAAGGCAATGCTGCCGTTGCGCCCGCTGTATCTGCTGGTCGGCGCGCTTGGCGCAGTGCTGACACTCGCGATGATTCCGCTGCCACACACGCCCACGGCCTTCGCACTGGCCCTCGTGACCGAGAACGTCTTTCAGGGGCTCGCGATCACGATCTCGATCGCGATTGCCTTCGACACCATCGGCGCGGCCAATCCGCTCGCCGCGACCACCTACTGCCTGATCATTTCAGCCTACAACGTGCCGATCACCTACATGCTGCTGGTGGATGGCTGGGGTTACTCGCACGGCGGCGTGGCAGGCAGCTATCTTGCTGATGCGCTCGCCGGCCTCATCACCAGCGCGCTGATGGCTTTAGTGCTGCTGCGAGCAGGCTCGCGAGCTGCCTGAAATCATCGATGCCGTTGTAGAGCTGCGCCGAGACCCGCAGTAACGGCACCGGCTGCCGCGACCACCAGGTTTCGACGCCACGTTCGCGGAACCAGTCGTGCAGTCCCTGGGTGTCGAGCCGCGCCGCGGGCGAGCCTGGTGGCGGCTGCGGCAAGGGCATGGACGCCATGGAACCGAGCAGCGCCTCGGGGCACGGCGGCTCGAGCTCCAGGGTCTGAAGCAGCAACGCGCGCGCCTGCAGGGCAAGGTCATGATTGCGGGCCATCACTTCCGGCCAGCCACCGGGCAGCAGGCCGCCGATGCAGCGGATGACCTCCGGGATGCACAGCCATGGCGTCGGATCGCAGGTGCCGGTCCAGTCGAATTCGGCCTGGAATCCCGCGCCATAGCCGTGACTGATGACCGTGGGATGCACCTGCGCCTGACGATCGCGGCGCACGTGCAGAAATGCCGCACCCTTGGGTGCGCACAACCACTTGTGGGCATTGCCGGTGTAGTAAGCGGCACCCAGCGCGGTGAGATCGATGGGGACCATGCCAGGCGCGTGTGCGCCATCGACCAGGACATCCACACCCAGCGCCTGCAACTCGCAGACCAGGTGGGCCAGGGGCATTACCAGCGCCGTGGGACTCGTGACGTGATCGAGCAAGGCGAGGCGCGTGCGCGGTGAAACCCTGGCCAGTATCGCGGTGCTGATCTGGTCCGCTGCGTGCAGCGGGAAAGGCAGGATCACCTCCACGACCCGGGCGCCGGCGCGGGCCGCCACGTAGTCCACCGTCCTGCGACAGGCCTCGTAGGTGTGATTCGTGACCAGCAGTTCATCACCGGCAGCGAATGACAGGGACCGCAATACCGCATTGACACCCGTAGTCGCGTTCGCCACGAAAGCCAGGTCGGCGGCATCCGCGCCGAGGAAGCGCGCGAACGCATCGCGCGCGACATTGAGGCGCGCGGCGAGGCCCGCGGAGAAAAAATCCGCGGGCTCGCGCTCGATCTCGCGGCGCAGCGCGGACTGCAGCTCGAGAACCTCCACGGGGCAGGCGCCGTACGATCCGTGATTCAGGTACGTGACCGCCGGATCGAGGCCCCACAATGAGCGGAACTTATTGCACACTTGACCTCCATGATCGCACAAGCGGGGGACGGAACTCATGGCACTCAAACGACCGAAGTGGAAAGACGGCACGGTGGTCGTGCTCGAGCACGTCTCGCAGCTGCTGAAGGGCAATCCACTGGGCGACCCGCATGTGCGCAAACTCGCCGTCTGGCTGCCCCCTGAATACGACGCCGCACACGCCCGCGGGCGGCGCTTTCCGATGCTCATGGATATGGTGGGCTTCACCGGCTCCGGCCTCTCGCACATCGCCTGGAAGAACTTCAGCGAGAACGTGCCCGAGCGTGCCGCGCGGCTGATCCATGAAGGCAGGATGGCACCGGCGATCATCGTCTTCCCGGATTGCTTCACGGCACTCGGCGGCAATCAGTACGTGAACTCCTCGGCCATCGGGCCGTACGCGGACTATCTGATCCGCTAGATCATCCCGACCGTCGACCGGGAGTTCAGGACCCGCGCCGCGCGCGAGTACCGGGGCTGCTTCGGCAAGTCCTCGGGCGGTTATGGCGCCATCGTCCACGGCATGAAGTACGCCTCGACCTGGGGTGCGATCGCGGATCATTCGGGCGATGCCTATTTCGACTACGTCTACTGGTGCGACTGGCCGAACACGCTGAACCAGCTGGCGAAATACCGTGCGAAGAAGTTCACGCCGGGTCGCTACGACGTCCGCAAACTGCAGCGCGGCGCCGACCGGGGCCTGGATGATGGACGCGTGAAGCGTTTCCTCAGCGCGATCTGGAAGAAGCCGAAGCTGTCCGCGGCGCAGGGCCATGCGCTCATGAACCTGTGCATGGCCGCGACCTATGATCCGGATCCGAAGGCACCCAACGGTTTTCGCCTGCCGTTCAACCTCGAGACCGGCGAAGTCATTCCCGCACGCTGGAAAACCTGGCAGCAGCACGATCCGATCAACCTGGTCGACCGCTATCGCAAGAACCTGCGCTCGCTGCGCGGCATCTATCTGGATTGCGGGTCACGCGATCAGTATCAGATCCACTACGGCATGCGGATCCTCTCCAAGCGTCTGCAGGCCGCCGGGATTGCCCACCTCTATGAGGAATTCGATGATGACCATTCGGATGTCGATTACCGGATGGCCGTTTCGCTCCCGTTCCTGACGCGGGCGCTGCGCTGAGCGTCATTCAAGCCTGAAAAGGCAGCGGCCTTACGTCCGGATCGACCCAGCCCCTGCGGGCCTCCGGCGCGAACAGGCGCGCCCGCGACCAGTAGCGCAGCACCCAGTCGGAGCGGCCGAATTCGCCGCTCAGCAGGACGTTCAGAACCTCATGCAATGGGTCGTCGTCGGCGTGGGCCGCCAGCACGCTGTGCGCGGCCCGGATCGACGCCTGAGTGATGGTCTCGTGGTAACCGCCCGTGTCGGTGTTGGCGACGCCGTTGACTTCGTTGTAGTCACGGATCCACTGCGGCATCGAGTGCCGCACTGCCTCGTTGCCGCGATGCCGCAGCAGCCAGGTCACGGCGGCGAAATGCCCGGCATGAGTCCATTCGCTCCTGGGCAGAGATCGATCGATGAGTCCGCGTGCGATGCGCTCGATCCGCGCGTCGCTGGAAAATGGCTTCGGCATGACGGCTCCTTAGTAAGTTGCCGGCGAGGCCGAAAACAACAACCCCGCCGGGTGGCGGGGTTGCTGGTGATCCTTGAATACCTTAAGTCGCGTTTGACTAGGTATCCGTAAGAAACACGTGCGCAACGGCCGCCGGATTATGACGGCCTTGTTGCGATCCGATGCGGCGCAGGTGTTTCATACGGTCACTACGATACAACCTCTTTCAATGACAGCCAAGCCCTCCTGGAAATTGGTCCTATGGACGCCCCCAGCGTCTTTTCGGATTAAGATGGGCAGCAATTCAACAGGGGAAATCCATGGCTGCGTTCGACACAAACGGCTTCTCAAAAGCGATCAGGGTGGGCGGCCTCATCGCCGTCGCCTGCGTCTTTTCGACCGTGGCCGCGGCCGCGACCCCGAAAATTCCGCAAACGATGCATGCCATCCTGGCCGACCCCAGCGGCGGACCCGGCGCCGTGAAACTCGAGACCGTCCCCGTTCCTCAGCCTGCCGCGGGGCAGGTGCTGCTGCGGGTCTATGCCGCCGGCACCAATCCGGTCGACTGGGGCGTCAGGCCCGCTGGAGCGCCCGCGGCCGCGGCAGCCGGCGCACCAAGGACCGCACCCCCGCCCCCGGGCCGTGACGTTGCCGGCGTCATCGTTGCCCTGGGCGCGGGCGTCAACGACTACAAGGTCGGCGACAAGGTGTACACGGCGCTCGCCACTGGTGGCGCCTACGCCGAATACGCCGTGGCTGCTGCCGCCGAGCTCGCCATGAAGCCGAAGAAGTTCACGTTCGAACAGGCGGCCGGAATCCCGATTGCCGGCTACACCGGCCTGCGCCTGGTGGTGGTCGCCGATGTGAAGAAAGGCCAGCGCGTGCTCATCATCGGTGCCGCGGGTGGCGTCGGCAGCACGGCGGTGCAGGTGGCGCGCGCGGCGGGCGGCCACGTCATTGCCGTCGCCTCATCGCGCCATCACAAGTACCTCGAGGAGCTCGGCGCCCAGGAGATCATCGACTACGACAAGGAAAGCGTGGCCGAGAATGCCAAGGCCATTGCCGTGGTGCTCAATACCGTCGGTAGCGAAAACGCGAACGCCCTTACCTATGTACAACCCGGCGCCCTGGTACTCGATGCGGCCGGCCAGCTGGACGAGAAGGCCTGCGCCGCTGCGCACGTGCGCTGCATCCACATTCAGCGGCAGGGCCTGACGAACGCCGAAGCGCTGAAGCGGCTGACTCAGATGGCCGACGAAGGCATGTACTCGGTGAAGATCGAAAAGAGCTTCCCGCTCGCCAAGACCGGCGATGCCCTCAGCTACGGACGGGCCGGTGATCGCGAGGGCAAGGTGATCATCGACGTGGACAAGGACGCCAAGAAGACCTGAGGCAACGCTCAGGTCTTCTGATCATCTTTCGGCGCGGGCTCGGGTCCGTTGCCGAAATCTCCCGGGGGACCCGGCTGTTGGATGTCGGGCGCCTTCTCGGCGTCCCGCGACGCCGAATTCTCCTCGTAGGAGTTCTGACGCTTCTCAGGCTTGCTGCGTGGAGTGTGTTTTCGATCGGGCATGTCAGCTCGTTCCTCCCGTCTCGATGCCGAAGCGATCCGCGCCACAGTAGCAGAGATATTTATGATCCGCGGCACGGCCGAAGAGTGTCATACCGAGCCGCACCGCGAGGTCACGCCCCATGGAAGTGACCCCCTTGCGGGAGACGATGACGGGAATGCCGTTCAAGGCCACCTTCATGACGGTTTCTGCGGTCACCCGTCCGGTGGTGAGCAGCAGCTTGTCAGCGCCGCCAATGCCGTGCAGCGCCATCCAGCCCGCCACGGTATCCATGGCATTGCGGCGGCTCACATCCTCGACGACCAGCCACAGCTCGGTGCCGCAGAACAGTGCACAACCGTGAACGGTGCCGACCCGTTGAAAGATCGAATCGAACTTGCGCAGGGTTCCGAGCATGGCGAACAGATCATCGCGCGAGATCTGCATTCGCGGGGATTGCCGCAAGTCCATCGCATCCATGTGTACGATCCAGCTCGCGAAGCCGGCGTTGAGGTTGCAGCCCGCGCCGCCGAGAGGATGCGACTCCCCAGGATCCGTCGCTCGGGCGCCTTCGCGGCGCGTCACGTGTGCCGCGCCCAATTCCCAATCCACCACAATCGAGGCAAGCTCACGCGCGTCCGCTATCAGACGCTGATTGCGTAGATAGCCCACCACCAGCCACTCGGGTCTGGCCCCTAGCGTCAGCAGCGTCACCAGTTCGCGACCGTCGACGTATACCGTGAGGGGCCGTTCGCGCGGTACCTGAATGGCGTGCGCTACGCCGTTGTGATCAACGGCCGGGATTTCATCCAGCACCTCGGCCCAGGCGCAGCTGATGTGCGGACCGCCGAGGAGGGGTGGCTGCTGCAGGGCTGCGGTCTCGAGGATGAGTCCCGCGTTATCGCCCAAGGCCATGGTGGATCCTCCGCTCACGCCTTAGGATGCTCAGGTGATCATTAATCCGCACGTTGATGTGACCGGCCTGGTGCTCGCCGGAGGTCGTGGGTCCCGGATGGGCGGCGTGGACAAAGGCCTGCAGCCCTATCGTGGGATACCCCTGGTCCGGCACGCCCTGAACCGGCTTGCACCGCAGGTGGGCGCCGTGATGATCAATGCTAACCGCAATCTCGAGGTATACGCAGCCCTGAGCGTCCCGGTCTGGCCGGACGGAATAGCAGATTTTCCGGGACCTCTCGCCGGAATGCTGGCCGGACTTACCCATTGCGCGACACCTTACCTCGTGACCGTACCCTGTGATTCACCGCACTTTCCCCTGGACCTGGTCGCAAGGCTCGCTGCCGGTCTGACGCAAAACCCCAGCGACATGGCCACTGCCTACACCCGTGCGGACGGGCGGCTCTTTCCCCAACCGGTGTTCTGCCTGCTGCATAGGTCACTGCTCGAACGGCTGCGAAGCTTCATCGTGAGCGGGGAGAGAAAGACCGGCGCATGGGCGCGGACCCAGCGCAGTGCCCCGGTGATCTTCGAGGACGAAGCGGCATTCGCCAACATCAATACGCTCGAAGAGCTGGGCCAGCTCGAACCCCGGGCCGATTAGTTCAGGGTTGCATCGGCAGCCTCGGCGTCCTGGCGCGCCAGGATCTGACCGCCACCGTAGCTGGCCTGTACCGGCGCCGTGCCCCCCGTCGTCACCTGGACGGCGCAGTACTTGAATTCGGGAATCTTGCCGAAGGGATCGAGCGCGGAATTCGTGAGTTTGTTGATCGCCGCCTCGTAGTAGCAGAAGGCCACGAACACCGCACCGCGCGGCGAGCTTTCATCGGCGCGGGCATACAGGCTCACCCGACCGCGGCGGGACCTGATGGTGATCAGGTCGCCCGGCTTGATGTGCAGGGCGCGCAGATCCTGCGGATGCAGCGAAGCGACCGGGTCGGGCTCGATCGCGTCGAGAACACCCGACCGGCGCGTCATACTGCCGGTGTGCCAATGTTCCAGCTGCCGCCCGGTGATGAGCACCCATGGGTATTCGGTATCGGGACGCTCGTTCGCCGGAATGATGTCCGCGGGGACGAATCGGGCCTTGCCGGTAGCCGTCGGGAAGGTCTTGGTGAACACCACCGATTCCCCCGGGTCGCCCTCTTTCTCGCACGGATAGGTGACACTGTCTTCGGCCTGCAGGCGCTCCCAGGTGATGCCCGCGATGCTGGGCATGGTGCGGCGCATCTCATCGAACACCGCCGCCACCGCCGGCACGCCTTCGCCATAATTCCACGGCAGGCCCAGCCGGTTGGCGAGGTCGATGATGATTTCGAGATCCTGGCGTGCTTTGCCGGGCGGCTTCAGGGCCTGGCGCCCGAGCTGCACGAAGCGATCGGTGTTGGTGAAGCTGCCGGTCTTCTCCGCGAAGCTGGAGGCGGGAAGAATGACATCCGCCAGATAGGCCGTCTCAGTGAGGAAGATGTCCTGCACCACCAGCAGTTCGAGTTTGGCCAGTGCCTCGCGCGCATGGTCGGCATCGGGATCACTCATCGCGGGGTTTTCACCCATGATGTACATGCCCTTTACCTTGTCGGCCAGTATGCCCTTGATGACCTCGACCACGGTCAGACCGGGCTTGTCATCGAGCTGTGCCTCACTGACTCCCCAGGCTTTGGCGAAGCGTGCCTGCGCGTCCGGGTTATCCACCCGCTGGTAGTCCGGATACATCATCGGGATGAGTCCGGCGTCCGAGGCGCCCTGCACGTTGTTCTGGCCGCGAAGCGGGTGCAATCCGGTACCGGGTTTACCGATCTGTCCGGTCATCAGCGCGAGTGCAATGAGGCACCGGGCATTATCGGTGCCATGAATGTGCTGGCTGATGCCCATACCCCACAGGATCATCGAGCCTGAGCTGGTGGCATACAGGCGCGCGACTTCGCGGATGGTTTCAGCCGGGATCCCGCAGATGGGTGCCATCAGCTCCGGACTGTAGCCGGCGACATTCTTCACCAGTTCCGCATACCCGAGAGTGCGATCCGCGACGAAGTCCGCATCGACGAGGTTCTCCTCGACGATGACATGCATCATGGCGTTCAGCAGCGCCACGTCGGTGTCAGGCTTGAACTGCAGGAACCGATAGGCGGTGCGCGCCAGCTCACTGCGACGCGGGTCCATGAGGATCAGCTTGGTGCCGTTGCGCATCGCATTCTTGAGAAAAGTCGCAGCAACCGGGTGGTTCACGGTGGGATTGGCACCGATCAGGATCACCACCGACGCCTGGGTCACGTCCATCACCGGATTGCTGACCGCGGCAGAGCCGATGCCTTCGAGCAACGCGGCCACGCTCGATGCGTGGCACAGGCGCGTGCAGTGATCCACGTTGTTGCTGCCGAATCCGAGGCGAACCAGCTTCTGGAACAGGTAAGCCTCCTCGTTGCTGCCCTTCGCGGAGCCAAAGCCCGCCAGGGATTTGCCGCCGTGTGTGTCACGTATCCGTTTCAGACCACCGCCCGCCACGGCGAGCGCCTCCTCCCAGGTAGCCTCGCGGAACACCTGCATGACGTGGTCGGGATCCATGACCATATCGCCATGTTTGGCGACATTCTCGCGCCGAATCAGCGGCACCGTGAGCCGCTGCGGATGGCGCGAATAATCGAAACCATAGCGGCCCTTGACGCACAGGCGGGCATGATTCGCGGGGCCATCGCGTCCTTCGACGTAGAGGATCTGATCATTCTTGACGTGGTAGGTCAGCTGACAGCCCACCCCGCAGTACGGACACAGCGAGTTCACTGACGCATCCGGCACCGTCAGCGCCACCTCGCGCGCGGGCATGAGTGCGCCCGTGGGGCAGGCCTGCACGCACTCACCACATCCGACACAGGTCGAAGCGCCCATCGGGTCATCCATGTCGAACACGATCTTCTCGTGCTGCCCGCGGGAGGCGAGACCGATGACATCATTCATCTGCTCGTCGCGACACGCGCGCAGGCAGCGCGTGCACTGAATGCAGGCATCGAGGTTCACGGCGATCGCGGCGTGCGAGAGATCCGCGGCAACCGTGGGCCGCGGGGCAAACCGGGGCTTGCCGACATTCAGTCGGGTGGCCCACTCGTCGATTTCGTTGTGGCGGGTGTATTCCTTCTCGGGCATGTCCGATTGCAGCAGCTCGAGCACCAGCTGCTGCGACTTGCGGGCACGTTCGCTGTCGGTGGTGACCTGCATGCCGGCGGTCGCGACGCGGCAGCAGGAGGCGGCGAGCACGCGCTCGCCCTTGATCTCAACCATGCAGGAGCGGCAGTTCCCCACCGCCTCCATTCCAGGCATGTAGCACAGGCGGGGAATTTCGATCCCTTCCCGGTCGGCGATCTGAATGAGCGTCTCACCCTTGGTGGCCGTGATCTGCCGGCCGTCGATCGTGAGTTTCACGGTGGTGTCGGGGGCGGGATCAGGATGCAGCGCGGTCACGGCGTTCATGGGGACCTCAGCTCAACTCGTTCGGAAAGTACTTGATCACGCAGTCGATCGGATTGGGAGCCGCCTGCCCGAGCCCGCAAATTGAGGAATCGCGCATCACCTGGGACAGATCTGCGAGCAGGGCCTGATCCCAGTCATTCGCGTCGATCAGTTGGTTGGCCTTGGCCGTGCCGACTCTGCAGGGCGTACATTGGCCGCACGACTCGTGTTCAAAAAAACGCATCATGTTGCGCGCCGCGTCCTTTGCCGTATCGCGATCGGACAGCACGATCACCGCGGCCGAACCGATGAAGCATCCATACGGCTGCAGGGTGTCGAAGTCGAGCGGGATGTCGCCCATCGAGGCGGGAAGGATGCCGCCGGAGGCACCCCCCGGCAGGTAGCCGTAGAAAGCATGCCCTTCCCGCATGCCGCCGCAGTATTCCTCGATCAGTTCGCGCACCGTGATGCCGGCCGGCGCCAGCTTCACTCCCGGTTGGCGGACGCGACCGGAGACCGAAAAGCTGCGCAGCCCCTTGCGGCCATTGCGACCGTGCGCGGCAAAGGCCGGCGCACCTTTCTCGAGGAGCTCCCGCACCCAGTAGAGGGTCTCGAAGTTATGCTCGAGGGTGGGTCGCCCGAACAGGCCGACCTGCGCCACGTAGGGCGGACGCAGGCGCGGCATGCCGCGCTTACCCTCGATGGATTCGATCATCGCGGACTCTTCGCCGCAGATGTAGGCGCCCGCGCCACGACGCAGTTCGATCCTGGGCAGCGGCGCGGGCGGCAGGGTCCTGAGTTTCGCGAGCTCACTCTCCAGCAGGGCGCGGCAACCGTGGTACTCGTCACGCAGGTAGATGTAGATGGCTGAGATCCCGACGGCCCACGCGGCGATCAGCATCCCTTCGAGAAAGCGGTGGGGATCGCGCTCGAGGTACACCCGATCCTTGAAGGTCCCCGGTTCGCCCTCATCGATGTTGACCGCCATCAAGCGCGGCGCAGCTTCCCCGCGCACGATGCGCCATTTGCGACCCGTCGGAAATCCCGCCCCGCCCAGACCGCGCAGGCCCGAGTCCTCCATGATCTTCAGCACCGACTCCACGTCGCGCTTGTGCTCGATGCATTCGTTCAGAAGCCTGTAGCCGCCCGCGGCGACATAGGCATCGAAGTTGATGTAGGACTGTGGCGTTTCAAACAACTGCGCCGACCGGACCGTCTGTTCCACGCTCTCGAGGCTCGCGCCGATCACGGCCTTCTGATGGACCACTGCAACGGGCGCCTGTTCGCAGCGCCCGACGCAGGGCGCGGCAATGACTCTGACGCCCGGCCCGAGGAGCTCGGGCAGCCGCTCGAGCAGCCCCCGGGCGCCTGCCATCTCGCAGCTCAAGCCATCGCAGACCCGAACCGTGAGGGCCGCCGCTTCCGGCACGACACCGTCCCGCGTTTCCTTCACCACATCAAAGTGATGGTAAAACGTCGCGACCTCGTAGACTTCGGCCTGTGACAATCCCATCCGTTTGGCCAGAGCCGCCAGGTGCGGGGAACCCAGTTGCTTATACCGATCATTGATGAGGTGCAGGTATTCGATCAGCAGGTCCCGCCGCAGCGGCCCGGCTCCGACCAGCGCTTCCACTTCCGCCAAGGCGGAGTCATCCACGATGCGACCGCGCGGCGCCTGGCGCTTGCGCTGCTTGCTGTTTCCAAGTCGCTCCAGGGGAATAACCGTCTCAGCCACTCGCATACTCCATATCAGGAAACCTGGCTCACGCCTGCGCTCGGGGGCATTGTATTGGCTAGAATACCTCAGCAAATGCCGATTTCACCGCAAATGGCCCAGGCTGCGATCGATGCCCGGATGCCCCCTCTGGCCTCGCAGGAGCGACCTCTGGAGGAGTGCATCGGACAGACCTTGCGCGAGGCCGTCTTCCCCGAACGCGACAATCCGCCCTTTGACCGGGTCTGCATGGACGGTATCGCGATCGACAGCCGTGCGCTCGCACGGGGCATCCGTTCCTTCGGCATCCAGGCCACCCAGGCCGCGGGCGCGCCGCCCGTGGAGCTGCTCAGCGTGGACGGTGCTGTTGAGGTCATGACCGGCGCGGTCCTGCCGCCAGGTACCGATTGCGTGATTCCCCAGGAAGATTATGTCGAGGTGGATGGCGCAGCCCGCCTAAAGGAGCAGGCAACCGGTGCTGCGTACCGCAACGTCCAGCGCCGGGGTGAAGACGGTCGGCCGGATGTCGCAATGCTCGAAGCGGGCGTGCGCCTGGGTGCAGCGGAGATTGCGGTGGTGGCTTCCGCCGGGTTGGCGGGCGTACGGGTCAGCCGTCAACCGCGCTGCATGGTCATCTCCACCGGAGACGAGCTGGTGGAGCCCGGCAGACCCATCACCGCTTACCAGGTGCGTCGCTCGAATGTGTTCTCGATCGTGGCCGCCCTGCGCGACCGCCACTTTGAGATGGTCAGGAATGACCATATCGCAGACGATGAAACGCTCCTGCGCGAGCGTCTGTCTGCGCACCTGTGCAGCCAGGATGTGCTGATCCTGAGCGGCGGCGTGTCGAAGGGTAAATTCGATTTCGTGCCCAAGGTGCTGAAGGAACTCGGCGTGCAGGAGATCTTCTACCAGGTGGCGCAACGCCCTGGGATGCCCATGTGGTTTGGTGTCCACCCTTCCGGATGTGCCGTGTTCGGCCTGCCGGGAAACCCGGTGGCAACGCTCGTTTGCGTCATCCGCTATGTCATCCCGGCGATGATCACGGCCGTGGGGACGCGCCAACGCGCGCCCGAGCGTATCGCCCTGGCCGCGCCGGTGGCGGCAGGCCGGGTCCCCTACACCTACTTTCTGCCCGTCTCGGTCCACTTCGATGATGCAGGACTCCCGTGCGCCACCCCGCGCCGTCCCAACGGGCCCGGTGATTTCCTTGCCCTGACGCACACCGATGGCTTCGTCGAACTGCCACCCAAATCCGATGGCTTTGCGCAGGGCTTCGTTGCCGACCTGTATCGCTGGTAGGCTTCATGCTGGGCAACACCAAGGAAAATGCAAACATGATCGCGAACCGGAAACTGCCGCGCCCTGCCCGCCTTGTGCTCGGTGTGATCCTGGGTGTGATCGCCTGCGGCGTCGTCCACGCGGAATCAATCGAGATCTTCGCCGCCGGAAGCCTGCGCGGAGTGGTGACAGGCCTGGCGCAGGTGGCCGGCACCGAATTCAACGTGGAGGTCAAGCCGACTTTCGGCGGCTCCGGAGCATTGCGTGAACGCATCGAAAAAGGCGAGAAGCCCGATCTGTTCCTTTCCGCAGATCTCGGCTCACCGCAGAAGCTTGCCTCAGCGGGCCGTACGGTCGTCCCGGCGACTGTTTTCGCGCGCAATCGGATGTGCATCGTCTCGCGGCGCGCAGCGGGAGTCACAGCCGCCAATCTGATTGCCAAAATGCTGGCCGACAACGTGCGCATCAGGACCTCGACGCCGATCGCCGATCCATCCGGAGATTATGCCTGGGCGATATTCGACCACATCGATGCGCTCAAGCCGGGCGCGGGTACGACCCTCAAGGGCAAGGCGCAGGCCGAGATGAACGTCGCAACTCCCGCATCCCCCACGCAGAGCGCGGCCGCCGCCTTGTTCGCCTCGCATCAGATCGACATGTCCATCACCTACTGCGGCGGCTCGGCGGCGCTGGTGAAGGAGCTGCCGGAGCTGGCCAGTCTCGAAATCCCGCCGCAGCTGGACCCGCATCCGGTCAATGGCATGGCGGTGCTGAGCGCGAAACCCGAAGCGCTGCGGCTGGCGTTGTACCTGCTCTCGGAGAAGGGACAGGAAATCATTGCCAAAGCGGGGCTCGTGCCGGTTCTCGGGGCGACACCGGCCGCGCAAAAATGAGTGGGGCCCGAGTGCTTGGCCTGGTCGGTTGGAGCGGTTCAGGCAAGACCACCCTCATCGTCAGACTGGTCCCGCTGCTGGTGGCCCGGGGATTGCGTATCGCAACCCTCAAGCACGCCCATCACAACTTCGACGTGGACCAGCCGGGCAAGGACTCATACGAACATCGTAAGGCCGGTGCGGCCGAGGTCATCGTCTGCTCTGCGCGGCGCTGGGTGCAGATGCATGAACTGGTCGACGAACCGGAGCCCACGCTGGCGCAGTTGCTCAGGCGCGTTTCACCCTGCGATCTCATACTCGTCGAAGGTTTCAAGACCGAACGGCACGCCAAAATGGAAGTGTTCCGTGCCGCCAATGGCAAGAGCCCGCTCTTTCCCCTGGACCCGCGCATCCTGGCCATTGCGAGCGACCACGCCGTGCCGGACGCCAGGATCCCCTGCGTGGACCTGAACGACATCGAAGCCGTTGGCGACCTGGTCACCGCCAGGGCCGAGCCCCTGGAGTCAATGCTCCCGAGGCTCGAAACGGCATCCTAGCGCTCAGAGCTTGACGCTGACCGATGCCTCCAGCATGCGCGGCGCGCCGAGATGGGCCGTGATACTGCCGGCGGGGGCCCCGGTGATCTCGCTCGGCCCGATGGTGGACCAGTAGTGGTGATCGGTCACGTTATCGACCGCGAGACGCCAGGCAACCGGTCTGCCCCACATCTCGACGGTGTAGCGGCCGCCGACATCGAACAGGTTGTAGCCGGCGACCGTGAACTGATTGGCATCATCACCCGGCCGCGGACCTGAGAACTGGTAGTCGAAGGTCGCGACCAGACCGGTCAGCGACGGAATGTGGTACTCCAGCAAAACGTTGCCCTTGATTTTCGCCGTGCCCACGTACAGCTGGTTGTCGGTCGTCGCCAGCGGGGTCTCCTCCATCTTCGAGTTCAGCAACGTCAGACCGCCATAGATGGTCAGACCATCGACGATCTGGCCAACGGTCGAGAGCTCCAGGCCCT
>Ga0302314_10012500_pt1 | contig 14690 bp, 11 predicted proteins | sample III_Palsa_N2_3_FD_200533 | JGI IMG/M metagenome (GOLD analysis project Ga0302314, IMG submission 200533) | Peat permafrost microbial communities from Stordalen Mire near Abisko, Sweden - III_Palsa_N2_3 | ecosystem: Environmental > Terrestrial > Soil > Palsa > Peat permafrost | place: Sweden... | reverse complement strand
TGTCCCTCACACCACCACCACCACCATCACTTCCACTGTGAGTTGCAACAACGGCAGCGGCGGCTGTGGCAACACCACCACCACACCGATCCAAACACTTGTAACCAACGGCGGCGTGCAAGGGACTGGCTGCCTGACGACCGCGGGCAGCGGTGCGATCACGACCTCAGGCGCTGTAGTGACCGACACCACGGCCTGTGCAACTGGTACTCCCGTAAACGGCACGGGCGCTTTATTTTGCGGGCCCGATGGAAAGGCAGGCGCCAGCAGCGGTCAGGAAACCAAGTGTCCGGGCGTGCCGGAATCGCTCGGCATGAACCCGCCGTCGCCGTCGTCAGGTGGTCTGAGCTGCCAGAATTCAGTATCCATCACCCGCGGGTCGCAGACCTTGTCGCCCGGCATCTATTACGGCGGGATCACCGCCTCGGGCACTGCCTCGCTTACCCTCCAGCCCGGCGTCTATGTGATGTATGACGGCCCTTTCAGCTTCACTAGCAGCGGTACCCTCGACGGAAGCTCCGGCGTGACGATCTATTTCACCGGTTCAGGCGGATCCGGCGGCTTCAACAACTATCATGGTTATTACGACCACAATCATAATTACCAAAACTGCAACCAGTACTATAACCAAGGAAACCCCAACAACTCGACCCTGCTCGACGTTGAGCCTTCCTCCGGCGGCAGCGCTACGATAACGGCGCCGACGACCGGCACCACCGCCGGAGTTGCGGTTTCCGTGGACAATGGCACGACAACCTCGGGAAGTCAGGGCGGAAGCTCCACGCAAATGTGCAATGGGCAGCCGATGAACAGCACGGTTGGCGGTAAAGGAAGTGTCGACGTCACCGGTGTCACCTATCTGGGTAGCCACAATCTTACGGTCTCTGGATCTGGCAACGTGAACTCGAACGCGAGCTATACGATGATCGAAGCCGGTAACGTAACGATCAACAAGTCGGGGGGAACTCTGAGCTTGCCCGCATATACCAGTTCCAGCAGTGTTCCGCTTCCTTCCGGATATAGTTTCAACGTGCCTGTTGTGGCGTTGATGCAATAGCGAGAGCGGGGCATGTCGAAGCAGGTGCAATTCCGGTGGCGTGACAATTCGAGCGAGGACGGCGCCGCGATGGTTGAACTCGCGCTGCTCGCCCCCGTGCTCGTTTTTCTCATGACTGGTACCTTCGATTTCGGGCGCGCCCTCTACGAGCAATATCGCCTCACAGCTGCTGCAAACACCGGGGCTCAGTACGCCGTCTACCAACTCAGCCCCAATGTTAACGGGAGTTGGCAGACCTTGTCGGCCTCCTCCGGCTCCGGTTCGATCGCATCGATCGTGCAACAGAATGCAAACAATAGCTCTCTTACTGTCGCCCCGGTTGAGTGCAATTGTCCTTCCAGCACTGGAGTCTGCAGCACGGCTGCCGGTGGCAAGAACGTTTGTACCGTCGGCGAAAGTGGGAGCGGCACCACCACCACTGAACCTACGGGTTACAACCCGACTTTCGTGGTGGTTCAGGCGACGGAAACCTACTATACCATGATACCCTATCCGTTTATCGGACAACCGATCACGTTGACGGGCCAAGCGGTCGCCCAGGTGAATTGATGCGGCATTTAGGCGGAAAGCGTGGCCGACGCGTTTGCAGGACTTCCCATTTCGGTAGTCTTGTCGATCGTTGGCGAAATGCCAGCCGATTCGGCGGTGTTGCCACGGAATTCGCTTACGTTGCGCCATTTCTAATTGCGCTGAGTTACGGTATCTTTGAGGTTGCCCACTATATCTTTATTGAGCTCGTGGTCGAGAACTCGCTGCAGGATGGCTTGCATTACGCCAATGTGAATAATTCTGACACCGATAATGCCGTGGCGCAAAGTGATGTTCAAACCTACGTCGATAACGAAATAGCCGGTTACGGCATCAGTTGTTCGTTGTGTGCCTCTGTGACGGAGCCATCAAATGTGCCCGGAAACGGAGACACTGTTGCTATATCAATTACGATAACCTACGCGCCGCTGATGCCTGGCGTCCGGTCTATTCCGTATGTCGGTCAAATCTTTCAGCTTAATAAGACAATCTCTGTCTCCGGGACCGAGACGCTAACGCCCGGCGGGATAAGCTAGTCGCTGTTCCGAAATAACTTTCAAAGCTAAATTGTCGGAGTCTTTTGCCTCTTTTTGTGCGCGCCATAGACGACATCGAAGTCGTCCTCCGGACAGAAAGAGTGTCGGTCCCGAACGGCACTAAATGAAATCAATCGATTGATACGCAAGAAGAATTTTCATTTTCCGAACAAATAGAAAATCCGTCAACCAGCAAATGAGTCGCGCCGGTCGTGGCACTCCGATCCATTTGAACAAAGGGTTTTTGCTTCTTTTTTTCAGAAAAGATGCTTTCTTCCTTTGCCTCAATTGAGTGATTTCACGCCCGTTCTTTCCGTAAGGGCACTAATATCGCACCAACAATTCCATTCCGGCCAACCCCTATCGTCCGCGACCACCTCCAGGCGGCCCCCCGCCGGACGGCGGCCCGCCTCGCCCGTCGAGAGGCCGCGGTGGGAAAATCACTGAACCGTCGTCAGCTCCATCGCTGCCCATGATGGTCGGGAATTGATCCGACGCTCCTGACGGCGCCGTCGCCCCCCCCCCAACCGAGGGCATAGTAACCTCATCGTCGTAGCCATCCTCGCGCGCCGAAAGCAGCGCTCGGCGCAGTCTGGCGATACCGGGGCGGATTTCGCCCATGGCGCACAATTCCTTGCCTTGGGCGCCGAGTGCGATGGCATCGAACGAGGCGTCAGTTTCCTGATCCATCTTGGCCGCCAGCAGCGCGCAATAGGCCGCGGTGTCGGTGGTCACCTCGGCCGGACTTCCCTGATCGGGGGCGGCGGGCCCTTGCACCTCCGTTGTGGCAGGCTCATTGGTCGCCCCAAACGCTGCCGGAGATGCAAGCACCACGAGCCAAAGCACCGCCACTACCGCATTGGGTAATGCCATCACCGCATTGGGTATCGTTACGGACGGACGCATAGCGCGCAGCATACACCCTGCGATCCATTTGTGTGATGTTCGCGGGGTGAAGACGGCGTTAGACATTGGCGGTATTAGACATATGCGGTGTTACACATGTGCCGCTTTGGCTTGGGGAGCGTTAGGCTGAGCGGCGCCATCCTCGCCAACCACAAGTTTGGCACGGGGCAACCGTAGCGTGGCGACCAGGCCCGGATTGCCGTGGCTAAGCGCCAGATCGCGACCGTGTAGCAACGCCACTGCCTGTACCAAAGCCAGCCCCAGTCCCGAACCGGGGCTGTTGCGCGCCGCCTCCGCGCGGAAAAACCGTTCTGTTGCCCGTTTCATATCGGCGTCCGACATGCCGGGTCCCTGATCGATGACATCGATCCGCACGTCCGTTCCATCCCTTGCCGCGCGCAGTTCGACGCTCGCGCCTGGCGGAGAGTACTTTAGCGCATTATCCAGCAAGTTCGCCAGTGCCTGCTGGATCATATCGCGATCCCCATAGGTGGTCAGCGTCGCTTGAGCCGAATGCGCACGACCCGAAAGCGGCGGCAGCGTCAGCTTGAATTTCTTCCCGGATTCGTCAGCCACCGCCTCATAAAGTTCGGCCAGATCGGTAAGCACCGGCACCAGATCGATCGTGGCAAAAGCGGAACGGCGGGCGCCCGACTCGATTTCCGCGATGCGAAGCAACGCCTGGAACACCGCCACCGCGCCATCGAGATCCGAGGTAGCGCGATCGATCGCGCTTCGCAACGATTCCACCGAAGCATCATCACGATTGGCGTCTTCCAACCGGGCCCGCGCACGGGTGATCGGCGTGCGCAGATCATGTGCGATCGCGTTCGAGACTTGCAGTACACCGTCCATCAGCCGCGAAATGCGATCGAGCATATCGTTGATGGTAACAGCAAGTTCGTCGAATTCGTCGCCGCGTTTCGATAATTTCACCCGCCGCGAAAGATCTCCCGCGGCGATCGCCCGCGCAGTGACCGAGACGTTGGCCAACATCCGCGCAAGCACAACCCGCACCAGCACGCCGCCCACCGTGCCCAACCCCACCAGCAGCAGCAGTCCCCAAGCCAGGCTGCTGGCCAGCACATCGCGCAACTGCGCGCGCGCCTGCACGTCGCGGCCGATCAGTAAATGATAGCCGTTGGGCAGATCCCAATATCGTACTCTTACCACCGATCGCTGCCCGGCGCGCGCGATCGGAAATTCGTAATAGACATCGGTCCGGTCGACCCCGGGCGGCCAGGCCAAAAGATTCCCGATCTTCGGGTGATACGCGTCGTCCGCCAGAAGATAGATCGACACATCATCGATGTCGCCGAGCATCCGGTCGTTGATCGCCTGAGACATCTCCGCCTCGCCACCGTTCGCCCAATAAACCGAAAGCGCCCTCGCATCGGTAACGATGGCGCTATCCACGGTCTGATTGAGCAGGTGGGAAGTGCTCCACCACAGCACCCCGGTCATGGCGCCCGCCGATACCGCGAACAGGATCGCGTAAAGCGCGGCAAGCCGGATGCTTGCCGAGCGCCAGAAACGGGCCCCCGGCACGCCTTTATTCAGCGCGCAGCATATAGCCGGCGTTGCGCACGGTATGGATCAGGGCGCTGCCGAACGGTTTGTCCACTTTTTGGCGCAGTCGCGACACGTGCACATCGATCACGTTCGTTTGCGGATCGAAATGATAATCCCACACGCCTTCGAGCAGCATGGTGCGGGTAACCACCTGGCCGGCGTGGCGCGCAAGGAACTCCAGCAGCCGGAATTCGCGCGGTTGCAGATCGATCTTCTGACCCGAGCGTTTAACGGTGCGCGAGAGCAGATCGACCTCGAGATCGGCGACCGCGAGTTTGGTCGCCGGAACCTCGGCCCGGCCGCGGCGCGACAGCGCTTCCACCCGGGCCAGTAATTCCGAGAAGGCAAATGGCTTGGTGAGGTAATCGTCACCACCCGCGCGCAGGCCGCGCACCCGATCGTCGACGCCGGAGAGTGCCGACAGAAACAACACCGAAGTGGTAATCTGTTGCGCGCGCAGCGTTTCCAGCAGGCGTACTCCATCGACCCCGCCGGGCAGCATCCGATCGAGGATAATCGCGTCGAAAGTCTCGCTGGCCGCCAGAAAGAGTCCGTCGCGGCCGTTATCGACATGCTCCACGGTATGACCTGCCTCGCGGAGGCCCTTAACCACAAAGCCCGCCACGTCGCGGTCATCTTCCACCACTAGAATACGCATGTGATTCCTCAGGGTTCTTTGAACGTTGCGAGGGATTGAGTTCGGGTAGATGACTTTAACATCATTCTGTCCCATGACATGTCAAGGGTTAGCACACAAGTTGAGATCAGTTAAGTCATTGGCCATGCTGCAACTGCACACAGCTCGAGTTGCGGCGACTAAAGCACGCAAAAGTTTTTGGCTCTTTTTTTCAAAACAGAACCCTTCCCAAATACAGACTCGCGCGAAGTAATATTAGCCAAAATCAATAGGTTAAGGTGAAAGGAAGAGTCTTCTTTTTGTGAACAAAAAGAAGCAAAAAAACTTTGCCAATTAGGGGGCCGCCCTATCGACCAAAAGTTTCTTGCTTTTTTTTTTCAAAAAAGATGCTTCCTTCCTCTCCTCAACCCATTGATTTAACTTACCTTAGCGCAATACACTCAAAGCCCCTCCGGATGCTCTGGCCAATCATGTCGCGGATAGCGCCCGCGCATATCCTTCCTCGCGTCTGCCCACGCCCCGCGCCAGAACGACTCGAGATCCGCCGTAATTGCGATCGGTCGCCCCGCCGGCGACAACAGTGCAATTCGCAGATTGACGCGGCCTTGGGCCAGCATTGGTGTGCTCGCCAACCCATAGAAATGCTGCGCCCGCGCCGACGCCAACGGCACTGGTTCGCAATAATCGATCGCCGCCCGCCCGCGCGGCAGCGGCAGGTGGGTGGGCAGATCGCGGTCCAGCCGGCTCCCCTGTTCCCAGCTCAACTGGGCGCGCAGCACCCCAAGCAAGTCCAAATCCGCAAGATGTGCCAGGCGCGTCATTCCCAACAGATACGGCGCGAGCCGCCCGGCTCCATCACGTGCGATCGCCTCATCCGACAAATCGGGCAGATCGGTATCATACAGCCTGGCGAGCGCGACTCGTGCCTGGAACTGCCGTGCCCCATCGGTCCACGGCAGCCGGGCCGGCTCCGCGCAAGCCGCCTTTGCCAGTGCCTCCGCGGTCTCACCTTCACTCGCGGGCGACGTACGATCCTCCAAAATCAGCGCCCCCAACCGCCGCCGGCGTCGCGCCAACACCGAGCCGGTGACCGGATCGAGGCCGGCTTCCACCTGTGTGGTGATTGTCGCCGCGACGCTTTCAGGCAGATCCTCAAGTTCCAACGGCGCCGCCAACCTGATACGCGCGGCTTGTTTAAGTTCCAGCGACGCCACCGCCAGAAACTTCGCGCCCGCGAGGCGATCGTTACGATCGATCCGCGCTCCTCCGCCGCCCGCGAGGCGAAACGAGCCGGCTTCCCCCCGCGCCCGAGCTATCCGATCCGGGAACGCGGCGGCAATCAGCCGGGCAGGGTTCCCCACCGCCTCGCATCGCCCCACGCGCAACCGCGACCGATATTGCTCGGCGCCGCGGCGAATGCGCGACAATGTGGCGCGGTCGGCATCCGCCGCGTCCGCCCCGATCGCCTCCAGGCGCAGCGAAACATCCGCCGGCGCATCGCGCGCGCGAAGCGGGTCGCGCTCTTCGAGCAACGCGGCCAGATCAGCGGCGAGCGCCCGTTCCGGCTGATCGCGCGCCGCCAGCATCATCGCGGCAAGTCTCGGGTGTGCCCCCAGTCGCGACATCGCGCGTCCGTGATCGGTAAGTTTCCCCGCCTCGTCGAGCGCCCCCAGCGCGCTCAACAGCGCCCGCGCCGCCTTCAACGCGCCTTCACCCGGTTGGTCCGGAAACGGCAGATCGGCCGGCGCCGCACCCCAAGCGGCGCAATCGAGCACCAAGCCCGACAATTCGGCTTCCGCAATTTCGGGCCGTTCGAATGGCGCCAGGCCGCGGTGCAGCGCCTCGCTCCACAATCTGATCGCCACTCCCGGCGCCTCGCGTCCGGCGCGACCGGCGCGCTGGTCCGCGCCGGCGCGCGAAATTCGCACCGTCGCAAGCCTCATCAATCCAGAGCTCGGATCAAGTTTCGGCGTCCGCCGGAACCCCCCGTCGATCACTACTCGCACGCCCGGAATGGTAAGCGAGGTCTCGGCGATGGACGTAGCCAGCACGATCCGGCGCCGTTCGGGATCGGGCCGCAGCGCGCGTTCCTGGCTTTCGGCCGAGAGTTCCCCATGCAGCGGCAGCACCAGTGCGCCCGCGTCCGCAAGTGCCGCCTCGGTCCGCCGGATTTCGCCCATACCCGGCAGAAACACCAGAATATCGCCCTGGTGTTGCAGCAGCGCGTTACAAGCCGCACGCGCCGCGGCTTCCGCCAGATCACGCGGATCCGCAATGTCGCGCGGGCTGTGGTGGACTGCGACCGGGTGGATCCGCCCCCTGCTTTCGATCACCTTCGCCGCCAGAAGCTCGCGAAGTCGCGGAACATCCGGAGTTGCCGACATCGCGAGCAGCCGTAATTCCGGCCGCAGCGTTCGTTGCAGATCGAGGGCAAAAGCCAGCCCCAGGTCGGCATCAAGCGTGCGTTCATGGATTTCGTCGAAGATCACCAGGGCGGTGCCGTCGAGTCCCGGATCGGATTGCAGTCGGCGCACCAGCAATCCCTCGGTGATCACTTCGATCCGCGTTTCCGCCGACATTGCGCTGGCCAATCGGGTGCGAAACCCCACCGTCTGTCCGACCTTCTCTCCCAGCACCGAAGCCATTCGCCGCGCCGCGGTTTCAGCCGCGAGTCGCCGAGGTTCCAGCAAAGTGATGTGTTGTCCGGCGACCCAAGGTTCATCGAGCAGTGCCAGTGGCACCACGGTAGTTTTGCCTGCCCCTGGCGGTGCGACGAGCATCGCATTTGTGCCGTCCGCAAGTGTACGGAGCAAATCGGGGAGGGCCTCGGTAATCGGAAGCATTACGCTCCCCTAACGTACAAAAGTTTTTTGCTTCTTTTTTTCAAAAAAGAAGATGCTTCCTTCTCTAAACTTCCCGTTCCCGACTCAACTACGCCCCATCCGGTTTGAAACTCAGTGCGAGTCCATTCATGCAGTAACGCAACCCGGTAGGTGCCGGCCCATCGTTGAACACGTGGCCCAGGTGTCCGCCGCATTTGCTACACAGCACCTCGGTCCTGACCATGCCTCCGCTCCGATCGACATGGGTGCTTATCCCGTCGTCGAGTGCCTGCCAGAAGCTAGGCCAGCCGGTGCCGCTGTCGAATTTCGCCGACGAGGCATAGAGCGGCGTCCCGCAGCCGGCGCACAAGAAGGTGCCGCGGCGTTTTTCCTTATTGAGTGGGCTACTGAACGGGCGTTCCGTGCCGGCTTCGCGCAGCACTGCGTGTTGCTCTGGGGTTAGCGCGCACAGGCAAGTCGTATCGGTGGGCGCTGGGTCTGACATTTCGCTGTCCTTTCCAATTCACGTAACACGCATTCGTCCGCAGGGTAGCGGAAGTTACGCAAGTCTCCTAATTGGGATCGGACAACTTCATTGCCAGGGGGAAGCAGCGCATCAGTGCGCCGAGCAAACCTCATGGCAAGCGGACGTCACCAGGTGCCGCCGCCGCACTCGCCAATGCCAGTGGCGCACTGCGGCCGGTGCGCGGGCGACGGGATCCGCCGGGGCATAGGCCCGGGCTCCGGGCTGGCCGCTCGACAAGCCCAGTGTTCCCCCCGGAGCCAGCGCCAAAGTCCCCGCTGTCACCGTCGTACCACCGGTATAAGTATTATTGTTCGAAAGGATAACGGTACCGCTGCCGCTTTTGACCAACGCCCCCGACCCGCTCAGCACCGCGCTAATCCTGCCCGCCTGCACGTCGAATGTTGGCGCGACCACGTCGCCGTTCTGGATCGTTCCACCATTCAGCGTCAGTGCGCTGGTATTCTGGGTGGTGGCGCCCAGGTCCAGGGTGCCGTCCGAAACCGTCGTCCCACCAGTGATGGTATTGCTTTTCAACAGCGTAACTGTCCCCGGCCCGCTCTTGGTCAGCGTCCCCGAGCCACCCAGAACCGCGCTCACCGTGCCCGACTGCAGATCGTAGGCGGGAGCGTCAACTTCGCCATTCTGGATCGTCCCGCCCGTCAGGGTCAATGCGCTGGTAGCCTGGGTAGTGGACCCAAGGTCCAGCGTCCCCCCGGAAACCGTGGTGCCGCCGGCAATCCGGCTGGACTTCAACAATGTGACCGTCCCCGGTCCGGTCTTGGTCAGCGCCCCTGCGCCGCCGAGTACCGCGCTCACCGTCCCCGCCTGCAGGTCGAACCGAGGCGAATCGATTTCGCCGTTCTGGATCGTTCCGCCGCTGAGGGTCACAGCGCTGGCAGTCTGGGTGGTAGTTCCGAGGTCGAGCGTTCCGCCGGTCACGGTCACCGGTCCTGCTAACACGGGCTGCGGCGCGGGGGCGGAGGTTTGAGCAACCGCGGGCTGCTGATCAACCGCAGCCGGTGCTGCTGTCGGCGCCGCAGCCGAATCCTGGACCGTCGGGGGGGGAGCAACCGAATTCACCGCCACGGCGGGCGGGGCGACCGGCTCCTGCGCAACCGGAGTTTGCACGACAGGTGCCTGGGCAACCGGCGCCTGCACAACCGGCGCCTGCGCAACGGGTGCCTGAAAAGCCGGAGCCTGAGCAACCGGCGCCTCGACAACAGGCCCCGTTGCCGCGGCACTCGGCGCCGGCAGCGGATAGTCAGCCACCTCCACATTCGGGGCGGTCGCCGCCACCGGAGCCGGCACCACCGGCGTATCCGCCGCCTGGGGCGCAGGCTCCGGCGCGGTGGTAGCCGGAGGTGTAGGCGCGATCAGCGATCCCGGCCGCAACAACGCCCGCGCTCTAGCACCCGCCGGCAACGCTCGCAGTTCCGCGTAATAGATCAGGTTGCTCTGGATCGACTTCGCATCCAGGTCACTCTGCGCGGCCTGTGCCGCTTCCGCGTCCCGTCCCGCCAACCCGAGCACCAGCGCCAGGTTGAGCCGGTCGCGCGAGGTTGCATTCGGCGCCGCCGCGATCGCCTGCATGGTAGCGACCGCGCTGGCGAAATCACCTTCGAGCGCCTGCGAGAACCCTAGATCAACGCGCAATCCCGGATCGTCAGGGAACTCCGCCAACCCGTCGCCGCAATCGGTCACCGCCCCCGTGTAATTCCCGAGCAAGTCGTCCGCGATCGCAAGTGCCCGGTAACCACGCGCGCTGGGCTGCAACGCCAAGCCTTTTTGCAGGTCCGCGACCGCCGGTACCGGTTCGTCAAGCACCACCATCGCGTTTCCCATCCCGATCAGCGCCTGCGGATCCTTCGGCGACAGCCCGAGCGCCAACTGATAATTGTCCGAGGCCTCATCGACCACTCCGGCATCGAGCAGCGTATCCCCCAGCCCCACGTAAGCCTTTTCCCTCAGCTTCGAATGGATTCCGATCACGCTTCGGTAATATGAAATCGCCTCGGCGTAATCCCCGGCGGCGTGTTCGCGCGCGGCGATATCAAGTGCGACCTGGGCCTGCAGACCGGAGATATTCTGCCCGGGCAGGGGGGTATTCACCACGGTGTTCGGATGGGACGCGCAGGCGCCCACCGCAATCACCCCCAGCACCCCCCCGAGCCGCAGTCCGCGTATCATCATCCAGGTGAGGACACGCTCCAATTTTCGAGATTCATGGACCGTCTCAATGCCGGCCCGCGGTGGTGCTGCCATAGGATCGTTTTGCCTCGTAATACTAGTTTGCCCCATCATCGGCTGCATTCGGCGTTTTGCAAGGGGCAATCGGCGCCATTGCGCTCACAAACATTTCTACCGTCTAAAATTGGTTCCGAGACGCTGTCCTAATATCACGTGACAATTACAAACAACAGTTAACAGCGCGTATCGTCCAGGTTCGAACCACCCCGCTTCCGGTTCAAGCCGCCTTGCGGAAGGTCAGATTAATCCTGCACCGCCCCAAAATTTCATGCGCACCATCAGCCAGTGGCGCGACGCCATGAAAATTCAGTCGCGCTTCGCCGCCCCAGACCACCACATCGCCATGGCAAAGCCTGATCCGCTGCGCCCGGTCCCCACGCTCGGTCCCGCCCCACAGAAATATCGCCGGCAATCCGAGCGACACCGACACGATCGGCGCCCCGAAATCCAACTCATTGCGATCCTGATGCAGCGCCATCCGCGCCCCCGGAGCGTACCGGTTGACCAAGCAAGCATCAGCCACAAACCCCCCAAACCCCGCCCTCGCGGCCGCCCGCGCCGCAAGCTCCTTGAATTCCTCCGGCATAGCCGGCCACAACGCCCCACCTTCCGGATCACGGCTGGTATACCGATAGCCATGCCGATCGGTCACCCACCCGAGCACGCCACAATTAGTCATCGCGACGCTCATCGCCCGTCCGCCCGGCGTCACCATATGGCGAAACGGCGCCGCCGCCACGATCCGGTCGAGCCCCGCCAATAAACCCATATCCCGCGCTATCCCGCCCAGTACCACCGCTCCCGGTGCTACAACCCGCTCTTCATCCGCAAACAATCCCGGCAGTTCCATCATTAGCCTGTCCCGAACGAAATCAATAGGTTGAAGATACAGGAAGAAGTCTTCTTTTTGTGAACAAAAAGAAGCAAAAAAACTTTGTCAATTAGGAAACGAGTGCGCCGATCTAAAGATTTGCGCTCCGACCCAAACGACCAAGAGTTTTTTGCTTCTTTTTTTCAAAAAAGATGCTTCCTACTACCTCTCTCGTTCGAGCAGCGCCCGCTTCCGTTCGATTCCCCACCTATATCCCGCCAAATCCCCATCCCGCCGCACCACCCGATGGCATGGGATCGCCACTGCCAGCGCATTCGCAGCGCACGCCTGTGCCACCGCCCGCACCGCTCGCGGCGCCCCGATCTCACGCGCGATACTGCCGTAGCTCGCAGTGGTACCCGCCGGTATCCGCCTTAACGCCTGCCAAACCCGTCGTTGAAACGCCGTCCCCCTCACATCGAGCGGCAACTCTGCTCCCAGCGCCGGATTTTCCACCACGCCCACCACTTGCGCCACCAACTGCTCAAACCCCGCATCTCCGCCCTCCAGCCGAGCCCGCGGAAACCGGTCCTGCAACTCGCGCAACAGCACCTCCGGCGCATCTCCCAGCAGTATCGCGCACACCCCAACCTCACTCCGCGCCACCAATATCGCCCCCAGCGAACACTGGCCCACTGCGAAAAATATCGTCTGATCTCTCCCGCCGGCGCGAAACTCCGACGCCGTCATCCCGAGGATCCCCCGCGAGGCCTCATAAAACCGGCTACTCGCGCCAAACCCCGCGTCAAAGATCGCCTCGGTAACCCCAGCACCTTCCGCCAGCCGTGCCCTCACGCGCCGCGCGCGCTGCGCCGCGGCGTAATCCCGAGGCGTCACCCCGGTAGCTGCCTTGAACACCCGATGAAAATGGTCCGGACTAAGCCCCGCCGCGCCCGCCAACGCCGCCAGGCTCAAATTCTCCTCCGCCTCCTCGATCATCCGGCAGATCCGCGCAATCATCTCCGTCCGTCCCAGATCGGCGCGTGCCAGATCCGGCCGGCAGCGCCTGCAGGCTCGGAACCCTTCCGCCTCGGCCTCCGCGGCGCTGGCATGAAACCGCACATTCTTCGGATTGGGCGCTCGTGCCCCACAAGACGGCCGGCAATACACCCCCGTCGTCGCCACCGAGTAGAAAAATCCGCCATCGACGGACTTATCTCCCGCCACCAGCCGGCTCCACCGCGGATCGTTCTCGACCAACATGGCTATCTCCTTCTCCTATCCTCCGCGTCCTTTCGCATCATCCACCCCGCGGGACACCCCGATCCTTGCGATTAAATCGAACAACCGGCAGCTTGCGCGAGCCTTCCCCGGCTCCCTTATACCTTCCTTGCCCCGCCTAATATCGTGTCGACCATCGGGAGCCGAAAGATGACGCAACCCACCCCTCCCTCCAGCACTCGCACCGAGTCCGACAGTTTCGGCCCGATCGAGGTCCCCTCCGACCGCTATTGGGGCGCCCAGACCGAGCGTTCGCACCAGAACTTCAAAATCGGCGGCGAGACCATGCCCGCCGCCCTAATCCGCGCCCTCGGCGTCCAAAAGCAAGCCGCCGCCCAGGCCAACCTACGCTTGAATCAACTCGACCCGATCACGGCGACCGCGATCATCCAGGCCGCCGCCGAAGTCGCCGCCGGCCGCTGGGACGAGCATTTCCCCCTCGTGGTCTGGCAGACCGGTTCCGGCACCCAAACCAACATGAATGCCAACGAGGTGATCGCCCACCGCGCCGCCGAGCTCCTGGGCGGCAACCGCAAAATCCACCCCAACGACGATGTGAACCGCAGTCAATCCTCCAACGACAGTTTCCCCACTGCCATCCACATCGCTGCCGCGCTCGAGATCAACCGCCAACTCCTTCCCTCGATGCTGGCGCTCCAACAAACTCTCGCAGCCAAGTCCGCGGAATTCGCCTCGCTGGTCAAGATCGGCCGCACTCATCTCCAAGACGCCACGCCGCTCACTCTCGGCCAGGAATTCTCCGCCTACGCGCAACAGTTAGCCTACGGCCTCCACCGCATTGGGGGCACCCTGCCGGCGCTGCTCCGCCTGGCCCAAGGTGGCACTGCCGTCGGCACCGGCCTCAACGCGCCCGCTGGTTTCGACAAAGTATTCGCCGTCGAAGTCTCCAACCTGACCGGCCTCGATTTCACTCCCGCTCCCAACAAATTCGAAGCCCTGGCCGCCCACGACAGCCTGGTGGAATGTTCCGGCGCCCTGAACACCGTTGCCGTTTCGCTCATGAAGATCGCGAACGACCTCCGCCTCCTGGCCTCAGGCCCCCGCTGCGGCATTGGCGAGATCACCCTCCCCGCCAACGAGCCCGGCAGTTCGATCATGCCCGGCAAGGTCAATCCCACCCAGTGCGAAGCGATGACGATGGTATGCGCGCAGGTAATGGGCAATCACGTCACGATCACCATTGCCGGCGCGACAGGTCATTTCGAGTTAAACGTCTTCAAGCCTGTAATAGCCTACAATCTTTTACAATCGATCCGTTTATTAGCTGATGCGTGCCGCAGTTTCACCGACCATTGTGTAGTCGGCATAGTCGCCAACGAGGATCGCATCGCGCAGCTCCTGGGTCAGAGTCTGATGTTAGTAACCGCGCTTGCGCCGCACATCGGCTACGACAAGGCAACCGAGATCGCGAAGAAAGCCCACCACGACGGTTCGACGTTACGCGAAGCGAGTGCCGCTCTAGGCTACGTAACCTCAGAGGAATTCGACACCTGGGTAATCCCCGCCAAGATGATCGGCGTCACACCCTTGTAGGGTGGAAAAGCCCTTGCGCATTCCACCTCCTCACATCCATGCGCACGTAAAATAACTTAAGTGCAGCCCAAGGAAGTGTTCTTTTTGTGAACAAAAAGAACCAAAAAAACTTTGTCAATTAAAGGAGCGCCGCCGACACGACTGCCGTCCTATCCATACATTGTAGCTCCCATTTTTTCCTCCTCAAGCGGACAAAAGTTTTTTTGCTTCTTT
>Ga0302314_10012499_pt1 | contig 14691 bp, 10 predicted proteins | sample III_Palsa_N2_3_FD_200533 | JGI IMG/M metagenome (GOLD analysis project Ga0302314, IMG submission 200533) | Peat permafrost microbial communities from Stordalen Mire near Abisko, Sweden - III_Palsa_N2_3 | ecosystem: Environmental > Terrestrial > Soil > Palsa > Peat permafrost | place: Sweden... | reverse complement strand
TTTTCGCCCCGAAGTCCAGCCGTGAAGCCTTGCGGGCCTCGGGTTTAAGCGAAAAACGGCTGCAAAACCCTATTCTTTTCCGGTATTCAGCAGGGCTTTTAAGGTTGCCAGCCGGTCTTTCGGGCTCATCGGCGCTTCGTCTTCGGTCGGCGGCGGCGCTTCATCCAAGCCCATTTCGTGGATAAATCGCGACGGTTCGCAGACGATGGTTTCGCGCGCGCGTTTGCGCTTTTTGCAGAAGGTTACGTGCAGGCTGCGTTGCGCACGGGTGATGGCCACATACATCAGGCGCCGCTCTTCCTCGATGCGCGAGTCGTCGACCGGGGTGTCGTCGTTGCCTTTGTGCGGCACGATGCCCTCTTCGATCCCGACCAAAAATACGTGCGGGTATTCGAGGCCCTTGGAAGCGTGGATGGTCGACAGGCGTACCGCATCCGGATCTTCATCGCGGCCTTCCAGCATCGACATCAAGGCCACGGTCTGGATCAGGCCGAGCAGGTTTTTGCCGGTATCGGCCAGGCCATCGGTATTATCGAAGCCGGTGGCCGTCTGCACTTCGGTCTCCTCATCACCGCCTTCGCCCAGTTTGGGCTCGGGCTTGGTGCCTTTGCGCTTGAGCCAGTCGAAGAACTCCAGCACATTGGTCCATTTGCTCTGCGCCTGACGTTCGTCGAAGGCATCGTACAGATATGGCTCGTAGTGAATGCCTTCCATCATGTCGTCGAGCAATTCGCTGGCCGGGTGTTTGTCGGCACGATCTCGCAAGCGCTGGATGAAGTCGCAAAAGGCGCGCATGGGTTCGATCTGGCGCGGCGCCAGACGCGCCTCCAGGCCGCCCATATATACCGCTTCGAATAACGACACTTTGGCCTGACCGGCGAACGATCCCAATGCTTCCAGCGTGGTGTTGCCGATGCCGCGCCGCGGCGTGGTGATGGCGCGGATAAAGGCCGGGTCGTCGTCGGGGTTGGCGATCAGGCGCAGGTAGGAACAGATGTCCTTGATTTCGGCTTTGTCGAAAAACGACTGACCGCCCGATAACACATAGGGAATCCGCTCGCGGCGCAGGATCTGCTCGAAGATGCGCGCCTGGAAATTGCCGCGGTACAAAATCGCGTAGTCGCGAAAGTTGGCGCGGCGTTCGAATTTATGAGCCGACAGGCGAAACACCACCGATTCGGCTTCGTGTTCTTCATCGTTGGCGGGCGTGACGGTGATCGAGTCGCCCATGCCATGCTCGCTCCACAATTTCTTTTCGAAGAGCTTGGGGTTCTTGGAGATAACGTTGTTGGCGGCGTTCAGGATGCGCACTGTCGAGCGATAGTTCTGCTCCAGTTTGACGACATGCAAAGCGGGAAAATCGACCTGCAGCTGCGCCAGATTTTCAATCGTGGCGCCGCGCCAGCCGTAAATCGCCTGGTCGTCGTCGCCCACCGCCGTGAACGCGGCGCGGCGCCCGGCCAGCAGCTTGACCAGCTGATATTGGCAGGTGTTGGTGTCTTGGTATTCGTCGATCAGCAAATAGCGCAGTTTGTTTTGCCATTTGTCGCGCACCGCTTCGTTGCTCTCGAATAATTCGGCCGGCACCCGTATCAGGTCATCGAAATCGACTGCCTGATAAGCATGTAGCGTCGCCGAATAATTACGGTAGACGATGGCGGCCTGATGTTCGTCTTCGGTCTGAGCGATCGCCATGGCCTGGTCGGGCAAGATCAGGCCGTTCTTCCATAGCGAAACCTGGTTCTGGATGCGGCGGATCAGTTGCTTGTCGGTGGTGCCGATTTGTTCCTGGATCATGCCGAAGCAATCGTCCGAATCCATGATGGAGAATTGCGGCTTGAGACCCACATGTTCGGCTTCCTGACGCAGAATTTGCACGCCCAGGGAGTGGAAGGTACACACCGTCAGCTGATTCACCGGCACGCGCCGCCCTTCCTTGCCCGGCGTGGTCAAGGTCTTGCCTTCCAGCAGTTTGCCGACGCGCTCGCGCATTTCCAGCGCGGCCTTGTTGGTAAAGGTCACGGCGGCAATATGACGGGGTTCGAACCCTTTATCTTCGATCAGGTGGGCGATTTTTTGCGTAATCACGCGCGTCTTGCCACTGCCGGCGCCGGCCAGCACCAAACAAGGACCATCGAGATAGCGCACCGCTTCGCGCTGCGCGGGGTTCATGCCTGCGGACATCTTCAGGGAATCTCAAGTGAAACAGGGTCGCTCCGAACGCACGTCCGGGGAGGCGCGATGTTAACACGAAAGACCCCGACCGACCGGCGAGCGACATCCCTCTCAAGGGGCGCATGGCTCGCAACCGGTATAGCGCGAGCCACGCCGGGCGAGTTCCTATATAGCTTGTGTTGCAGTCCTAGGTTTGCCGGACCTTGCAGCGTCTGCTAGGCTAGAACCCTTACTTACGGCCTAAACAACCCTAGCCCGCTTTTTGGAATTCGCCATGTACGTCGTCAGCCTGAATTATATCCGCCCCCTTGCCGAACTCGACGTGCATCTCGCCGCCCATCGTAGCTGGCTGGATCAGCATTACGCCAGCAATACCTTTCTGGCATCGGGCGCCAAAGTGCCCCGCAGCGGCGGCGTGATTCTGGTACGCGCCATCCCTCGCGAGCGGCTCGACGCTTTGTTGGCCAGCGACCCATTCAGCCTGGCCGGGCTTGTCACGCATGAGATCATCGAATTCAATCCGACCAAGCAGCATCCGACGCTTGAAGTCACCGGCCTGCTGGAAACGCCTCTGGGTTAATACGTCCGCGAATGCATGATTAAGGGCACCGCGCCGGCTTGGCGTGGTCCAATGAATTTGCTTGACGCAACCAACCGAAGACCACCATGACAGAATCGTTAAAAATCGGCCTGGCGGGTTATGGCTACGCGGGACTCACTTTTCATGCTCCCCTGATCGCCGGCAGCGGCGCCACCTTGGTAGCGATTTCAACCAGCCAATCGGAATTGGCTCAACACGACTGGCCGCAAGCCCGCATCGTGGCGGATTTCGAGGCGCTGCTGGCGCTCCCGGAACTCGACGCGGTGGTCATCGCCACGCCCAACGACACCCATTTCGATCTCGCCCGCCGGGCTATCGAAGCCGGCAAACACGTGGTGGTCGATAAACCGCTGACGGTCACGCTGGCCGAAGCGCTGGAACTGGAGCGCCTCGCCGCGCAGCATCAGCGGCTGCTCGCGCCGTTCCACAATCGCCGCTGGGATGGCGATTTTCTGACGCTGAAAAAACTCCTGGGTAGCGATGACGAACCCAGCCGGCTCGGGCGCGTGACGTATTTCGAATCGCATTTCGACCGCTTCCGCCCGCTGGTTCGCCCGCGCTGGCGTGAGCAGGCGGCGCGCGGCGGCGGGATTCTGCTCGACCTCGGCCCGCACTTGCTGGATCAAGCCGTGAATTTGTTCGGCATGCCGGAAACGCTCAGCGCCACGGTGGCCGCGCATCGCGACGGCGCCGAGGCGGACGATTATTGTCATTTGGTGCTTGGCTATCCGCAGCGTCAGGTGATTCTCCATGCCAGCACGCTGGCCGCCTTGGGGCCGCCACGCTTCCTGGTGCATGGCACGCGCGGCAGCTATCTAAAGTACGGTCTCGATGTGCAGGAAGACCAACTCAAGGCCGGGTTGCATCCCGACAATGTCGATTTCGGTGTCAATCCGACCGGCGTGCTGCGCGTTCTGGAAGGCGGGGCCGAGGCGCAATTCGAAGCGCAATATGAATTGCCGACAGAAGTAGGCACTTACACCGAGTTTTATCGGCTGTTTGCACAAGCCGTGTTCTCGGGCGGCCCGCTTCCCGTCACCGCGGCCGATGCGATCAACGTGATGTATTTGATCGGTTTGGCGCAGGAAAGCGCACGCAGCGGACAACGTTTGGCGGTTGGCGAAGTAAGCCGCGCCGCCGTCTGAAAATCGTGCGCCGAAAGCATCGGCGGAACAGGTGTTTTCGGCCATTTGACAGGCCTATCGGTTCTCACGTACAGTTCGCGTGCGCGTCGGGAGAGCGCGCCGGGAAGCACATGCCGGCGCCGCCGAAGGGGTAACACCCGCAAACTCTCAGGCACCAAGGACCGACGCAGCCGGAAGTTCGCTTCCGATCTCTGGAGAGCGGCAGTAGCCCCATTTAATCGGGGCAGGCTGCCCACCGAAGGGGCGCACGCAGACTTTGCGTAATCTCTCAGGTACCGAGGACAGAGGGGTCAGACTTATCCACCGTTGGGCGCTTATTCGCCCCGCGTGCGTCGTTACGCAGCAATCGGTGGAAGCTCATGATCCCTTTCGTTTTCGTGTAACCGAGGCCCCGATGACCGATCTTAAAAAAACCCCGCTCCACGCCACGCACCAGGCGCTTTCCGCTCGCATGGTCGATTTCGGCGGATGGGACATGCCGGTCAATTATGGTTCGCAAATTGATGAGCACCATGCGGTGCGCACCGACGCCGGCATGTTCGACGTTTCGCATATGCGCACGGTCGATCTGCATGGCGCGAAGGTGCGCGACTTCCTGAAATTGGCTGTCGCCAACAACGTCGACAAATTACGCACGCCGGGCCGCGCGCTGTATTCGTGCATGCTGAATCCGCAAGGCGGCGTGATCGACGATTTGATCATCTATTTCTTTAGCGACGATTTCTTCCGCATCGTCATCAACGCAGGCACGGCCGACAAAGATATCGCCTGGCTGACCCAATTGAATGCCGAACACGGCTTCGAAGTAAAGATCACCCCGCGTACCGACTTCGCCATGATTGCCGTGCAAGGCCCGAATGCTCGCGCCAAAACCTGGCAAGCCGTCGCCGCCGTGCAGGCCGCGAGCGAAGCACTCAAGCCGTTCAATGCGGCAGTGGTCACGGATACACCGTTTGGCGAATTGATGGTCGCGCGCACCGGCTACACCGGCGAAGACGGGTTTGAATTGGTCGTGCCCGCCACTCATGCAGCCGCCCTGTGGCAAGCACTCATCGCCGTCGGCGTGAAACCGGCGGGTCTGGGAGCACGCGATACGCTGCGCCTGGAAGCCGGGATGAATCTGTACGGTCAGGACATGGACGAAAGCGTGTCGCCGCTGGATGCCGGCCTGGCCTGGACGGTCGACCTCGAAAGCGAACGTGACTTCCTCGGCAAGTCGGCCTTGAAGCAACACGGCCAGCGCGCCACCTTCGTCGGCCTGATTCTGCGTCCGGAAAACGGCAAGCCCGGCGGCGTGCTGCGCGCCCATCAAAAAGTCATCACCGCGCACGGTGAAGGTGAAATCACGAGCGGCACCTTCTCGCCTTCGCTGAGCCTGTCGATTGCCTTTGCACGCGTGCCCACCGGGGTTCAAGCCGGCGACACCGTGCAGGTGCAAATCCGTGACAAGCAATTAGCCGCCAGCGTAGTGAAATTGCCTTTTGTGCGTCAGGGCAAGGCACTGGTTTCCTGACAGATTGCAGCTTCTCCCGGCGCCGCTTTGCGGAAGCGGGAGACTCAGGCAAACTAAGTCGGCAGCCGCACGGAACACCCGAATACTTATTTCTAACATTGTTGCCACACCCCCAGACAAGGAACCAAAATGAGCATCCCAGCCGAATTGAAATACACCGAATCGCACGAATGGATTCGCGCCGAAACCGACGGCACCCTGACCATCGGGATTACTGAACATGCCCAGGAAGCACTGGGCGATATCGTGTTCCTGGAGCTGCCTGAAGCAGGCCGCACGGTCAATGCCGGCGAAGCAATTGCCGTGGTTGAATCGGTCAAGGCTGCTTCGGATATCTACGCACCATTGAGCGGCGAAATCGTCGCAGCGAACAGTGCTTTGGCCGATGAACCGGAAAGCGTGAATAGCGATGCCTACGGTGCCTGGTTGTTCAAGCTCAAGCCCACCGACGCTGCAGCGCTCGGCCAACTGCTCAGCGCAGAAGCCTACGGCAAGTTGATCGGCGAGTAAGCGCCGTCTGGCACCGCGCCCGGCGCGGTGCAGTACCCCAACCATAACCGGCTGCCGTGCAGTTTGCATGCGGCCCAGCAGGACCAGAGACATGAAGCTCGATCACCCCGACCATCTTATGAACCGCCCGTCCCTCGCCACGCTTGAGCGCCACGACGCGTTTATCGAACGCCATATCGGGCCGGATACCTCCGACCAGCATGCGATGTTGAGCGAATTGGGCTATAGCTCGCGTGATGCGCTTATGGACGCGGTGATTCCGGCCAATATCCGGCGCACCGAAACGCTGCCGCTGGGTGCGTTCAGCGCACCGCGCAGCGAAGCCGAAGCGCTCGCCGCACTGCGCACTTTGGCCGACAAAAATCAGGTGTTCCGTTCATATATCGGTCAGGGCTACTACGATACCCATACACCGGGTGTGATCCTGCGCAACGTCCTCGAAAACCCGGCTTGGTACACGGCCTACACGCCGTATCAGCCCGAGATTTCCCAAGGCCGCCTCGAAGCTTTGCTGAACTTCCAGCAAATGATTACCGACATGACGGGCCTGGCGGTTTCGAATGCCTCGATGCTCGACGAATCGACCGCAGCGGCTGAGGCCATGACGCTGTTGCTGCGCGCCGGCAAGTCGAAGTCGCAGGTATTTTATGTCGCCGACGACGTGCTGCCGCAGACCATCGAAGTGATCCGCACGCGCGCCGAGCCAGTCGGTATCGAAGTGCTCGTCGGCCCCGCCGCCGATGCAGCCAAGATTGCCGTCGGCACGGGCGTATTCGGCGTGATGCTGCAATACCCGGGCGCGAACGGCGAGGTATGCGATTACCGCGCCCTGGCGGACAGCATTCATGCAGCAGGCGCGCACGTGATCGTCGCCGCCGACTTGCTCGCCTTGACGCTGCTTGCAGCTCCGGGCGAATGGGGCGCCGACGTGGCGGTCGGCAATACGCAACGTTTCGGTGTGCCGATGGGTTTTGGCGGCCCGCATGCAGGCTACCTGGCGGTGCGCGACGAGTTCAAACGGCAAATGCCGGGACGTCTGGTCGGTGTCACCATCGATGCACAAGGTAAGCCGGCACTGCGCCTCGCACTGCAAACGCGCGAGCAGCATATCCGCCGCGAGAAAGCGACCTCCAATATTTGTACCGCCCAGGCACTGCTGGCGATCATGGCCAGTATGTATGCGGTGTATCACGGCCCGGCCGGCCTGCGCACCATCGCCTTGCGCGTAAATCGCCTGACGGCTATTTTGGCCGCCGGCCTGCGCGAAATCGGCTACACCATTGTCAACGACAGCGCCTTCGACACCCTGACGATCGCGGCCGGCGCCCACACTGAAGCACTGCATACGGCTGCCGCTGCCAAGCGCCTCAACCTGCGTCAGATCGATGCGACCCAAGTGGGTATCTCGCTCGACGAGACCACCACCCGCGCCGACGTCAAGCTCTTGTGGTCGCTGTTTGCCCAGGTGGCGGGCGTAGCGCAGTTGCCGGACCTGGAACGCCTGGATGGTTCTGTCGCCGACATCTTGCCGGCCGCACTGGCACGCAGCACGCCTTACCTGACGCACCCTGTGTTCAATCGCTATCACTCCGAAACGGAAATGCTGCGTTATTTGCGCAGCCTGTCGGACAAGGATCTGGCGCTGGATCGCACGATGATACCGCTGGGTTCGTGCACCATGAAGTTGAACGCAACCTCGGAAATGCTGCCCGTCACCTGGCCCGAGTTCGCCGGCATCCATCCGTTTGCGCCGAATAGCCAGACGTTGGGTTACCGCGAAATGATCGATCAGCTCGAAGCCATGCTGGTTGCCTGCACCGGCTACGCGGCCGTATCGCTGCAACCCAATGCCGGCTCGCAAGGCGAATACGCCGGCCTGCTGGTGATTCATGCCTATCACGCCTCGCGCGGAGAAGCACACCGCAACATCTGCCTGATCCCCGCATCGGCTCACGGCACCAACCCGGCCTCGGCGCAAATGGCCGGCATGCAGGTGGTAGTCGTCAGTTGCGACAGCCAAGGCAACGTCGATCTCGACGATCTCAAAGCCAAGGCCGCGCAACACGCCAGCCATCTGGCCGCGATCATGATTACCTACCCGTCGACGCACGGCGTGTTCGAAGCGCATATCCGCGAGATTTGCCAAACCGTCCATGACCACGGCGGCCAGGTCTACGTTGACGGCGCCAATATGAATGCGATGGTCGGCTTGACCGCACCGGGCCAATTCGGCGGCGACGTCTCGCACTTGAATCTGCACAAGACCTTCTGTATTCCGCACGGCGGCGGCGGTCCGGGTGTTGGTCCGGTGGCGGTCGGCGCCCATTTGGCGCAGTTCCTGCCGGGTCATCATTCGAGCGGCTATCAGCGTCACGCGCACGGCATCAGCGCCGTGTCGGGTGCGCCGTACGGTTCGGCGGCTATCCTGCCGATTTCGTGGATGTATATCGCGATGATGGGCGCGGCCGGTCTGACCGCCGCCACCGAAAACGCCATTCTCTCGGCCAACTATGTCGCCCACCGCCTGACGCCGCATTTCCCGGTGCTGTACACGGGACCTGATGGACTGGTCGCGCACGAGTGCATTCTCGATCTGCGCCCGATCAAGGAAAGCAGCGGCATTACGGTCGACGATGTTGCCAAACGGCTGATGGATTATGGCTTCCATGCGCCGACCATGAGCTTCCCGGTACCGGGCACGCTGATGATCGAGCCGACCGAATCGGAATCGAAAGCCGAGCTCGATCGCTTTATCGACGCCATGATCGCGATCCGCGAAGAAATCCGTGCGGTCGAGGATGGCCGTTCGGATCGCGAAGATAATCCGCTCAAGCACGCGCCGCATACCGCAGCAGTGGTTACCGCGAATCAGTGGCCGCACGCTTATGGCCGCGAAACCGCAGCCTATCCGCTGGCCACCATGGTCGGCCATAAATACTGGCCGCCGGTTGGCCGGGCGGACAATGTCTACGGCGACCGCAATCTGTTTTGCTCATGCATTCCGATGAGCGATTACGCTTGATGGCGGACGGCGGCCGTGCAAACGGCCGCCATGATGCCTGCCATATCGTTTGAAATACGCGGCGCGGACCATTCCGCGCCGCGCCTCTCTGTTGTCCTCAAGGAGCCGCAATGGCTGTCAGCGTTTTCGACCTTTTCAAAATCGGCATCGGGCCGTCCAGTTCGCATACCGTCGGCCCCATGCGTGCCGGCCTGTTGTTCGTCCAAGGCCTGGAGCGCGATGCATTGCTGGCCGAAGTCGCCTCCGTACGGGTTGAGTTATATGGCTCGCTGGGCGCCACCGGTAAGGGTCACGGCACCGATCGCGGGATTCTGCTGGGTCTGATGGGCGATGCCCCGGATAGCGTCGACCCGGCCACCATCACGCCGCGCCTGGAGCAAGTCGCACAGAGCCAGCGCCTGATGTTGCTGGGCGTGCACGCAGTCAAATACACCGCCAAGCAGCATATGCTGTTCTATCGCCAGGCTTTGCCCGAACATCCGAACGCCATGAAGCTGTATGCCTACGATGCGGCCGGCGTAGTACTGCGCACCACCACCTACCTCTCGGTGGGCGGCGGCTTTGTGGTCACCGCTGGAGCCGCCAACAGCAATGTATTGAGCGCCCACGACCAACTGCCCTACCCGTTTCATAGCGGCCGCGAGCTGCTCGCGATGTGCGCGGCATCCGGCAAGTCGATTGCGCAACTGATGTGGGATAACGAGCGCGTCTGGCACAGCGAAGAAACCATCCGCAGCGGCCTGTTGCGCATCTGGGATGCGATGCAAGCCTGCGTCAAACGCGGTTGCGGCATCGACAACCCCGATGCCGACGGCGAACTGGCCGGTCCCTTGCATATCAAGCGGCGAGCGCCCGCGCTCTATCGTTCGCTGACCCGCGCGGCCAGCCCATCCGAGATCGAACATCCGAGCGACCCGCTGACGCTGATCGACTGGATCAATGTCTTTGCGATTGCGGTGAATGAAGAAAATGCCGCCGGCGGGCGGGTTGTCACGGCGCCGACCAACGGCGCAGCCGGCATCATCCCGTCGGCGCTGCATTACTACACGCGCTTTATGCGCGGTGCGACCGACCAGGGCGTGATCGACTTCCTGTTGACGGCCGGCGCGATCGGTATTCTGTATAAGCTCAATGCCTCGCTATCCGGCGCCGAAGTCGGCTGTCAGGGTGAAGTCGGCGTAGCCTGTTCGATGGCGGCCGGCGGCCTGGCGGCGGTGATGGGCGGGACTCCCTTGCAGGTCGAAAATGCCGCCGAAATCGGCATGGAGCATAACCTCGGATTGACCTGCGATCCGGTTGGCGGATTGGTGCAGATTCCCTGTATCGAGCGCAATGCCATGGCTTCGGTCAAAGCCGTGAATGCCGCCCGCATGGCCATGAACGGCGACGGCAGCCACTACGTGTCGCTCGATTCAGTGATCAAGACCATGTGGGAAACCGGTGCCGACATGAAGACCAAATACAAAGAGACTTCACGCGGCGGGCTCGCCGTCAATATCGTCGAGTGCTAAAGCTAGGTCGGCCGAGCCCGGATTGCCGGGCGGCCGAGCCAAGCCTCATTGCGTCCGGCTCGATAAGTGCGGGCTGTATTCGATTCGGTCGAGGCCATACAGTTTGTAGACATCTGTGCTGGTAAAAACCTCACGTCCGACACCCACGCCCTGGATGGTGACGACCACTTCGGGGACGTGATCGCCATCGACGTCCTTGAGCTCGGCCTTTAACAGGCGGCCAGCGCGTGGATGTATCAGGCCTGCCGCCAACATGCCGTTGGCCAGATTCGAATATAAGCGCACCGAATAACTGCCGGACGCCGAGGGTTCCGCCGACTCTTCGGCGACCACCACGGCCACGCCATTGCCCAAGGGCAGAATGTGCGATCCGGTGGAACTGGCCGACGTATAGTTGTTCGCGCCTGCGCCATCCGGTGAGCTGATAAACGCCAGTCCGGAGCTACGCTCGTACAGACACAAAACGCGCGTGGTGACATTCCGCTCGGACTGCCGCAGGTCGCGGCCTTCCATATTCAAGACATCGTAACCGACGGACTCATCGAAGCGCGCAGGCACGCTGAATCGTATCGGCTCGCCCAGGCCTGCAGCCATCCAACAGGCTTTCTTGGCATTGTCGTCGCTCAGATTGAAGTGGGCGACAACGCTATTGCCCGGCGTCGCGGCAAACATCATGGGTGTCGCCAACATCAATGCCAGCGGTGCACGGCGCGTCAATTGCCCGGCGATACTCGACAAACGATTTTTCACAAACGGCCCTACCATTAGATGACACGTTACGGGAAAACCCTAGCCAAAATGGGCATCTGGAAACTAAAGCCATTATCATAATCCAGCGCACCAAAAACAAACTCCCCACTCGCGTAAACGTTAGTGGGGAGTTTTTGCGGAGCCAGTCCGGCATGCATCGCATATCCATATTCCGGAATGCGACACACACCGGCTTAATTACTCAAGCATCCTGCCTATCAGAGCTTAACGGCCACCGATGGTTTGCAGCGTGGTCCACTTGCCGTCGACCACTTTATACACGGTAATGCCGCCGTTCTTCAAATCGCCGTGGTCGTCATATGCCAGTTCGCGGCTGGTGATACCGGCCATCGAGGTCTTGGCCAAGAGCGGCAGGTATTGCGCCGGATCGGTCGAGTTAGCTGCCTTCATGGCGGTGAACATAGCCATTGCGCCATCGTAAGCGTACGGCGAGTACGTTTCCACCGGACTGCCGAAACGCTTGGTGTATTCCGCTTCGTATTTCTTGCCGCCCGGCATTTGATCCAACGGCAGACCTGCCAACGAGACCACGGTGCCGTCAGCGGCCGAACCGGCGATCTTCAGGAAGGTATCCGACTTGACCATTTCGCCGGCCATCAGCGTTTCCTTCATGCCCAGTTCATGCATTTGCTTGACCATGGGAGCTGCTTGCGCGTCGGCACCGCCGAAGAATACGGCTTGTGCACCCGACGCTTTCAGCTTGGTCAGGACTGCTTTGAAATCGACTGCTTTGTCGCTGGTGAACTCGCGATCCACAATGGTTGCACCGGCAGCCTTGGCGGCTTTTTCGAATTGATCAGCCAAACCTTGGCCGTAGGCCGTGCGGTCGTCGATGATCGCAATCTTGGTGTAGTGCAAGCCCTTCACGGCGAATCCGCCGATGACTGCGCCCTGCTGCGTATCCGAGGTCATCATGCGGAACGCGCTCTTGAAACCTTGCTGGGTGTATTCCGGCGCCGTCGCCATGGCGATTTCGGGAATTCCGGCTTGAGCATAGATGCGCGATGCGGGAATCGTGGTGCCCGAGTTGAAATGGCCGAGCATGCCTTTCACGCCATCATCGACCAGCTTTTGAGCTACCGTGGTACCCGTGCGCGGATCGGCTTGATCGTCTTGCGCGTCCAGCACGATCTGAATCGGCTTGCCGCCGATTACCGGCTTGGTCGCATTGAAATCTTCCACGGCAAGCGTAATACCGTTCTTGAAGTCTGCGCCGTAGTGAGCTTGCGCTCCCGTCAGCGGGCCGGCAAAGCCGACTTTGACCGACTCTTGCGCTTGTGCTGCGTTGGCTCCTGCCAGCGACAGCGCGCCTACCAACATCGCGCCAGCCAGCCGTTTCGTCGTTTGTTCCATGCCATCTCTCCTTGAGCGGATTATTTGAATGGAGCGGTGCAGGGGTCTCCGTGCCCGCTCCTGTTTTTGAAACGACGCGCCGAGGGTCACTCAGCCTATCGTCATCAAACTTGCATTGCCACCTGCGGCAGCTGTATTCACGCTGACCGAGCGTTCGGTCAGCAGGCGTTCGAGTGCGTAGTCGTCACTCTCGGCTTGCAGTGCACCCGAGGCAACTCCTTGCACTGTCAGGATCGGCCCCGGACGCTTGGCAATGCGACGAGTCAAGCCATGTAGCTCATCGCTATCGCCTTCGAACAATACCGTATCGAAAGCGCCGGACTCGTCCTTCTGAGCCTGGGCATGCATGCGCAAACCGGCCGGTAGCGCCGCCACCAACTCAGCGCCTGCCGGAGTATTGAAAATCGCCTTATTGCCGGTTGCCAGAACCGCTGCAAATTGCGCGCGCGCGCCGCCCAAGGTCGAAGCCACGCAGAGTACCGCGCCTCGCCCGCCAAGCGAATAGGTGTTTCTCTCACCGGTCGGACCCGGAAGCACCGCCGTCGCGCCCGCCAAAACGCCGCCCAGATAGCGCTCGCAACGGGCTGCAGCCACGCTATCGCCGGCTTGCGCAAACCAGTCGCGGCAAGCCTTCAAGGTAGCGACAGGGTGGTTCTGCGCGCTATCGCCGCTGGCTTGATCGCCAACCAGCGCACCAGCCAGCATCGCCGGCACACCGCTCGGGCGCATCGCCAGCAAGCGTTGCAGATACAGCGGCCCGCCCGCCTTGGGGCCGGTGCCCGACAAACCTTCCCCGCCGAAGGGCTGGACGCCGACCACCGCGCCGACCACATTGCGGTTCACATAAATATTGCCGACATGCGCACGCTCGATCACATAGGCAATGGTTTCGTCGATGCGCGTGTGAACTCCCAGCGTCAGACCATAACCCGTGCCCTTGATGGCGGCCAGCAGCTGCTCAAGGTTATTCCGGCGATAACGCACCACGTGCAACACCGGGCCGAACACTTCGCGTTCCAGTTCGTCGATGCTGTCGAGCTCGATCAACGTCGGCGCCACAAAAGTACCGTGGCGGCCGGCTTCCGGCACCTCGAGCTGGAACACCGGGTGTCCCTTGGCGCGCATGGCTTCAATATGACGGTCGATACCGCGCTTCGCATCCGCATCGATAACCGGGCCGACATCGACCGACAGGCGGTCCGGGTTGCCGATGGAGAGTTCGCGCATTGCACCCTTGAGCATTTTCAGCACGCGCTCGGCGACATCTTCCTGCAAGCACAACACGCGCAGTGCCGAACAACGCTGCCCGGCCGAATCGAAGGCCGAATTCAAAACATCGCCCACGACTTGTTCTGCCAAGGCCGAGGAATCGACAATCATGGCGTTCTGGCCGCCGGTTTCGGCAATCAAGGGAATCGGCTTGCCCTGCGGGTCGAGACGTTCGGCCAGCGTGGCGGCGATCAGGCGCGCAACCTCGGTCGAGCCGGTAAACATCACGCCGCGCGTGCGGGCGTCGGCCACCAGGGTCGCGCCCACCACCTCACCGCTACCCGGCAGCAATTGCACCGCGCCCGCCGGCACACCGGCTTCGCGCAAGATACGCACCGCTTGTGCGGCGATCAGCGGGGTCTGTTCAGCCGGTTTGGCCAGCACGGTATTACCCGCCGCCAAAGCAGCCGCCACCTGCCCCATGAAAATCGCCAAGGGGAAATTCCACGGGCTGATACACACTACCGGACCGAGTGGGCGATGGGTATCGTTCGAAAACTCAACCCGGATTTGCGTGGCGTAGTAACGCAGGAAGTCGATTGCCTCGCGAATTTCCGCCACAGCGTTGGGCAGCGATTTACCGGCTTCGCGCACCACCAGACCCATTAACGTGGGCATTTGCGCTTCGAGTAGGTCGGCCGCGCGGATCAGGCAATCGGCACGCGCTTCGACCGGCGTAGCCTGCCAGATCGGTGCGGCAGCCACGGCGTATTGCAACGCTGTAGAAACCTGGGCATGAGTGGCTTCAATCACGCTACCGACCACATCGCGGGCATCGGACGGATTGCGCACTTCGCGCGCCACTCCGACCTGCGCCTCGT
>Ga0302314_10012498_pt1 | contig 14691 bp, 10 predicted proteins | sample III_Palsa_N2_3_FD_200533 | JGI IMG/M metagenome (GOLD analysis project Ga0302314, IMG submission 200533) | Peat permafrost microbial communities from Stordalen Mire near Abisko, Sweden - III_Palsa_N2_3 | ecosystem: Environmental > Terrestrial > Soil > Palsa > Peat permafrost | place: Sweden... | reverse complement strand
GCGAGGGATAGGGTTCTGATGGGCGCGGAGCGGCGCTCGCTGACACTAACCAAAGTAGAACGGGAAATGACTGCGTATCACGAAGCGGGGCACGCACTGGTCGCGTTCCACTCGCCGGGCCATGATCCGCTCCATAAGGTCAGTATCGTGCCACGGGGGCGTGCGCTAGGCGTCACCATGTCGTTGCCGGAGCGGGACCGGCACTCCTTCTCCAGGAGGGAGCTTGAGTCGAAGGTCGCGATGATGTTCGGTGGGCGAGTCGCGGAAGAACTGATTTACGGGGCAGATGAGGTCACTACCGGCGCGAGTGATGATATCCGCCAGGCAACGCTCCTGGCGCGGCGCATGGTGACCGAGTTTGGTTTCAGCGAAACACTTGGGCCAGTGTATTGCGAGAGCAGGCAGGAGAGCCTTCCCGGTGCTGCTTGCGACGTGTCTCCGGCGACCACCCTGGCCATCGACATGGAGGTTCGGCGTGTCACCGAAGCAGGTCAGGCACGGGCGCGGCTGATCCTGACCGACCACATCGATCAGCTCAGGCTGTTCGCCCATGCCTTGCTTGAACGGGAGTCGCTCTCTGGTGAGGAGATCGGGGTGCTGCTGACGGCCAACTTACCGGAGCATCGAGAGATTGGCGTTGAAATATTCTCGAGCTCGCTGGAACAAGGCTGACACAGCATGCGACGGATACGCCGGGGCGTAACCTTTGCCCGAAAGGCAATACCTCCAGGCCGTCGCAGTTGTATCCGATTCTCATCCCACGCGAAGTGGGTCATGGTCCGACCGTTAAGTCCACTCGTACAGCGCGATCGGGGTCACACGTTCCTGTCTTACAGGGACGGATGTGAGAGCCCTTGATGTGTGTGCTCGTACAAGGTCTGGCAGCGCTCACACCGTGTTGCGGTCGGACATGCAATCAGTCGCTCGAAGGCAATATCCGCGCAACATCCGACACAGACACCGTAGGTGTTCGCGCCGAGGCGGCCCCGTGCTTTCGCGACGCTCTCCAGTTCACGGGCTGAATGTTCCGCCAGAGCGAGCTCTCTATCAATGACCTGCTCGGCGTAGGCTCGGTCAGCATCACCGCTGTCCGGAATCGCGGGTTCGTCACGCGGCTCGCCGTTGCGTTGGCCTACTGCGCGATCCAGCGTAGAACGCGCCGCTGCTTCCTGCTGGTCCAGCAATGCGTCCAGCCGAGCTTTTTGTGTCTTTATAAGTGGCTTCATCAAATCACCCCAATGAAATCTGTTTAGACCGATGCGATAACGTTTGTGACGACCTTTCCGGGCAAAAGACTCACGCTAGAGATTAACTCTGCGTTTTGGCCTGCGCATGGGGCCTCGTCAGGTGGCACGTCAGGGTTTATAGACCTGCGTTAGATGACCAGTGAAAAGCATCCACAGCGCGAGGACCCCCAATGCCACGATTCCTGCAGCCACGATCAACTCGATCCTGTTAAACGGAAACTCGTGCGGCGCGTGTTCCTTGCGGGCCCAGATGAACACCAGGTTGCCCAGCGCGAAGAACACCGCACCGACAAGCATGTACTGCAAACCGGCGGCATACACTAGCCACAGGCCGTAGATTGTGCCGAGTACACTGGAGGCCAGCGCCATCGGCTTACCGATCTTCGCCGTCGAAGGGTACTGTCCCGTTGCCATCAACTTCCACAGATATCCAGTTGATCCGATGTACGCGGGCAGAATCATGACGCCGGTGATCGAGAGCATGACGTTCCAGGCGTTGTTCGAGAAGTAGACGAGGAGCATCATCGCCTGCATCACCGCACTGGATACCCATAGGGAAACCGACGCCGCATCGTTTTTGTTGGTCCTGGCGAACACCTTCGGATAGGATCCATCCCTGGCTCCGGCCCACGGCAACTCCGCGACGAGGATGGTCCATACGAGCCAGCAGGATAGAACCGAAATGATGACGCCTGCGTTGACGAAGTATTCAGCCCACTTGCCGAGCAGCGAGCCAAGAATTGCTGCCATCGCAGGCGGTGAAATTGCGGAGAGTTTTGCCTGCGACATGACGCCGAACGGCAGGACCGAGACGAGAACGTAGATTGCGGTGACGGACAGGAAGCCCAGCAGCGTTGCGCGGCTAACGGTCTTCGCGTCGGACCGGTCAGACATCACCACCGCACCTTCGATCCCGATAAAGACCCACAGTGTGACCAGCATTGTGCTTTTCACCTGGGCGAGGAGGCTGCCAAGAGGCTTGCCCGCGGGCGACGCAGCGCTCACATGGCCCCAGAAGTCGCTGCCAAACAGTCCCGCCTTCATCGAGAACGCGACGATCAGAATAAAAAATGCGAGCGGGATGAACTTGGCAACCGTGCCGATAATGTTGAGTGCCGCCGCGCCCTTGATGCCGCGCAGTACCAGCCAGTTCATGATCCAGAACAGGATCGAGGCCAGGATGACCGCCTCCCATGTGTTGCCACCCTTGAAATACGGTGGGAAAAATGCGTTGAGCGTGTCCATCAGCAGCACGCCGAAGCCCACGTTGCCGAAGGCCGACGACAGCCAGTAACCCCAGGCGATCTGAAACCCCGCGTACTTGCCGAAGCCGGTGCGCGAGTACATGTAAATCCCCGAAGTCAGTTCCGGCTTGATGTCTGCCAGCACCTGGAGAGTTCGGGCCAGAAAGAAGATGCCGAGTCCTGACACGAGCCACGCGATGAGAACGGCCCCCAGCGAGGCGAACTGCGCCATGTTTTGCGGCAGGTTAAATACGCCGCCACCTACCATGGCACTGAAGACGAGCATCGTCATCGCGATCAGCCCCAGCTTCTTGCTGTCCTTTGAAGTCGCTTGCGAGTTATTCATGGTCGTTCCTTTCGAGCGGATCGGGAGTAGCAGGCCGCACCGGCCGTCACTGTTTCACGCATAAGATCCGGTACCGCCCGCCTTCGACCCCGACGCCATGTGTGTCGTGGGTAAAACCTGGCATTTCGGCGTCGAACGCCTCGAGCGCCTTGAGGTAGCCGAGCAACGGACCCTGTGCGTTGCCGGCGTTCTCGCCAGGCATCATCAGCGGGATTCCTGGCGGATACGGGACCACTCCGGTCGCTACGGTGCGCCCAGCCATCTGGTCGAGCGTCAGCGATTCGACATCGCCATTAACGACACGCTCGTAAGCCTGCACCGGGGACAGCACCGGTACGGGCAACGTGCTGAAGCTCGCGTACAGAAGCTCGGTGGTCCGGTAGGTTTTCACCGCTGCGAACAGTGTCTTTGCGAGATCCGCGAGTCCGAGCGTGCCGTAGTGTTCGGGATGGGACGCCACGAGAGACGGGATGGCCCGGCTAAGCGGGGTGTTCGCGATCATGTCTCGATGAAATCCGAGCAGCGAGTTGATGAGTGTGCCCCACTTGCCGCGCGTGACGCCCATCGAAAACAGGAACAGGCTGGTAAAGTCCGTGGTCTTCTCCACGACGATGCCCTGCGCATCGAGGTAGGCAGCCAGCAACGAGGCCGGGATTCCTTCCGCTGCCAACGTACCATCACGTTCCATGCCCGGCGTGACGACCGATACCTTGATCGGGTCCAGCATGCAGTACCCTTCCTCGAGATCGGCAAAACCATGCCACGATTCACCAGGATGCAAAACCCATGCGTCCGGCTCGCGCGCGAGCATTTCTGGATCGGCGTCCTGGAATGGTGTCCTCTTGCCGGACTGGACGTCACTAACCGTGTCCGGTTGCCAGGCATTGAAGAACCAGCTGCCCCGGGCCTGGAACTCGGCGTGAAGCCGGGCCAGGGTCTGCCGGAACGCCACGGCCTCGCGGATCGACTCTCCGGTCAGCGCTTCACCCGAGGGACCATCCATCATCGCTGCGGCAATGTCATTCGAGGCGATGATCGCGTATTGCGGCGAGGTCGACGCATGCATCATGAACGCGAGGTTGAATCGGTCATGGTCGATCGGGCGACGTCCGTTGCGCACGTGAATGTAGGATGCCTGCGACAGCGCCGCCAGCAGCTTGTGGGTCGACTGGGTCGCAAAAAGCGTTGGACGGGAACCAGACGACGCATCAGGACTGCCATGCATCGCGAAGCGCCTGGCGTAGAGGGGATTGAAGCGCGCATAGCCATACCAGGCTTCGTCGAAATGCAGCCGGTCCACGGACTGTCCAAGCAGCGTTACGACACGCTCCACGTCGTAGCAGAGGCCGTCGTAGGTCGAGTTCGTCACCACTGCGTGGAGTGGCTTTCCATCGATATCCTTCGCTATGAGCGCATTGGCTGCAATGCTCTCGCGGACCGCCGCCGGGCTGAGTCGCTGTGACGGAATCGGTCCGATCAGGCCAAGGTAGTTACGCGAAGGCATCAGGTAGGTCGGTATTGCGCCGGAGAGTGTCATCGCGTGCTCGACCGACTTGTGGCAATTGCGGTCGCACAGTGCGATCTGGTCGCGCGTTACGCTCGCCATCAGGATCACCCGGTTCGAAGTGGACGAGCCGTTGGTTACGAAATAGGTGCGATCCGCACCGAATATGCGTGCGGCATTACGCTCGGCTTCGCCGATTGGACCTGAGTGGTCGAGGAGCGAACCCAGTTCGGCGACCGAAATCGACAGGTCGGAACGGAACAGTTCTTCGCCGAAAAACTCAAAGAAGGCGCGACCGGCGGGATGTTTCAGGAAGGCCGTGCCGCCGCTGTGCCCAGGCGTGTGCCATGAGTACTCGTAGGTGCCGGCGAAGGCAGCCAGTGCCTTGAACATCGGTGGCAGCAACGTCGCCCGATAGCGATCGATCGCGGCAGCCACGCGGCCGCCGACGAAGTCGGGGGTATCCTCGAACAGCCAGATATAGTCGTTGACCTGCTCGAGGATCCCGGCAGGCACCTGCGCAAGCGAGCCGCTGGAAGCAAGCAGGAACACAGGTAATTGCGCGGCGCGCGCGCGCACGGCGGCGATAACACTGCGCGCACTCTCATGCTCGGGCGCACCCACCAGTTCCCAGTCGACCAGCGCCGCCTGCAGCAGCGCATGGGTGGCAATCTGCGCCTCGGCTTCGCGCTGCGACACGGCGTCGATGACACCGATGCCGCGCTCTCGCAGATCCTGCACCAACGCGGCGGTCGCGCGGCCGGCGGCGCTTACGTCATCCATTCCGTTATGAACCACCAGCACGCGGCGGTCGAACAGGATACCAGGGACCTCATGCATGAACGCTCCTTGTGCGTTGACCGACGTGCCGCGAATGCCAGCCTCCAGGTGTTTCCTGAGCAGTGGACGAGACGTTGGGAGATCGCGGGACGTGTGTGCGTTGAGGGCGCATGCCTATTCCTTGACGACGTAGGTGTGGAGCACGATCTTCCCGGCGACATCGTCGGCGTAGACACCCTGCACTTCAAACTCAAACCCGGGAAAGCGGTTAAACGCCTCCTCGAAGACGAGGAAGTACTCGAGCATTGGCTGCGACCGCTCGTCAAATCGCTCGCCGGGCACGACAATGCCGATGCCTGGCGGGTAGATCAGCGCCAGCACAGCCGCGATCCGGCCTTTACACTGAGCGAGCGGCAGATAGTCGACCCGGTTGCCCACGAACGCCTCGGTGGCCTGCTGTACCGACATCGCCTGTTCCGGGAAGTGCTCGCTGCGAAAACACAGGCGCTGCAATTCCGTGACGTTGTGTTCGCGATAGAACTGGTGCATCTCATCGCATAGCCGCTGGAGCCTGTAGCTGCCATAGCGTTCCGGATAACGCGCAAGCGTCGTCGGCAAAACCTCCTCAAGCGGAGCGTCCCTGTCGTATAGCGCCTTGAACCCGACCAGATGAGAGATCAGGGAAGCGCTCTTGCCAGGTTCGACCGCCGGTGTCAGCAGGAACAGGATGCTGGTGAGATCGCACTTCTCCGCCACGATGTTGTGTTCCCGAAGGTACGCGGCGAGCAGTGTGGCGGGTATGCCGAACTTGCTGTACTCGCCGGTATGCCGATCGAATCCGGGGGTGATCAGTGTCAGCTTGTTGGGATCGGTGATCGCCCAGTTGGGCGCGGCATGGCGGAAACCGTGCCAGCGAGCCCCCGGGGCGAGTGCCCAGCAGGCCTGCTCGCGCGCCAGCACATCGGTTGGGATCGCCTCCCACGGTACGCTCTCGAGATCGGGGCTCACATTCGAACCCACAAGGTTCACGACATCGGGCACGAACGGATCGAAGAACCATGCAGTACGTTCATTCGTTGACGCGTCCATGAACCTTGACCTGAGTACACGCAGTTTCTTGCGGGTCTCGATGCCGATCCGTATCGCGTCGTCCCAAAGCACCAGTCCATTTCGTCCCTTGTGCATGTGGGCGTCGACATCGAGGCTCGCAAACAACGGATAGAACGGTGAGGTCGAACAATGCAGCATGAACATCTCGTTAAAGCGCCGGTGCTCCGTGCGCCGTGATTGCCCCTTGATATGTTGATCCCTGATGTGGATCTGCGAGGCCTGCGAAAATCCGGCGAGCTGTTTGTGGGTTGACTGGCACGCAACGATTCCTGGGCTCGTTGCGTCGAGATGTTCGATGCCCATGGCAAAGTGCCCGGCGAACAGCGGGTGGAACTTCATGAAACCCGCCCACGCCTCGTCGAAATGGACGTAGTCGCACAGGTGACCGATGCGTTCGATGAGGCTCGTGGCGTTGTAGATCGTCCCGTCATAGCTGCACTGCTCGATGATTGCGAGCCGGAATGGCCGCTCGCGCAGCCACGCTTCCTTGTCCGTGATGAGCGGATGCGTGCGAATCTGCTCGCGCAACCTGGTTTCGTCCAGCGCCTCGTAGTCGATCGGGCCAATCAACCCCTGCGGATTCCGGTCGGTCTCTACATAGATGGGAATCGCACCGGCAAGGAGGAGTGCGCCATGGTGGTTGGACTTGTGATTGTTGCGGTCGAACAGGACGAGATCACCGCGCTTGAGTAAGGCGGCCGTGACGACCTTGTTTGATGTCGAGGTGCCGTTGAGGATGAAATAGGTGCGCTCGGCGCCGAAGACCTTTGCGGCCTCTTTCTCGGCGGCCAGTGCCGGCCCCACGTGGGTGAGCAGATCGCCGAGCTCGGGCACGGAGTTATCAATATCGTTACGGAAGACTGCATCGCCCAGATGCTCGACAAACAGTCGCCCCGCGGGGCTGCGGCGGTAGAACGTGCCGCCCTGGTGGCCAGGGCAAGTCCACATCTGGTTGCCTTCGTAGTCGTAGTCCATCAGGGCGCCGAAGAATGGCGGTTTAAGGCTCGCCGCATAGCGCTCAAGCGCGAAAATCACCTGCTTCGCCGTGAAGCCGGGCGTTTCATTGTCGAGATAGATATAGCCCGTCACCTCGCCGAGCGGCGCGAGCGACAGCGATTCGACGCCGTTCAATTCACTGACAAGGTAAATCGGCGTGTCCAGTCCGCGATCCTGCCGGATAGTGTTGACCAGATCCTGTACCTCGAGCTCGTTGGGACCGTCGATGGCGAGCAGGAAGCAGCCGATTGCCATATCGCTTTCAGCGGCTACTTTCGCGCCGCTGACGGTGGGGCAGACGTCAGTGCGGAAGTCACAGCCGGACAAGGCGTCAAGCAGCCCCTGCATCAGACGGGCCTCGTTGCTTTGGGGCGCTGTCGCGAAGACCGGGCTGTACAGCAGAACATGGAATAGCTGGTTGTAGGGGATTGCCATGTCGGAGACCTCCGGGAAAGTCGATTGGTCCGCCAATGCGCAGCTGTAGACGGGATGGAATGGCGAAGCGTTCGCGACGACTTAATTGGCCGATCTGTTGCACCTTATCTGTTGTACCTTTAATCCGGTCAGTCGCTTCTCGTCTGTCCGGTAGCGGACGAATGGAGAGCCCGGCTCGATTTTGTCGGGCGTGTCGGAGCGATAGATCCTCGAACGCGCGCATCGCTTGTCTCATCGGGTCCATTCCGGCGTCGCCGGACGAGATGGATTTCGAGGCATCTGAGTAATTTGCGAGCCTGTTCCTTCCGCGTGGGCGATCCTATGATCTGAAGTAGCGAATGTCCGTCGGTTAGACACCTGTCGATCCGGCTTGCGCTTCGGTCGCACCTTCTCGCCTAGACGTGATGAAGCTGATTGCCCCGGGGCCACGCACCGTAGTGACACAAGGTCCAGGTCTTCGCTGGCGCCGGCTCGGTGACTCGCGCCCGGCTTCCATGTGATCCGTCGGTCGCCTGGCTAGATACCGGGCGATCGGATTAAGCCGCTTTTCTGGCCGCAATGCTGACGGCACTGTCTCCCGGCGTTTCATGAGATGCGGCCCGAACTGGGCAAGAAGATCGCGGATCAGTATGACCTCGCGGGTGGGGGCGAGGTAACGAACGAAGTGTTCGAGTCCGAAGCGTCGATCGTATTGGAGCAGGCCGAAAACCGGCTGCATACGATCAAGGCGATTCTTGTCGCGCCGCTTGCCCGATAGAGGAGATGACGATGCGCATCGCTGTGGCTCCTGGGGGAATGCACTGCCCAAACGTGGTGAGCGAGTGAGCGCCTACGAGCAACGCAAAAACTTTCTGCCTGCCGCCACACAACTGTCGAAGGCAGCGACCGGAGACAATCTCGTGATTGTCCATGGTAATGGGCCACAAGTTGTGGCTGCTCGCGTCGTAAGTCATGGCGGCGCCTGAATCTGAGCGCTTTCCTCTCGACCTGCTGGATGCGGAAACTGAGGGCATGATCGGACTGGAGCTGGGCAACGGGCTTGCGGGCCACCGCGCCTTCGCTAATTTGATGACGATGGTGGAGGTGCTGAGTAGTTTCCGAGCCTGTCGCCCATACGCCGCACGCAGCTATCATTCCGACATCGACAGTTGTCTCCAGATTTCTCATTAATATGGGCGTGAGGGCTCGGCTGGCTTGGAACAATCCGAGTCCGTTATCAGGCCGGTCGACTAGGGCTGTTTTCAGTTAGTTGCTTTTGGATCGAGCCGGCACCAGATCGCGCATGACGATCATGCTTGTGTGCTGGGCTTTGCGATGTGCATCTGCTGCCGTACGGCTTGCCGTGAGGTCCAGGACGTCCGGTAATCGACGTGGAGCAGGATCAGATGAATGCGCAAGAAGTCGTGGAAACCGCAAATGCTTTGGTCGCCGGCCACAAGGGTCTGCTTGCGATGGATGAAAGCACGTCAACCTGCAACAGGCGATTTTTCGGGTTGGGGATCCCGCAGACCGAAGAGGCGCGGCGCGCATATCGTGAGTTGCTTCTGACCACACCGGGTCTTGCAACGTGCGTGAGCGGCGTGATTCTGTACGACGAGACCATACGTCAGCGCAAGACTGACGGCACCCCCCTCCTGGACGTCGCAATCGATGCGGGCATCATTCCCGGTATCAAGGTTGACATAGGTGCGAAGGACATGGCGGGGCATCCCGGGGAAAGAATCACAGAAGGCCTCGATGGATTGCGCGAGCGCCTACGTGAATATGCCCAGATGGGTGCCCGGTTTGCCAAGTGGCGGGCAGTTATAACCGTGGCCAAAGGCGTTCCGAGTAGGGGGCGCATCGATGCGAACGCCCACGCGCTCGCTCGCTATGCCGCTCTGTGCCAGGAAGCGGGGCCGGTACGCGTCGTGGAACCCGAAGTGCTGATGGACGGCTCTCATTCCCTGTATCGATGCGGCGAGGTCACAGAGCAGTTGTTGCGCAACGTGTTCAACGAACTCGACTCACAAGGCGTGATGCTGGAGGGCATGATACTGAAGCCAAATATGGTGCTTCCCGGGTTGACCTGCGCGATACAGGAGACCTTGGACGCAGTGGCTGACGCCACAGTTCAATGCCTGCAGCGAGCTGTGCCTGCCGCGGTGGCGGGCATCGCCTTCCTGTCCGGAGGGCAGTCGGACGAATTGGCATCGGCCCGGTTGAATGCCATGCACGTGCGCTTCAGGCCACCACTAGGCCATTCCCCATGGCCGATAACGTTTTCGTTTGGTCGAGCTTTGCAGCGACCTGCAATGGAGATCTGGGCGGGCACGGAGGCGAATCGGGGCGCGGCCCAGGAAGCATTGTTGCATCGAGCGCGGTCCAATCACGCCGCGCTGCGCGGCGAATATAGCGGAGTGATGGAAGCGCCATGACCCAATTACTGCAGGCGTATCTAGTTCGGCATGGCGAGACCGCCTGGTCTATCACCGGTCAGCACACCGGACGCACCGATCTCCCCTTGACTGCACACGGCGAGAACGGGGCGCGTGAACTCGCGCCGCTCCTGCGGAAGATCCGGTTCGGACGTGTATTCGTCAGTCCTCGACTGCGTGCCCGGCAGACTTGCGAGCTGGCCGGCCTCGGGCAGGTGAGCGAGATTGAAGCCGATCTGGCGGAGTGGGACTATGGCAATTACGAAGGCCTGCGGTCCTCCGATATCAGGAAGATGCGCCCACACTGGAATGTTTGGCAGGACGGCGTTCCAGGCGGTGAGGCGCCCACAGAAGTCTCTGCGCGCGCCGACAGGCTGATCACACGTCTGTGCTCGATGCACGGCAACATTGCGCTCTTTACGCATGGCCAGTTTGGCGCAGTCATCGCCGCCCGATGGATCGGCCGCCCATTGATCGAGGGGCGGCATTTTCCGTTGCATCCAGCGTCGTTAAGCATTCTCGGTCATGAGCCCAGCCATCCCGATATTCGCGTCATCGAACTGTGGAATGCCACGTCGTCGCGATTCTGGTTTGACCCTCAGGAGCATACCTCGGTCGTGTGATCTGCGAACAGGATCAGTCGCACCGCGTACGTTTGCGAAGCTACCGCAACTGCAGTGAGTCCTCTTTGGCTTCAGGTGATCACGAAGTCCGTGATTCGGGCTTGCGCCACCTGGATGACTGATTGATTGAAAGTCCGGCTGATTGTAAACAAGGCGATGGCGGTGTTCGTGTCAGTGAGCCCGCTGCGGCGTGATGGGTGGCCAACCAGCCAATGTGAGGAAGACATGCGCGCTTTGATTGCCGGAAACTGGAAGATGAATGGTCTGCTGCGGCAACTGGTCGAGATCGATACCGTTGCAGCATCCGTGAGCGCGACGCCTCCACACGCGGACATTCTGATTTGCCCGCCCGCCACGCTAATCGCACGCGCCGCAGAGCAGGTGGCAGGGCGCATCGCAATAGGAGGGCAGAATTGCCATAGCAAGATCTCGGGGGCGTTCACCGGGGATATTAGCGCCGACATGCTCAAAGACGCAGGCGCGAGCACCGTCATCGTTGGACATTCGGAGCGGCGGCGGGGTCATGGGGAGACGGATGCGATAGTGGCAGAGAAAGCTAAAGCTGCATGGCGCGCCGGGCTCCTGACAATTGTCTGTGTCGGCGAGACCAAGTCGCAACGGGAGGCGGGTATCGCTCTATCTGTATGCGGGACTCAGATTTCGGGGAGCGTGCCTCGGCAGATGGTCTCGCTCCACAATGCAGTCGCGTATGAGCCGCTCTGGGCGATTGGAAGCGGCCACGTGCCGACAGCGTCGCAGATCACGGAGATGCACGCGCACATCCGACGGTGTCTGGTCGAGCACCTGGGCGAGCAAGGAAACGAGGTACGCATCCTTTACGGCGGCTCCGTCAAACCCGCCAACGCACGAGCGATTCTGTCACTGCCAGAGGTCAACGGCGCGCTGATTGGTGGTGCAAGCCTGAGGGCCGCAGATTTCCTCGAGATTATTGACGGTGTTCCACACTGCCCTTGAACGCATCCTGCCGCGACGGAGTGTCCGGTACTGGACAGAGCACACCGCCGAGAGCGCATAGCATCTTGTCAAGAGTGCGATGCCGGGCTCGACCATGCACGGCTGTAGTCCGCTAGTAGCGGTTCGGGTTACGGCGCTACTGTCCGATGGTGTAGCGAAGAACCGATCTTTGGAGTGAAGACGTCACACTATTTGTGCTCCTGGCTAGCTCGCACACACGCGCTACCAGGATGTGTTGACATTCGCGAGGTCGCAGTCTGATCAGGTATTGCCATGCGACCGGAAAGCCGAACCGCAAATGAGTCCATGCAAGGTGATCAGCGGTTCAGGCGCCGGTCACGAAGAGGACTTCCTCACTCTGGCGACAGATTCAATACCTGAAAAATTGGGAGGTTCAAATGGCACATTATTACTGGAACGACTGGTATTCCGGCTGGGGCTGGTTTCTATGGTTCGCCGTGATCGTTCTGATTTTTTCAAGCTTCGGAAACTGGGGTTATACCTATCGTGCTCATCGAAACTTTGGGCTGCAGATACGGAAAGAGGCTCTCGATATTCTGAACGAGCGGTATGCCCGAGGAGAGGTGGCGCTGGACGAGTACAAAGAGATGAAATCCGAAATAGCGAAGGCCTATAGCAACGGCGGCGATACGGGCACCCATAGCGGCCGCTGAACGGCGCGTTCTGTCGATCGATGCGGTGCCGATGACCGGGAACTCTGCGCGCTTTGCTTTTGGAACGTTCACGCGCATCTCAAATCACCAGATGCGGGAAGGGTTCATCGGGCACAGGCGCTACATCGACACGCATGGGTGGGACATGCTGGAAATATGCGCTTGGACAGCATAACGCGGCGACGTGCCAGGGCAGGAGCCAGTTGACTTTGTCGGAAAGATACGACGGCAAGCGGATAGCGAGAACGGGCTGCGTGGCGGCAGATCAGGAGTGGCGAAATGAACGATATCCCTACGGCTGTCAAGCAACCGAAACGGTCCGCACACGAAAAAGTGACCGCGATCGGAATAGATCGCCCATCGCGCCATCGGATCAGGAACCTGATTATTGCCGTGGCCCTGTTCGCCGCCTTCGCGGCGGGTGTTGCCGGCTATATCCAACAATGGCTGTGGATGCGGCAGTTAGACTACGTCCGTGTCTTCTGGACGCTCCTTTCAGCCCAGTTGGGGATGTTCGCCTCCGCCTTCGTCTTTGTCTTCCTTTTCGTGTGGTTCAACCTGCGCCAGATCAGCAAAAATGGCACGGACGTCCCAGCCAGGGGGCACGCCACCATGCCGGCCGGTTCATCCACCGACCGTGGACGCACACTGCCAGACATCGTGTTTGCTCCTGGGGTGGTGAAGATGGCGATTGGAGCTATCAGCGCGGGCATCGCCCTGATTTATGCGGTTAGCTTCCATGCAGAATGGGATACCTATCTTCGCTTTCGATATGGCGGAGCCTTCGGCATAGCCGATCCGCTTTTCGGCGTCGATGTGGGATTTTACGTCTTTCATCTGCCCTTTTATGTGCTGTTGCAAAACAGCCTCACGTTGCTGACGGTCCTGACGCTTTTGCTGGTCCTGCTCGCCTATGCGTTCCTGGGATTGTTACGCGTAGACAGGAGCGTAAGGATCGCTGTGGACGATCGTGTCACGTCACATATCTCGGCGCTGCTTTTTATTCTGGCTGGCAATTTTGCATGGGGCTTTTACCTTGACCACTACGATCTCGTCTTCTCCACGCTGGGTGTCGTCTACGGCGCGGGCTACGCGGCTGACCATGTAACACGCGTTTCGCTCTGGATCATGCTGGCGGTCTCAGCCTTGGCATGTGCATTGCTCGTCGCCAATTCTTTCCGTCCGCGGTTCAAGATGCTGGTGTTGGCCGCGGGAGCGGGCGCGTACCTGGTTCTCTGGGGCGTCGCGGTGTGGCTGCTTCCCGTTGCTTTTCAGGAACTCTTCGTACAGCCGAGCGAGCTCAAGCTGGAGACCCCTTACCTCAAAAGATACATCGCATACACCCGGAAGGCTTACCAACTGGATGCAGTCCAGGAAACGACCTATCCCGCCCTCGCGGATCTGACGCCTGATGTACTCGCGAGAAATCAGGACACGATACAGAACATTCGTCTGTGGGACTCGCGACCGCTACTTGAGACGTATCAACAGACCCAGGCGATACGGCTCTACTATCAGTTCTATAACATCGACACCGACCGTTATCATCTGGCGGACGGCTATCATCAGGTCATGCTCTCCACCCGCGAGATCTCCGCCAAACTTCCTGAGAAAGCACAAACCTGGGTCAACGAGTATCTTCAGTTCACACACGGATATGGGGTGGTCATGAACTTTGTCTCGAAGACCACCGGAGGAGGGTTTCCGCAATACCTCCTCGAGAACGTTCCTGCCGAGTCCGACTTCGGTCTGTCCATCACTCAGCCTTCCATTTACTACGGCCAGTCGATGTCGGGGTACCGGATCGTCTCGACCGACATCAAGGAATTCGACTACCCCAAGGGCAATAACAATGTTTACACCAGCTACAGCGGAAAGGGCGGAATCCCGTTGGACAGCTTCTGGAAGAGGATCCTGTTCGCTTTTACCAAAGCCGACGTCAACATTCTATTGACCTCCTACCTCAAGCCTGAGAGCCGAATTCAAATCTACCGGGACGTTCGCGAACGCGTTGCACAGATCGCTCCCTTCCTGAAGCTGGATCGCGATCCCTACGCTGTAGTGAGCTCCGGAAAGCTATACTGGATTCAGGATGCCTATACGATCTCGAATCGGTTTCCCTACGCCAATCCGGAGCGGACGACACAGTACGGAATTGCGCTCGGTCAACGCGTGGATGCCGCGATCGCGGGTGAGGCGGGGACGCTCAATACCGCAGAGATCGAGCCCGGTGCGATGGCGGGCTTCGACGGACTGAACTACATCCGAAATTCCGTGAAGGTCATAGTGGACATGTACGACGGAACCGTCCGCTTCTACGTCATGGACCCCAAGGATCCT
>Ga0302314_10012497_pt1 | contig 14691 bp, 13 predicted proteins | sample III_Palsa_N2_3_FD_200533 | JGI IMG/M metagenome (GOLD analysis project Ga0302314, IMG submission 200533) | Peat permafrost microbial communities from Stordalen Mire near Abisko, Sweden - III_Palsa_N2_3 | ecosystem: Environmental > Terrestrial > Soil > Palsa > Peat permafrost | place: Sweden... | reverse complement strand
TCTACCTGCGATATCCTAATATCAGTCGAAAAAGGCGCGGCCGGATTGGTAAGCACGGCCCCTGCGAGTCCCTCTCGCAGTTCTGTCTGTCCGGATACGGGCAACGACCCTCGGCGATGGCGGCAGTGCCTGTGCACTGCCATTCCCGTCGCATGGGTTCCGGCAGCTTTCTCGACTCCATGCGACAGCTTCTCAACACGAAGGAGATCGCAATGCTCAAACTCAACCACCTCAACCTGCCCACCTCAAACGTCCCAGCCCTCAGCCGCTTCTTCACGGAGGCCTTCGCCTTTCGTCAGGTCGGCGTCTTCGGCAACGGCAAGCTCGCTTCACTCGTCAACGACGAAGGCTTCGAGATGCTCCTCATGCACGACAAGCACCTCGCCGCCGGCGAACACTACCCCACCACCTTCCACACCGGTTTCGTCGTCCCCACAAGAGAAGAGGTGCATCAACGCCACGCTGCTATCCTCGCCGCAGGTTTTGAAGCCCCCGCCCCCGCCCGCATCGACCGCGGCGGCCCACCCGCCTACGGCTTCTACTGCATCCCACCCGGCGGCGTCATGGTCGAAGTCAGCACCGCAGCCGAATAAACCCCGCGCACCCCAACTCACGTCGTAACTTCATCACGGCATGAGTGGGGGTGCTCAGCAAATCTAGCCGCAACCGTTAACCCATCAGGCTGCGGCCGCAACCGGCTTCACTTTCCGCACCTTGATCCTCACTTCAACCCGAGACCCCAGCCGGTTCACAATCGTCATCAGCCGATCCAGCGTAAACCGCCCAAGATCGGCGTTCCGGATCCGCGAAAAGTCTGCTGCCGCAATCCCTGTTCGCGCATGGGCGCCCCGCACGGTCAGCCCCTCGCTGTCGAGAACTTTAAGAATCTCCGCGGCCAGAATAGCTTTCAACTGCTCCACATCCGGGCTGGCATGTCCAAAGTCGTGAAAGACATTCCCACTGCCGCGTACTACTTCTATCTCTTCACGTTTCATCGCAGCATCTCCTTCAATCTCTTTAGCCGATCCTCAATAAGGTCGATCTCATGCTTGGGGGTCTTGATGCCTTGGGTCGACTTCTTCTGAAACGCATGAACGACCCAGATATCGTCTCCAAGTTGGACCGCATACACCACACGAAAAGCATTCCCGCGATAGGGAAGAGCAACCTCAAACACTGCCGACCCAAGTCCCAACAGCGGCTTCACAATGTCCGCCTTGCCACCTTCAGCGGCAATCGTCAGAGCAGTTAAGCAGATGGTCTGTGCCTCCTTGGGGAACTTCTCGAAGTCCTTCCGGGCGGCTTTGATCCATGAAATGGGGCGTGTTTGTCTCATATACTGCTCAGCTTGAAGATCAGAATTCAAGCGTAGTCATATTTGACAACGAGGTCAAGAGTGCCGCGTCTCGTACGCAGCCCAAAAGTAGGGTAGGGGAAGTACCCTTAAACACTAGTCCCCGAAGCCGTAAGCTCCAACACCTCAGGCGCAGCCGCCAGTACTTTTCCCGACGCCCTCTTCGGCACTTCAATCAGCATCTGTGCCACCACTTCATCCATCGGCATCGGTCGTCCGTACAAATACCCCTGTGCCTCATCGCAATGCCGCCGCATCAAAAACGCTGCCTGCTCTTCCGTCTCGACACCCTCAGCAACGACCTTCATCCGCAGCCCATGCGCCATCGCAATCACGGTCCTCACAATCGACGTCGCATTCGCATCATGCGGGCACTTCGCAATAAAGCTGCGGTCGATCTTCAACCGATCCACCTCATACTCCAGGATGTACTTGAAGCTCGAGAAGCCTGTCCCAAAGTCATCGATAGCAATCCGAACACCCAGCTCCCGCAGCCTGCCCAACGCCAGCGAAGTCTCCGTCGAGCTAATCATCAGGGTGTACTCCGTAATCTCCAGCTCGAGGTCTTCGGCCGCCAATCCAGACTCCCGCAGCGCATCCTCAACCAGCTCCGCCAGGTTGCTATGCAGAAACTGCCGTGGAGACAGGTTGATCGCTACAGTAAACCGACGGCCCACGCGCTCCTGCATCTCCTTGGCTTCCTTGCAAGCCCGCCGCAGCACCCACTCCCCAATCGGCAGGATCAACCCACAGTCCTCCGCAGCCGGTATAAAGTCCGCCGGAGAAACCAACCCTCGCACCGGATGCTGCCAGCGCAACAGCGCTTCAATCCCTACAATCTCACCACTCTTGCAGTTCACCTGCGGCTGGTACACCACAAACATCTGGTCCTTATCGATCGCATAGCGAAGGTCCGTCTCCAACTCCAACCGGTCAGCATTCGCCTCCAGCATCGTGTCGGAGAACACCTGGAACGAGTTCCGTCCACTATCCTTCGCCGCATACATCGCCGCATCCGCATTCCTCAGTAGCGACACCGGATCAGCACCCCAGTCCGGATAAACACACACCCCTACGCTGGCCGTAACACTAATCTCCCGCCCCCCCACCATGATCGGCTCCTGCACTTTTTCCAGAATCCGATTCACGCACCGCAGCGTATCTGCTCTCGTTCCGGAGTTCGGCATCAACACCACAAACTCATCGCCGCCCACACGCGATACCGTATCCGTCTTACGCACAGCCGAAATCAATCGCTCTGAAACCGCGACCAGCACTTCATCTCCAGCTTGGTGCCCCAGCGAATCATTGATGCGCTTGAAGTAGTCCAGGTCTACCATCACAATCGAGATCTGATGATCCAGGCACTTCGCGCGTTCAATCGCTTCTGCCATGCGCTCGCAGAGCAGCATACGGTTCGGCAGCCTCGTCAGCACATCATGGTGTGCCAGGAACGATACCGAATCGCTCAGCCTCTTACGCTCGGAAACATCGAACGCTACAGCAAGATAGCCCGTGATCTCATTCTCCGCGCTACGCAGTACCGTCAACGCAAGATGCACCGTAATGCGGCTTCCATCCTTGCATAGATAGGTCCATTCACTCTCGTCGCTCTTGCGGTGCCGAAGCATCGCAGCCAGCGTCTCAAAGCCCGCCGAAACAGACGTCCCCGTCTCCGTACTCAACTCAATCGACCGCGCACTCAGCTCCGCATTGTCATGCAGCACAACGATGGAGTGCTTGCCCGCCAGCTCATGCCTGCGATACTTCGTAAGCTGTTCCGCCGCACTATTCACCGCAGTAATAATGCCCGTCGGGCTAATCGCGATAATGCTGAACGGCGCATCCTCAATCAGCGACTGCGAGAACTTGTTCAACTCTTCAATGCGCTTCAGCTTGTCGCGCTCCACCGAAAGATCATGGAACGTCACCGCGATCCCACCATGGATCTTCACCGCCCGCATCGTGCACCACAGCCCTGTGCCTTCAGGCGAGTTGTCCCTGATCTCGCCCATGTACGGCACGCCTGTCACCGTCACCTGCCGCAACAACTCCAGAATGCCGTTGACACGAATCTGCGGTAGCACATCATTCAGGTGTTGACCCACAATGTCATTGCTACGCCGCTGCAGCATCTTTTCTGCCTTGGCGTTCACATACGTAAACCGAAAGTCCACAATCCTGTGCAGCGGATTCCGCACCGCTTCCAGCAGGCAGAAGCTCTCCAGCGTCGTCTCCGCCAGCGTCAGAAATTTGTCTCGCTCCGCTCCCGCCGTAAGTCCAAAGTCCACGATCCTTTGAAAGAAGGGAACCAGCAGCGCCACACCGCACGCAATCAGGATCGACACCACCGCAGTCATCACCGCATACCGCGGATTGCTGCTATCGACCACCTGACGTACGTCCTGCATATCCAGCAGCCGCTTCGCCGCGATTGTCACAACGATCAACCCAAGCACATAGCCCGTCGCGCCCAGCGAAACCTGTCGCCGCAGCTTCCACGCCATCCGCCCCAGCGTCGCACACGCGAACACGCCCGCAGCAATGGCAGCGACATCCGCCACAATGCGCAAGAGTCGCAGGGAAAAAGGAAAATCCAGTTGTGCTGCGCTGTTGACAGCTTCCGTCACTGCCCAGCGAGAGTGGGCTTCATACCCCAGGAAGAGCACACAAAGGGCCGTTGCAAAACCGAGGATGGCCGTTCTGTACATGCTCGTCGAATAGCCCAGACGCATTCCTGTTTTCTCCGGTGGAATACTGTTGCTCGCCTGCCCGGACAATCAGAGCTCGACTACAAATTAACCCACATTGCAGACGTTAGCACCAAAAAGTCACCAAATGTTGGTGATCTAGGTAACCATTTGTGTGGTTACTGTGCAGCTTTCGTTGTAGAGAAGAAAAAGGTCTCAGAAACCCGATAGGCAAACGGTACATCCCGAGTTTCAGATCAAACTTTTCTTAGCAAAATCATCCCGGAAAAGTTCACAGGGTCACGTTACCTTGGCCTCTTCCACACACTCCTGATGGCACCTTCAGAGAAATCATTCGGAGCTTCCCGCAACACCGCGATCATCATAGCTTGCCCGTGCCCTTTGAAACAGCCCAACATTCTTTGCCACCCATCGCCACAGTGGATGCACGTGGTCCAGCATCTCCACCGCGATCGGCGTGATGGCATACTCCACCCTCGGAGGCACCTCGGCAAACACCACCCGCGTCACCATCCCATCGCGCTCCAATTGCCGCAGCGTCTTGGTCAGCGACTTCTGGCTGATGTTCTCCACCTGCTCCATCACCCGCGAAAACCGTAGCGGCGCACCTGCTTCCGCCAGCACAGCCAGCGTCCACAAGCTCCACTTATCTGCCAGGCGAGACACAATCTCACGAATCATGTCATCCTCACCATCGGCCAACGCATCGCAAGCGGCGTTCGCTTCCGCCCAACGCGAGCTGGCATCAGCCCGAATATTTTCCTTCAAAACTGTCATTTTTCTCATTTGTTACCTCAAGGTGCGTACGCGCAAATAAGGTGCCTTATTGCCATCGGATACTGTCAGCAGCATAATTCATCTCATGACAACCCCGCGCACTACAAAATGGACTGCTCAAGATATCCCCTCGCAGCAGGGCCGCCGCGTCCTCATCACCGGAGCAAACTCCGGCATCGGTTTTGAAGCCGCACTCGAACTCGCTCGCCAGGGCGCTGAAGTCATCCTCCCCGCCCGCTCCGAATCCAAAGCCAACGACGCCATCGCCCGCATCCACCGCGAAGTCCCCAATGCAAAGCTCACCCCAGCCATCCTTGATCTCGCCTCGCTCGCCAGCATCCGCCAGTTTGCCGCGTTTATCGACGCAAAGTTTCCCGGCCAGTCCCTCGATCTCCTCATCAACAACGCCGGCGTCATGGCCGTCCCCACCCGCGAGCTCACCGTCGATGGCTACGAGCGTCAGTTCGCCACCAACTACCTCGGCCCCTTCGCGCTCACCGCTTTGCTGTTCCCACATCTCAAACCAAAGCCCGGCACCCGCATCGTCACCGTCGCCAGCGGCGTCAGCAACCAGGGCAAGATCGAGTTCGACAACCTCCAATCCGAACGCGTCTACAAGCCCATGTTCGGCGCCTACTCGCAGTCCAAATTAGCGGACCTCATCTTCCAGCTCGAGCTCCAGCGTCGCCTCACCGCCGCAGGTTCCCCCATCGTCAGCACTGGCGGACACCCCGGCTACGCCATCACCAACCTGCAGACCACCGGCCCCCAAGGCCAAATGCCCTTCATCATGCGCCTCGGTACCATGATCCTCAAGCCGCTCGCTTCGCAGGACGCCGCCCACGGCGCACTCCCCACACTCTTCGCCGCCACGTCACCCACCGCAACCCCCGGCGGTTACTACGGCCCCAGCGGCTTCCAGGAACTCAAGGGATACCCCGTCCCCGCAAAGATCGCCCCCTCTGCAAAAGACCTCGCTCTCGCCAAACGTCTCTGGTCCGAGACCGAACGCCTCACCGCAACGCCCTTCAACCTCTAGCGCAAAGCAGGGAAGGCAGCGTCCCACGTTGCCTTCCCGTCTACCACTCACTCTCCAAACGTCCCGGCTCCGTATAAGGCTTCGCCCAAAGCGCCATCTGCAACTGCATCGACGCGCACCACGCCCGATGCATCCCCTCCACATCCTCGGGCGCATGGCCCTTCGCCGCCATATACGGTTTGATCGTCTCGTTCATCACCGCAATGAACCCGAGGATATCGTGCAGCGGCACATACGCCGTAGACGCCACGCCGTCCGTCAGGTTCTTCTTCGCACTCGTATGCCGCAGCGCAATCTCCTGCTGATAGTTCAGCCACTCCTGGTCGTACGGCCGCAGGCACGTGTCCAGGATCCACTGCTCAAACCGCAGATTGCTCTTCGCCAGGTACTCCGGCAGCGGTTCGTTCTCCACGGAGCGCGAGTGCCGCGCCAGGTTCGGTATGCTCTTGATGATCCCGTCCCGCCAATGTTTTACCACCGCTTCCACCTGGTCAGCGAGCACCTCACCCGCCATCCGCAGGTAGCGTTCCTCCTCGCCGGTAAAGCCCACCGTAACCTTCAGCGCCTCAAGCTCCGCCATCGATACCGGTGAGTCCGGCACCGCGCCATAGTCATACCCTGCAATCTCTTTCGCAACACGTTCCATAGGGACTCCTTCTTAGTGCGCGCTCGAAGCGGCAGCAAACAACACAGTCAACCCTTCAGCCAGCGTCGGATGCGTAATCACGGCATCGCGAATCGCCGTGTACGGCAGCTTCCCGATCATTGCCATCTGCACCACCGCCAGTATTTCTCCCGCATCGACGCCGAACGCCGTGAAGCCCAGAATCGCATCGCTGTCGGCGGCGATCAACGCCTTCATAAACCCGCGCGTCTCGGAAATCGTCCGTGTCCGCAGGTCCGCCGCCATCGGAATCTTCAGCAGCCGATAAGAAATCCCACCCGCCTTGGCATCCGTTTCGCTCAGCCCGATGTGTGCAAACTCCGGATCGGTAAACATGCAGAAGGGAACCTGCCTTCCCGTCGTCACCCGGTTTCCACCTGCGAGGTTCGCGCGGATGATCCGAAAGTCGTCGAAAGAAATATGCGTAAACTGCGGGCTTCCCGCCGCTTCTCCAATCGCCCACACACCTTCGGCTGTAGTCTGTAGCCGCTCGTTCACCTGGATGTATCCACTCTTCGCCAGCGCAACGCCTGCAACCTCCAGCCCCAATCCTTCCGTAACCGGAGTCCGCCCCGTCGCCACCAGCAGATGCGTGCCTTCCACAACCCGCTCCACGCCATCCTGCGACAACGTCACCTGCACCGCATCGCCGCTCTTGCCGGCAACGCTCTTCACCTGCGCCCCGAAAACAATATCGATCCCCTCGTCTTCAAATAGCGCCCGCAGCCCTTCGGCCACGTCTTCATCTTCACGATGCACCAACCGCGCATTGCGTTCGAGCACCGTCACCCGGCTTCCGAACCTACGCATCGCCTGCGCAAACTCCAGTCCGATATAGCCTCCGCCCAGCACGATCAAATGCTCTGGCAACTCCTGCAGCTCCAGCGCCTCCACATGCGTCATCGGCTCCGCTTCCCGCAGCCCTGGGGTGGCATCAATCGCCGCCCGCGTTCCTGTCCCGATCACCACATTCGTTCCACGCACCACCCGCGTGCCGCCATCGTTTAGCGAGACCTCCAGCGTGCGCGGCGCAATAAACTTCCCCGTACCCATGATCAAATCCGTGCCACTGTTCGTGTAGTTCTTCACATGGATCGCGACCAGCTCCTTCACCATCGTGCGCTTGCGCTCGGTCACCGCGGCCATATCGACGCGGAAGCCTTCCGTCCGCACTCCGAACTCACCCGCCCGCCGCACATACTGCGCTACCTTCGCGCTATGAATCACGTTCTTGCTAGGCAGGCACGCAATATTGGGGCACGACCCGCCAATGTACTGCCGCTCCACCATCGCCACGCGCTTGCCTTCTTTCGCCAGCGTCCATGCCAGAAACTTCCCACCCTCACCACTGCCCAGAACCACAAGGTCGAACTCTTCCACGGCACTCATAGCGTTCCTCCTCAAAATGAGAAATCAAATAAAACACATACTAGCCTGCGCAACACCCTAATAAGAGACAAACCTTCTCCGAAAAGAAAAGAGCCCGGCAACCGCCAGGCTCTTTTCTCTATCGTCTATGCTCTGCCTTACTCTCCGTAAGGCACCCAGATGTTCTTGATCTGTGTCGCATGACGCAGGAAGTACCGTCCCTCAGCCTGCGCCGGATCGAACCAGTCAATCTGCCTGCCTTCGTTGGTCCAAACCTGCTTCAGGTTCCCAATCGAACCCAGCTTCACCAACGCGCTCGCAGCTTCATCGCGGAAGCTCCATATCGCGTCGATGTCGTCATGCTCCGCCAGCGTCTTACCCAGCTCGCTCGCCTTGCCGGACACAATATTCACCACACCACCCGGCAAATCGCTCGTATCAAACACCTGGTAGATCTCGCCCATCAGCGTCGCACAGCGCTCGCTCGGAACAGCAACCACCGTGTTGCCCATCGCAATCGCCGGTAGCACCAGCGAAATAAAGCCCAGCAGCGGAGCATCATCCGGGCACAAAATCCCGACCGTGCCAATAGCTTCCTTCATCGCCAGCGTCACCATCCGCATCGGCGGATTATGTACGCTGCCTTCGAACTTGTCAGCCCAAGCCGCATAGGAGAAAATCCGCTCCACGCTGTAATCCAGCTCAATCGCGGCCTGCTCCGGCCCAACAAACTCAGCCAGCTTGGCAACAATCTCCGCTCGCCGCTGCACCAGGTTCTCGGCGATAAAGTACAGCACCTGCGCACGTCCATGCGCTGCCGTCTTCGCCCATTTGCCGCTGACATTCCGCGCCGCCTCAACAGCATTGCGAATATCTTTCCGCGAACCTACCGGGGCTTCGCCAACCACCTTGCCACTCAGCCCATACACCGGATAGCTATATCCCGAGTCCGGCCGTGCCTGCTTGCCGCCGATATACAGCTTCACCGTCCGATCAATCCCAAACCCAGCACCTGAGTACAGAATGTTCGGCTCATCATCCACCATGTCCGAGTCAGCCACATACAGCGCGGCTGTTCCATCCACTTCCGTCACCTTAGGTTCCGGCAACGACACAACAGCCTTCGCCTTCAACTCATCATGCAGCCAAGCCGGCTCAAGGTACTCATACATCCCCTCTTTGCCGCCTTCGCGTCCATAGCCTGACTCGCGATACCCACCAAACCCGCACGCTGCATCGAACAGGTTCGTAGCATTCACCCAGACCACACCAGCCTTTACCTGCGCGGCAACATCCAGGGCCACGTTGATGTTCTCGCTCCATACGCAAGCCGCAAGACCATACGTCGTGTTGTTCGCCAGCTCCACAGCTTCAGCCGGAGTACGGAACGTCATCGCCACCAACACCGGCCCAAAGATCTCTTCCTGCGCCACGGTCGATGCAGGCGAAACCCCGGTCAGCAGGGTCGGCTTCAAAAACAAACCCTTCTCCGGCATCGTCACATCCGGCTGCCAGCAGGTAGCACCCTCGGCAACGCCCGTCTGTATAAGCGACTTGATCCGGTCATACTGCACCTGGTCCACAATCGCGCCAATATCAATCGCCTTATCCAGTGGAGACCCAACGCGCAGCGTCTCCATGCGCGCCCGAATCTTGTCATAGAGCTTCTCAGCGATCCGCTCCTGCACCAGCAGCCGCGAGCCCGCACAACAAACCTGCCCCTGGTTAAACCAGATGCCATCCACCAGCCCCTCAACCGCAGAGTCCAGGTCAGCATCGTCAAAAACAATAAACGGGCTCTTGCCACCAAGCTCCAACGACAGCTTCTTCGTCGTCTTCGCCGTAGCCTTGCGAATGATCCGTCCCACCTCGGTCGAGCCCGTAAACGCAATCTTGTCGATGTCCTTATGCTCGACAATCGCGGCGCCCGTAGCTCCATCGCCGTGGATCACATTGAGCACACCCTTCGGCAGCCCAATCTCATCCGCAATCTCCGCCAGCAAAATCGCCGACAGCGGCGTAAACTCCGCCGGCTTAATCACCACCGTATTTCCCGCCGCCAACGCCGGAGCCACCTTCCACGCAAACATCAGCAGCGGAAAGTTCCACGGAATAATCTGCCCCACCACGCCCACACCCACATAGCCGGGAAACTCTTCTTCCAGCAACTGCGCCCATCCGGCATGGTGATAGAAGTGCCGCGCCACCAACGGAATATCAATGTCCCGCGACTCACGAATCGACTTGCCGTTATCCAGCGTCTCCGCGACGGCCAGCTTGCGCGAGTGCTTCTGCACCTGCCGCGCAAACGCATAAAGATACCGCGCCCGTTGATGTCCCGTAAGCGCCTGCCAACCGAGCAGGGCAGCGCGCGCCGCTTTCACCGCACGATCAACATCGCCAGCATCAGCCGTAGCCACCTTCGCCAGCACATCACCTGTAGCCGGATTCTTCGTCTCAAAGCTGTTCTTGCCAACAGCCGTCCACGCACCATCAATATAGTGCCCAAACGAACGCTTATGCGCGTCGAGCCACTTCACCACTTCGCTAGCATCTTCCGGCGCCGGTCCATATTCCATGCTGTAAAACTTCTCCACAATACTGCTGCTCATAGATAGCCTCAAACTTTATTGATTGTCATTCCGCAGCGAAGCGGAGGAATCTGCTGTTGCCTTTGTTATTGCAGTTGCTCTTGCTTTTCTTGCTTGTCATTCCCGCAGGGAATCTGCGTCTTGCCCGTGTCATCTAAACTTTGTCATCCTGAGCGAAGAGATTCGCGCACTTTGCGAATCTCGCAGCCGAAGGACCTGCTTGTTGCTCGCATCACCACGACAACTGAAGGTTTTCAAACAATACTCTCCACAATGCTAGTTGACATAGATCTACCTCGTTCTTATGGCTTGTATCCATAGATGTGTTTAGGATTGCAACGATCTATCCCTTCGCTGTCATCCTCAGGCAACGATGCATCGTAAAGCTTCACTGGCACTCGGCCTTCCGAACGAAAAGCGCGCTCATAAAATTCAGGATAGAAAATTTGAAAGAAACCGGCTTCTTCTTGTACGAATTCAAAGGATGCCGTCGCCGGCCTAAGCTTCAACGTAACTATGCTCCGTACATCATCTTTCCGAATCGTTCTTTTTGAGAAAGACTGCTGGATAGTGATAGTGTTCACGTCGATGTGCTCAGGTTTACCAATGATTGACTCGCCATCTTTCAGCCTCACTAACATGGATTCATGCGCATATAACTTCGCCGCCTGAACGTCTTTCCATGAGCTACGTGAATCGAAGAAAAGCTCTGAGCCTTGCCCAATCTGAACGACTTCGGTTATTGCTAGCGAAGAGTCTGGCTGGCCAGTGGCGCGAATGGTAACGTTCTGTTGACTCGACATAGCAAGCTCACCGAACTTGCATGATCCATTCTTTAGCAAGAACGTGTAGACACGGTCTTGCCCGTAGGAATATGAAATCCCGGCGATGCTCAGAACAAGGGCAACTGACATATTTCGTGAACACGGCATCATTGGATACCCTTCATCACGCAATCGGATGCCGCGACAACGCACTATATCTTCCCGTCACATGGTGCTCCAACTGCCGCTCAATATCTGCCAGCATCGAGCTAGCTCCATACCGAAATAAAGTAGGCTCCAGCCAGGGCCGCCCCAGCTCATCCTTCATCAACGCCATCCAGTCGAGCGCCTGCTTCGCGGTCTTGATCCCGCCCGCCGGCTTATAGCCAACCGACATTCCCGTCCGCTCCGCATACTCCCGAATCGCCCTTACCATCACCAGCGAAACCGGCAGCGTAGCATTCACAGCCTCTTTGCCAGTCGAAGTCTTAATAAAGTCGCTACCCGCCATCATCGCAATCCAGCTAGCCCGCGCCACATTCCGCAGCGTCAGCAGGTCCCCGGTTCCGAGGATCGACTTCATATGAGCCTCACCGCAAGCGTCCTTGAACGCGGCGACCTCGTCATACAAGGCATTCCACTCGCCGTTGAACACATGCGCCCGCGTAATCACAATATCGATCTCGCTGGCTCCGGCCTCAACACTCCGACGAATCTCCTGCACCCGTTCCGCCAGCGGCGACAACCCAGCAGGGAAGCCCGTAGACACAGCCGCCACCGGAATCCCCGATCCCTCCAGCGCCTTCACCGCCGTCTCTACAAACGCGTGATACACGCAAACCGCGCCCGTCGTAAGATGCAGCTCCTCAATCCCCAACGCCTTCACCAGATGATCCTGCAGCGGCCGCCGAGCCTTCGCACAAAGCCGCTTCACCCGCTCTGCAGAGTCGTCACCCGACAGCGTCGTCAAGTCCATACAGGCAATCGCGCGCAACAACCAAGCCGCCTGCCAATCCTTCTTCACGCTCCGCCGCGCGCCAATCGTCCCCGCGCGCCGTTCCACCGCGCTCGTGTTCACGCGAACCTCTTCCACCCAGTCCAGGTTCAGCGGAATCCGCGTATTCGGCACCAACGTTCGCCCATGCAGCGTCACGGGCACACCGCCCAGCGAGTGCCCACCCGTCGCCTTCGTCTCTGCCATCTTTACCAACTCATCCGTCTTCACGGCCATAGCTAAATCTCCATCCGCAGCCAAAAACAATCCAGCCCGCCGAGAAACTTCCGGCAGGCCGCAATTCGTGCGAGTACAAAGTGTATACCTGCCCGCCCGCCGTTGCACCCACCCCTGGCCCCGCAGCCATCTGGGGTTTCTCACCCCTCTATACTGAGAGGGAATCAAAGAAAAGGAAGAGCGCTTGCCTGCCAATGAACTCACGGCTCCCGGTCTGTCGATAGCCCCTCTGGAAGAGGGCTACCCCATCATGGTCTTGCTGGTTGACGATCAGCTCATGGTCGGCGAAGTCATCCGCCGCATGGTCGCCACGCAGCCCAACATGGACTTCCACTTCTGCTCCTCCGCACACGACGCTCTCGCACTTGCCAAAGAGGTCAAGCCCACCGTCATCCTTCAGGATCTCGTAATGCCCGGCGTCGATGGTCTCGATCTTGTCCGCCAGTACCGCGCCCACCCCGAAACCAGCGGCATCCCCATCATCGTTCTCTCCTCCAAAGAAGAGCCCCTCACCAAGCGAGAAGCCTTCCGCGCCGGCGCCAGCGACTACGTCGTCAAGCTACCCGACGAGATCGAGCTCATCGCCCGCATCCAGTACCACTCCCGGGCATACCTCAACCAACTCCAGCGCGACGAAGCCTACCGCGCCCTCCGCGAAAGCCAGCGGCAGTTGCTCGAGATGAACTTTGAGCTCCAGCGGCTCACTAACCTCGACGGACTCACCGGCCTCAGCAACCGCCGCTACTTCGACCGCTACATCGACGTCGAATGGACCCGCGCCACCCAGACCCGCTCACTGCTCTCCCTATTAATGGTGGACGTCGACTCCTTCAAGCACTTCAACGACACCAGCGGTCACCTCGTCGGCGACTCCATCCTGAAGCAGGTCGCCGAAGTCATCCAGCGTCTCTACCGCCCCTCGCTGGACTGCGCCGCCCGCTTCGGCGGCGACGAGTTCGCCATCGTCCTCCCCGGCCTAACCCCCGCCGACCACAAAACCCTCGGTGAGCAACTCCGCCACGAGATCGAAGCCCTGCACCTGGAGCACCAACACCACGACGGTGCCATCCACTTCCTCACCATCAGCGTAGGCGGCGCCTCCCTCATCCCGGACGAAGGCGAATCCCCCTACGCCCTAATCGACGCCGCCGACCGCGCCCTCTACGAAGCCAAAGAAACCGGACGCAACCGTGTAGTCGTAAAAGAACGCATAGCCGGCGAATGGATCGAAGGGAAGTAAGACCCGTCCCGAGATCAGGCCGTCATCCGATCAGCCTTTTCCTGAGACGAATCAGAGCTTTTGCTTCTGGGTACCCCAAGGCTTCAGCCTTGGGTCTCATAGCCCAGCAAAAATGCGGGCTTTAGCCCCTGGGGTATGCTTTCTCGTCTGGCCGCACTCCCTTGATGGGAGGCAAAAACGATTCGTCAGACACTACCTGGCCCCTGAGGTGCCGTCTTTTGCTCGTATCATCACCAATCTCATAGCAAAAGACGATTCGTCAGACACTCCCTGCATCTCCCCCCAAATAAATCCAAAAATAATCGCCAACCCTGTCGATTTCCCCACACCTCCTTCGACGTATCAATAGAGCCAGCAAATAGGCTCTAATATTTATCCCAACTCAAGGAGACAAAGAAAATGCGATTCATGGTCATCGTCAAAGCAACCGCAGAGTCAGAAAAAGAAGGCGCCCTCCCCGATCCACAGCTCCTGGCCGACATGGGCAAATACAACGAAGAGCTCATCAAAGCCGGCATCGCGCTCGCCATGGATGGCCTCCATCCCAGCTCCAAAGGCGCACGCGTCAAATTCTCCGGCAACTCTCGCAACGTCGTCGACGGCCCCTTCGCCGAAACCAAAGAGCTCATCGCCGGCTTCTGGCTCTGGCAGGTCAAGTCTCTCGAAGAAGCCATCGAGTGGGTCAAGCGCTGCCCCAACCCCCACGCCGGCGAATCCGTAATCGAAATCCGCCAGGTCTTTGAGATGGAAGACTTCGCCCCCATCCTGTCTCAGGAGGAGATCCAGCACAAAGTAGCGAAACGGGCTGAGCTCCCAAACCAGACCGCCAACAAATAGCCGCACTTGCGTCTATAGATCGAAAGCTGGTGTGATCGGTAGCTGTGTCCGCTACCGATCCACATCACGCCATCGAAGCCGTCTGGCGCATCGAGTCCGCCCGCGTCATCGCCGG
>Ga0302314_10012496_pt1 | contig 14692 bp, 13 predicted proteins | sample III_Palsa_N2_3_FD_200533 | JGI IMG/M metagenome (GOLD analysis project Ga0302314, IMG submission 200533) | Peat permafrost microbial communities from Stordalen Mire near Abisko, Sweden - III_Palsa_N2_3 | ecosystem: Environmental > Terrestrial > Soil > Palsa > Peat permafrost | place: Sweden... | reverse complement strand
AGTTCGGGCAGCGTGCCGAGCAGATAGTCGCCGAGCTGGTTTTCCTCGCGGATGATCTGCATCGCGCGGCCGCCGAGCACATAGGACGGACGCACCACCAGCGGCAGGCCGAGATCGGCGGCCACCAGCCGCGCCTGCTCGACCGAATAGGCGATGCCGTTCTTCGGCTGTTTCAATCTGAGCTTGTCGAGTACGCGCTTGAAGCGATCGCGGTCTTCGGCAAGGTCGATGGCGTCGGGCGAGGTGCCGAGGATCGGCACATCGGCGGCTTCCAGCGCGCGCGCGAGCTTGAGCGGGGTCTGGCCGCCGAACTGCACGATCACGCCGTGCAGGGTGCCGTTCTGCCGTTCGGTTGAAATGATCTCGAGCACGTCTTCGGCCGTGAGCGGCTCGAAGTACAATCTGTCAGCGGTGTCGTAGTCGGTCGACACCGTTTCCGGATTGCAGTTGATCATGATGGTCTCAAAGCCCGCGTCATGCAGCGCGAAGCAGGCATGGCAGCAGCAATAGTCGAATTCGATGCCCTGGCCGATCCGGTTGGGGCCGCCGCCGAGAATGATGACCTTGTTCTTGTCCGACGGCGCGCTTTCGTCCGCGAGCACGCCCGCGAACGGCGATTCATAGGTCGAATACATGTAGGCGGTGGGGGAGGCGAATTCCGCCGCACAGGTGTCGATGCGCTTGAACACCGGGCGGACGCCGAGGGCGTGACGCTTTGCGGTGAATTCGGCTTCGGTGGTTTCGGAAAGCACGGCGAGCCGCGCGTCGGAAAACCCCATCGCTTTCAGGCTGCGCATGCCGAAGGCGTTGCCGGGCAGGCCGCTCGCCTTGATCTTGGATTCCATTTCCACGATGCCGCGCATTTCGGCGAGGAACCACGGATCGATCTTGCAGGAGGTGAAGATCTCCTCGTTCGACCAGCCGAGCCGCATCGCCTGCGCGACCTGCAGGAGCCGGTTCGGCGTCGGCGTGCCAAGGGCGGCGCGGATCGCGTTCTTGTCGTCGCCGCGGCCGAGGCCCTCGATCTCGATCTCGTCGAGCCCGGTCAAGCCGGTTTCGAGACCGCGCAACGCCTTTTGCAGGCTCTCCTGGAAGGTGCGGCCGATCGCCATCACTTCGCCGACCGACTTCATCGAGGTGGTCAGCGTGGTGGAGGCGCCGGGAAACTTCTCGAACGCAAAACGCGGAATCTTGGTGACGACATAATCGATGGTCGGCTCGAACGACGCCGGCGTCGCACCGCCGGTGATGTCGTTGGCGATTTCGTCCAGCGTGTAGCCGACCGCGAGCTTGGCGGCGACTTTTGCAATCGGAAAGCCGGTGGCCTTGGAAGCCAATGCCGACGAGCGCGACACCCGCGGGTTCATCTCGATCACGACCATGCGGCCGTCGGCCGGATTGACGCCGAACTGCACGTTGGAGCCGCCGGTCTCCACCCCGATCTCGCGCAGCACCGCCAGCGAGGCGTCGCGCATGATCTGGTATTCCTTGTCGGTCAAGGTCAGCGCCGGCGCCACGGTGATGGAGTCGCCGGTATGCACGCCCATTGGGTCGAGGTTCTCGATCGAGCAGATGATGATGCAATTGTCTTTCTTGTCGCGCACCACCTCCATCTCGAACTCTTTCCAGCCGAGCACGGATTCCTCGATCAGGACTTCGTCGGTGGGAGAGGCGTCGATGCCGCGTTCGACGATCTCGATGAATTCATGTTTGGTATAGGCGATGCCGCCGCCGGTGCCGCCCATGGTGAAGGAGGGGCGGATGATCGCGGGCAGGCCGATATCGTCGAGCGCGCGCAGCGCATCGGGCAGGTTCTTGGTCTGGATCGAGCGCGGCGTTTCCAGGCCGATTTTGGTCATGGCCTCGCGGAACCGGCCGCGATCCTCGGCCTTGTCGATCGCGTCGGCGGTGGCGCCGATCATCTCGACGTCGAATTTGGCGAGCGTGCCCTGCTTGCGCAAGCTAAGTGCGCAGTTCAGCGCGGTCTGCCCGCCCATGGTCGGCAATAATGCAAACCCGCCGGGAACGACGTAACGCTCCTTCTCGATGATCTTGGCGACGATCTCGGGCGTAATCGGTTCGATATAGGTGGCATCCGCCAGTTCCGGGTCGGTCATGATCGTGGCCGGATTGGAATTGACCAGAACGATCCGGTAGCCCTCCTCCCTCAGCGTCTTGACCGCCTGGGTGCCCGAATAATCGAACTCGCAGGCCTGGCCGATCACGATGGGACCGGCGCCGATGATCAGGATGGTGGAGATGTCGGTTCTTTTGGGCATCAAGTCTCACGGGCAGGAAGAAAATGGGCACAAAAAAAGGGCGCGCATGCCGCGCGTCCCTTGAGCCAAAGCGGGAGGTTACCCTCGCGCGCGGGTGGTCTTTAGACCAGATTTCGCAGCCGCGAAAGGGTCTTAAGCCCGCCATCAACCGGCATTTTGGTCTTTTTGGGCGGCTGGCGTTGCGGTCAGGCGCGGCAGGGTGGCTTGCCAGGCCGAAGCTGCGGAGCAGCGAAGGCTGGAGGCCCGGCCTGGATTTGAACCAGGATAAAGAGCGATGCACTGCTCTCGCGTCGACGCTTTCCGCCACCGGGCCGCATCGATCATCGCCGATCGCGCCGCGGTGGGCCATACTTACCCCTGATTAACCCTAACGGGCTCCCGGACCCCGGGCTCTCGGATCCGGATTGGGGCTTTCAGGCCCTGTCTGGGTCTTTCAGAATGCGTGCCGGGCGACGAACGTCATGCGCCAGGGATTGTGCCCGATATTCACATGCGCCCGGGAGGCGGTAAATCCGGCCGCGGCGAGCTTGGCGATCATCTCGGCTTCGCCGTAACGCTGCAGGCCGACCTTGGCGCGCAATTGCCGGTAGTCCGACAGCGCGGTCGAGATCAGCCCGATCAGGGCGTCTTTCAGGAAGCCGTGGGTGAGAGCGAAGCGCAACAGCGCGATCACGTCCTTGGGCATGCCGACCTCGGGGCGCAGGATGTCGCCCAAAATCAGCCGGCCGCCGGGTTTCAATAGCCGCTGGATGATCGCAAACGCCGCATCGAGTTCGGCCGGTGTCATATATTGGGCAACCGAGTTCATGACCGCGAGATCGATCGACTTCGCGTCCATTTTCCGCAGATCATCCAGCGCGCGCACCCTTATTTTGGTGTTGGGCGCAAAGCGTGCGATCAGCCGGCCGCGCACGCCGGGCGCCGGCTCGGCCAGATAAAGCATGCCGCAGGCTTCCGCCACCTTGGTCGCCGACAGCGCTTCGCCGCAGGCATAGTCCAGCACCACCGCATCGGGCGAGGAGATGTAGCCGATGATATCCCGCGCGATCAGCTGGAAATGCAGGTCGCGGTGCCGTCGGCTGGCGTAAATCGTATGCGTGGAATCGTAATAATCGATCCAGTCGTCCATCGTGTTATCTGTCCGGTAAAAACGGGGGCCCTGTCGCGGAACCGGCAGGTATAGCGTGCGTTAGATGGTCGGGCGCGCCGTGTCCACTGCCGCCGAATTCCGGGTACCTAACAGGAAGGTTCATCGTGAGCAAAGCCAAGTCTGACAAAGTGTCCCCCGATCTCGATACGCCCACCGATCTGCCGCCGGCGGCGGTGAACAGGATTTCGGCGTCGCTCAACACGCTGTTGGCGGATGCCTTCGCGCTGTACGTCAAGACCAAGAATTTCCACTGGCACGTCAGCGGCCGGCATTTCCACGACTATCACATCATGCTCGACGAGCAGTCGGATGCGATTTTCGCGACCACCGATCAGCTGGCGGAGCGGGTTCGTAAACTGGGTGGCACCACGCTGCGCTCGATCGGCGACATCGGCAAGCACCAGACCATCAAGGACAACAACGAGGAATACGTGCCACCGCGCGAGATGCTGCGCGAGCTGATGGAGGACAACAAGCACGTCGCCGCCGCGATGCGAAAGGCGCACAAGCTCGCCGACGATCACGAGGATTCCGGCACCGCCGGATTGCTTGAAACCTTCATCGACGAAACCGAGCGCCGCACCTGGTTCCTGTTCGAAGCCAGCCGGCAGGAAGGCGCCAACGCGGCGTAAGCAAGCGGAGAAGCCTGTGTGGTGGGTGAGCAAAGGCGCAAGAACGCCTTTGCCACACCCTACGATTCCCAAATCAAACCGATATCAGCCGCTCGCTCCCGTCCTAGATCCTGAATTTCAGCACCTCTTCCTTGAAGCGCAGCCCGTGTCCCGGCCGCTCCGGCGCTGTGATCATGCCGTTCTTGATTACGGGCGGATCGACCCAGAGATCGTCGATCAGCCCCATGTTCTCGCACCAGATCCCGTTCGGGATCGATGCCAAGAGATGCACGTTCAGTTCGGGAAACAGATGCGGCGCGATGGTGATGCCCCAGGTATCGGCCAAGGTGGCGATCTTGCGCAAATCGGTCATGCCGCCGCGCATCGGGTCGGGCTGCAGGATCGGCAGGCACGGGTTGGTGAAGAACGGCCGCAGATCATAGCGCGTGAAATGGGTCTCGCCGCCGACGACACGCATGTCGAGCGCGGCGGCAATGCGCGCATAACCGGCGAAATCGTCGGCCGGCACCGGCTCCTCGAGCCAGTAGATGTCGTACTTCTCGAACTTGCGGCCCATCTCGATCGCGACATCGGCGCTCCAGCCCATGTTGACGTCGATCATGATGTCGATGTCGGGTCCGAGCGCCTCGCGCATCCGGCGCACATTGTCGAGATCCTGCGCCGGCGTGTGCACATGCGCGACCTGCATCTTGATCGCCTTGTAGCCTTGTTTGACGAAATGCAGCGCCTTCTCGATCATGCCGTCGCCGCCGGCGCCGCGAAAACAGCCCGAGCCGTAGATCGGGATTTCCGAGCGATAATGGCCCCACAGCCGGTGCAGCGGCAGGCCGGCGCGCTTGCCGACGGCGTCCCACAGCGCGATATCGAGCGCCGACATCGCCATCGCGGCGATGCCGCCGCGGCCATAGGTCATGGTCGCGGTCCACAGATCGCGCCAGATCGCCTCGATGGCGGTCGCGTCCTTGCCCTTGACCCGCGGGATGATGCATTCCTCGAGACAGGCCGCTATCGATTTCATCCCCGGGCGAAATGGAAACAGATAGCCCATCCCGGTGATGCCGCCGGATGTCTCGACGTCGCAGATCAGGATGTCGCGGGTCGTTCCCAGCGCGTGGCCCTTCAGCCAGGGGTCGTCGGCCCAGGGCATGCGCAGCATCGTGACGCGCACATCGCGAATGGTCATGTCGGGGTTTTCGGACGTCATCTGGCGTTTCCTGTTGTTCGCCCGGATCATTTTGGCGTGATCTCGGGCAAGCAAAGTCAAGCACAGATGACTGAGGCTGATCCAGCGCGCCGCCGGTCATGGCTCCAATGCAGGCGGCTCACGCCCCCTTTGCAGGCTCCGTGGGAATCTCGAAGACGAGACAGGTGGTGGTGGCATGCGCCAGCAGGCGGCCCTTGGCGTCGGTGATGCGCGCCTCGGCGGTCGCGGCGCGGCGGCCGACGCTGAGCGTTTTGCCCTCGGAGCGAACCGTGCCGGTATCCTTGGTTATGCCCTTGATGAAGGAAATCTTGAACTCCAGCGTGGTGTAGCCGCTTCCGGCCGGCAGGGTGGAGTGAACCGCGAGCCCCATCGCGGAATCCAGCAATGTCGCGGCGTAGCCGCCATGCACCGAGCCGATCGGGTTGTAGTGCCGGAAGCCCGGGATGCTGTGAAAGGCCACGACGCCCGGCTCGGCGCTGGAATCGAACGGCTCGACCGTCTGCATGATCGGCGGCGCCGGCAATTGGCCGGCGAACATCGCGCGGACGAAATCGATGCCCGGCATCGCGGCCATCACTGCCGTCGGCGTGACGCCGTATTCGACCTTGGGGGCGGTATCGGACATGGCGTCGTTCCTGCGTGCGTATGATGATGGTTATCATACTAAGTGGCGCGCGGCTTTGCTAGACACAAACAACGTCGTCATGGCCGGCAATGACGGATTTTACTGGCGCTGTCGTCTGCGCAACAGCGCCGCCGTCATCCTGAGGTGTGCGCTCTTGCGCGCCTCGAAGGATGTGCCACGAATGCATCCTTCGAGGCTCGCTTGATCTGACGGCGCCAAAGCGCCGTCAGGCTCGCACCTCCAGCGATAACGGCGAAGCCGTTACGCAGGGATGACGTTTCCGTTTTGTGAGCCTCAGACCCGCTTGTTCGCGCGCATCAAATCCGAAAACCGCTTGAACAGATAATGGGAGTCGCGCGGGCCGGGGGAGGCTTCGGGGTGATACTGCACCGAGAATACCGGCTTGCCCTCGAGCTGGATGCCGCAATTGGAGCCGTCGAACAGCGAGATGTGGGTCTGCGTCGCGCCCTTTGGCAAGGTCGCCTGATCCACCGCGAAACCGTGGTTCATCGAGGTGATCTCGACCTTGCCGGTGGTCTCGTCCTTGACCGGATGATTGGCGCCGTGATGGCCCTGATGCATCTTTCTGGTCTTGGCGCCGACCGCGAGTCCCAGCATCTGATGGCCGAGACAGATTCCAAAAGTCGGCGTGCCCGAGGAGATTACTTTCTGGATCACCGGCACCGCATATTTGCCGGTCTCGGCGGGATCGCCGGGGCCGTTCGACAGGAACACGCCGTCGGGCTTCATCGCCAAAATCTCTTCGGCCGAGGTGGTCGCGGGCACCACCGTGACCTTGCAGCCTTCGCCGGCCAACAGCCGCAGGATGTTGCGCTTGATGCCGTAATCGATCGCGACGACGTTGAATTCAGGCGCGGTCTGGCGGCCAAAGCCTTTTTCCCAGACCCAGGGGGTTTCGTCCCAGGTGAAGCGCTGGCCGGAGGTGACCATCGGCACCAGGTCCATGCCCTCGAGGCCGGGCCATTCGCGGGCTTCTTCCTTCAGGCCGTGCAGATCGAACTCGCCGTCTTTGGCGTGGGCGATGACGGCGTTGGGCATGCCCTTGCTGCGGATCAAAGCGGTCAAAGCGCGGGTATCGATGCCGGAAAGGCCGATGATGCCGCGCGCCTTCAGCCACTGGTCCAGATGCCGGGTGGCGCGATAGTTCGAGGGATTGGTGATGGTCGAGCGCAGGATCACGCCGCGCGCGCCCGGCGTTGCCGCCATGTTCACCGTCTCGATGTCTTCGTCGTTGGTGCCCACGTTCCCAATGTGCGGGAAGGTGAAGGTGATGAGCTGGCCGGCATAGGAGGGATCGGTGAGGATCTCCTCATAGCCGGTCATCGCGGTGTTGAAGCAGACCTCGCCGACCGCCTGGCCTTCCGCACCGAGGCCGAAGCCCTCCAGCACGGTGCCATCGGCGAGCACGAGGAGCGCGGTCGGTTTGTGATCCGGCCAGGCTGAGGCGTTTTCGGGGGTTGTCATGAACGCATTACATAGTCGTCGCATCCGGTGGCGTCAAAGCCGAAAGCCGCGGATTCACATGCGAAATGCCCAAATTTGACCGCTGACGGGGCGCCCGGCCGGGCGGCCACGGGTGTCGCCTGGGGTGTCTTCTTGGGTCGAATGGCTGCGGAACCGAGTTGTTCCGGGGCTGCGAACGGCCTAGATCAGGAGCCAGATGATCTCAAAGGATAGAACGATGCTGCGCGACGACATCAACAATGCGGTCAAGGACGCCATGCGGGCCAAGGACGAGCGCAAGCTGTCCACGCTGCGCATGGTCAATTCGACCATCAAGAACGCCGATATCGCCGCGCGCGGGGAAGGCAAGCCGCCGCTCGCCGACGCCGATCTGCTCGGCGTGTTCCAGAAAATGATCAAACAGCGCCAGGAATCGGTCGAGTTGTACGACAAGGGCGGCCGCGCTGAACTGGCCGCGCAGGAGCGCGAGGAGATCGCGATCATCCAGGCCTATCTGCCGAAGCAGATGTCGGACGATGATGTCAAAGCCGCGATATCAGCTGCGATATCAGCCACCGGCGCCGCCGGCATGAAGGACATGGGCAAGGTCGTCGCTGAGCTTAAGGCGAAGTACGCCGGCCAGATGGACTTTGGCAAAGCCAGCGGCCTGGTGAAGGCGGCGCTTTCGGCGTGAGTCCGGTTTTAAGTTAGCCGTCGTCCCGGCCTGGCGCGCAATTGCGCGTAAGGCGCCGGGACCCATACGCCGTGTCGCATGTATTCGGGGAAGCGTTAGTATCCTTGTTGGTCTGCCCGACCACGGCCATTAGCGGCAGGGGTTATGGGTCCCCGCGCCCCGTGCGCAATTGCGCACTAGGCGGGGACGACGAATTCGAAAGCTTCCTCAATGCTCACCGAAGCCGCCACTTACGACGACCTCGCCCGCGACTTCCGCTGGGACATTCCGGCGCGCTTCAATATCGCGACCGCGTGCTGCGATCGCCATGCCGATGGCACCCACCGTCTGGCGCTGATCTATGTCGATGAAGGCGGCGGCGCGTCGCGCACCTCGTTCGACGAGCTCGGTGATTTCTCCCGGCGCTTCGCCAATGTGCTGAAAGCCGACGGTCTCGTGCGCGGCGACCGTGTCGCGGTGTTCCTGTCGCAATCGCTGGAACTGCCGATCGCGCATATGGCCGCGTTCCGCTCCGGCCTCGTCTCGATCCCGCTGTTCGCTTTGTTCGGCGAGGACGCGCTCGAATTCCGGCTGTCGAATTCCGGCGCCAAGGCCATAATCACCGACGAGACCGGCTGGGAGAAGCTGGTAAAAATCCGCGACCGGCTGCCGGAGCTTCGCACCGTCTATGTCATTGGCGACCGGGCGCCCGAAGCCACCAGGCCGTTCTGGTCGGCGCTCAACGCGGCGTCCAGTGATTTCGTCACCGTCGATACCGCAGCCGACGATCCCGCGTTGATCATCTATACCTCGGGCACCACAGGCAATCCGAAAGGCGCGCTGCACGCGCATCGCGTGGTGCTCGGCCATCTGCCGAATATCGAGATGTGTCACGACTTCCTGCCGAAGCCCGGCGATCTGATGTGGACGCCGGCCGACTGGGCCTGGATCGGCGGGCTGATCAACGCGCTGCTCGGCGGCTGGTATCACGGCGTGCCGATCGTCGGTGGTCGCGCGCGCAAATTCGAACCGCAGGCCGCGATGCAAATGATGGCCGATCACGGCATCCGCAACGTGTTCCTGCCGCCGACGGCGCTGAAGCTGATGCGGCAGGCCGATGTCAGACATTCCGGCGTCAGGCTGCGCAGCATTTTTACCGGCGGCGAATCGCTCGGTGGCGAATTGCTGGATTGGGTGCGCGCGACCTTCGGCGTCGATGCCCATGAGGTGTTCGGCCAGACCGAATGCAATCTCGTGGTCGGCAGCAACTCAAAACTGTTTCCGATCCGGCCGGGTTCGATGGGCAAGGCGACGCCGGGTTTCGATGTGCGCATCATCAACGAGCGTGGCGAGGAATTGCCGCGCGGCACGCGTGGCATCATCGGCGTGCGCCAGCCCAATCCCTGCACCATGCTGGAATACTGGCGCAACCCGGAAGCCACCGCGAAAAAATATGTCGGCGATTTCCTGCTCACTGGCGATCTCGGCATTCAGGATGACGACGGCTATTTCTGGTATGTCAGCCGCGAGGATGATGTGATCACCACCGCCGGCTATCGCGTCGGGCCGTCGGAGATCGAGCACACGCTGATGAAGCATCCGGCGGTGGCGATGTCGGCGGTGGTCGGCATTCCCGATCCGATCCGCACCGAATCGATCAAGGCCTGGATCGTGCTGCGTCCCGGCTTTACCCCCAATGATGCGCTGGCGCGTGAGATCCAGGAGTTCGTCAAGGTGCAACTCGCCGCCCACGAATATCCGCGCTTCGTGCAGTTCGCGGAATCATTGCCGCTGACCGCGACCGGCAAGGTGCTGCGGCGCGAGTTGCGGGCGCTGGGGTAGACATCAGCCTCTCGTCGCCCGGGACGTCGACATGTTGGTATCCGCTCGCTACGGCGTCGTCTCGAGCCGCCGCGCGCCCTAAACCGCCTCTTCCTCAGTCACATCCTCGGCCAGCATGTGGTCGAGGTTGTCGTTGAGCCGCCGCATCAGGCCGATCAAGGTCGCGATCTCGGTGGCGCTGAAGCCCGCCAGCGTGCGCTTGTTGCCTTCCGCCAGGATACGGCGTGCCGCGGGAAGCTTCGCCAGCGCCTCCTCGGTCAGCGAGATCAGGCTGCTGCGGCCATCTTCGGGGTCGGGCGCGCGCCGGATCAACCCGTCGCGCTCCATTCGCGCCAGCATCTGCGCCATCGAGGGCTGCTCGATCCGGATTGCCTGCGCCAGTTCCTTCTGCGACATCGCAGCCCCGTCCCGCAGCATATAAATCACCGGGATCTGGCCGACACCGAGACCGAACCGCTTCAATTGCCGTTCGCCAAGCCGCGCGATGGCGCGCGCCGCCATGTTGATGAGCGGAACGGGGTTCGACGAAATATCCCAGGGCAGAGCCGGCTTCATGATTGCATTGGTGCCTATGTTTATTTATATAGGTAGCAATGTAATTTGAAACCGAGGTTTTGTCGATGCGTAAAGTTCCCCGTATTGCCATCATTGGCGCCGGACCCGGCGGCCTGACCCTGGCGCGGCTGCTGCATCTGGCGGGAATGGCCGCCGAGCTGTTTGAAAGCGAGGCGCACGCGCTGGAGCGGCCGCAGGGCGGAACGCTCGACCTGCACAAGGAATCGGCCCAGCTTGCGCTGCAGCGCGCCGGGCTCAGCGCGGAGTTCCTGGCGATCGCCCGCTACGACGATCAGGGCAGCCGCGCCTATGACACGCAGGGCATGCTGCTGTTTGCCGACGACGACGCCGATGACGGCGACCGCCCGGAGGTCGATCGCACGGCGCTACGCCAGATATTGCTCGATTCGTTGCCGGCCGGCTGCATTCGATGGCGGCATCGCCTCCGCGAGGTCTCGCCGCGCGCCGATGGCACCTACGATCTGGTGTTCGACGACAAGATCGTCGGTGCTTTCGATCTCGTGATCGGCGCCGACGGCGCCTGGTCGCAGGTGAGGCCGCTGTTGTCGGCCTACCAGCCGCAATATTCCGGCATGACGTTTATCGAATTCGGCATCGACGACGTCGATGCCAGCCATCCGGCGCTGGCGCAGCTCGTCGGGCGCGGCAAGATCGGCGTGCAGGGCGACGGCCGCGGCATGATCGTGCTGCGCAACGGCCACGCCCATCTGCGCGGCTACGCGATGTTTCGTGTTCCCGCCGGCTGGGCGGAAAAGACATTCGATTTCGCCTCGCCGGCTTCGGCGCGCGCGCGGCTGGCGCAGGAATTCCAGGGATGGGCGCCGGTCCTGATCGATCTGATCCGCGCCAGCAACGACCATATCGCTGCGCGCGGGATCTACGCGTTGCCGGTCGGCCATCACTGGCCGAACCGTGTCGGGCTCACCTTGATCGGCGACGCCGCGCATCTGATGTCGCCGTTCGGCGGCGAGGGCGTGAACGCGGCGATGCTGGACGCGGCCGAACTCGCTTGTCATCTGACTGAGGCCGGCGACTGGCGCGACGCGGTTAGACTTTTCGAAGCGGAGATGTTCGCCCGTGTCATCGAGCCGGCCAGCCAAGCGGCGGAAGCCGTCGCCACCGAGCTTTCGCATCTCGGGCTCGAACCGATGATCCAGCATATGCGCGAGCAGGGCGCGGCGCGGGCGGCCATGGCGAGATAAGGGTCACCCTCTCGTCGTCCCTGCCTAGTGCGCAATTGCGCACGGGGCCGGGACGACGAGAAGTTGATATGCCTTCGCTAAGGCGTTGCGATGCCCAATTGCTTCAGTGCCGCCAGCATCCGCTGCGGCGGCGCCATTTTTACCGCAAGCGGCGCGCCGGTCTCCAGCAGGCTCTTGAGGCTGGAGAGAATCGCGGGCCAGCCCTGACGACCGCCGGAGAGAATGTCGTCGCTGATGGGACGGTCATGCGACTCGGTCATGGTGAGCCGGACGGCATTGCCTGCCGGTTCGATCTCGTAGCTTACCAGCGTTGGCCCGAGTTTTTCGATCAGCGCCGGCCAGTTGACGTTGAAAGTGACGGTGAGCTTGCGCGGCGGGTCGCATTCGAACACCTCGCCGCCGATGTGCAGCGAGCCATCGGGCGCGCGGACGATGAAGGCGCCGCCGACCCTCAACTCAACCTCGACCGCATTGCCGAAAAAATACTGGCGGCTGAGTTCGGCCGTGGTCAGCGCCTCCCACACCTTCGCAGGCGTGGCGGCGATGTAGATGGTGTAGACGGTGGTCGGCTTGAAGTCGTGGATATTCATCACGCCCTCGGCCTCAGCTCTTCATCGCTGCGTAAGGAACATCGAGCGACTTTCCCGTCTCCAGCAGGCTCTTGAGGCCCGACAGAATGGCGGGCCACCCCTTGGAAATGCCTAACAGGAACTTGCTGCCTTCCGCAAAACCTTCCTGCGTCAGCGTCAGCTTGACGAGCTTGCCATGGGGCTCTATCACCAAGGTCGCAAGTGCGGGCAATTCGCCTTTGTAGTCGTCCGACAGATTGACGAAGGTGTAGGCCAGCCGTCGCGGCGGGTCGTATTCGACCACCTTGCCGGCGTCGGAAACGGTGCCGTTGTTCCGCACCATCTCGAATGTCGAGCCGACCTTCCAGTCCGATCGCAAGCGCACACCGAACCAGTAACGTTCGGTGAAGTCGCCGTCGGTCAGCGCCTCCCACAATTTTTCAGGCGTGGTCTCGATATAAATGACGTAGATGAATTCCGGCTTACTCATCACGTTTCTCCAGTTGCCGTTTCAACTCGCTGAGCGCCGTGAGCTTGCCGCGCTCGAATTTCCTGATCCACCGCTCGCCGATCTGATGGATCGGCACCGGGTTGAGGTAGTGCAGCTTCTCGCGGCCTTTCCGGAACGTGGTGACGAGATTGGCGGCCTCGAGGATCACAAGATGCTTGGTCACGGCCTGCCGCGTCATGGCGAGGCCGTCGCAGAGTTCGTTCAGCGTCTGTCCATTGCTGGCGTGAAGCCGGTCCAGCAGCGAGCGCCTTGAAGCGTCGGCCAGCGCTTTGAAGACTTCATCCATGGCAAGATCCATTGGCAGTCATAATAGGCAACCAAATGGTTGCATGTCAAGAGCGTGTTTTTGTAAACCGGCTTCACATGCTATCGTCGCATTCAGCCAGCAACGAAGATTGGTTTTGAACAGTTGGGGTGGAAGACTATGAAAAGCCGGGCCTTACTTGTCGCGTGTACTTCGATCGTTCTCGTCGCCTGCAGTGGCGCCAATGCGCAGCAAGCCAATCCGCAGCAACAAGTCATCGGGGCTCCGCCTGAAGCCTCCAATATGAAACTGGTCGGGTATAACGACCTGCAGGCGCGCAGCGCCTACCAGCCGACCATCCATCACCAGGGCGACCGCTGGATCGCCTATATCGGACATCACGGCGGCACCGACGACATTCCGGATCCGATCAATCCGATGACGGGGAAGGCCGAGCCGAACGGAACCTCGATCGTCGACGTCACGGATCCCGCGCATCCGAAATATCTGCGTCACATTCCGGGCCAGGAAGGAAAATACGAGGGCGGCGGCGGGCAGATGGTGCGCGTCTGCGACGGCAAGACCTTGCCCAAGGGCGACCCCAACGCGGTTTACATGCTGCGCACCTTCGGCAGCGAGGCGCACGAAATCTGGAACGTGGCCGATCCCGCCAATCCAGTGTTGCTGACCCGGCTCGGCGGCCTCAAGGACACCCACAAAAGCTGGTGGGAGTGCGACACCGGCATTGCCTTTCTGGTGTCGGGCGCGCCGGATTGGCGCACCCGGCGCATGACGCAGGTGTACGACCTCAGCGACCCCGCGCATCCCGTCAAGATCAGGGACTTCGGTCTGCCCGGTCAGGAGCCGGGCTCGACCGGCGCGGTGCCGACCGAGGTGCATGGGCCGATCTCGACCGGGCCGCAGGGCAACCGGGTCTATTTCGGCTACGGCACCGACAAGGGCGGCTTCCTGCAGATCGTCGATCGCGACAAGCTGATCAACGGGCCGAAGGAGCCGACGCCGGAGAACCTGCGCTTTCCCGAGGTTTCCCGGATGCCGATGTCGGCCTTCAACGGCGCCCACACCACATTTCCGATGAAGGGCATGCCGATCGCCGAATTCGCCAAGGACAAGGACGGCAAGACCCGCGACATCGTCATGATCGTCGACGAGGCGATCCTGAATGAATGCGGCGAGCCGCGGCAGATGGTGTGGTTTGCCGATGTCACCACCGAGACCCGGCCGATGATGATCTCGAGCTTCACGGTGCCGGAAGCCAGCGGCAATTTCTGCGAGCGCGGCGGGCGGTTCGGCTCGCATTCGTCGAACGAAAGCATGGCGCCGGTCTATTACAAGAAGATGGCGTTCATCGCCTTCTTCAATGCCGGCGTGCGCGCGCTCGACATCCGCGATCCCTATCATCCCAAGGAGGTCGGCTATTTCATCCCCTCGATCACGGCGGCGACCGACAAGCGCTGCGTCCCCGTCGAGGGCATGGACCGCTGCAAGGTCGCGATCCAGACCAACAATGTCGAGACCGATGACCGCGGCTACATCTACATCGTCGATCGCGCCAACACCGGCCTGCATGTCCTGGAGCTGACCGGACCTGCGCGCCGCGTGGCGGGGCTGCCATGATGGCAGGCGACGCGCCATGCACCGGCTGTTGATCGCAGCTTTGATTGCGATCGGCGCGCTGTCCGGCGCCGCCGCGGTTTTAC
>Ga0302314_10012494_pt1 | contig 14693 bp, 9 predicted proteins | sample III_Palsa_N2_3_FD_200533 | JGI IMG/M metagenome (GOLD analysis project Ga0302314, IMG submission 200533) | Peat permafrost microbial communities from Stordalen Mire near Abisko, Sweden - III_Palsa_N2_3 | ecosystem: Environmental > Terrestrial > Soil > Palsa > Peat permafrost | place: Sweden... | reverse complement strand
GTCCCGTTGGTCCTGTCCGTCCATCCGGCCGGCGCCGCCGACAGGATCAAGATCGGCTTCCTGCTGAAGACCATGCAGGAGGAGCGCTACCAGCGCGACAAGGCCGCGTTCCTCGCCAGGGCCAAGGCGCTGGGCGCCGAGGTGATCTTCGATTCCGCCAACAATGACGAACAGACCCAGCTCGCGGCGTTCGAAAACATGCTGTCGCAGGGCGCGCAGGTGATCGTGTTGCAGCCGGTCAACACCGGCACCGCCGGAAGCATGGTCACGTCGGCGCACCAGGCCAAAGTGAAAGTCGTTGGCTACGATGCGATGCTGGTCAACGGTCCGCTCGACGCCATGGTGATGCAGGACAGCTGGGCCGTCGGCAGGCTGCAGGCGGAAGCGATGGTGGCATGGCTCAAGGCCAAACACGGATCGGTCAAGGGCAATGTCGCGCTGATCCGGGGGCAGCCGGGCGATTCCAACGCCAACGCGCTGAGCAGCGGGGTGCTCGAGGTTCTCAAGGCCAACCCCGATCTCAGGCTGGTCGCCGATCAGTCGCACGAAGGCTGGTTGCCCGACAAGGCGATGGCGACCACCGAAAACCTGCTGACCAAGCTCGGCAACAGGATCGACGCCGTCATCTGCAACAACAGCGGCATGGCGCGCGGCGTCATCGCCGCCCTCGACGCTCAGGGCCTGGCCAGCGCCGACAAGGTTTTCGTCGCCGGCTCCGACGCCGACCTCGTCAACATCCAGTATGTCGCGCAGGGTAAGGAAGCCGCGGAGATCTGGAAAAAGATCGCGCCGCTCGCCGAAACTGCGGCTGAAACCGCCGTGACCCTGGCGCGGAATCCGGACAAGGAGCCCAAGGCGCTCATCAAGGTCGACCGGATGATCAACAACGGCGCCGTCGAGGTGCCGACCATCGTCACCCCGGTGGTGCTGGTGGACAAGACCAACCTCGACAGCACCATCATCGCCGAGGGCTTTTACACCCGCCAGCAGGTGTACGGAAAATAGATGGGGCACGCGTCCGAAGTCGTTCTCAGGATGGAGCACATCGTCAAGGAATTCCCGGGCGTCAGGGCGCTCGACGACGTCAATTTCGAGGCGCGCGCCGGCGAGGTTCTGGCGCTGATGGGCGAGAACGGGGCGGGCAAATCGACCCTGATGAAAGTGCTGGGTGGCGTGTGGCCCTATCCGACCTATCAGGGTGATATTTTCATCACCGGAGAAATCAGGCGATTTTACAACACCCGCGAAGCCGAGCTTTCTGGCGTCGCGATCATCTATCAGGAACTCAATCTGATTCCTGAACTGAGCGTGGCTGAGAACATTTTCCTGGATCGTCAGCCGACCAACCGCCTCGGCGCCATCGACTGGCGCCGGTTGAATGCCGACACCCAGGCGCTGCTGGACGAACTCGGGATCCGGGATTTCACGCCGACCGATCAGGTCAGGAGCATCACGGTCGGCAAGCAGCAGATGGTCGAAATCGCCAAGGCGCTGTCGAAGCGCGCGCGCATTCTCGTGCTCGATGAACCGACCTCGGCGTTGACGGACCGGGAAGTGGCCGACCTGTTCCGGATCATCCGCAAGCTGAAGCAGGACGGCGTCTGCCTGTGCTACATCTCGCACAAGATGGAGGAGATCAAGGCGATCGCGGATCGCGTGGTGGTGCTGCGTGACGGGCGGACCATCGGCGAGGTCACGCCGATCGCCGACATCAGCCTTGAGCGGATCATCGCGCGAATGGTCGGCCGCGACATCAGGGATATGTTTCCGGCGGGCACGCGCCAGCGCGGCGACAAGATCCTTGAGGTCAGGAATCTTTGGGTCGATCATCCGGATAGGCCGGGCGAAAAAAGCGTCAGCAACGCGTCATTCTGCGCCTATCGCGGCGAAATCCTCGGCATCTGTGGATTGATGGGGGCGGGGCGAACCGAACTGGTCTCCGCCATCTTCGGCGCCAGTCCCGGCGCCGTGCATGGCGACGTGCTGATCGAAGGCAGCAAGGTCGATATCCGTTCGCCCACCGACGCGATCGAGCACGGCATCGCGCTTCTGACCGAGGATCGCAAGGCGCTCGGGCTGTTTCCGGGCCAGTCGATCGCCTTCAACACCACGATCGCTTCCCTGCAGACCATCAGTGCGGGATTGCTCGGCATCGTCGATGCCGGCCGTGAATGCATGTTGGTCGAGAACTACGTCGCGCAACTCGGGGTCAAGGCGCCCGGTATCGACACATCGGTGGAAACGCTCAGCGGCGGCAACCAGCAAAAAGTCATTTTGGGAAAGTGGCTCAATGCCAGCCCGACCATTTTCATCCTGGACGAGCCGACCCGCGGCATCGATATCGGCGCCAAGGTTGAAATCTACAAGCTCTTGGATCGGCTGGCTGGCGAGGGTGTCGCGATCATCATGGTGTCCTCGGAATTGCCGGAGGTTCTGGGGATGAGCGACCGGATCCTGGTGATGCGCGAGGGCGCCATCGTCGCGGAAGTCAGCCGCGAGGAGGCGACGAGGGAAGCGATCATGGAATACGCGACCGGCGCGCGCCGGACCGGGGAGTGACAGTCCGTGCAAAACAACCTGCTCCACTTCGTCAAAACCAACGCCACCCTGATCGCCCTGGTGGTCCTGACATCAGCGCTCGCGCTCGCCGACCCCACTTTTTCCACCGCGCGTAACCTGAGCAATGTGGCGCGGCAGGTGACCATTGTGGGCATCGTCGGGGTCGGGATGACGATGGTGATTCTCATCGCCGGGATCGATCTGTCGGTGGGTTCGGTGGTCGGCGTCGCCGCCGTGGTCGTGACCCTGCTGATGCAGTCCGGCCTCGCCGCATGGATCGCCGTTCCCGTCACGCTGGTCCTGGTCGGCGGCGTGATCGGGCTGTGGAACGGTTTCTGGATCGCGCATTACCGGATTCCGCCGTTCATTATCACGCTGGGCATGCTGACGATCGCGCGCGGGGTTGCGCTGACGCTGTCCGGGGGCAGTTCGGTTCCGGTGGTCGATCCCTCCTTTGCCGGCCTTGGCGGCGGTTACATTGCGCCGCTGCCGACGCTGGTGATGCTGGCGATATCAGCGGTGCTCTATGTCACCATGCTGGTGCGGGGCCTTGGCGACCGCGCGACATCAGGCGGCCGCGGCCATGTCGATGGGTTGGCGGCGGGCGTCATCGTTGCCGCATTGGGGTTCGCGCTCGCGGTCTATGTGTTCGGCCGCGGCGACGGGCTTCCGGTTCCGGTGGCGATCTTTGTCGTCATCGCGGGCATCGCGATCTTCGTTCTCGGCCATACCAGGTTCGGCCGGCGGCTTTACGCGTTGGGCGGCAACGAGGAAGCGGCGCGGCTGTCGGGCATCAACATCTACCAGACCAAGATGATCGTCTATGTCACGGTGTCGCTGCTCGCCGCACTTTCGGGCATCCTGCTGGCGTCGCGTCTCAACGGCGCGTCACCCAATCTGGGCACGATGTTCGAACTGGACGCGATCGCCGCGGTTGTGATCGGGGGCACCAGCCTGGCCGGCGGTTCGGGCACGATCGGGGGCACCATCATCGGCGCGCTGATCATCGGCGTGCTGAACAATGGCATGAGTCTGCTGGGAGTCTCTTCGTTCTACCAGCTGATCATCAAAGGCCTGATCATCAGCCTCGCGGTATGGTTCGACGTTCTGCAAAAGAGGAAATAGACCGGCCGGTCAGCGTCCATCCGGCGTCTTGGTGCCATACCAGTTGTCGCGCACCTGCTGATAATGCACGCTCGGATCGTAGGCGGCGGTCGGCAGCTTCAGCACCTGCGGTGACAGCCGCCCCACCGCGTTGAGCACCGCATAGGATGCGACCACGCGGTCGTGCTGCGCGGTGACCAGCGCGACACGGGCATTGACCAGCGCCTGCTGGGCATTGAGCACGTCGAGCGTGATGCGCTGTCCGGCCCTGGCCTCGTCGCGCACGCCGTCAAGCGCGATCTCGGACGCCGTCACCTGCGATTGCGCCGACACCACTTGCGCCTTGCCCGCCACCAGCTGCCCCCAGGCGGTAACAACGTTGGCACGGGTCTGGTCGCGAACCACATCGAGATTGTAGCGCTGCTGCGCCAATGTTTCCTTGGACTGGCGGATCAGCGAATATTCGGCGCCGCCCTGGTAGACCGGGACCGACAGCTGTGCGGTCGCCGCAGCACCAAAGGTCCGGTAGAGGATCAGTTGCTGTTCGTAACCCTGCTGCACCGCAGCCTGCAGGGTCACCGTTGGCAACAATGCGCCTTCATTGACCTTGACCTGAAGATAATTGACGTCGATGCCGAACATCGACGCCGTCACGTTCGGGTTTTGCGCCAGGCCGAGAGCGACCGCGGAGGGCAGCGTGGCCGGCAGGAAGCGGTCGATCGGAGCGCCCGGCGCGAGTTGCTTCGGCTCGTCGCCGATGATGCGGCGGAAATTCGATCGCGTCGTCGTCAGATTGGCTTCGGCGGTCAGCTGCTGGGTCTTGCCGGCGGCGAGTTGCGCCTCGGCCTCGGCGACATCGGTGCGCGTGAGTTCGCCATATTCCCACCGGCCGCGGGTCTGATCCAGTGTTGCCTCGAGCACCTTGGTATTGTTGCGCTGAACCTCGACGATGGCGGCATCGCGCAGGTAATCCATATAGATGGTGGCGGCCGACAGCAGCACCGTCTGTTCGAGCACGCGCAGCGCCTCGCGCGCGCCGGAAACCTGGCTCTCCGCAGCCCGGGTCTTGTTGGCGGTCTGATTGCCGTTGTAGAGCGTCTGCGTGACCGTGACGCCGGCGCTGCGCGGCGGGTCGGTGCCATGGATTTCGCCGCCGAAACCGGGCGCGACGCTGTAGGTATCGCTATATTGGTAGCCGGCGGTGGCCGTGAACGCGGCTTTGGGACGATAGCCCGCCAGCGCCTGCGGAACGTTTTCATCGATCGAGCGGACCTGGGCGCGCTGCGCATTGAGTTGCGGATTGTTTTGATAGGCGCGCACCAGCGCGGCCTCGATGGTATCGGCCAAGGCAGGCGCCGGACCTGCAACGGCCACCAGCAGAACCGCAGCCGCAACCCCGTGAAAACGTCCCACACCCATCTACGCGCCGTATTTATGTACCGATCAACCGCGGTACACCTGATCCAGAAATTCGCCGCCCCCGGAAAGACGCTATCTGTGCTTCCGGTCTAAAGCAACAGCGGCGGTCAGCGCCGATGTGCCGGACGGGTTCCGTTCGCTGCGGATTTCTGCCTATACTGGCGGAATCAGCGGGCTGACGCGTCCGGGCCGATCGTAAGCGCTACCGCAGCAAGCCCTGCAGCAAACCCTCAAGACGGATGAGATGACGTCGATTTCCGATCGAGTTGCCGGACCCGATGTGGGCGCAGTGGATGTAATCGCGCATGCCGAGCCGGCACCGATTCTGATTTCGCTTCCCGCCAGCGGCGCGCGCGAATTGCGGCTGGACCTGTTTCGCGGCCTGGCACTGTGGCTGATCTTCATCGATCATGTTTCGCCTGACGTCCTGACCTGGTTCACGATCCGCAGTTACGGATTCAGCGACGCCGCGGAAATCTTCATTTTCATTTCGGGCTACACCGCGGCGTTCGTCTATGGCCGCGCGATGTTCGAGTCCGGCTTCGACATTGCGACCGCGCGCATCCTGCGCAGGGTCTGGCAGATCTATGCCGCGCACATGCTGCTGTTCGTGATCGTGGTTGCCGAAGTCTGCTACGTCACGGTCAGCCTGGACAAGCCGTTTTACGCCAAGGAAATGCAGGTCGTGGATTTCCTCGGCCAGCCCGGCATCGCCATCGTTCAGGCCCTGCTGCTCCGATACCGCCCGCTCAATATGGACGTGTTGCCGCTTTATATCGTGCTGATGCTGTTTCTGCCGCTGGTTCTGCAGCTGATCAAATGGCGCGCCAATCTCACGCTCGCGGCTTCGGTCGTACTTTACACGCTGTCCTGGCGCTACGATCTGCATCTGACGGCCTATCCGAACGGTTTCTGGTCCTTCAATCCCTTTGCATGGCAGATGCTGTTCGTGTTCGGGGTCTGGTGCGCGCTGGGGGGTGCGCGCAGGATATCGCAATTTATCGCCTCGCCGGTCACGGTGTGGATTGCGTTCGCCTATCTGGTTGCGGCGTTCTGCGTGACGCTGACCTGGTACTTCCCGCAGTTGAATGTCCTGATGCCGCACTGGCTCGAGCAACTGATCTATCCGATCGACAAGACCGACCTCGACGTGCTCCGGTTCGCGCACTTCCTGGCGCTGGCGGTGATTGCCTTGCGTTTTGTCCCGGCGGGATGGCCCGGGCTGGAATCGCGCTGGCTGTGGCCCATGATTCTGTGCGGGCAACGTTCCCTGGAGATTTTCTGCCTCGGCGTGGCCCTGGCGTTCGCGGGGTATTTCGTGCTGACGGAGACGTCCGCCGGCCTTGGCCTGCATTTCCTGGTCGGGTTCTGCGGCATCCTGACGATGTCCGCCGTCGCGTGGCTGTTGTCCTGGTACAAGCACTACGTCAACAAGGCGCCCCGCGGGCTGTTGGCCAAGCCCAAGCGGCAGCAGGCGACCGGTTGAATCTGGCCCCCGGGGGGAGCCCACCGGGGCCTTCGCCGAGAACCCGCCTTCGATCCCCCCGCAGACCGTGGAAGGCGGCAAAAGCTCATTTCAGTTACCCGGCAAACCGGTATAGTCGGACCGATCCGACCGGTGGGCGACGGCATTTTTCGCCTGACCTGTTCTGCGCATTTCGAAACTGCAAATATTTCTGTAAAATAACCCTGTCATGACCATTTCAACGTTTTCGTCCAGCCTCAGACCTGCGAAGCGCGTTCGCCATTGCCCTGGCCGGGAAGTGTTCGGTGTGACCACAGACCGGGCCAGCACGACCGAGATCCGACCGTCAACCGAATGAAACGGACCAGCAGTATGGCAAATCAAGATGTTGCTTCTCTCTCGCATTCCGTCGAGCGTGACCTGCGGCTCGATTTATTCCGCGGCGTGGGGCTGTGGATGATCTTTCTCGATCACATCCCGGACGACGTCGTGGCCTGGCTGACGCTGCGCAATTACGGCTTCAGCGATGCCGCCGAGTGCTTCGTGTTCATTTCCGGTTACCTGGCCGGCTACATCTATGGTCCGATCATTGCCGGCGGGAATTTCCTCGCTGCCGTCAAGCGGCTGTGGACGCGCGTCTGGCAGATGTACGTCGCCCACATCATGCTGTTTCTGCTGTTCACGGCGCAGATCGCCCGCACGGTCAGGAAATTCGACAACCCGATGTATGAAGACGAATTCAATGTTCACAGTTTCCTCGAGCATCCGGACATCCTGATCGGGCAGGCGCTCACGCTGCGCTACAAGCCGGTCGATCTCGACGTGCTGCCGCTCTATATATCGCTGATTGCGGCTTCGCCGCTGATCCTGTGGTGCCTGTTGCGCCGCCCGAACTGGACCCTGCTTGGCTCGATCCTGCTCTATATCGGGGCGCGGATATTCGACTGGAATCTCGCCTCCTATCCGCCCGGGACGCACTGGTACTTCAATCCGTTCGCCTGGCAATTGCTGTTCGTATTCGCGGCATGGTGTGGCGTCGGCGGCATCGCCCAGCTGGAGTTCGTGATCCGCTCGCGCGCGGCGCTGACGGTGGCCTTCGCGTGGATCGCCTTCTCATTCCTGATCGTGATGACCTGGCACCTTCCGTTCCTGGATGCGATGATGCCGAAATGGCTGATCAAGGCGATCTATCCGATCGACAAGACCGACCTCGACATGCTGCGTTTGACGCACTTCCTCGCTCTGGCGCTGCTGGTTTCCCGATTTTTTCCGCGCAAATCGGAGATACTCACCTCCAAATGGCTGCGGCCGATGGTGCTGTGCGGTCAGCATTCGCTTCCGCTGTTCTGCTTCGGCGTATTCCTGTCCTTTGCCGCGCATTGGTTCCTGGTGCAGTACTCCCATAGTGTCTGGGCGCAACTGCTGGTCAGCTTCGGCGGCATGCTGACCATGGTCGGGCTGGCATGGCTGCTGGATCGGACCCGAAAGGTCCCCAATCTGTTCGTCGATGCGAGCGGCATCGGTGTGATGCCGGAGACGGCCGCCAAACAGGGCGCCGCGTGATGCGGGGCGCTCACCGCGCCGCCGTCGCCGCCGGCAGGGTCAGCGCCCGGCGGTCCTTGACATAGGCGATGGTCACGCCGAGCCGTTCGACCGCACCGATGATCTCGCCGTCGAGATCCCGGTCGCAATTCAGCTGGGTCGGCGCGATGAAAAACTGGGACTGGTCCCATTGCGGCATGAAATCCCAGCGCAGCTGCGGCAGCGTGACCGCCTTCTCGAACGGGAGGCGTTCGCCGCACACGGCGACCGAATAGACCTGCGTCGACCGGCCGGCGTCGTCAGGCGCGGTGCGGCGCAAATAGGCCTCCAGCACACCGATCGCCTCGGGCATGCTGCTGAACCAGTAGTCGAGGTCGTAGCGCCGTGATGCCCCCTGGAGACCTCCGACCAGCGGGTTGTAGAACAGGTATTCGTAAGGGTGCAGCCTGATCAGGGTCACGCCGTCCCAGAGCAGGCAGGCGGTCACGATCGCGAGACCGCCGGAGGCGAAGAGCCGGCCGCGGGTCTTGAGCGCCGCGAGCGCGCGGTCGAGACCGATACCGGCCAGCACCGCCAGCGCCGGGATCAAAAACAGGAAATGGCGCAATCCGGAGAAGGCCGGCCCGTGCCAGATCACCTGGCAGGCCAGCGGAAAAATCACCATCAGCGAGACCAGCGCGATCTCCCGGTGCTGCCGCAAATTAGATCCGCGGCGCAGCCACAGCACGGATATCATCGCCACCGCCGCACCGAACAGCATCAGCAGCGGCACCCGGATCGCAATGTAGATCGGCACATAAAGCCGCGGCACGTCGGCCATCTCATAGATCTGGCCGGCGAGCAGCGTCCGGATCGAGTAGTTGAACTCGGAGAAGGCGAGCAGGCCGCGGATCGGATTGAGCGGTGCCAGCGCCGCCCAGGGCCAGGCCAGAATCATCACGACATAGGCGAGCGCCAGCGTCGGCAGCATCGCCAGCAGCGATTTGACGCCAAAGCGCAGCCAAATGCGGCGGTCGCCCGGCCAGGGCAGGTACAGCACGATAGCAAAGCCGACATAGATCACCAGCAGCAGGCCGACGACCCGTTCGCCGAGTGCTGCGCCCGCCAGCAGGCCGAAGGCTGCGATGTCGCCGGCGCGAGGCGACGGCAGCCCGCGTGCGATCCGGATCAGCACCATTGTCGCCGCCATCATCGCCGCGGCGAAGGGAATGTCCTTGGTGTGGTTGAACATCGAACCGTACCATGCGCCGCACGAGGTCAGGCAGGCTGCGGCGATCAGGCCCGCGCGCGGTCCCGCGATCAGCCGCGCCGTCGCCGCCGCCGCACCGATCCCGCCGATACCGATCAGGGCGCAGATGATATGGCGCAGGTCGAACGGATCGATCGGGATCACATGACCAAGCAGGATGGCGATGACGTCGAACAGGCCGCCATAAAGATAAAGGTTCAGGAAGCTGAACAGGCTCTGGTCGCGGAAGCCGCTGGTGTAGTAGGCGATGATCAATTCGCCGTAGTGACTCTGCACGCCTTCGTCGTTCGAGATCGCATAATCCCGGTAGGTCAGGAGCGCGACCGCGACCAGCGTCGCCAGCAGCATCAGCGTCGCGATATCATGGGGCTCGAAGCGCGCCGTCCATCGGGTCGCGTTGCGCAACGGCACAGCCCTGCTCGCAACGTCGGAAATATGCTCCCCGGCTGGCATCAACTCGGTCATGTGCTCTCGGATCAGGCCCCGTTGCGGCGCAGATTTTGCGCGCAACCCGTAACTACCCACCATGCGCCGTGACCCCCGCAATTGCGGGCAAACGCAGGGGTGCTTTCGGCTACGTTAGTTGTCCTGAGAAGTGAGTCAATCTCCCGGCGGGAACGGTCGCGGCTGCCGCGGGTTAACCGAACATTGACGGGGTCCGGGAGAAGATCGGCAATGACGCTGTGGCGTTGAGTCTGCAAGCATACCGGCTTCGGCCGGCATGGCCATTCGGGAAGTTTCGCCTTGGAAGTTTCGCCTTGGAAGTTTCGCCTTGGCAGGTTCGACCGAATGGCCTTATGAATCTGTAAGGTGCAAGCTGGCGCGGCCCCGACAAGCTGGCGCGGCCCCGATCAGCGAGGTCTCATTTTTGAACTCGAAACGCGAGCAGGCAAGGCTACGCCCGGTCCATCTTGCGATGGCGGTTCTGGCCGCGCTGAGCGCGGCGGTAAGTCATGCCAGTGCCACAGAGCGCCGTGGCGACCGGGCGGTCGAATCGATCGAATCGCGCGCCGCCGGCGAGCCGGTGCTGGCGATCGTCTCGCTGCAGAGCCAGCGGATCACGGTCTATGACGCCAATGGCTGGATCCTGCGGGCGCCGGTGTCGAGCGGCCAGAGGGGACGCGAGACGCCCGCCGGCATTTTCAGCGTCATCCAGAAGGATGCGGATCACCATTCGAACCTGTACGACGATGCCTTCATGCCCCACATGCAACGCCTCACCTGGTCGGGCATCGCGCTCCACGGCGGCGCGCTGCCGGGATATCCGGCGTCGCATGGCTGCGTCCGGATGCCGTTCGACTTTGCCGAACGCCTGTTCGACATGACCAAAATGGGCTTGCGGGTGATCGTGGCGCCGACCGATGCGGCGCCGGTCGAGATCGCCCATCCGGTTCTGTTCCAGCCGAAGCCGGGGGCCGGCGCGCTCGTCGCCGCCCGGATGGCGGAGGCGGACGAGGCCGCCAAAAAGGCGGAACAGGCCAGACGCGCCGCCTGGGCCGCGATCCGGGAGTCCGCGCTGGCCACGGTGCCGGTGCGCGTGGCGGAAAACCAGAAGCGAAGAGCCGAGGCGCTATTGGCAACCGCCGAGGCGGCGGTTGGCGCCGCCATCCCGGGCGAGGCCAGGGAGCGGGCCGAAAGCGACAAGGCGCAGGCCGCCGCCAGGGTCGCCGAGTTGCAGACGCAACTGGACGCCGCCAAGGCGGAGCTGCAGCCGAAGCTCGACGCCGCCGCGGCGGCGCGTGAAGCCGCTGCCGGCACGGAGACGGTGCGGGCCGCGGCGGCCGAGGCGGCGCGTCTGTTGATGCGCGAGCTCGAGCCGGTGTCGGTGCTGATCAGCCGCAAGACCCAGCGGCTTTATGTCCGGCAAGGCTTTGAGCCCGTGCTGGATGTCGCGGTGACGATTGTGGATCCCGACCGTCCGATCGGCACCCATATCTTTACCGCGATGGAACGGACGGGTGGCGAGGGCAGGCTGCGATGGAGCGTCGTCTCGCTGGAAGGTTCGCGTCCGCAAGGCGGGGCACATGGCCGCGACGCCGAGCCGGCGCCGGCCAGCGCCAGCGGCGCGCTTGAGCGGATTGTCATTCCACCGGACGCACTGGATCGTATCGCCGGCATCGCGCCGCGCTCTTCCCTGATCGTCACCGACGAGGCATTGAGTTCGGAGACCGGCAAGGGCACGGATTTCGTGGTGCTGTTGAGCGGCGAGCCGCAAGGCGGCATCAAGATCCGGCGCCGCGATCCCGAAGCCGAATTCAGCTACGCGCGCCCGCGCGATGGGCGCTCGCCGTTCGGCGGCTCTTTCTCCACCTGGTGAATCCTGCTTTTTGTCGCTGTCGGCACCAGGCTGACGTAGCGGTTGCCCTGGTCCATGTCTGCCGTTGAGGGACGAACGGACATCTTCGCTGGTTCTCGGTTATCAATTGCTCCAGTCTTTGCTGATGTCGGCTTTGACTTTCTCGGGCAGGGGCACGAAATGCAAAGACCGGGCCGTATCGTCGCCATGCGCAAACGCCCACTTGAAGAACTTGAGAGTGGCGTTCGACGTCGCGGTCTTGCCTGCACTTCTCGGTACCAGGACGAACGTGGCGGTGACGATCGGCCAGCTTTGTTCTCCCGGCATGTCGGTCAGGTCCACCGCATAGTTCGGCACGGTCCAATCCGCGCTTTCGGCGGCGGCGGCGAACGTATCTCCGTTTGGCAGCACGAATCGGCCAGCCCTGTTCTGGATTTGGACGGTCGAGAGATGATTGGCGACCACGTAGGAGAGTTCGGCATAACCGATGCCGCCTACCGTCATGGCTATGGTCGAGGCCGCACCGTAACTGCCTTTGACACCCGCGCCGGTCGGCCAGTTGAGCGTCATACCGACTCCCATCCTGTCACGCCAGACGTCGCTGTGCTTCGCCAGAAACCGGGATATTGCGTAAGTCCCTCCCGACCCTCCCGCATGATAGAGAAGCGAGATAGCGAGCTTCGGCAGAGAGATACCCGGGTTGAGGTTCGCGATGCGTGCATCATCCCAAAGCTTGATGTCACCCATGAAGATGTCGGCGAGCACGGGACCATTGAGCCGTAGTTGGCCGGAGGCAATACCGGGCAGGTTGACGACCACTGCATACCCGCCGACGACCGTGGGAAATTGCAGGATGTCGGCCTCCTTAAGCTTGCGATCATCCATGGGAACGTCGGAGGCGCCGAAGTCCGTGAGGCCCTTCAACACCTGGAGCTGCCCAACGGACGATCCCGACGGTTGGTAGTTGATCGCGATGCCGGCACTGGGTTTTTCCTGCTCGGCCCATTTGGTGTAGATCGGCGCGGCGAAAGCCGAGCCGGTTCCGACTACCGCCGTCTCCGCGTTCCCCGCTTGCGGGCATGCGGCGGTCATCGCGAGCGCCATCAAACTCATTCGAACTACGCGCATGTGTACCGTCCTGTGACTGGAATGGTCCGGATGGAGCTCAAGGGTTCATTCGACGCCGTTCAGGGCGAAGTCGAAGATGTCGTAGTTGCGCAGCACGCCCGTTTCCGCGCGCTCCCGGTACTCGCGCCTGAGGGGGCGGGAGACAAGGAAGGGCACGCGCTGCTCACCAAGACCACCATGCGAGCGCAGGGGGTGATTGCCGAGAGCCGACAAGTCATGGTCCTGGCGTCGGGCGCCGAGCGCGGTGCCGCGGTCCGAGAACACGGCGAAGTCGCCCTCGCGATCCGGTGGCAGTTGGTATCTTTCGCATACGGTTGCCCGATCCAGCACCAGCTCCACCCCGGGCAGCGACCGCGCATAGATCATCATGGCCTTGATATCGCAGGCTTTGAGCATGTGAACGCGCACGAAGCCGCCCAACGCACCGTGGTGTCGAACGAACGGATCGGCGATCGGACAGATCACCCTGACGGTCCCCGCACCGAACTTCTCGTTCAACGCATCCTCCATGTAGACGACCTTCGGTTGTCCATCTTCGCCGGACTTGTCGGCCATGCCGTGGTCGGCGGTCAAAGCCACGGTCGCGCCGAGTTCGATCATGCGCGCGATGCGCCTATCCACCCCGGAGTGGAAGGCGTTGGATTCGTCATCACCGGGCTGGTATTTGTGCTGAACGTAGTCGGAGGTGGAAAGATACATGAGCCCCGGCCGTGCCCTTTCCAGCAGCTTGAGCCCCGCGTCCAGTGCGAACAGCGAAAGGTCGGCGGAATACTGGTCCGGCTTGCCGCGTCCAACCATTTCTTCGCCGCTCTTGAAGCCGAGAGCCGAGAGATCGGCGATGTTCGGGTATTCGGACGAGAATGCGATCCCTTCCATTTCGTAAGCGAGCACCTTGAGGAGCTTGTCCTTGGCGGTGAACACCGCGGTCTGCACGCCGGCTTTGCTCATCGCCCCGAGGATGGTGCCGCATCGCAGTCTCCTGGCGTCCGTCACCATGATCTCTTCTCCGGTCTCCGCGTCGAGATAATAGTTGCCGTTGATGCCGTGGATCGCGGGCGGCACGCCGGTGACGATGGAGGTGTTATTGGTGTTCGTCGTCGTGGGCACCGTAGCGAGCGCCGTGCCAACATAGCCTGCAGACTTGAGTTCGCGGATGGTCGGCAACGTGCCATCCGCGACTCCGTGCTCCAGATATTCGGGGTCGAAGCCGTCCAGGCAAATCACGACGACCGGCCGTCGCGGCACGGCGTAGCTGCGCCCGTTTGCCTCGACAACACTCTGCAAAATCTGGGCTAACGACCCTGGTGCCATGTTGATTCTCCCGGTGTTGTGCCGTGCAGGAACTGTAGTTTCGATTTGTGACGTACCGGATAAGCCGACGACATGTGAAAATCGATCGATTAAATCGCACCGAAGTGTGAGAAAAAGTAGTAGCTTAGGGCAGGTTTGAAACCCGCATGAAGCTCGCCGCGCCGCCAGGGAGGTCGCTTTGAAGGAAAGGGAATTGCCGCTCGTTGCCCTGCGGGCTTTCGCGGTCGCCGCACGCACCGACAGCTTGAGCTCGGCGGCCGAACAACTCGGTGTCACCCATGGGGCGGTCAGCAAGCAAGTGCGATCGCTCGAGGATTGGCTTGGACAACAGGTCTTCACGCGGGAGGGTCGCGGACTCGCGCTTACGCCTTATGGAAAAATTCTCGCGGAACAACTGAACCGATCATTCCGGGACATCGACGCAGCCTGCCAATACGTCAGACGTCACCGCAGCAAATCGGTGCTTGCCGTTGAAGCGCCGTCGACGTTCGCGATGTACTTTCTGATGCCAAGACTGAAGCGCTTCGAGAACAGATATCCCGACCTGGCTGTCTGGATATCCACGCGAATGACGGGGCAAACGCCGGATGTTTCTTCCAACGACCTGCTGATAACGAGGG